>WNGO01000483.1_pt1 | contig 38589 bp, 41 predicted proteins | sample 5400511 | NCBI WGS metagenome assembly WNGO01 (sample SAMN13153380, study PRJNA577476) | soil metagenome | isolation source: 20 cm soil or saprolite under Garry oak tree replicate 2 | place: USA:California | collected 2016-06-15 | reverse complement strand
AAGGGCAAGGCGGTGGCGCTGGTGTCGCCCAAGGCGTCGACCGAAGCGCTGTTCCTGGCGCGCCGGTTGCTCGAGAGCTTCGACTTCACGGGCGCGTTCCAGCTGGTGATGGGCGAGGCGGCGCCGCTTGCGGGCGTGCCGAATCTGGCGCTGCGGCCCGAACGCGCACCCAACGGCAAAGGCGCCGAGCTCATGGGGTACGGGAAGGATTTCGCGGCTGCGCTCGCCGCCGCGGCGTCCGCCGCCGTCGTGCTGGTGCTGGACGACCCGCAGGCAGCGGTCGAGACGGACGGGACGTTGATCTATCTCGGTACGGTGCCGCCCGAGCACGAGAGCAAACGCACACCGGATATCGTTTTCCCGATCACCAACGTCGCCGAAGAAGAGGGCACGTTCGTCAATCGCGACGGCCGCGTGCAGCGCTATCTCCAGGCCAAGCCCGCGCCCGGCATGGCGCGGCCGGCGTGGTGGGTCCTCACCGAGCTGCAGGGCACCACGAGCGTGGCGACGGCTGCGCAGGCGTTCGACGTGTTGGCTCAGTCGGTGGATGCGTTCGCCGGCCTGAGCTACGCCGAGCTGGGCCTGGGCGGGAAGAAGATCGCGACAGGCAAGCGCGCGGGAGTCCCGGCGTGACCTTTTTCCTGATCACGTCGATCATCAAGATCATCGTCGTGTTTACGGCGATCCTGGTGGGCGTCGCGTTCCTCACCTACGTCGAGCGGCGCGTGTGCGCCTTGATGCAGGATCGGCTGGGCCCCAACCGCGTCGGCCCGCAGGGCCTGTTGCAGCCGGCCGCCGACGGGCTCAAGAACCTGCTCAAGGAAGAGACACTGCCGGCCCAGGCCGACAAACTGTTGTTCATCCTGGCGCCGATGATCTCCTTCATCCCGGCGCTGATGACGTTCGCCGTGATCCCGTTCGGCGCGCCGCTCGCCACCAAGTGGGGCGAGGTGCCCCTGGTCGTGGCGGACCTGCCGGTGGGATTCCTCTACATTCTGGCCATCAGCTCGCTCGGCGTGTACGGCATCACCCTGGCCGGCTGGTCGTCCAACAACAAGTACGCGCTGCTCGGCGGCCTGCGCGCCTCGGCGCAGATGATCTCCTACGAGATCGCGCTGGGCCTGAGCAGCGTGGCCGTGCTGCTGCTGTCGGGCAACGTCACGCTCTCCGCGATCATCGCGCGCCAGGCGACGTCGTTGCCCGTGACCTGGAACGTGTTCCCACTGGGACTGGCGTTCCTCATCTTCCTGATTTCTGCGTTCGCTGAAACCAACCGGCTGCCGTTCGACCTGGCGGAGGCCGAGGGCGAGTTGGTGGCGGGCTACCACACGGAATACTCCGCGATGAAGTTCTCGATGTTCTACATCGCCGAATATGCCAGCATGGTCACGCAGTCGGCGCTCGTGACCACGTTGTTCTTCGGCGGCTGGGACATCCCGTTCACCACCTGGGACAACACGCCGCCGTTCACTCTGCTGAAGACGCTTTTGACCATCGGCGCATTCACGACGAAGGTCGCGTTCTTCCTGTTCCTCTATATCTGGGTGCGCTGGACGCTGCCGCGCTTCCGCTATGACCAGCTCATGGCGCTGGGCTGGAAGGTCCTACTGCCGTTCGCCCTCTTCTATCTCACGCTCATCGCCACCGCGGTGTGGTTCCTGCACGCGCAGCTCGGCTGGGAGTACGACGCCCGCTTTGCCGGTGCGCTGTTCGGCCTCAACCTGATCCTCGGCGTGTTCGTCTTTTTCGTGCTCGATCGCGGCCGCATCGTGTCCGGCTCGGTCGTGCGGGAGCGGGTCTGATGCCCATCGGTGTGAAGATCATGAAGCGGCCGCAGGCCGAGACGTCCTACCTGCGAGCCACGCTCAAAGGCATGTGGCTCACCTTCCGGCACATCTTCCGGCCGAAGGTGACGATGGAGTATCCCGAAGAGCGCAGCACGCCCGACTGGTCGATCTCGCAGCGCTGGCGCGGCACGCATCGCATGCTCACCGACGAGCAGGGCCGCGCCAAGTGCGTGGCCTGCGGCCTCTGCCCGCAGATCTGCCCCGCCAACTGCATCAAGCTGGTGCCGGGGGAGGACGAGGACGGCCACCGCTACCCGTTGATCTACGAGATCGACGAGTTCCGCTGCGTCTTCTGCGGCTACTGCCAGGAAGTCTGCCCCGAAGAGGCGATTCACGTCGGCGTGCACTACGAGAACTCCGAGTACTCGCGCGACCGCTTCGTCTACGATCTGGAGCGGCTGTGCGCGCAGACGCATCCCGTCTCGACGCTGTGGGACCCCTCCGACCCCAAGGGGGAGTGAGCGGATGACGCTCGTCACGGTGGTGTTCTGGGTGTTCTCAGGGATCGCCGTGTTCGCGGCCGTGCTGTGCATTTCCCGCCGCAGCGCCGTGGCCAGCGCGCTGTGGCTCGTGGTGACGCTGTTCTCGCTCGCCGGCCTCTTCGTGCTGCTCGAGGCGCAGTTCATCGCCGTGCTCCAGGTCCTGGTGTACGCCGGCGCCATCATGGTGCTGTTTCTGTTCGTCATCATGCTGCTGAACCTGGGGCGCGCGGGGCCGAGCGACCTGAAGGGGCCCATCGGCCTCGCCGCGGCGACCATTCTCGCGGGCGTCCTGATGCTGCAGCTGCGGCCGCTCGGCAGCGCGGAACCCCCTCAGGCGATGGCGCTGCCCGAAGGCGCGCTCAGCGCGCTGCAACAGCAGCAGGGCATGGTGGGGATGGTAGCGCGGCCGCTGTTCGAGACCTACCTGATCCCGTTCGAAATCACGAGCCTCCTGCTCCTCGCGGCCGTCGTGGGGGCGGTGGTGCTCGCCAAGAGAAAGCTCTGATGCTCTTCGGACCGGCGCTCGCGGTTTCCGCGATGCTGTTCGTGATCGGCGTAGCGGGGGTGCTGGTGCGCCGCAACGCGATCGTGATCTTCATGTGCGTCGAGCTGATGCTCAACGCCGTGAACCTGACGTTCGTGGCGCTGGCCCAGCGACTCGGCGTGGCAGGGCAGATCTTCGTGTTCTTCGTGATGGCGGTGGCCGCGGCGGAAGCCGCGGTGGGGCTCGCGATCATTCTCGCGATCTTCCGCCACAAGGAGACCGTCGATCTGCGCAACATCAACCTCCTGAGGGGCTGATGACGCTCGCCGTCACGTGGCTGTGGCTCATTCCGCTGCTGCCGCTCGCGGGTTTCGTCGCCAACGGCGCGCTGGCACTCACGCGCCCGCAGGCCAAATCCGCCGTCTCCGTGATCGGCGTGGGCGTGCTGGTGGCGGCGTTCGCCGTCGCCGTCGCCGTGGTGGCGGGTCTCGCGGAGCTGCATCCCGCCGAACCGCTGGTGTTCCGCTATTGGCAGTGGATGGTCGTGGGGAATCTGCACGTCGATGCGGCGCTGCAGCTCGATCAGCTGTCGGCCGTGATGCTGCTCGTGGTCACGGGCGTGGGCTCGCTGATCCACGTGTTCAGCGTCGGCTACATGCGCGAAGACCCGGGCTACGCGCGCTACTTCGCCTACTTGAATCTGTTCGTCTTCTTCATGCTGGTGCTGGTGCTGGGCGCGAGCTTCCCGGTGATGTTCGTGGGCTGGGAGGGCGTCGGGCTCTGCTCGTACCTGTTGATCGGCTTCTGGTTCACCGAGAAGGCCAACGCCGACGCGGGTAAGAAGGCGTTCATCGTGAACCGCATCGGCGACTTCGGCTTCCTCGTTGCGATGTTCATTCTGTTCCAGCAGTTCGGCTCGCTCGACTTCACGGACGTCTTCACGCGGTCCGCCACCACGCTCGTCGCGGGCGGCGGCGTGGTCACCGCAGTCACGCTGTTCCTGTTTCTCGGCTGCACCGGCAAGTCGGCGCAGATCCCCCTGTACACGTGGCTGCCGGACGCGATGGCGGGCCCGACACCGGTGTCGGCCCTGATCCACGCCGCGACGATGGTGACGGCCGGCGTCTATCTCGTGGCGCGCTGCCACGTGCTGTTCTCGCTGGCGCCGGTGTCGCAAGAAGTGGTCGCCGGTGTGGGGGCGTTGACCGCCCTCTTTGCCGCCACCATCGCGCTGAAGCAGTGGGACATCAAGAAAGTCCTGGCGTATTCCACGGTCTCGCAGCTGGGCTACATGTTCGTGGGCGTGGGGACGGGGGCGTACGCCGCGGGCATTTTCCACCTGGCGACGCACGCGTTCTTCAAGGCGCTGCTGTTCCTGGGGTCGGGCAGCGTGATCCACGCGATGCACCACGCCTATCACGCGACCCACGCGCACGACGATGCGCAAGACATGCGCAACATGGGCGGGTTGCGACAGTATCTGCCGTGGACGTTCGCGCTGATGTGGATCGCGACGCTGGCCATCGCCGGCGTGCCGCCGTTCGCGGGGTTCTTCTCGAAAGATGAGATCCTGGGCGCGGCATTCGCGCGCGGCGCGACGCAGCCGATCTGGTACCTCTACTGGGCGATGGGGCTCACGGCGGCGTTGCTTACCGCGTTCTACATGACCCGTATGATGCTGTACACGTTCCACGGGCCCAATCGCACCGGTGAGAAGGAACGGACTCACCTGCACGAAGCGCCGCGGTCGATGACCGGACCGCTCGTGGTGCTGGGGGTTCTCAGCGCCATCGGCGGCTTTCTCAATGTGCCGGTGTTCATGGGCGGGAGCGCACGGCTCGAGCACTGGCTCGCGCCGGCGCTCGAGGGCCCGGCGGCGCTCGCTGCCCCCGCCGCCGACGCGGCGGCCGGTGCGGGGGAGTGGATCCTCGTGGCGCTCGCCGTCGCCATCGCGATTGTCGGCATCGTCGCTGCCTGGCGCCTGCTCGATCCCACCCACCTCGTGCCGGCGCGGCTCGCGCCCGCCGAGACGGGGCTCGGCAAGATCTTGTGGCAGAAGTGGTACGTGGACGAGCTGTACGATGCCCTCATCGTGCACCCACTCGTATGGCTGTCGCGCCGGGTGCTGTGGCAGGGCGTGGATCAGGGCGTGATCGACGGTGGCGGCGTGAACGGTGCCGCTCGCACGATGCGTGCCCTCGGCTGGCTCGGCAGCCGCCTGCAGACGGGCGAAGTGGGCTTCTACGTTCTGCTGTTCGTGGGCGGCGTGCTCGCCGTCCTCGGCCTGGCGACGCGCTAGCCCATGTACCAGCACTGGGTCCTCACCGCGCTGCTCGTGTGGCCCGTGGTCGCGGGCGTCATCGTCTTGCTCGCCCCGGAACGACTGGCCAAGCACCTCGCCCTCGCCGCTACGGTCATCGAATTCGCGCTATCGTTGCCGTTGTGGTGGATGTTCGTGCCCGATGGCGGCTTCCAGTTCGCCCAGCAAGCGGCGTGGGTTCCCGCGTGGGGCATCAACTACGCCGTCGGCGTGGACGGCATTTCGCTGTTTCTGATCCTGCTCACGACGTTCCTGATGCCGCTGTCGGTACTCGGCAGCTACAACTACATCACCAAGAAGGAGCGCGGCTATTACGCGCTGCTGCTGACGCTCACGTCGGGCATGATCGGCGTGTTCGTGGCGCTCGATTTGTTCTTCTTCTATGTGATGTGGGAAGTGATGCTCATCCCGATGTACTTCATCATCGGGGTGTGGGGCGGGGACAACCGTCTGTACGCGGCGATCAAATTCTTCATCTATACGATGTTCGGCTCGCTGCTGATGCTGGTCGCGATCCTCGCCTTGTACCTCACCGTCCACGCGCGCACCGGCACCTACTCGTTCAGCTACGCGTACCTCCTGAGCAACGCGAAGGACCTGGGACCGGTGGCGTGGTGGTACTTCGCCGCGTTCGCGCTGGCGTTCGCGATCAAGGTGCCGATCTTCCCGTTCCACACGTGGCTGCCCGACGCGCACGTCGAAGCGCCCACGGCGGGCTCGGTGATCCTGGCGGGCATTCTCCTCAAGATGGGGACATACGGCTTCCTGCGGTTCGCACTGCCGTTCTTCCCGGCCGTGGCGCTGCATCCCGCGGTGCAGGCGCTGATCGTCACGCTGGCGCTCGTGGGCATCATCTACGGCGGTCTCGTGGCGATGGTGCAGCCCGACTTTAAAAAGCTGATCGCGTACTCATCGGTGGCGCATCTCGGCTTCGTGATGCTCGGCATCTGGGCCCTGACCGTACACAGCGTCCAAGGCGCGCTGCTCGTGATGATCAACCACGGCCTGTCGACCGGCGCGCTGTTCTTCCTGGTGGGCATGCTGTACGAGCGGCGGCACAGCCGCCTGATCGACGCCTACGGCGGCATCGCGCGCGTCGTGCCGCTGCTCGCGGCCGTGCTCACGATCGTGTCGCTCTCCTCGATCGGCTTGCCCGGCACCAACGGCTTTGTGGGTGAGTTCCTCGTGCTGGTGGGGTCGTACCAGACCTATCCCATGGCCACGATCATCGCCACGACGGGCGTGATCGTCGCCGCGGCGTATCTGCTGTGGGCGCTGCAGCGCATCATTTACAATCCGCTCGACAAACACGAGAACGAAAAGCTCACCGACCTCACGCCGCGCGAGCTGGCGGTGTTGCTGCCGCTGCTCGCGGTGATCCTGTGGATCGGCGTCTATCCGCAGCCGATCCTGCGGCGCATGGAGCCGTCCGCCCGCGCGTTCATCCAGTTGGTGAGGCCCGCCAAGTGAGTCTCGACCTCTCGCTGCCCGGCGACATGCTGACGGCGCTCTTGCCGGAGGTCATCCTGACCGGGTGGGCGCTGGTGCTGTTGTGCGTGGTTGCGTGGCGTCACCGCACCGTCGCCGACCTGCGGCTCGCCGGCTGGGTTACGCTGGCTGGGCTCGCGTCCGCCGCGGTCGCGACGTGGTGGCTCTGGTGGAATTCCACACGGCCCGAAGGACCGGTGTCGCTCATGATCGCCCTGGACGACTTCCGTTTCATCACCAACGGCCTGTTCCTTGGAGCCGCCGGGCTCACCGTGCTGTTCTCGTTCGATTACCTCGAGCGCGAGCAGCTGCTCGCGCCGGAGTACTACCTGCTCGTGGTGTTCGCGACGCTGGGTATGATGCTGATGGGCGGCGGCGAAGATCTGATGGTGATCTTCCTCGGCCTCGAGCTGATGTCGGTGAGCGTGTACGTGCTGGCCGGCGCCAACCGTCGCAGCGCGCGGTCGGCCGAGGCCGCCCTGAAGTACTTCCTGCTGGGCGCGTTCGCCTCGGCTTTCCTCTTATACGGCATCGCGCTGATCTACGGCGCCACCGCCACGACAAACCTGAAACTGATCGGCGAACAGTTGTCGGAGAACGGCGGCGCGCACCCGACGATGCTCTTGCTAGGGCTCGGGCTGCTGCTGGTCGGCTTCGCGTTCAAGGTCGCCGCAGTGCCGTTCCACATGTGGGCGCCCGATGTGTACGACGGCGCGCCCACGCCCGTCTCGGGCTTCATGGCGACGGGCGTGAAAGCGGCGGCGTTCGCGGCGCTGTTCCGCGTGCTGGCAGAGGCCTTCGGCGGGTCGGCCTCGGCGCACGCGGCGGTGGTGGCGCTCGCCATCGCCACGATGGTCGGCGGCAATCTGCTGGCGCTGGCGCAGCGCTCGTTCAAGCGCATGCTGGCGTACTCGTCCGTGGCACACGCCGGCTATCTCCTCGTCGCCGTGGCGGCGGGATCGGCGGACGGTCGCGCCGCGTTCGTGTTCTATCTCGTCGCCTACACGCTGATGACGCTGGGAGCCTTCGCGCTGCTCGGCGCCAAGGGTCGCAACGGCGAGAGCGACGTGCAGATCGACGACTTCTCAGGCCTCGCCGCGCGCCGCCCCTGGCACGCGTTGGCGCTCGCGGTGTGCATGCTGTCGCTGCTGGGCTTCCCAGGCACCGCCGGGTTCATCGGGAAGTGGTACATCCTGATCGCGGCGACGGCATCGGGGCAGGGCTGGCTCGCCGCGCTGCTCGTCCTCACCAGCGTCGTATCGGCGGGCTATTATCTGCCCGTGATCATGGCGATGTACATGAAACCCGAGCCCTCGCCCGACGCGCACGGCGGCGTGCGGTTGGGGCGGCTCGCGGGCGCGGCACTCGCGGCGTCGGTCGCGGCGCTGCTGTGGTTCGGCGTGCATCCCAACCGCCTGCTCGACGCCTCGGCGGCGAGCGCCGAGACCGTTCATGCCGCTCCGCCTGCCGCGACGGGCTCGTCAACGCCGACTCGGTGAGTTCGGGCGGACGGGCATGAACGTCCCGGCGACGATCTTCCGACAATACGACATCCGCGGCACCGTGGGCGACCAGCTCACGGCCGACCTCGCGCGCGCCATCGGGCAGGCGTTCGTCGCGCTGGGAGCGGGCAGCGCCTGGCACGGGCGCCCACGCGTCGCCGTGGGCCGCGACAACCGGCCGTCCGGCGCCGAGCTGGCCGCGGCCGTGCTCGACGGCATCAGCCGGGCGGGCGGCATCGCGGTCGACATCGGCGAGTTGCCTACGCCGGCGCTGTACTTCGCCACCCACGTCCTTGAGGTGGACGGCGGCATTCAGATCACGGGCTCGCACAATCCACCCGAATTCAACGGCTTCAAGATGGTGGCGGGCGGAGAAGCGGTCTTCGGCGACGCGATCCAGCGGCTGTACCAGCTGATCACGGACGGGACTCCGGCGGAACAGAGCGGGGGCCAACGCACCACGCACCACGGACTACTCACCGCATATCGCGACGCCATCGTCGAGCACAACGGCCCGCTGGCGCGGCCGGTCAAGGTCGCCGTCGATTGCGGCAACGGCGTGACCAGCCTCGTCGCCATCGACACGCTGCGCCGGGTCGGTGCCGAGGTCGTCCCGCTGTACGCCGAGTCGGACGGCACGTTCCCGAACCATCACCCCGATCCCACCGTCCCCGAGACGCTCGCCGATCTCCAGGCGACGGTCGTGCGCGAAGGCTGCGAGTTGGGGATCGCGTTCGACGGCGACGGCGACCGCATCGGCGCGGTGGACGAGCACGGCACGATCGTCTACGGCGATCACCTGCTCGTGCTGTTCGGTCGCGACCTCGTGCACCGTATGGGCAAGGGTCACGCCGTCATCTTCGACGTCAAATGCTCCGAAGTCCTGCCGCAGCAGCTCGCCAAGGCCGGTCTCAAGCCGCAGATGTGGAAGACCGGCCACTCGCTCATCAAGCAAAAGATGAAAGACCTGCACGCCCCGCTCGCCGGCGAGATGAGCGGCCACATGTTCTTCGGCGGCGATTGGTACGGTTTCGATGACGCGCTGTTCGCGGCGGCCCGGCTGCTCGCCTACGTCGCGCGCGAAGGCGGACCGCTGTCGCGCCGCCTCGCCGACCTGCCGCGCACGTTCGCGACGCCCGAGCTGCGCGTCGCGTGTCCCGACGAGCGCAAGTTCGCCATCGTGGAGCAGGCGGCACGCCATTTCGCCGCGCGCTATCCCGTCGCCACGCTCGACGGCGTGCGCATCACGTTCCCCGAAGGGTGGGGTCTGCTGCGCGCGTCGAACACGGGCCCCGTGCTGGTGATGCGCTTCGAAGCGACGCGCGCCGACGCACTCGCGGCGTATCGCGCGGAAGTCGAGGGCTGGCTCGCCACCGCCGGGGCGGCCGCGTGAAGCCGCGCCGCTCCTGGCTGCTCGTCGTCGGTGTGGCGCTCGTCGCGCTGCTTGTGGGCGGGCGTTGGCTCGCGCTCGAGACCGCGGAGCGCGCCTGGGCCCACACCGTCGGCGGCGGCGATCTCTACATCACTGCCCGCCACCTGTCGCAGCTGATGCGCGTCTCGCTGCTCGTGCTGTCGGTCGGGTGGGGCACGACCCATCTGTGGTGGGTGTATCGCGCCATCGGCTCGGTGCAGATGCCGCGACGCCTGGGCGATCTCGAGATCGTGGAGGCCGTGCCGCAGCGCTTGCTGCTGCTCGGGACCATGCTGACGGGGCTCGCGTACGGCGTCGGCATCTCGTGGGGCACCGGCGACTACTGGCTCACGGCCGTCCTGTCGTCGAGCGCGCCGCGCTTCGGCATCCTCGATCCAGTGTTGCAGCGCGATCTCGGCTACTACGCCGGCGAGCTGCCGTGGCAGTCGTTGCAGCAGGGGTACGCGACGCTCGCGGTCGCCCTCATCCTCGCGCTGGTCGCGTTCCTGTACGTGGGCATGGGGTCGCTGCGCGTCCAGCAGGGGCGGATCGCAGTGAGCGCCTACGCCCGCGGCCACCTCGGCTTCCTCGCCGCCTGCCTCGCCGCGACGATCGGCTGGGGCGCGCTGCTCGATCCTGCCGAAGTCGTAGCCGGTCTGCACGGGCCGCTCGACCACGCCGCCACCGCATTGCGCATTCCGGGCGCCGGCGTGCTCGCGGTCGTGGCGTTCACGGTCACGCTGCTGTCGCTGGCCTGGAGCGGCTGGGGACGCCCGCACTTCATCGCGGCCGCATGGCTCGCGTTGGTGGCCACGTTGGTCGCCGCGTACGGCCTCGTCCCGGCCATCGCGCGCAGCGGCCCCGCGACGGCGGTCGCCGCCGACACCGTTGTCGCGGCTGCGCGCCCCGGCATCGAGGCGTTGGCGTACGGCACAGACGCGCCGCGCGACAGCACGCCGCCGCCGAGCATCGGGCCGATCAACTCGATCGCGCAGGTCGTGCCCTTGTGGGACGCCAAGCGCGTCGCCGATGTGGTCACAGGCAGCGATTGGCTCGCCCGGCACGCCGCCGTCGCCGCCGTCGCCCTCGATCCGGCACCGGGCCCGGGCGGGCGACCCCTGTGGCTGGTGGCTCCCACTCCCGACGAGGCCGCGCTCGAGCAAGCCGCACCGCCGCCCACGTGGCGCGAGATACACGCCGGCCGTTGGACGCGCGCGGGCGGCCCCATTCGCGTGGCGGAGACGGACACCGGTCTCGCGCCGGTGCCGCTGCGCCCCGCCGACTCGACCACCTGGTTCGGCACCGGCTTCACGCAATTCGCGCTGGTGACCCCGGACTCGTGGCCCGCGCTCCACGCCGCCGGGATTCCGCTGCGGGGCTGGTGGCGGCGCGCCGCGCTGGCGTGGGCGCTCCAGAGCGCCGAGCTGGCGCGTAGCGGGACAGCCGGGGAGGTGTTGTTGTGGCGGCGCGAGGCCGCCGAGCGGCTGTCGCTCCTCGCGCCGTTCGCGCACTTCGACCCGCCCGTTCCGGTGCTGGCCGACGGCTCGCTGTGGTGGGTCGCGTATGGTTACGTCACGAGCGCAACGTTTCCGCTGGCGCGACCGGTCGCTTTCGAGGGCCATACTGTCCGCTACGTGCACGCCGGCTTCGTCGGGGTGGTGGCGGCCGCCACCGGCCGCACCCGCGTCACACTGGCACCGGGTTACGACTCGTTGTCGGCGGCATGGGCGCGGCGATTCGCGCCGCTCGTCCAGCCGCTCGACAGCCTGCCGCCGTCGCTGCGCGCGCGGCTGCCGTTCCCCCGAGGTGCGTTCGGCCTCGCGGCGACCGCGCTCCTCACCGCGCACCCCGACAGTGCGACGGGCTGGACCGCCCGGCCGACCAACCCATACGAGATCACAGCGCCCGATCCCGTGGCAGCGGCTGCCGGCGCACGGCACGTGTGGATGGCACAGGGGTTCGAGACGACGAAGTCGGGCGCGTTCGCGGCGCTGCTCGCGGGCGTGATGACGCCCGCGGGCCCGCGCCTGACGGTGTGGACGCCCGTGTTCACGCGACTCCCGGCACCGCTGTACGGCGCCGGTTCGACGACACCGGGCGAGCTGCGCCTCTGGACGCTGGGCGGTGCGCTCGTGTCGGTCCAGGCGTTGTTCTTCCAGCCCGAGAGCGGCCCTGCGTCGCCCCGCGTCGACACAGTGTACCTCTCCTGGGGTGATCGCAAAGGCGGCGCGGCGACGCGCGCGAGCGCGCTGCGCAGCCTGCTCACGTCGGTGCCGGGTGCCGCGGGCGATACGTCGCTCGGCGCCCGCTGGATTACCGCCCGCCGCCTGGCCGAGCAAGCGGACTCGGCGCTCGCCGCGGGCGACCTGATCGGGTTCGGCACGCTGTTCCGGCGGCTCTCGCAATTCCTGGGTGTGAAGCGGCGCCAGCTTGCTCCACCCCCCCCACGCCGCTAGGTTGCGCCGCCGTGAAGCCGGGCACGATCGTCGTGGCGCTGGGCGGAAATGCGGTCGCACCGCCCAACGAGCGCCCTACCATCTCGAACCAGTTCCGCCATACGCGCGAGAGCCTGGCGCCGATCGTGGACCTGGCGCGCGCGGGCTGGGGCATCGTCCTGGTGCACGGCAACGGCCCGCAGGTGGGCGATGACCTGGCGCGTAACGAGCTGGCGGCCGAACAAGTCGAGCCGCTGCCGCTCGGCGTGCTCGTCGCCGCGACGGCCGGGTGGATGGGGTACATGATCCAGCAGTCGCTCCAGAACGCGCTGGCACGCGCTGCGGTGGATCGCGCGGTGGTCACGCTGATCACCCAGACCGAGTGCGCGGCCAACGACCCCAATCTCCGCAACCCTACCAAGCCGATCGGGCATCAGCTCACGCCCGTGCAGGTCGCGCGGCTCAAGGCGCGCGGCCAAGCGGTTGCGGAGGAGCAGCCGGGACGGTGGCGCCGCATGGCGCCGAGCCCGCGTCCGGCGGCAGTGGTGGAGCACGAGATGATTCGCTCGCTCGTGGGGGAAGGGCATATCGTGGTGGCCTGCGGTGGCGGCGGCGCACCGGTGTATCGCGACGCGAAGCTCGGCCTGGAAGGAATCGACGCGGTGGTGGACAAGGATCGCGTCGCCGCGATTCTCGGCCGCGAGATCGGCGCGACGGTGCTCTTGATCCTCACCAACGTCGCCGGCGTGTACCGCGCCTTTGGTACGCCGCACCAGGAGCGCGTCAGCCGGCTGTCGCTGGCCGAAGCCGATCACATGCTCGCCGGCAAAGAGCTGGGCACCGGCAGCATGCGCCCCAAGGTCGAAGCCTCGGCCGACTTCGTCCGCGCCGGCGGCGAGCGCGCGATCATCGCCGAGCTGGCCCACGGCCTGGCCGCCCTGCGCGGCGAGGCCGGCACGACTCTCACGAAGGATTGAACGGGTGAACCTGCACGAGTATCAGGCCCGCGAGCTGCTCAAGCGCTACGGCATCCCCGTGCCCGACGCCAACGTCGCCGACACCCCGGAGCAGGCGCGCTCCATCGCGCAGCGCCTGGGCGGCAAGGTGGTGATCAAGGCGCAGGTCCACGCCGGCGGCCGCGGCAAAGCGGGCGGCGTGAAGCTCGCGGCCACGGCCGATGAGGCGTTCGCGCACGCCTCCAAAATCCTCGGCATGACCATCAAGGGCCTCACGGTCCACAAGGTGCTGGTGGCGCCCGCGACCGACATTGCGTCGGAGAGCTACGTCGGGATCATCGTCGATCGCGGCTCGCAACGCCCCGTCCTGATGGTGAGTGCGGCGGGCGGCATCGACATCGAGGAAGTGGCGGCGCAGACGCCGGAGAAGATCCACCGGCTGCCGATCGATCCGCGCTACGGACTGCTGGACCACCAGGCGCTGGGCCTGGGGTTCACGCTGTTCCGCGACGCCGCCCAGGCGCGCGCGGCGGCGGACGTGATGAAGAAGCTCGCCGTCGCGTTCTACGGCGTGGGCGCATCGCTCGCCGAGATCAATCCGCTGGTCACGACGCCGGTGGGCGAAGTCCTGGCGCTCGACGCCAAGATCGTCATTGACGACAACGAGCTGGACCGCCGGCCCGACATCGCCGCCCTGCGCGACGCCAGCGCGGAGGCGCCGTCGGAGGTCCAGGCACGGGCCGCGGGGCTCACGTTCATCAAGCTCGAGGGATCCGTCGGCTGCTGCGTCAACGGCGCCGGCCTCGCGATGGCCACGATGGACCTCGTGAAGTACTACGGCGGCGAGCCCGCCAACTTCCTCGACATCGGCGGCAGCTCCAACCCGCAAAAGGTGGTGAACGCGCTGAACATCATCACCGGCGACCCCAGCGTGAAGGCGATCCTCTTCAATATCTTCGGCGGCATCACGCGCGGCGACGACGTGGCCAATGGCATCGTCCAGGCGACCCGGGAAGTGCCGCTCAAGGTGCCGATCGTCATCCGGCTCACCGGCACCAATCAGGCCGAGGGCGTGAAGATCCTCAAAGCCGCGGGATTCCCGGCGCTCACCGACATGGACGAAGCGGTGAAGCAAGCCGTCGCGCGGGCCAAGGGGCAAGCGGCGTGAGCGTCTTCATCAACAAGGACACCCGCCTGGTGGTGCAGGGCATCACCGGCCGCGACGGCTCGTTCCATTCGAAGTTGATGCTCGCGTATGGCACGCAAATCGTGGCGGGGGTCACGCCGGGCAAGGGCGGGCAGACGTTCGAGGGCAACCGCGTCGGCGATGTTCGAGGCGGTGGATGCCGCCCTCCCGCTGGTCGTCTGCATCACCGAAGGCGTCCCGGTCCTCGACATGACCAAGGTCTTGCCGTTCGTGAACGAGCGCGGCGCGCGGCTGATCGGGCCCAATTGCCCCGGTCTGATCTCGCCGGGCCAGAGCAACGTGGGCATCATTCCGGGCAACATCTGCAAGCCGGGCAAGATCGGCGTGGTGTCGCGGTCGGGAACGTTGACCTATGAGATCATTCATCAACTCTCGACCAACGGGTACGGCCAGTCGACCTGCGTCGGGATCGGCGGCGACCCGCTGATCGGCACGAACTTCATCCACTGCCTCGAGGCCTTTGAAAAGGATCCCGAAACGGTGGCCGTGGTGATGATCGGCGAGATCGGCGGCACCGACGAGCAACAGGCGGCTGCGTTGGTGCAAGCCAAGATGAAGAAGCCCGTCATCGGCTTCATCGCGGGACAGACGGCCCCGCCCGGCCGCCGCATGGGTCACGCCGGCGCCATCATCTCGGGCTCGTCGGGAACCGCGGCCGAGAAGATGCAGGCGTTCGCGCGCGCGGGTATCTCGGTCATGAAGCGGCCCGCGGACGTCGTGCCACTGCTCAAGGAGCGGCTGTGAAGCTCAGCGAAGTATTCAAGCCGGAGCACATCGTCGTGCCGTTGCGCGCCGGCACGGTGCGGGAAGCCACCGAGCAGCTCGCGCTGCGCGTGGTGCAGGCGGGCGCCGTCCCCGACGGCAACCGGTTGCTGGACGTGATCCGCAAGGCCTGGCCCGAGGATATGGTGACGGTCGGCGAGCACGCGTTCCTGCCGCACTTCCGCACCGACGCCGTGCCGGGCATCGTCGCGGCGCTGGGCGTGTCGCCCGTGCCGATCCGCTGGGAGAAAGACCGCCACCGCGCCGCGCGCGTCGTCATCCTGGTGCTGGCGCCGCCGCGTGAGGCACCCACCTATCTGCAGGTGATCGGCGCGCTGGCACGCGCCATGTCCGACCCCGCCAATGTGCTGGCGCTGCTCGCGGCGCAGACGCCCGCCGCGGTGCTCGCGGTCCCGGCCCTCCAGGGCGTCGAAGTGGGCGGCCACCTCACCGTGCGCGACATGATGACCGCCCAGGTCGTGACGTGCCGGCCCGAGCAGACGCTCGGCGACGTGGCGCGCCTCATGGTCGAGCGCGACGTCCGGGCTGTCCCCGTCGTGAACGACGCCGGCACGCTGCTCGGCATGGTCACGCACCGCGAGCTGCTGCGCCACCTGCTGCCCGATTACCTGCAGCGCGCCAAGTCCGGCGAGGTGAAGGCGCCCACGCGCTCGCAGATCCAGCGCGGCTCGGCCGATCCGCGCGAGATTCCGGTGAAAGAGGCCATGGCGCGGACGGTGCTCTGTGTGTCGGAGGATCAGACGCTCTCCGACGTCGCCAGCCTCATGAACAACAAGGACGTCGACCGCTTTCCGGTGGTGCGGGAGGGCGTCGTCGTCGGCTTTCTCACGCGCGCGGACCTGATCCGCCGCCTCGTGACCCTTTAGCTCCTTAGCCCCTTAGCCCACTGGCTTCCATTCATGCTTACACTCGCCATCATCAAGCCCGACGCCGTCGCTGCCGGCAACACCGGCAAGGTCCTCGCCCTGCTCGAAGGGCAGGGGTTCAAGCTGCGCGCGGCGCGGTTCGTGCGTCTCTCGCAGACCGAGGCCGAGGCGTTCTACGCCGTGCACCGCGAGCGGCCGTTCTACCGGTCGCTCGTCACGTTTATGACGTCGGGGCCCTGCCTGCCGCTGGCGTTGGAGCGCGACAACGCGGTGTCGCACCTGCGCGACGTGATCGGTGCGACGGATCCGGCGGAGGCCAAGGCCGGCACCGTGCGCAAACTGTACGCCCAATCGAAGGAGCGGAACGCGATTCACGCATCCGATTCGAGCGAAAACGGAGCCCGCGAAGTGGCCTTTTTCTTCCCGGAGCGCGAGTTGGTTGACGCAAGTGGCACAACGGTTTAGCTTCGCTGTCCATGTTGCAAGTAGACCTGCGTGAGCTGGCCAGAGGGCCTGTCGAGACTCGGGGCGAGCTGGCGGTGACTGACCCCGCGTTCGCCGGCCTGGAGTTCCCACCGAGCGACCCGGTGCGGGTGAGCGGGCGGTTGCAGCCGGTCGGGGAGGAGCGGTTTTATTGGGAGGCGACGCTGCGCACCCGGTTGGCGGGGGAGTGTCGCCGCTGTCTGACTCCGGTCGCGGCCGACGTCGTGGTGAAGGTGACGGCCCTTTTCTCCCAGGAAGCCGGGGCCGCGGATGATCCCGAGACCTACGAGGTGGCGCCGGATGCCACGGCCGTGGATCTCACGCCGGCCGTCCGGGAAGAGTTGTTTCTCTCGATCCCGCGGTACCTGGAGTGTCGCGAGGATTGCCGCGGGCTCTGCCCGCGGTGTGGCAAGGACCTGAACGCGGGCCCCTGCGGCTGCGCGCCGGACGCGGTGGACCCGCGTTGGCAGGCGCTGGCCGCGCTCAAGGACAAGTTCCGCGACTGACGAGGCAAGGAATTCCGCATGGCCGTACCCAAGAGAAGGACATCGAAGCGGAAGAAGCGGGCCCGCCGCACGCACTACAAGGCGGAGCTTCCGACGCTGCAGCCCTGCCCCCGGTGCGGGGACATGAAGCGGCCGCACCGCGTGTGCCCGACCTGTGGCTATTACAAGGAAGAGCAGCGGGTCGAGGTCGAGGACGTCTGACGTGATCCGCATCGCGCTGGATGCGATGGGGAGCGACAACGCCCCCCGGGTCGAGGTAGAGGGGGCGCTGCAGGCGCTCCGCGAGCTGCCGCCGACCTTCCGCATCCAGCTGGTGGGGCGCACCAAGGACATCGAGGCGGCCTTGCGGGACGCGAAGGCCGTGGACCGCAGCCGGGTCGACGTCGTCGAAGCGCCCGAGGTGGTGGGGATGGGCGAGAAACCCCTCGCCGCCGTCCGCGGCAAGCCCAAGTCGTCCATCGCCGTGGGACTCGGCCTGCAGAAGCAGGGCGAGTCCGACGCGTTCATCTCCGCCGGCAACACCGGTGCCGTCATGGCCGCGGCCACGTTGCTGCTGCGCCTGCACCCGGGCGTGCAGCGGGCCGCCATCGGCGCCCTGTTTCCAACCGCCAAGCATCCGGTGCTCGTGCTCGACGCCGGGGCCAACGTGGATTGCGATCCCCGAGAGCTGGTGGGGTTCGCCCACCTCGGCTCGGTGTACGCCCGCGACGTGCTGCGGCGCCCCGAGGCGAACGTCGGCCTCCTGAACGTCGGCGAGGAAGACGAAAAGGGGAACGCCGTGGTGAAGGAAGCCCACCAGCTGCTCAAGGCGGCGCCCGGAATCCGCTACGTCGGCAACGTGGAGGGCCGCGACATCCCCAATGCCGAGGTCCGCGGCCAGGACCTCGACGTGGTGGTGTGTGATGGGTTCGTGGGCAACGTGGTGCTCAAGTTCTACGAATCGGTGGCGCGTGTGGTGGTCACGATGGTGAAGCGCGCCGCGGCCGACGTGATCGAACGGCCCGACGTGAAGCAGATCTTCGCCGTGCTCGACTACTCCTCGTACGGCGGTGCGCCGCTGCTCGGCGTCAAAGGCGCCACGATCATCTGCCACGGGTCGTCCACGCCGAACGCCATTCGCAACGCCATTCGCGTGGCGGCACAGATGGTCGAGAGCCACCTCAGCCAGCACATCGGAGCGGAAATGGCGGAAGGCGGCGTGGTCGCGTGAAGCGCCCCTTCGCGCAGCTCTCCGGGACCGGCGGCTACCACCCCGCGCGCGTCGTGACCAACGACGAGTTCTCCAAGATGCTCGACACGTCGGACCAGTGGATCCGCGAGCGCACCGGCATCCGCGAGCGCCGCATCTCCTCCAAAGAAGAGACCAACGCCTGCATGGCGAAGGCGGCCGCCCTCCAGGTGCTGGAGCAGACCGGACTCACACCGGAGCAGGTGGACGCCATCGTCTATGCCACGGCGTCGCCCGATCGGCTGTTGCCCTCGGCGGCGTGCGACCTCCAGGCGATCCTCGGCGCCAAGAACGCCGCGGCCTTCGACGTCGGTGCGGCCTGCGCGGGGTTCGTCTATGCCTTGAACGTGGCCGAAGGCCTGATCGCGTCACAGCAGGCAGAGCGCATCCTGGTGATCGCGGCCGAGAAACTCACCAGCATCATGGACTGGACCGACCGCAGCACGGCGGTGCTGTTCGGCGACGGCGCGGGCGCCACGCTGATGACGCCGAGCGACGGCAAGCGCGGCATTCTCTCGTCCTACATGAAGTCCGACGGCACGCTCGCCGAGCTGTTGTACCGCCCGGGCGGCGGCGCCGCGCATCCCCCGAGCCCCGAGCTGCTCACGGATCACAGCTACTACATCCAGATGGCCGGCCGCGAGGTGTTCAAGGCCGCGGTATTGTCGATGGCGGACGCGTGCGACCACGCGCTGCAGCGCGCGGGCCTCACCAGCGACGACGTCGACCTGCTCATCCCGCACCAGGCGAACATCCGCATCATCGAAGCGACGGCGAAGCACGCCGGCATGCCGATGGACAAGGTGTACGTCAACGTCGATCGCTTCGGCAACACGTCGGCAGCGTCGATCGCCATCGCGTTGGACGAGGCGGTGCGGACCGGGCGCGTCACGCCGGGCATGACCATCATGCTGGTGGCGTTCGGCGCAGGTTTCACATGGGCGAGCACGGTCGTGAAGTGGTAGCCACGGTCTGGCTCTGCCCCGGGCAGGGTGCGCAAAAAGTGGGAATGGGCAAGGATGTGGCGGCGCGGTTTCCCGCCGCGCGCGACGCCCTTCAGGCCATCGACGACGCGCTCGGTGTACCGCTGTCGCGTCTGATGTTCGATGGACCGGAAGAGGCACTCACTCAGACCCACAACGCCCAGCCCGCGATCCTCGCGCACAGCGCGGCCGTCTTCGCCGTGGTCGGACCCGCCGTGAGCGGCGCCGCCGTGGCGGCCGGGCACTCGCTGGGTGAATACTCGGCGTACGTGACCGCCGCCGCCCTCACCGCGCCCGCCGCGGCCAAGCTGGTGCGGCGCCGCGGCGAGCTGATGCACGACGCCGGCAAGGCGCGCCCCGGCACTATGGCGGCGGTGCTCGGCCTCGCGACCGTCGAGGTCGAAGCCGCGTGCCGCGACGCGTCCACCGGGAGCAGCGTGGCGGTCGCCGCGAACCTCAACGCGCCGGACCAGACGGTGATCTCGGGCGACCCCGACGCGGTGACGCGCGCCGGCGAGGGCTGCAAGACGCGCGGCGCGAAGCGCGTGATCCCGCTCAAGGTGAGCGGCGCGTTTCATTCGCCGCTGATGGCGCCAGCCGCGCAGGCGTTGCGCGCGGCGCTCGACGCCGCGCCCTTTGCCGACCCGAAATTCCCTGTCGTCGCCAACGCGACGGCGCAGCCGGTCACCGGCGCGGGCGACGCCCGGCGCCTGCTCGCCGAGCAGCTGACCGCGCCGGTGCGGTGGGTCGCGTGCATGGAGCGCGCGGCGGCGCTGGCCGGCGCGGGCGCGCGCTTCATCGAGATCGGCCCGGGCAGCGTGCTCGCGGGGCTGCTCAAGCGCATCGTGCCGGGCGCCAACGTCGTGAGTCTGGGAACCGCGGACGAGGTGGCGAAGTTCATGGAGGCGGCGTGAAGGTCGAGCTCGGCGGCAAAGTCGCCGTCGTCACCGGCGGCTCGCGCGGCATCGGCTTGGCCATCGCGCAGTCGCTCGCGGGCGCGGGTGCGAAGGTCGCCGTGCTGGCCCGCGACGGCGCCCGGGCGCAGGAAGCCGCCAAGGGGCTCGGCGGGGGCGCCCAGGGGTTCGCGTGCGACGTGAGCGACGCCGCCCAGGCCGAGACGACCCTCGGCGCGGTCGACAAAGCGCTCGGCCCGGTGGACATTCTCGTCAACAACGCCGGCATCACGCGCGACAATTTGCTGTTTCGCATCGCCGAGGACGACTGGGACCAGGTCCTCGACACGAACTTGAAGGGCGCGTTCCTGATGACCAAGCTCGCCGCGCGCGGCATGATCAAGCGCCGCTGGGGGCGGGTCGTCAGCATCACGAGCGTGGTGGGGCTGACGGGCAACAAGGGCCAGTCCAACTACGCCGCATCCAAGGCCGGCCTGATCGGCTTCACCAAGGCCGTGGCCAAGGAGCTGGCGTCGCGCAACGTGCTGGTCAACGCCGTGGCGCCGGGTTACATCGATACTGAAATGACGCGGGGCATCGCCGAGGAAGCCAAACAGGCGCTGCAAGCCGCGATTCCGCTGGGACGGCTGGGGCAGGGCGCGGATGTCGCGGCCGCCGTCCTCTTTCTCGCTTCCGACTTGGCCAGCTACATTACGGGACAGGTGCTGGTTGTCGATGGCGGGATGGTGATGTGAGCCGACCCCTTACCTCCGCTGAGGATATCCCATGGCAATGGACATGAAGCAGCTCGAGGAGAAGGTCAAGGACATCATCGTCGAGGAGCTCGGCGTGGAGCGCGACAAGCTCACCGCTGACGCGAGCTTCATGGAGGATCTCGGCGCCGACAGCCTCGACACCGTCGAGCTGGTCATGGCGTTCGAGAAGGAATTCGACATCGACATCCCCGACGAAGAAGCGGAGAAGCTCCGCACGGTCGGCGATGCGATGAAGTACCTCCACGACAAGATGGGGAAGTAAACAGGTGCGGCGGCGCGTGGCGGTCACGGGCCTCGGGCTCGTGACGCCGTTGGGAACGGACGCCGACACGACGTGGCGGGCGCTCATCGCCGGCACGTCGGGGGCGGCGACCATCACGCGCTTCGACCCGGCGCAGCTGCCGGTGCGCTTCGCCTGCGAAGTGAAGGGGTTCGATCCGGGCGCCTTCATGGAGAAGAAGGAGGTCCGGCGCTACGACCTGTTCGCGCAGTTCGCGATCGCCGCCGCCGCGCAGGCCGTGAAGGACTCCTGCCTCGAAGGGAAGCTCGATCAGATCGACCTGAAGCGGGTCGGCGTGATCATCGGCACGGGCACCGGCGGCATCGCGACGTTCGAAGAGCAGTGCCGCAACTACATCGAGAAGGGACCGAGCCGCGTCTCCCCCTTCTTCGTCCCGATGTTCATGCCCAACGTCGCCGCGGGGCTCGTGTCGATGCGGTACGGGTTCAAAGGACCGAACTACGCCACCGTGTCGGCGTGCGCCACCAGCGGACACTCACTGGGCGACGCCTTCCGCCTGATCCAACATGACGAAGCGGACGTCGTGGTCGCCGGCGGCTCCGAGGCGGCGATCACGCCGCTCGCCATCGCGTCGTTCGCCAACATGAAGGCGCTGTCGGAGCGCAACGACGACCCGCAGACCGCCAGCCGTCCGTTCGACAAGGATCGCGACGGCTTCGTGATGGGCGACGGCGCCGCCTGTGTGATTCTCGAAGACTGGGATCACGCGCAAAAGCGCGGCGCCCGGATCTACTGCGAGATGGTGGGCTACGGCGCGACGGCCGACGCGTACCACATCACCGCGCCCGCACCCGACGGCGCCGGCGCGCAGGACGCGATGAAGCTGTGCATGCAGGACGGCGGCGTGAAACTCGACGAGGTGGGCTACATCAACGCGCACGGCACGTCCACGCCGTACGGCGATGCTGCCGAGACGGCCGCCGTGAAGGCGGTGTTCGGCCCGCAGGCCAAGCAGCTGATCTTCGGCTCCACCAAATCCATGACCGGACACCTGCTGGGCGCGGCGGGCGCGCTCGAGTTCGGCGTGTGCGCGCTGGCCGTGCACAACGGGATCGTGCCGCCCACCATCAACCAGTTCCACGCCGATCCCGCCTGCGATCTCAACTCGGCTCCCAACAAGTCGGTCAAGCGCACGCTGGACGTCGCGCTGTCGAACTCGTTCGGCTTCGGTGGCCATAATGTGACGCTGGCGGTGCGGAGAGTCGCCGCCGCCCGATGACCGCCCGGGACGCGTCGCTCGACCGCGTCGCGGACAAAGTTGCGCGCTCCGAACGACTCACCCGCGACGACGCGCTCACGCTGTTCCGGTCGCACGATCTGCTCGCGATCGGCGCGCTCGCCGACGCGGCGAATCGCGCCAAGAACGGCGACCGCGTCTACTTCGCCGCCAACCAGCACATCAATCCCACCAACGTCTGCGTGCTGCGCAACACGTGCGTGTTCTGCTCGTTCGCGCGCATGCCGAATGAGGACGGCGCCTACACGCGCTCGCTCGAAGAAGTGTTCGCCGAGGCCGACGCGGCCCGCGACAATGCCACCCGCGAGTTCCACATCGTGGGCGGCCTGCACCCCAAGCTCGAGTTGCAGTACTACCTCGACATGTTTCGCGGGCTGCGCGAGCGGCACCCCGGCGTGCACATCAAGGCGCTCACCGCAGTCGAGGTGGCGCACCTGGCGCGACTCGAGGGCATGGAGGTGGTGGAGGTCTTGAAGGCGATGAAGGACGCGGGCGTGACGAGCCTGCCCGGAGGCGGCGCGGAAGTGTTCAGCCCGGCGGCGCGTGCCACGATCGCCGACCGCAAGCTCACGGGCGAGGAATGGCTCGCCGTGCACCGCGCAGCCCACGGCGTGGGACTGCCGTCCAACTGCACGATGCTGTACGGCCACGTGGAGACGCTGGAGGATCGCGTCGACCATCTACTGGCGCTGCGCGCCCTGCAGGACGAGACCCACGGCTTCCTCACCTACATCCCGCTGGCGTATCATCCCGACCACAACGAGCTGGGTGAGGCGCTGGGTCGCACCGGCACCGCCACGACGGGATTCGACGATCTCAAGAACATCGCCGTGGGCCGCCTCGTGCTGGACAACATCCCGCACGTGAAGACGCACTGGCCCATGGTCACGCCGTTCATCTCGCAGGTGTCGCTGGGCTTCGGCTGCGACGACCTCGAGGGCACGGTGGTGTTCGAGCGGGTCTACCACGAAGCCGGCGCCGGCACGCCGATGTGGCTGTCGTACGACGAGATCATCGGCCTGATCCGCGGGGCGGGGAAAGAGCCCGTCGAACGGGACTCGCTGTACCAGACGGTGCGGACGTTCGAGGACTGGACGCCGGGCCAGGCCGTGGCGCGCCCGGAGGGGCCGGCCCCCCAAGGGGCGCTGTTCCAGATCTCACCCCGGACGCGCGCCAAGGTGAAGGGATCGCGGATGCCAGCGGCATCCGTCGTGGACGGCGCCGAGTGAAGCTCGGCCGCATCGGCTACATCAACTGCTACCCGGTCTACGCGGGGCTCGACCGGGCGGTCGTGCGCGTGCCGGCGGACCTGGTGACCGGGACGCCCGCCGAGCTCAACGATCTCCTGACGGCGGGCGAGCTCGATGTCAGCGTGATCAGCGCCGTCGAGTACGCGCGCCACGCCAAGGATCTCGTGTTGTTGCCCGACCTCGCGATCTCGTGCGACGGCCCCGTCCGCAGCGTCGCCCTGTTCAGCAAGCGGCCGGTGACCGAGCTCGACGACCGCACCGTCTTGCTCACGGCCTCGTCGCGCACGTCCGTCGGCCTGCTCGAGCTGTTGTGTCGCGACCGCTGGCACGTGGCGCCGCGCTTCGCGCAGGCGCGGGCGGAGGCGACCGACCTCGACGCGTTGGCGCACCTCCCCCACGAAGCCGTGCTGGTGATCGGCGACGCGGCGCTGCTGCTCGCGACACGCGGGGTCTACGCCCACCGTTACGATCTGGGCGCCGAGTGGAAAGCTTGGACGGGCCTGCCGTTCGTCTTCGCGGTCTGGGCGGCGCGCCGCCAGGCCGAGCAGGACGCCGTGCGGCGTGTGCACCAGGGGCTGCTCGCTTCGCGCGACTGGGGCCTGGCGCACCTCGACGTGCTCGCCGCCGACGCCGAGCGGGCCACGGGCGTATCGCTCGCCGCGTGTCGCGAGTACTTCGCCGGGCTCGACTACGCGCTCAGCTACAAGCACCTCGCGGGCCTGACGGATTTCTTCCGGCGGCTCGCGGCCGCGGGCGTCGTGCCCGACGGCTCGCTGCAATTCCTGCACGTGGCCTGACCATGGTCGATCGCACCAACGCCGACTTCCGCTCCTTCCTGGACCTGTACGAGCACGCGTCGCTGCTCGAGCTGGGCCAGCTGGCGGACGCCGCCCGGTGGAAGCTGCATCCGGAGAACGTCGTCACCTACATCATCGACCGGAACATCAACTACACCAACGTCTGTGTCGCCGACTGCAAGTTCTGCGCGTTCTACCGGCGGCCCAAGCACGCCGAGGGTTACTTGCTGTCGTTCGAGGAAATCGGCCGCAAGATCGAAGAGCTGAAGGCGCTGGGCGGCGTGCAGATCCTGATGCAAGGCGGGCACAACCCCTACATCCCGTTCGAGTGGTATCTCGACCTGCTGCGCTACATCAAGCGCCACCATCCGATCCACATTCATGGCTTCTCGCCGTCGGAGATCGATTTCTTCGCGGGCCGCTTCGGGATGACGCTGGAGCAGGTGATCAAGGAGCTCGTCGCCGCGGGGCTCGACTCCGTCCCCGGCGGGGGCGGGGAGATTCTCGTTCAGGAAGTGCGCAATCGCGTCGCGCGCAAAAAGGCAGGTGCTGACAGGTGGTTGGAGGTCATGGAGGTTGCACACGGCCTGGGACTCAAGACCAGCGTCACCATGATGTACGGTCTGGGTGAGACGCCCGCCGACCGGCTCGAGCACCTGTTCCGCGTGAAGGAAGTGCAGGCGCGCACCGGCGGCTTCACCGCATTCATTTGTTGGCCGCTGCAGCCCGACCACACCGAGCTCGAGCACGTCGGCAAGACCGATGCGGTGACCTACCTGCGCACGCAGGCGCTGGCGCGCATCGTGCTCGACAACGTCCCCAACATCCAGGCGTCGTGGGTCACGATGGGCCCCAAGATCGGGCAGGTGGCGCTGCGCTTCGGCGCCAACGACTTCGGCTCCCTGATGATGGAAGAGAACGTCGTGTCGTCGGCCGGGACCACGTGGCGCATGACGCTCCCCGAGATGCAGCGGCTCATCACCGACGCGGGCTACACAGCCGTGCAGCGGCGGCAGGATTACACCTTGCTCCACGCGGCCGCCTGATGCCCGACGTCCTGATCGTCGTCGGCTCCGAGTCCGACAAAGCGCGCATCGAGCCGGCGTTCGAGATCCTGAAGGCCGCGGGCGTGACGTTCGAGTTCCACGCGTCGTCAGCCCATCGCCAACCCGAGCAAACGGGCGAGCTGATCAAGGGCGCCAAGGCGCGCGGCGTGAAGGTGATCATCACGGGAGCGGGGCTCTCAGCCGCGCTCCCGGGTTTCGCCGCTGCGCTGACCGATCTGCCGGTGATCGGCGTGCCGTTCGCCGTGGGCGCCTTGAACGGCCTCGACGCGCTGCTGGCGACGGTGCAGGTGCCGCCCGGTGTGCCGGTGGCCACCGTGGGCGTGGACAACGCCAAGAACGCCGCGCACCTCGCCATCCGCATCCTGAAGCGGCCCTGAACCGATGCGCGTCGGCATCGGTTACGACTCTCACAAGTTCACCGACGGTCGCAAGCTCATCCTGGGCGGCGTCGAGATTCCCCATCCCCGGGGCCTCGCCGGGCACTCCGACGCCGACGCGGTCACGCATGCCCTGATCGACGCGTTGCTCGGTGCCGCCGGCCTGGGCGATATCGGCCGCATGTTCGCCGACACGGACCCGCGCTGGAAAGACGCCGACTCGCTGCACCTGCTCAATCAGGCGTATCTCACGATCGTCGAGGACGGCTTTCAGTTCGTGCAAGCCGACATCACCGTGATCGCCGAGCATCCCAAGCTCGCGGCGTACGTCGCGCGGATGCAGGAGAAGCTTGCCAACGCGCTCATCGCGCCCGCATCGGCCGTTTCGGTGAAAGCGAAAACCAATGAGGGCATGGGCTTCATCGGACGGGGCGAGGGCATCGCCGTGATCGCGGTGGCGACGCTCAACCAACCTGACGCACCGCGCCTGAGCGGCGGGCTTGCGGGCGCGGATCTCCTCTGACGCCGGACGCACTGCTCGGCTTCTTCGAATCACTTCCCGCCGCACCGCTATACGCCGTGATCGGGCTTCTCGCCGCCGTCGAAAACATTTTCCCCCCGGTCCCCGCCGATACGGCCGTCGCGCTGGGCGCCTTCCTCGCGGGACGGGGAACCCTCAACCCTTGGGCCGTGTTCGGGGTGACGTGGGCAGGGAACGTGGCGTCGGCGGGGACGGTGTACGGTATGGCGCGGCGTTACGGACGGGCGTTCTTCAGCGGCAGGATGGGCCGGCGCTTGCTGCCGGAGCCGGTGCTGGCGCAGCTGACGCAAGCGTATCAGCGCCACGGCGCCCCCGCGATTTTTCTGTCGCGCCTGCTGCCCGTGTGGCGGGGCATCGTGCCGCCGTTTGCCGGGATCGCCGGGGTCGGCGCCGCCCGCGCGCTGGTGCCTGTCGCATTGGCCTCGGCCCTGTGGTACGGGGCCCTCATCTATCTCACGGCGACGCTCGGGAGTAACCTCGACGCCGTGCTGGCGTTCCTGGGACACGTGAACCGGGTGCTCGGCGCGATCGCCTGCGCGATGCTCTTGGCCGTGGCGTGGTATGTGGTGCGGAGACTCAAGCGAGGAAAGAAGGAAACGATCTCATGACCGAAACCGCGACGCTCGCCGGCGGGTGCTTCTGGTGCCTCGAGGCCGCATTCCAGCAATTGAAGGGCGTGTCCAACGTCACGTCCGGTTACGCCGGCGGCACCGTGGCGAATCCGAGCTACGAAGCGGTGTGCACGGGAACCACCGGGCACGCCGAAGTGACGCAGGTGGAGTTCGATCCCGCGGTGATCTCCTACCAGGATCTCTTAGACGTGTTTTTCACGATCCACGATCCCACGACCCTGAACCAGCAGGGCGGCGACGTGGGGACGCAGTATCGCTCGGCGATCTTCTATCAGTCGCCGGAGCAGGAACGCGTCGCGCGCGAGGTGATCGCGCGGCTCGAGGCGACACACGTGTGGGACGACCCCATCGTGACGGCAGTCGCCCCACTGGACGTGTTCTATCCGGCGGAGCAGTACCACCGGGATTACTACAACCGCAATCAGAACCAGCCCTACTGCCGCGCGGTGATCGCTCCGAAGGTTGCAAAGATGCGCAAGGTGTATCTGGAGAAACTCAAGGCTTGAACGATATCCCGGCCTTCCGTCTCGAGCTGTTCCGCGACTTCCTGGCGCTCGAAGCGGGGAACAGCCCCAACACCGTCGAGAATTATCTGCGCGACGTGCGGCGCTTCGCCGACTGGGCCACGAGCCAGGGCAAGGCCGAGCCCAGCGCCGTCCGCTCCGCCGAGCTGCGCGAGTTCGTCTATCAATTGAAGGACCTCGGCCTGGCCCCCGCCACCATCCGGCGCCAGATCTCAGCGGTCCGCACGTACTACCGCTTCCTGGTAGGGGAGGGGCACGCCGCGCGCGACCCCAGCGAGCGCCTGGAGTCGCCCAAGCGCTGGCGTACGCTGCCCGCCGTCCTCACCGTCGCCGAGGTCGAGCGCCTGCTCGGCGCCCGCACCACCGACGAGCGGCTCGCCATCCGCGACCGCGCGCTGCTCGAGTTTGGGTACGCGACCGGCGCCCGGGTGTCCGAGCTCACGCGCCTGACGCTGCAGGACGTGTTGTTCGAGGACGGCTTGGCGCGGATCTTCGGGAAGGGGTCGAAGGAGCGCATCGTGCCGGTGGGACGCCGTGCGTTGGGCGCCGTGTCGCTCTATGCCCGTGAGATCCGGCCGCTGCTCGACAAAGGGAAGACCAGGGGCGTGCTGTTTCTGAATGCGCGCGGCACGCCGTTGTCGCGCGTCGGCGCCTGGGGCATCATCAAACGGGCGGCGAAACAGGCCGGGCTGAGCAAGCGGGTGACGCCGCACACGTTGCGTCACACGTTCGCGACGCATCTGCTCGAAGGCGGCGCCGATTTGCGCGCCGTGCAGGAGATGCTCGGCCACGCCGACCTGTCGACGACGCAGATCTACACACACGTGGATCGCGATTATCTGCGTTCCGTCCATCGGCAGTACCACCCGCGCTCCTAAAAACGCGCGTTCAGATGTGCAACACCGAGCAAATCCGCGTCTCTTGACACTTCCGGAATCTCCTGTATTCGTAGTTCTCTGACACATCTCTGACATGGCCGGTAACTGGCGTCTCGACGCACGAGGTCCAGAGGGAGGGCGCATGTTCGATCGGTTGAAGAGCGTGGCTGGCGGGATCGGCGCAGGGCGTGGGGCGGCCATCAGGGTCGCCCCTATTTCGTCTGGCGTGGTCCTGCTCGCGATGATGCTCGCGTTCGGAGCACGTCCCGTTTGGGCGACGGGGCGGGGGGGAACGCGCGACGCGCGCAGCAGGGCGACCAGCCGGCACATCGAGACCAACCTGTTCCGCGCGTACACGACCTACGTGCACGCGCTGAATCTGCACGGCAAGATCCCCGCGTTCGCCCGCAAGTACGGCCTGCGCTGCTCGGCCTGTCACACGGCGTGGCCCGAACTGAGCGCCTTCGGACAGCGCTTCAAGGACAACGGCTACCAGCTGGGCAATGACCGCGACTCGCCGATCTGGCAAAGCAACGGCTACTGGCCGATCGCGATGCGCACTACGCCGCAGGTGCACCTGGAGAGCACGACGAACCAGCTCACCTTGGCAGCGCCGACCGGGAAGACGGTCAGCCAGGCCGGCTTCGATCTCTCCGGCGTCGACTTCCTGCTGCTCGGCACGCTGTACAAGAACATCACGTTCGGTCTCGTGCCGACGTTGGACGCCGACGGCACCACGGGACTCGAGGCCGCGTTCGTCCGCTTCGACAACTTGGGCAACTCGCCCTGGGCCAACCTGAAAGTCGGCAAGTTCGAGCTGGACAACCTGCTATCCGAAAAGCGCTTCACGTGGCTGTCGGCCAACGGCGGGTTCCTCTACGCCTACCACTATCTGCCCGTCGGCAGCGCCAACAATTTTGGCTTTGGCGACAACCAGATCGGCGCGGAGTTCTCGGGCCACTCGATCAACAGCTACACGCGCTACAGCGTGGCCCTGTTGACCACCGACGACGGCACGCCGGGCTTGCCGGGCGGCAAGAGCATGGACGCCATGTTCACGGCGAGTCGCGCCTTCGCCATGGGGAGCGGATTGGGTCCCCAGCGGATCGGCGTCTTCGGTTACCTGGGGCACCGGCCCACGGCGTTTGAGTTTGACACGAACGGCGTCGACCCCATCCCCGGCACCGGCACGGCCAACAAGTCGTTCGTGCGGCTGGGAGCCACGGCGCAGCTGTGGATGGGCAATCTCGAGCTCATCCCGCTCGTGTCGCACGCATCCGACGACGCGGCGCTAGGCCCGGGCGTCGACAAGCCAGCGTGGAATTCGGCGCTGCTCGAAGCCCATTACGTCGCGACGCCCCAACTCATGATCCAGGGACGCTACGAGCTGCTGCGGATGTCCAAGCAGGGCGATCCGGCAATTCCCAAGACGACGGGGAACGCCGACGCGATCGCGGTCGGGTTCCGGGCGTATCCGTTCATGTTCAGCCGCGACGGGATGGCGATCCACGGCGAGTTGGCGATGACAAAATCCATCGGCGTGCCGCCCCTGAGCGGAGACGGCTCCGGCGCCGTGCCGTCGCCAACGACGGCCGTGTGGAGCCGCAGCCTCCTGTTGGCCTTCGACTTCGCTTTCTGAGAGGAGCCCACAAATGAAACCGCAAACGCGATGGATGGCGCTCGTGTCGGCCTGCGGTACGGTGCTCCTGCTCGGTGGCGCGACGCCGGCGCCGGCGCAGCAGACGCACGTCGGCACGCTCACCGGCCACGCCACTGCCGGGAAACCGCTCTACACCCGCTATTGCGCCGGCTGCCACGGCGACGACGGCGACGCCCAAGGCGAGAATGCCCAGTGGATCGACCCCAAACCGCGGGACTTTACGCTGGCGACGTTCAAGTGCCGCTCGACGGCGTCCGGCTCGCTGCCGACGGATCAGGATCTCTACAACTCGGTCGAGCGGGGATTCGTGACGACCAACATGCCGCCGTGGGTCGCGCTCATGCCGCAGAATCGCATCGACCTCGTGGCCTACATCAAGACGTTCTCGCCGCGCTGGGTCTCGGCACCGGCGCCGCAGCCCATCGTCATCCCGGCGGAGCCGGCGGCGACGGTCGCAAGCATCCAGCGCGGCCGGGCGTCGTTTCAGCGGCTGGAATGCTGGAAATGCCACGGGCCCGCGGGCCACGGCGACGGACCGTCGGCGTCGACGCTCACGGACAGCAAAGACAATCCGATTCGCCCGTACAACTTCTCGACCGGCACCCGCTTCAAGTGCGGCGTGACGAATCAGGACTTGTACCGGGTCTTCATGACGGGCCTCGACGGAACGCCGATGCCGTCCTTCGCCGACCAGTTGAAGCCCGAGGAAGCGTGGGACCTCGTGCATTTCCTGCGCACGCTGCAGCCCCTGGACACACCGGAAGCGCGCATCTGGACCGCCTGGGTGCACGACCACGGCCGGGAGCTGAAACCCATCGGGCCGGAAGGCCAGTGAGAGACGACCATGCGGACTAGGTATCTGTGGTCGCTGGCGCTCGTCGCCGCGGCAGGCGTCGCGGCCCGTGCGCCGGCGCGCCGCCCGGCGGCGGGCACGATCGCAGGAAAGATCACGTTCACGGGCACGCCGCCCAAGATGAAGCCGATCGACATGGCGAAAGAGCCGTCGTGCGCGGCGCAGCACGCGACGCCCGTGATGACGGAAACCGTGGTGACCGGGCCGGGCGATGCGGTCGTCAACGCGGTCGTCTACATCTCCGCCGGCGATTCCGCCACCACCACCCCCACCGAGGCGGTGCGCTACGATCAGAAGGGATGCCAGTATATCCCGCACGTCCTGGTGATGCAGGTGGGACAGGCGCTCGACATCTACAACAACGACCAGACGTCGCACAACATTCACCCGCTGGCGCTGATCAACCCGGAGTGGAACAAATCGCAGCCCCCGGGCACGCCGCCGATCCACACCAACTACGCGAAACCCGAGTTCATCGCCGTGAAGTGCAACGTGCATCCGTGGATGCACGGCTATTTCGCGGTCCTGACGACGTCGCACTATGCGGTCACGGGGAACGACGGTTCGTTCTCGCTCGCGGGCCTCGCCCCGGGCAAGTACACGGTGACCGCCTGGCACGAGAAGTTCGGGAAGCAGAGTCAGGAGGTGACGGTCGGCGCCACCGGCGCGGTCGCCGTCAACTTCGTCTTCAAAGCGCTGCCCTACTGAACGTGGGCAAGCTCTTCGCGGGGATCGTCGTCGTGATCGCCGCGGTGTCGACCACCATTTTCATGCTGCACGTGTGGTGGCCGCCCGCGGACATCTCCGTGCACGGGATCGGCATCGACCGCGCGCTGGGCGAGACGATGATCGCCACGGGCATTCTGTTCGTCGTCTCGCAGCTCGCCCTGGCCGCCTTCGTGTGGCAGGGCAGCAGCCGGCGCGAGGGGCGCACCGTCAAGCAATTCCCGGGCGGCGCCACGCCGCTGGTGGTGTTCGCCGCCGTCCTCGTCGGGATCGAGATCCTCGCCCTGACGTTCGTCGGCTCCAAGGTGTGGGCCAACATTTACCTGGCGCCGCCGGACTCGGGCTGGCTCCACATCGACGTCCAGGCAGAGCAGTTCGCCTATTACTTCCGCTACGCCGGCGCCGATGGGCGCTTCGGCAGCCTGCACCCCGATTTGATCGACGACGGCAGCGGCAACTTCTTCGGTCTCGATCCCGCCAACGACACGACCGCGCGCGACGACATCACCGCGAGCTCGCTGGTGGTGCCGGTCAACCGGCCGATCCTCCTGACGCTGCACGCCAAGGACGTGGGGCATTCGTTCTATGTCCCCGAGCTGCGCCTGCAACAGGACTTCGTCCCGGGGCTGATCATTCCGCTGCATTTCACCGCCACCCGCACCGGCAAGTACGAGCTCGTCTGCACGCAACTGTGCGGGTTGGGGCATTACAACATGCGGGCGTTCCTCGAGGTGATGACGCAGGACCAGTACGACCAGTGGCTGAAAACCCAGGCGACACAATAATGGCCGGCATCGCGACTGCCCATCCTGCCGCGCCGCACGCGGCGCCCCAGAGCTTCCTGCGCCGCTACGTCTTCAGTCTCGATCACAAGGTCATCGGCAAGCAGTACCTCGGACTCGCCCTCGTGGCCGTCTGCACGGGGATGGGGCTGTCGTGGTTGATGCGCCTGCATCTCGGGTGGCCCAACACCGCCGTGCCCGGGCTCGGCACGCTGTCGCCGAACGGGGCCCCGGGGGGCGTGATGACTCCGGAGTATTACCTGTCGCTGATGACGATGCACGGCACCATCATGGTGTTCTTCGTGCTCACCACGGCGCCGTTCGCGGGATTCGGCAATTTCTTCTTGCCCGTTCACGTCGGCGCCGAGGACATGGCGTTCCCGCGCTTCAACATGATGTCGTTCTGGGTGACGTTCGTGGCGTTCGCCGTGCTGGTCGCGGCGTTTTTCGTTCACGACGGGCCGCCGATCTCCGGCTGGACGGCGTACGCGCCGCTGAGCGCGGTAGGCAAGGACGCGGGTCCGGGCGAGGGCACGGGACAAACACTGTGGGCCGTGTCGATCGCGCTCTTCTGTGTGGGGCAACTGTTGGGCGCGCTGAACTTCATCGCGACCACACTGGACCTTCGCGCCAAAGGGATGACGTTGGCGCGCCTCCCCTATGCCACGTGGGCCTGGTTCATCACGTCCGTCATCGGCTTGATCGCGTTCTCGGTGCTGCTGCCGGCGTGCATCCTCCTGATCCTCGATCGCGTCGCCGGGACCAGCTTCTTCATCCCGTCGGGCCTCGTGATCAGCGACCGCCTGCAACCGCACGCCGGCGGCTCGCCGCTCTTGTGGCAGCACTTGTTCTGGTTCTTCGGTCACCCCGAGGTCTACATCGCGATTTTGCCGGGGTTCGGCATCATCTCCCACATCCTGCCGGCCGTCGCCCGCAAGCCGCTGCTCGGGCCACGGGTCTTCATCGCCTGTCTCATCGCGATCGGCTTCTTGAGTTACATGGTGTGGGGCCATCACATGTTCCTGTCGGGAATGAATCCGTTCTCGGCGACGCTGTTCTCGGTACCGACGCTCATCATCACCATTCCCGCCACGGTCGCCACGCTTTTGTGGATCGGCACGGTCTACGGCTCCAAGCTGCGGTTCACCTCGGCGGCGCTCTTTTGCCTCGGCTTCATCTCGGTGTTCGTCAGCGGCGGCCTGAGCGGTTTCTTCCTGGCGCAGCCGGCGGTCGACGTGTACCTCCACGGCACGTATTTCGTGGTCGGGCACTTTCATTTCGTCATGGGCGTCGCGGCGATGTTCGGGATTTTCGCCGGCACGTACTTCTGGTTCCCCAAGATGTTCGGCCGCATGATGAACGAGACCCTGGGGAGGTGGCACTTCGTCGGGACGTTCATTGGCGTCTACTGCGTGTTCATGCCGATGCATTATCTCGGCCTGGCGGGCGACGTGCGGCGCTATTCGGCGTTCACCGATGAATACATGAAGGGCTCGCTGCCGCTGCATCGCTTCATCACGGTCGCCGCGCTGTTCACGGGCGCGTGCCAACTCCTGTTCCTCTATAACCTCGTGCACAGCCGCTTCCGCGGCCCCGTGGCCCCCGCCAATCCCTGGGAGGCGACGTCGCTCGAGTGGTCCACGGCCTCGCCGCCGCCGCACGACAACTTCGGCGGGCATCCGCCCACCGTGCACCACGGGCCGAACCTCTATGGCGTCGCCGGGCGCTCCGGCGACTACGTCATGCAGGCATCGGCGGAACCGGAGCCGGCGCCGTGACGGCTGCCCCGGCGGCGCGCACCGCACCGGTCCCGGCGCAGACCGGCGTGGTGATCGGGATCGCCGCGATCACCATGACCTTTGCGGCGTTCACGAGCGCTCTGGTGATGCGCAAAGGCGGTGCGCCCGATTGGACGCATTTCCAGCTGCCGACGCTGCTCTTCGCGAACACCGCCGGCCTGCTCGCGTCCAGCGGCACGCTCGAGGTCGCGCGACGGCGTCTGCGGGCTGGAACGCCGGGCGGCAGCGCGTGGCTGTCCGTCACCCTGACGCTCGGCATGCTGTTCGTCGCGGGGCAGGTGGCGGCGTGGCGCAACCTCGCCGCGCAGGGACTATTTCTCGCGACCGGGCCGAGCGCCGCGTTCTTCTACGTCCTGACGGCCGCGCATGCCGTGCACGTCATGGGTGGCCTGACCGCGCTCGCCTATGTTCGGTCCCGCGTCCGGCGCGCGGCCACGCCGCCGTTCGGTGCCATCGGGGCGGTCACGACGTACTGGCATTTCATGGACGCACTCTGGCTCTACCTGTTCCTGCTTCTCGCGGTGAGCGTCTGATGGCCGCAATGTCGCTGCCCGCCGGGCACGCCGGCGCGCTGGAGGAATCGCCGCTCGGGATTCCGTCGCACAAGCTCGCCATGTGGCTGTTCATCATGGCGGATGGCGCGACGTTCGGCGCGATGCTCTTCGCCTACGGCTTCCTGCGAGCCGGGACGCCCGATTGGACCAAACCGTTCGCCCTCTGGCCCAGCATCGCGAACGGCTGCCTGATGACGGTCATCCTGCTGTCGAGCAGCCTCACGATGCTCGGAGCGGGGGCGGCAGCGCGGGCCGGGCAAGCGGCACGCTGCGTACGCTGGGTCGGCGTGACCATGTTTCTGGGCGTGCTCTTCGCGGGCCTCCACCTGCGCGAGTGGTTCGCGATGTTCCACGAGGGATGGGGCCTGGGCCACAATCCCCTGGGCGGCGCGGCGCTCGTCGGCTCCACCTTCTTCGGCATCACGGGACTCCATCTGCTCCACGTGGTGAGCGGCGTGATCGCCCTCGGCGTCGTCGGCCTGCGGTTCCGGCGCGGCCGGCTCGCCGCCCAGCACATCGAAACCGTCGGACTGTATTGGCACTTCGTGGACTTGGTGTGGATGTTCGTGTTCCCGCTGGTGTATCTCCTGAACGCCCGCTGAAGCGGAGGCCACGCCATGAACATGAAGACGTACGTAACGGTGTGGCTGGGCATGATCGCCCTGGTTGGAGTCGAGTTGGTGGTGACGTATGCACGTCCCAGCCCCGGCACGCTGCTCGCCACGCTGCTCGCCTTGGCCATGGTCGAGGCCGCTGTAGCGCTGTTGTACTTCATGCACCTCAAGTACGAGCGTCGCGCGCTGCTGTGGTGGACGGTGCCGCTGGTCGTCTTCGCGCTCGTGATGCTCGATCACGTCTGGCCGGACGCGCTGCGACTGGCGTCGTTGCGGCTCCATTGAACCGGGAAGCGCCGTGAGCGACGCGATGCGGACCATGCTGACAGGCATGGTCATCCTCATGGTCCCCGCCTTCGCCGTGTGCGTCACGGTCACCGTCGTGGCACTCCGTCGCCGCCGCCGCGGAACGTGAGCTTGCGACGCGTTGGGATCGGGCCGAGCTTTCGATAACTCGAGCAGGAGCCCAGCGTGCCGCTGCAGCAGATCCGTCCCCGTGCGGACGAGTACGCCCCCTATTATCAGAAGTACGTCGACCGCGTCCCCGCGGGCGACCTCCTCGCGCTGCTCGCCCGGCAGGGCGACGATACCGCCGCGCTGCTCGGCAAGGTCAAGGAGCAGGACGCGGGACACCGCTACGCGCCGGAGAAGTGGAGCGTCCGCGAGGTTGTAGGTCACATCGCCGACGCCGAGCGCGTGTTCGCCTACCGCGCGCTGCGCTTCGCGCGCGGCGACGCAGCGCCGCTGCAGTCGTTCGACGAAAATGCGTTCGTGGCGGGCGGCGGGTTCGAGCGGCGGACGCTGGCCGATCTCGTCGCGGAGCTCCGGGCCGTTCGCCAGGCGACGCTCACCCTGCTGCGCAGCCTGGACGACGCCGCGTGGGCCCGCGGCGGCACCGCCAGCGGCAAGCAGGTCACGGTGCGCGCACTCGGCCACATCATCGCGGGCCACGAAGCGCACCACGTCGCCATCCTCAAGGAGCGTTACGGAGTCGGCGGGTGATCGCTGCGCGGGTCATTCTGTTCGACCTCGACGGCGTGCTGGTGGACTCGCGTGAGGCGATTGCCTGCGTGTGGCGCGACTGGGCGGCGCGCCGCGGTGTGGCCCCCGAGCCGTTCCTTCGCGTGGCGCAGGGCCGCCGCATTTCAGAAACCCTGCGGATGGTGGCCCCACACCTCGACATCCTGACCGAGACCAAGGCGCTCGACGCCCTCGAGGAAGTCGAGACCCGCGGGCTGCGGGCCGCGCCCGGCGCCGCGGAGCTGCTGCGCCTGCTGCCGCGCGAGCGTTGGGGCATCGTGACCTCGGGGAGCCGGCCCGTCGCCACGCTGCGGCTGCGCGCGGCCGGGATCGCGCCGCCCGACGTCTTCCTGACGGCGGAGGACGTCAGCCACGGCAAACCAGCACCCGAGGGCTATCTCGCCGCCGCGGGCCGGCTCGGGATTCCGCCCGCCAAATGCGTGGTGATCGAGGATTCGCCCCCCGGGATCGGGGCGGGGAAGGCCGCGGGGATGTACGTTATCGCCGTCGCCACCACGTATCCGCCCGATGCCCTCACCGCCGCCGACACGTGCGTCGCCGGACTCACGCACCTGCATGTTAACGTGACGGCGGACGGCTTGGAGGTTGCCGCCGCATGACCGACGTCCCGCGGCGCCGTTTTCTCGAGATGGCGGGTGGCGCTGCGACACTCGCCGCAGTGCCGCGCGGACTGTGGATCGCGGTGCAGGGCTCCGGCCGTCGCGTCGTGCTCTTTCAGGGTGACTCGATCACGGACGCCGGCCGGGATCGCAACGTGGCCGGCCCGAACGTCGCCGCGGGTCTGGGAACAGGGTACCCGCTGCTCATCGCCGCCGAAACGCTGGCGTCGCAGCCCACCCGCGACCTGCTGTTCTACAATCGCGGCGTGAGCGGCAACACCGTTCCCGACCTGCAGGCGCGCTGGCAAACCGACACACTCGACCTGAAGCCGGATATCGTGAGCATCCTCATCGGCGTGAATGACTACTGGCACACGCTGATGGGGACGTACAAGGGCACTGTGGACGACTACGAAGCCGGCTACACGGCGTTGCTCCAAGCCACGGCGACGGCACTGCCGCAGGCACATGTCGTCGTGCTGGAGCCGTTCGTGCTGCGGTGCGGCGTGGTCACCGATGCGTGGTTCCCCGAGTTCGACCGGCGCCGCGCCGCAGCCGCGCGCGTGGCCAAGCGCGCCGGCGCCACGTTCGTCGAGCTGCACGAGCGATTCGACCGCCTGTCGCGCCGCGCCCCGCCGCAACATTGGTCGGGCGACGGCGTGCATCCCACGCCAGCAGGGCACAGCGTGATCGCGCAGGCATGGTCGGACGCGGTGCGGGTGTGAGGGAGTCGATTCCTGTCGCCCGTCACGTTTCCCGTGCGCTGAAGCGCCGGCTCGGCCTGCCGGGCGCGTCCTGAAGGACGCACAGAACCCGCCTAGCACGCTTCCAGCGCGCCCCGCCACGCGCCGAGCCGGCTCTTTAGAGCACGGGACGCTGGGCAAGTCGCGCCCTGTGCCATGAACGATCACCGCCGCAACGTGACGACCGGGCTGTAAGCGCCGAGTGGCGCGCGCGTCCACCAGGCACCGGTGGCGCGCCGCTCGGCCGCAGTAGTGAAGTGATAGTCGTACGCCAGCGCCCGGACATACGCGGGCGGGTGGTCGGGGAAAGGGTTGCGCCCTAAGAGTGCCACGACGTCGGGCGAGCCCTGCAGCAGGCGCATCAACAACGGCTGCAACCACGGCGTCTGGTCGTACGACGACAGCGCCGCGAACCACATCTGCCAATCGAGCCGCGGCTGGTGCGGCTCCACGAACCCCGGCCGGCGCGCCGGATCGCCCGGCTTGTAACGGAACTCGTACGGCCGCCACGTTACGCCGTCGTCGCTGCCTTCGATCACGATCTCCACACGCTCCGTCGTCATCACGCGAAACAAGCCATAGCCGTTGGCGCTGCGTAGCGGCTCCAGCCACGCCACCGGCGCGGCCAGCGGGCGCACCACGCGCACATCCGGCCAGAGCGTATACAGGAGTCTGACATTGGCGGCGTAGAGCAGGGCGGCGCCCATGCACAGCACCGCGACCGCGCCCGCCAACGGGCGCGCGCCGGGTGCGACCGCTGCGGCCTGCCCCAGGCGGACGGGGAGCACACGCGCCCAGAGCGTGTCGTCTACCAGTAGCAGCGCGAGCGCGATGGTGAGCAGATTGAAGAACGTGTAGTTGCCGGTCGCGAAGATCAGCAGCTGCAGGAACACGATGCCCGCGCAGGCCGTGAGCCGTGCCCACCGCGGGCCCCACATCAAGAACGGGAATCCGATTTCCAGCA
>WNGO01000192.1_pt1 | contig 38591 bp, 34 predicted proteins | sample 5400511 | NCBI WGS metagenome assembly WNGO01 (sample SAMN13153380, study PRJNA577476) | soil metagenome | isolation source: 20 cm soil or saprolite under Garry oak tree replicate 2 | place: USA:California | collected 2016-06-15 | reverse complement strand
CTACCGTTGAGCTACCCGGGAACCGCGCAGGCAGCTACGGTCGGATCAACTACACAAGTTAGTCTAGCGAAGCGCACTCAAAAGTGTCAACGAAACGCTCCCGCCGCATCCATTTCTCTGTTCCCTTTACCTTGACATAGCGGCATTCGCGTTGTTAACTCCCCCGCGCGAGGAGGCTCTTTCCCATGACACCTAAAGTGCGCACCTTTGCCGCTCTTCTTGCCGCAACTCTGACAATTACTTCATGCCCCGCCCTATGGGCGCAGGTTGCTTCTCACAAACTCACTGCCATGGACGAGTTCCAGCTGCAGCTACCCACCGATCCGCAGATCTCTCCCGACGGAAAGAAAATCGCCTATGTTCGCCGCTTCGCTGATCCCATGTCCGACAAGCGCTACTCGAATCTTTGGATCATCAATACAGACGGAACCGATCATCGCCCGCTAACTACGGGCAACCGCAGCGACGCTTCTCCGCGCTGGTCGCCGGACGGCCTGCGCCTGGCATACCTCTCCGATGCTGACGGCAAACAGCAACTCTACGTCCGCTGGATAGACAGCGGCCAGACCGCGCGCATCACCAATCTCGAGCAGGCCCCCGACGCCATCGCCTGGTCCCCCGATGGAAAAATGCTCTCCTTCTCGGCTCTCGTTCCGGGCCAAGGTCCGCATATCGCCGATCTGCCCGCCGCGCCTTCCGGCGCAAAGTGGGCCGATCCTCCCACCGTCTACGATCGTTTGGTCTATCGTTTCAATGGCACAGGCTATCTGAAGCCCGGCTACATGCAGGTTTTTGTTGTCAACGCAGAAGGTGGCGCCCCCCGGCAAGTCTCGAACGGCGACTTTCCCAACGGCGGCAATGAATTCGGACCCTCGCGTGCCTCTTGGACCCCCGATGGCAAGTACTTGCTCGTTTCCGTCAACCGCCATCCCGAATCCGATCACGAATACTTCGATGATGAAGTCTACGAATTCAATGTCTCCGACGGTTCCTTGCGCCCGCTCACTAATCGCAAAGGGCCGGATAATGCACCCGCCGTTTCTCCCAATGGAAAATTCATCGCTTACACCGGTTTCGACGATCGCTATCAAGGTCACCAGACCACAAAGCTCTATCTGATGAATCGTGACGGCACCGGCTCGCACTCCCTCTCCGACAAGCTCGATCGCGACGTCCAGGACCCGCAATGGGCTCCCGACAGCACCGGCATCTACTTCCGCTACGACGATCAAGGCGATTCCAAAGTTGGCTTCTATCTCGTCGACGGAACCTTCAAGAAAATTGCCGATCATCTCGCTGCCACAACCGGCGCCGGCGGCAGCGGCACCTTCTCCCTCGCACGTACGGGCATGATCGCCCTCACTTACGGGCGTCCAGACAATCCCGGCGATGTCGCCATCCTCAACAACGGCGCTATGAAAGTCCTGACTTCTCTCAATGAAGAACTCCTCACTCAGAAAAAGCCCGGTCACGTCGAAGAGTTCTCGTTCGAATCATCGAAAGACAATCGTAAGATTCAGGGTTGGATCGTCCACCCACCGGATTTTGATCCTACAAAGAAATATCCCCTTGTTCTTGAGATTCACGGCGGCCCGTTCGCCGACTACGGCGACCGTTTCGATTTCGAAAAGCAGGTCCTGGCCTCTCGCGGCTACGTGGTTCTTTACACGAATCCTCGAGGTAGCACGGGCTACGGCGAAGAATTTGCTAATCTCATCCATCACGCTTATCCGGGCGACGATTATTCCGACCTCAACAGCGGCGTCGACGCCGTTATCGCCAAGGGCTACATCGACACCAACAATCTCTTCGTCACCGGCGGCAGCGGCGGCGGCGTCCTCACCTGCTGGACCATCGAGCACACCGATCGTTTCCGCGCCGCGGCTGCGCTCTATCCCGTCATCAATTGGTACAGCTTTGCGCTCACCTCCGACATTCCATTCATCACGAAATACTGGTTCCCGGGTCTTCCCTGGGACAACACCGACAGTTACATGCAGCGCTCGCTCACCAATCTCGTCGCCAAAGTCAAAACGCCCACATTGGTCATGACCGGAGAAGCCGACTATCGCACTCCCATTTCCGAAGCCGAGCAGTTCTACGAAGCGCTCAAACTCCTGAACGTGGACACTGTTCTCGTCCGCGTTCCCGAAGAACCCCACGGCATCGCCCGCCGCCCCAGCCACCACATCGCCAAAATGCTCTATATTGCGGGCTGGTTCGAACAGCACAAATCAAAGATGTAGCCAAACTCCGCGTATTTATGTTGCGTTTATGTTCTTCGTTATATAGCTGTTTATACCAGGCTCAAGCAAGGAATAGAAAACCAATGGGAGAAAACATCATGCGTAAGCGTTTCACCCTACTCACCATTCTCGGTTCACTCGCAGTTGCGATAATCTTTTCTGCCGCAGCATTCTCGCGCGCGGCCACGCCGTCGCCCGGCGCGAGCGGTTATCACGTTATCAAAACCGTCCCCGTCGGCGGCGAGGGTGGTTGGGACTACGTCTACGTGGACAGCGACGCCCGCCGTGTTTACGTCTCGCGTGGCACTCACACGATGGTTCTCGATGCGGACACCTACGCCGTCGTCGGCGACATCCCCGACACCCCAGGCGTCCATGGCATCGCTGTCGCTTCCGACCCCGGTCGCGGCTTCACCAGCAACGGCCGTTCGAACGACGTAACCATCTTCGACCTCAAAACGTTGAAATCCATCGGCACCGTTAAAACAGATGCGAATCCCGACGCCATCATTTACGATGCCGTCACCAAGCGCGTCTTCACCTTCAACGGCCGCGGCAAGAATGCCACGGCGATTAACGCCGCGGATGGCACCGTGGCGGGCACGATAGATCTGGGCGGCAAGCCCGAATTTGCCGTCGCTGACGGCAAGGGCACAGTCTACGTGAACAACGAGGATACCTCCGCGCTCCATCATCTCGATGCGCAGAACCTCAAAGAACTCCACCACTGGCCGCTCGCACCCTGCAAGTCGCCTTCAGGGCTGGCCATGGATCTGAAGACCCGCCGCCTGTTCTCTGTATGCGATGAAAAAGTTATGGCCGTGGTGAACGCGGATACCGGCAAGGTCGTCGCCACTCCGGCCATCTGCGAAGGTCCGGATGCCAGCGCCTTCGATCCCTCGACGGGCTACGTGTTCGCCTCCTGCGGCGATGGCAACCTTACGGTCATCCACGAGGATTCGCCGGACAAGTACACCGTCGTGGAGAATGTCCCCACGAAGAAGTCTGCCCGCACCATGGGTCTCGACCTCAAGACCCACAACATCTTCCTCCCGGCCGCCGACTTCGATCCGCCTGCTCCCGGTGAACGCCGCGGCAAGATGAAGCCGGGCTCGTTCGTGATCGTTGTGGTCGGCAAATAGCCTGGCATCGCGCGTGTGGCACGACGCTGCGCCTGCCAGAAAAACAGAAGCGTCCCGGTGAGGAGGGTCACCGGCACGCTTTCCGTTTGGGGCGATTGAGGGAACTCTTAGTGCACGACGCCGACGTTATGCGCGCCGGACCCAAACGACATACTGGCGCCCGCCGCCTGTGGCAGCCACCAAACCTTTCGTACCCAGCCATGCTGGCTCGCCATCATCCGCTTGCCCAGGAAGTCCATGAACGCCGGGCTCACCTGCGTCGCCGCATAAATCGCGCTCGAGTTTGCGAAGGGGCGCATGAACGGATTCGCCTCTCGCCCGTAGCCGCCGGAGACCGCACGGTAGGTTGTCCAGGCGTCGAAGGCCGCGCCGCTGTGTCCCGCCAGCGCCAATCCATACCAAATCTTTCTTTGCCGTGGCGTTTCGCGAGGCCGCGTAAATACCGGCTTCACCAGTCGAAAAGGTTGCGCCGCCGGGTTCGGAGTGATGGGCTCCGGATCGCCACTCACTTTGGGTGCAGGCGCGGAAGGCAGGGATGCGATGAGAGTAGAATCTTTTGCCGCGCTATCGGAAACAACCGCGGGAGAATCGTTAACCACTTTCGCCGTGTCGTCCATCTGCGAGATGGAACAGATCAGGAGAAGCGCTGTAATGACCATTTGCCACCTCAGTATGCCCGTGGGTCTTGCAAGTCCGTCCCCACTCGCAATGAGGCTAATTTACTGTTCAAAAGGTCAGGCGGCACTGGCCTATCGGTCTCATTCTGATTAGTACGCCCCTCTAGCCCCTCCGTTTGCCTCTTTTTAAACGGCAGTACTAGACCATAAATGTGAAAATATTTTTACATTCCTGGCCCTGCGGTGCCGCCCATCGAGAGCGCGCGGACCGCACATGACTTACCCGCGACTCTGCTATAATCCGCCTGTTGACCTCGGCCCTCCCGCGAGTCAAACGAAACGATGCCCGGCAACGACTCTTCCGCCGCCAAGCGCGCTCGCCTTCCGCAGCGCGGTCCGCAGCTTCCCCGCTTCATCGTTATTGAAGGCCCTCTGCGCGTCGGCAAGACCACTCTCGCCCGCGTCCTCGCCGAGCGCCTGCATGCCCGCCGCATCTACGATTGCGATGACAATCCCTTCCTCGCCGATTTCTACAACGCCAAACCCGGCTCCGCCCTTCGCGCACAGATGTACTTCCTCATCGAGCGCCGCAAGCGCCTCCGCGAAGCCCTCGCCGTCGAAGCTCCCGGTCCCGTCCTCTCCGACTTCCTCATGGAAAAGGACCGCATCTTCGCCAATCTCAATCTCGACGACGAGGAGCTCAAGCTCTACGAGCGCTACTACGAATCTCTCACCGCGGACATTCCCGCTCCCGATCTGGTCATCTATCTCCAGGCCAAGCCCGAAGTCCTCCGCGCCCGCATCGCCAAAAAAGCTTCCCGCGACGAGTCTCACATCGCGCCTGAATACATCGAGGAAGTCGCCCGCGCCTACGAACATTTCTTCTTCCGCTACGCCGCCTCCGACCTCCTGGTCATCAACACCTCCGACATCGATTTCGTCGAGCGCAGTGAAGACCTCCAGCTCCTCCTAAAGCGTCTCCAGGAACCCGTTAAAGGCACCCAATACTTCCTCCCCCTCGGTGCCTCCGAATAAAAGCGCAACCTCTTTGGTTGCCGGTCCTTTGAATTTGCCTATATCGGAGCGAGCTTCAGCTCGCCCTGTTTTTGTCTTCGAATTTGTTTTTGTAGGGCCCGCGTTTACCCCGACTTTTGTCGGGGAGGCGGCCCGCTCTTCCTACCTTGATTTTCTAGAGAGTGCGTTGTGCAGAAGGTATGCTCGTTCTCGATCCCTAAGCGTTTCTTTGGCGGCTCATCCCGGTCAGGACGCGAAGCTCGCCCACAATCAGCATATCGATGTTCACAGCCTGCTCGTTCCGCACCAGGTGAACATCCCGGTCGGCCCGGTCGGCGCCTGTCCGGTATCCTTCGATGTGCAGGATCACGTCTTTTTCGTGTTCCAGCCGCCCTGTGTTCTTCACCGTGATCAAAAGTTTCTTGGAATCGTAATGCACTGTCATCTGTTTCGATCTGGCTGCGCACCAAATCCTAAGATCTCCAATCGCCGTTTCCTTGCAGATAAGCGTCTCTTCCTGCGTCACCGCATTCCACTCAGCGCATTTCTCGAAAATAGCGTCTTTAACACTCTTCCAAACCAGGGGAGCGCGCGCGACCGCCAATGCCATATTGTGCTTCTCTTCGTATATCAGCTCTTCTTCCGTGAGCTTGGCCGCCAGATATTCCTGCGCCGCCTGCTTTGTGCTCTCATCCCTCATTGGGCCCATCCCCAGGTAAATGATTTTACACGACCTCGATTGGCAAACCCCTAGCGATTTGCCAAGAGGGATGGGACACGCTGTCGCAGTCACGTCTTAACTTTGTAGGGGCACAATACATTGTGCCCTCTTCTCGCCTTCAGCTAGTGGCGCAGACTTAACACTTGCGATTTTGGCTGGCCTTCGCTCTTATCGTCTATCCCCCCGCCCACTGTCATTTCGAACGGAGCAAGCCGACGCTTTTTCTTCCCCTTTCGCTCCTGCAAAAGGGTGGGCTTGCGGAGAGAGACCTCTTGGCCATCCCGCGCATTTTGCGGTATTAAATCTCTCTTCTCTTCTTACCCCGCCCCCTCCGAATTCAATCTGACTTTCCGTCGTCGGGCAAATCGCGTTTTGGTGTCGCGGCCAGCTTGAAAAAACGGCGAGGCTCCCATCTCTTCTTGGTGGAAGCCCCGCCGGTGACGACTTACAGGAATCGGAAATCTCCCGATTCAACGGCGGTGCAAACTACTCCTACCGGCCATAGGAAGATCGGGAATAGATGAACTCCTGTCCCGTGCTGGCTCCTGGATAAAACCACACTTTGAGAGCCATGGGCGAGTTGCCCGCGCGCTCCTCAAATTCGAAAATGGATTTATCGGGTCGTTCAAAGCGAGTGTTTGGAATGGCCATGGTCGTTGCCAGGATTTGCGTTTCATCCGCATTCCAAATCTGGACGATGTGTCGGTCGGTCGGGCTATCGGCCAGTCTGAAGACGTAGGTCCCCGCCGGCAGAACCTGCCCGGGGACTTCCACCGAATCGCCGAAGGTAACAATAGTTTTTCTGTCCCACTGATCCGCTCTAGCGCCCGGGGCGAGTGTGGCCCCAAACAGCATAGTGATCAGCACCGTGCACGACGCAAATACAACTACTCTCAGAGTTTGCATGCTACGACCCTCCTAGTTGGATTGGCTGGACCAAACGGGCCGGGATGGCGGCTGAGGATGAAGCTGGGGCGGCTGAAGCCAGGAGCCCGTTCAGAACTGCGCAATCGCGTAGCCCTTCCCGGTCTTCGTTGTCTTCTGCCTCGCCCATGAGATGCGCCTCCCCCCACCCGAGGTTGCGCACAAAGTTGCCTCCCCCCGCCAACCGTCATTTCGAACGGAGCAGGCCGACTTTTTCTTTCCGCTTCGCTCCTGCGAAGCGGTCGGCCTGCGCAGAGAGAACTCCGCGCCATAACGCACGCGGTGTGTGCGTTATGAAATCTCTCTTCTCTTTGCGTTCCTCGCGCCGCCACCCCCTGAGAAATGCGAATTTTGTGCGTTTTTATTCTTATAAGGGCGCAGCACGGCTGCTCCCGCTCTTCAAATTTCCCCTTGGAGCGGCCTTTTTTTCACGCATTCTGGTCCCGCTAATTTTTACAGGGGATCGCCCAGCTTTCTTTTAACTTTTCTAGCCCCGCAGCACTCGCCCCGACTCTGCCGACGGGTGGCTCATTCTTGCGCGGGGCTTGCCATTCGGGGGGAAATAGGCCCAACAAAATCTGCCAGTCTTCCAGAGCGCACATACGCAATGCCTAAAACCGCACGAGAGAACAAGTCTCTTACTAAAACCGCCGGGTGTCACCCAACAACTCTCATTTTGGAACTCATCTCCTCGTCGAGCACTCCGCACCTCGTTACTTTTTGCCTCATGGCTTCCCTTTTCCCGCTCTTATTGACACGCAGCCCGAAGCAGCATACCTTTCGGCACCGATGGAATCCCTTGCGCAGCGCCGATGAAAGACAAATTCCTGGCAGCGACCATCCTGACCGCCACCATTGCCATTGCGGCATTGCTTCTCGCCGGCGCTCAGATGCTGCCGCAGCCCGCGCTCGTTTCAACGCTCCTGCGCTGGCTCGCAATCCTTCTCATCGCCGCCTATGCCACATCCCGCCGCTCGCTGACAACTTGGATCTTCGTCGGCCTGCTCGCCGGCGCAGAGTTTGGCCACGACTGGCCCTCCATCGCAGTAAACCTGCAACTCCTCGGCACCATTTTTCTCCGGCTCATCAAGGTGATCATCGCGCCGCTGCTCTTCGGCGTTCTCGTCGTGGGCATCGCCGGCCACTCCGACCTGAAGAAAGTCGGCCGCCTCGGCTTCAAATCCCTGATCTACTTTGAAATCGTCTCTACGCTTGCGATGCTCATCGGCTATGCGGCTATCCATATCAGCCGCGCAGGAGAAGGCGTCCATCTCCCTCCCTCCTCCGCGGCGCAAGCCCTCAATGTTTCTCCCCACACCGCCACGCAGCTCATCACCGACATCTTTCCGGAGAACATCGCCAAATCCGTCGCCGAAGGCCAGGTGCTTCAAATCGTCGTCTTCAGCGTCCTCTTTGCCATGGCGCTCGCGCTCGTTCCGGAGCCCAAGCGCCGCCCCATTCTCGCCTTCGCCGAGAGCCTCTCGGAAACCATGTTCAAGTTCACCAACCTGGTGATGTACGCCGCTCCGCTGGGCGTCTTTGGCGCCGTTGCCTACACCGTCGGCCACCTCGGCTTGGGAGTCCTCCTCCCGCTCCTGAAACTCCTCGCAACCATGTACGTCGCTCTCGCCTTCTTCATCTTCTCCGTTCTGCTGCCCATCACGCTGTGGGCGCGCATCCCCCTCAAGCGTTTCATCAACGCCGTCGCCGAGCCCGTTACCATCGGATTTGCCACCGCGAGTTCAGAGGCCACGCTGCCTCGCGCCATCGAGCAACTCGAGTCCTTCGGCGTCCCGCGCGAAATCGTCGCCTTCGTCCTCCCCACCGGCTACAGCTTCAATATGGACGGCGCAAGTCTCTATCAATCTTTGGCCTTATTTTTTGTGGTCCAGGCCGCGGGGCTGCACCTCAGCATCGGTCAGCAAGCTTTGATGATCCTGACGCTTTTGATCAGCAGTAAAGGAACTGCCGGCGTGGCGCGCGCGTCGCTGTTGATAGTTTTCGGCGCGGCAATTTCGTTTCATCTGCCCATGGAACCATTATTTCTTCTCTTCGCGATCGATCAACTCATGGATATGGGGCGAACGGCCGTCACCGTTCTCGGCAATTGCGTCGCCTGCGTCGTCATCGCTCGCTGGGAAGGCGAATTCCCCGCGAAGCCAGCTACTTCCAGCTAGCGTGGCGGCTCGAAGCCAAGCCCCTCCGGCGCGCACTACCCCACCGGACAGGCCCCACAATCGCCGCGCCATCCGCACTTTTTCTCGACTTCCGTGCAGTGATGCGCGGTCCTCGTCCGTCATAAACTTCCCGTAAAATTCAAATTCGCTTTGTGGCGCATCGGTCTGCGCCCGGGCGGCAAGGAGTGTGTCCTCATGAAATCTTTCGTCAGAGTATTTGCGGCCGTCACGCTCTTCGTTCTCTTTGGTACCATAACAATCCAAGCCAACGACAAACACGACAAGCGCGCCTCTCTTGCCGCGAGCGTGGTCTCAGCCAAGACGGTCTAGTCGAGAACCAAACCACTACCGCTGAACTCCAGAACACCGCCTACACTGAGCTTTCGAAATGGGGACGCCTGCAGATGGTCGACTCGCCGCAGAAAGCGGATATCGTGCTGCGCGTTTCGAGCGGCAATTACGTGAAGTTTGTTCCTGGCGGAGAAAACCCTCCGGCATCCAAGCCAAAAGCCGGCAACCAAGATTTTGCAGGCGCGGATGAAGCGGTGCCACCTGGCTCCACGCGCATCTCGGTGATCGATCCGAAAACCGGCAACTCCCTCTGGTCGGACATTCGAAAGACGGATAATCCAAAAGCCGCAACGCACATGCTCGACGGCCTGCGCGAGGCCTTCGACCAAAAACAAAAATAACGCAAAGGCAAGTTGGTCCTGATCTTCATCTTCCTTTTTTCACTGCACAATTCAGCTCGGTTATTTTTCTTATCCCAGATTCCCGGCCCCGCCGCTTCGACTTTCAACTATCAACTATCAACTGTTGTATAGTGCCCTCCGTACACTGAGGAGGGGCTCCAAATGGAACTGTGGTCACGCCGTAAATTCTTTCTTACTTCGCTCGCTGGGAGCGCCATTGCCGGGACGAACAAACTCTTTGGCCGCACGTTGTCCGCTTCGAATGGCGCAACGGCAACTGTGCGCGCATTTCCGGGCAGTCCCGCGCCGGGCAAGCGCCCGCTGATCATTTCCAGCGCGAATGGATTGCACGCGCTGGGTGCTGGGATGGATATTCTCAAGAAGCGTGGCGATACGCTGGACGCCGTCGTGGCCGCAGTCACCATCGTTGAGGATGATCCGAACGACGACTCCGTAGGATACGGCGGATTGCCGAATGAAGAAGGGGAAGTGGAGCTGGATGCCAGCGTGATGCACGGACCGACGCACCGCGCCGGCTCGGTCGCGAGCGTGCGGCGAATCAAAAACGTTTCGCGCCTCGCGAAGACGGTGATGGACAAAACCAATCACGTCATGATCGTTGGCGACGGCGCGCGGCGCTTCGCGGTCGCGGAAGGTTTTGAGGAAATGAATCTCCTCACCGAGCACTCGCGAAAGATCTGGCTCGCGTGGAAGGCCAAATCTTCATTCAATTGGCGCCCGGGAATTGATTCGCCGGAATGGAAAGAACATATTTCAGCAATCTTCGACGGAGATGAAAAACAGATCGCCTACGCCGAGCGCGTCATCGCGCATCCGCCAACGGGCACGATTCCGTGCATGGCCGTTGATTCGAACGGAGACATCTCCGCCACGACGACGACTTCCGGATTGTCGTGGAAAATTCCCGGCCGCGTAGGTGATTCGCCAATCATCGGGGCGGGCTGCTGCGTGGACAACGAAGTGGGGGCCGCGGGTTCGACCGGCAAGGGCGAGGAAAACATCAAGATTTCCGGCGGGCACACCATCATCGAAATGATGCGCCAGGGCAAATCGCCCACGGACGCCTGTCTCGAAGCCATGGGCCGCATCGCGCACAACTACAAAAACGACAAGAAAAAACTCGGGACGTTTCACATCTATTTTTACGCCCTCAACAAAGATGGCATGCACGGGGCTGCTTCGCTCTGGCGGAATGGCTATGAGCCAAGCAAACAAGCTTCTTATGCGGTGCACGACGGGACGGAGTCGCGTCTGGTTGCGTGTAATTCGTTTTTTGACGCGGTCGGCGGCGACCAATAGCTGAGGAAGCGACTGCAAATAGGAGAGGAGAGACTTCAGGGTCCCGATTTTCAGGGCAAGCGATCTGCTATTTTCCTCTCGCTATTTTCGATATTCTGTTTTCATGGACCAGGCAAACATTCTGATCATCGGCGGCGGGGTGATCGGCTGCGCGATCGCCAATACCGTTTCGAAGCGGTGGCAGGACGTATTCCTTGTCGAGCAATTTCCGAAGCTGGGCATGGCTACGAGCACGCGCAACAGCGGCGTGAACCACTCCGGAATCTACTACCCGAAAAATTCGTTGAAGGCGCGGCTGTGCGTAGAGGGCAATCGCCTCACGTACGAATTCTGCAAGAAACACAATGTTCCGTTTCGCCACTGCGGGAAGCTTGTCGTCGCCGTCGATGCGCACGAGGAAACCGAACTCGTCGCGCTAAAGAAGCGCGGGGAAGAGAACGGGGTCGAAGGGCTTCGGCTGATCGGCGCCGACGAAATCCGGGCGCGCGAACCGCACATCAAGGGATATGCGGCTCTTGACGTGCCTTCGACGGGGATCGTCTCTGCCGAGGAACTGGTTCATGCTTATGCGCGCGTGGCGACGAATCAGGGAGCGAATATCGTTACTCGCGCGCAGCTGATTTCACTGCAGCCGTCCGCTGAAAGCATTCGCGTGGGGCTGCGCATCGGCGATGAAGAGGATGCGCAGGATGAAACGATCGAAGCGCGATGCGTGATCAACGCTGCAGGACTGTATGCGGATGATGTGGCGGCGATGCTGGGGAATCATTCCTGGAAGATTTATCCGGTACGCGGCGAGTACTGCGAGGTACGTGGTCCGCGTTCGTCGCTGATCAACAATCTTGTTTATCCCCTGCCGCATTCGGACGGGCTCAGCCTCGGAGTGCACTTCACTAAAACGCTGTGGGGAACATTTCTCTTGGGGCCCACGGCGACGTACGTCGAGGGAAAAGATAACTACGAGAAAAACCGCTTGCCGATTGAGGATTTTGCGCGCAGCGCGAAAACGCTGCTGCCGGAAATTATAGAGAGTGATTTGCAGCTCGGATATTCCGGATTGCGGCCGAAACTTGTGCCCCCTGGCGGCCACGGCATCGCGGACTTCGTGATCACACGCGACCCCCACGTGCCGCAGGCGATTCACCTGGTAGGGATGGAGTCTCCCGGGCTCACCGCTGCGCCTTCCATCGCGGAGCATGTGGTAGGGCTCGCGGCTGAAGTTCTGGCATGACGGTATTATAATAGGGGCACGATATATCGTGCCCCTACGGTTCAACCACGAAACGAACGAAATCCTTCTTTCCTACGCGCAATAGAAAGCTGGTCGGCTTCGTCACGTCGATTTCCTTACGAGGATCGTCGATCACTACGCCGTCGATTTCTACAGCCTTTTGCTTGATAAGGCGCTCTGCTTCGCTGCGCGAGGCCGCGAGATCGGAAATGCGAACAATAGTCCACAGTCGCGTAGGAGGGCCACATCTCAATTTCTGCACGCGCACTTCGGTTGGAGGTTGACGGTCACGGTGAACGTGCTGGAAATTTTCGGCGGCTTTGCGGGCGGCGTCTGTACCGTGGAAGCCGGTGATGACTTCCTTTGCGAGGCGCATTTTTGCGTCCATGGGATGCAATTGACCACCGGCGACTTCTTGTTTCAGCGCTGCGATTTCCTGGGGCGCGCGGTCGGTCACCAGCTCGTAGTACGGCCACATCAGTTCGTCGGGAATGGACATTATTTTTCCGAAGATTTCGCCGGGGGCCTCGGCGATGCCGATGTAGTTGCCGAGGCTCTTGGACATTTTGCGGTGGCCGTCGAGACCCACGAGAATGGGCATCGTCAACGCCACTTCCGAGGCCAGGCCGTATTCGCGCTGGATGTCGCGGTGGACGAGCAAATTAAATTTTTGCTCAGTCGCACCGATTTCGACATCCGACTGGAGAACGACGGCGTCGTACGCCGTCAAAAGTGGATACAAGAGTTCGTGGACGGAAATGGGCTGATTGCCCGCGAGGCGGGAGCGAAAATCTTCGCGTTCGAGCATGCGGGCGAGGCGATAGTGGCCGCAGAGGCGGACGACTTCGTAGCTGGTGAGTTTGTCGAGCCACTCGCTGTTGTAGCGGACTTCGGTTTTTTGGGGATCGAGGAGTTTGAAAACTTGTGCGAGGTAAGTCTTGGAGTTTGCGTCCACTTGTTCGCGGGTGAGCGGGGGACGGGTTTCGGATTGCCCGGTGGGGTCGCCGATCATCGCGGAGAAATCGCCGATCAGGAAGATGGCGGTGTGGCCGAGGTCCTGAAAGTGTTTGAGCTTGCGGAGGACCACGGTGTGTCCTAGATGAATGTCCGGGGCGGTGGGGTCAACGCCGAGATAGACACGGAGGGGTTTGCCGGTCTTTTGGGATTTTTCCAGCTTGGCGGGCAGGTCGGCTTCGGGGACGATTTCGGCTATGCCTTTCTTGAGGTAGGCGAGCTGTTCGGCGACGGATTTGAAATTCGAGTTAGTCATGAATTGTTTTCAACTCGTGCGAAGTACGCGGCGGCCTTCGATTTTGTATTTTCCTTGGAGCACGATATTCACCGCTTGAGAATAAATCCGGTGTTCTTCTTTCAGGATTTTTTCTGAAAGAGTTGTTTCCGTGTCCCCGTCGAGGACGGGGACGGTAGCCTGCAAAATGATCGGGCCGGCGTCGAGATTTTCGTCGACGAAGTGGACGGTGCAACCGGCGAATTTCACGCCGTATTCGAGCGCCTGGCGCTGCGATTCCAGCCCGGGAAATGACGGGAGCAGCGAAGGGTGAATATTCAGGATGCGGTTCAGAAATTTTGCGACAAAAAAGGGAGACAGAAGGCGCATGTATCCCGCGAGGCAGATCACATCGACTTGGTATTCGTCGAGAACCGCAGCGACCTGGCGGTCGTACACTTCGCGCTCCAGGCCTTTCGAAGAAATCACGTGCGTCTTGATTCCGCGCGCTTCCGCGCGTTGGATACCCGGCGCGCCTTCGCGATTGCTGATGACGACGGCGATCTCCGCGTTCGGAATCCTTCCCGCCACAACGCTTTCCGCGAGCGCCTCGAAATTCGAGCCGCGGCCGCTTAAGAGCACGCCAATGCGCTTCTTCATAAACGAAAAACGTTAGCACACACGGCGGCTGGGGCAAAACACTCGAGGATGGAAGGGGATGGAAGGGAAGGAGGTATTCAGTTGTCAGTTTTCAGTGGTCAGTAAAGAGGAGAAGGGTGTTGGTTGTTGCGGGAGCGAGCGGCGGCGGAACCGGCAAAACGGGGGAGGGGGGTTCAAAGTTGAAAGCTAAAAGTTGAAAGTGATGAGTCAGAGGAGCGGGTCAGGGTGAACATTCATGGCTCATTGGATGCACGGGAAGAAGTCTTGCAGTAGGCGGTTATGAAGAGGAGGCCGAGAAGAAGGTCTGTGCCGGCAAAGACCAAGTCCGACCTGTGCATTCGGTTTTGCAAGACGAGGACAATCACCGCTGCGCCGTAACTCATTTTTTCAAGGATGCAAGGAATCATGAGAGGCCGAAAACGTACCGTGTCTGTCGCGATGACGATAAAAGCGACCTGCCAAGCCAGGGCGATTCCCACGAATCCATAGAAGAAACCTGGATGCGTGATGGCCGGCGGATCATTGCGCCCGATAAGATCAAACATAAAGTAAAGAGGCGCGAGGACCAGCAAGCCCCAGATGCCAGCAATCCAAAAAACAATTTTCGCAAATCTCATGGCTTCCTCCGATCGCCAAGGATCGGACTAAGAATAATCCAGCCGGGAACCGCGCACGTAAAGAAAATTGGTCCTAAAGTTCGCCACCGCCGGGTAAAGAAACGAGCGTACACACAAATGACGAGTGACGAGCTCAGCTGACAGACTTGCCGTGGAAGCTACGAAGGCCGGTGAAGAGCAGCACGACGTTGAAAAATAGCAGGCCGATGACTACGGCCGCCATGGGGAGATGCGGATACTGGGGAACCATGGTTCCGCGAAGACCTTCACTGGCGTAGACGAGGGGATTTACGAGCACGGCTTTTTGCAGAATGGGGAACTTTTCGAGCGCGCTCCAGGGGTAGTAGGTGCAGCCGAAGAAAATCATCGGCGCCACGATGAGGCTGAACATGAGGCCGATGTGGGTCTGCTGCATGCTGCAGCCGAGGGCCAGGCCACCGGTCGCGGAGAACAGAGCGACGAGCAATGCAACGACCGCAAAGAGAATGGGATGGGGCACGTTCAAGTCCACGCCGGGACGGAGCAGCAACCAAGCGGCGGGGATCACCATGAAGCCGGCGGCGAGGGCTTGCAGCGTGCCAGCAACAACCTTCTCGATGGCCAGCCAGGAAATTTCCATAGGAGCGAGCAGACGGTCTTCGATTTCGTGCGTGAACTGGAACTCAGCGATCAGGGGCATGGCGACGGCCCAGATGCCAGTGCCGACCATGCAGATGGCCATGATTCCCGGGAGCAGCAGGCTCTTGTAGGAAGCCGGCATGTAGCCGCTGCCGACCATGACGCGGCCGAAGATGAACACGAACATCAGCGGCTGCAAAAAGGTTTGAAAAATCAACGCGACAAAGTTGCGGCGAGCGACGTGGGCATCGCGCGCGAGCATGGCGAAAAAGGCCTTCCAGTTCATTCCCGCAAGCTCCTTCCGGTATGGTGCAGAAAGAGATTTTCCAAACTGGGCTCGGATATGTGAACGTCACACAATTCGACGCCAGCAGCGGAGGCCAGATTGGCGACCTCGGCGACCAGCGAACCGCTACGGTCGGCGTACAAGTCCGTGCCATCGCCGTCGGTGGCGCGCACTTCCCGGACGCCAGCCAAGCCTTGGAGACGCTGCACGAGCTCCGGGGAGTGCCGGCCGAAGCGGAGGCGCAGGAGGAAGCCGCCGGGAACGGAAGCCTTCAGCTCCTGCGGAGTTCCCAAAGCGATGACGCGGCCGTGATCAATGATGGCGAGGCGCTTACACAATGCGTCGGCCTCTTCCATATTGTGAGTGGTCAGCAGAATCGTTTTGCCGCTCTGGTTGTATTCGCCCACGATTTCCCACAAGAGCAAACGGGTCTGCGGGTCCAGGCCAGCACTGGGCTCGTCCAGGAAAAGGACTTGTGGATCGTGCATCATGGCGCGCGCGATGGAGAGGCGCTGCATCATGCCGCCGGAGAATCCGCGGACCATGTGGTCGGCGCGATCGGTGAGCTTGAAGCGCTCGAGAAGGGTTTCCGCACGCTTGGCGCGTTCGTGAGAGGAAAGGCTGAAATAGGCGCCGTGGAAGGCGAGAATCTCGCGGGCAGTGAGGGAAAAATCCAGATTTGGGCGCTGGGAGACAACGCCAATCAAGCGCTTGACGGCGACTTGCTCCTTCCAGACGTCGTGTTCGCCGATGAAAGCCTGGCCGCTGGTTGGGCGGACGCGCGTAGTGAGAACGCCAACGGTGGTGGATTTGCCAGCGCCGTTGGGCCCCAGCAGACAGAAGATTTCTCCCGGCAATATTTCAAGCGAGATTCCATCGAGCGCGACGATCTCCGGTTTGGGCTGTTTACCCTTGGCCTTCGGCGCGCCGAACGAGAAGCCCCCCGTGCCAGCGGCCACGGGAGGTGCTGAAGTGTAGACCTTGCGCAGGTCGCGTGTGCGAATGCCAGCCACCATGCCAGAGTTCCCCTCAGCGTGCCTACACATGAGCGCTCAGGCGCCGAAGCCCTCCGAACAATACCGCCAATGGGAGTAGGAGCGCCCTTGATAGTTCCAGAGTAGTGGGAGGGATGTCAATTTCAAGAAAAGCACGAAACCGTGGCATGGCACGCAGATGCCGCGATGCCATCGGGCCGGGCGGACAATAGCATTATTATTCGGATGCCCAGTCGCGCTAGAATGCCGGGTCTATTTCGAACTAACCGTTCGCGGGAGAATCACCCATGGGAAATGGATCAAGCGGGACTTGCAGTTTCGGCTTAGCAGTTTTGGCAAAAGCGCTCGTCGTGCTCTTGCTGATGGCCATACCTGCTCTCGCGCAGCGGGCCGTGTCGCGTGATCCGGCGGAGCCGCTGCAGGGCAAACCTCTGCTGGCGCGGCCTGCGGGAGTCGTTGCGCGGCAGGCGGTGGATGAAAAATCGATGCGGGCGCTGATCGGGAAACTTGTTGCGTGTGGGACGAGGCTGACGCTTTCTTCGTGGACGGATTCGAAGCGGGGGATTGGTTGCGGGCGTGATGTTATTGTGGCGCGATTCAATGAGATCGCGAAAGATTCCGGAGGGAAATTGCAGGTGGTGGTTGATAAATTCGAATCGACTTCGGAGCGAACTTCTGGAAAACCGATGCCATTGGAAAACGTGTACGCCATTCTTCCCGGCTCCGACCCGCAGCTGGCCAAGACCATCTTCATTGTCTCCGGGCACTTTGATTCGCGGCCATCGAATGTGATGGACCCGAATGCGGATGCTCCGGGTGCGGACGATGATGCTTCGGGTGTAGCGGTGAGCGTGGAATGCGCGCGGCTGGTGAGCAAGGCAGGGGCAAACGGGCGCGGGACGTATCGCGCGACGATACTTTTTGCGGCGGTTTCAGGCGAAGAACAAGGGCTGCTCGGGAGCACGCACCTTTTGGAGTGGGCAAAACAGCAGGGTTATACCGTTGGCGGAATGCTGGACGACGATATCGTGGGCGCCGATTCCGCGGCTGGTGCACCGCATCGCGTGCGGCTCTTTTCCGGAAATGGCGAAATCGACGATGCGGATTCGCCTTCACGGGAATTGGCACGCGCGGTCGAAGAGATCGATGGACGCGCGGCGATTCGAATGATTTTCCGCGTGGACCGCTACGGTCGCGGCGGCGATCACTATCCTTTCTATAAAGCGGGGCTGCCGGCGGTGCGATTTACCGAGCCGCTGGAAGATTACAATCACCAGCATCAAACGCCGCGCACGGAAAACGGAATCGCATATGGTGATTTTGAGAAGTATCTCAACTTTACGTTTATGGGTGACGTGGCGCGTGACAATGCGGAGGCCCTTCGGCAGTTGGCGCTGGCTCCGGCTCCGCCGAAGGATGCGAAGCTTAGGGGGGCGGTCACGCCGGACGCCAAGGTGTCCTGGTCAGCCGAAGATGATCCGGAGCGCGCTGGTTTTGAAATCCTGTGGCGCGAGACCAGCGATCCTCGCTGGCTGGTTAATGACTTTGCGGCTTCCCCCGGTGAAACGGTCTTGAAGGGCGTTTCCACGGACAATCACTTCTTTGCCGTACGCGCCGTGGGCAAGAATGGCGCGCGGTCGATTGCCGTGCCGACGGAGATGGAGCGGCGGCCGCCGCCGCTGCCGGCGGCGAGTAAACAGTGATCATTGACATCCTTCTCTCCCTGAAGGGCTCTTCGTGGTCCTCCGCTGAAGTAAGGCGGTTGTGGAGGAACCCACCGAAGCTATCCCGCAAAGCCAGCCGGGACGCCGTAAGTGAAGAGAAATCGGGAATTGGTGTGCAACAATATGGGGCGCGGTGGCGCTATCTGAGCCCCGCCATTTTCGCGGACCCCGTAAGACTTGTTTCCGCGCTGGCTGCCGCGGGCGGCAGAATTGGATGGTTTCCAACTGCAACGAGAAGGTGCCTCACAATGGAAAACGGCTGGCAGCAGATGCAGTCAGCCGTTCCTTTTCTCTGTTGAATAGTCGGGGCGAATTACCGATGTCCGCCGCCGCGGGATCCACCGCTTCCGTTGCCGTGAGAGCCTTCACTCCCATGACCACCATGGTTGGCACCGCCACCTGAGCCGCGGGCTTCACCACCGCCTCCACCGCCATGACCGGAGTAGCCATTGCCACGCCCGGAGTAACCGTTGCGGTGGCCGGAGTACGCATTGCCGCGCCCATCGTTGCCGCCGTTGCGACCGGAGTGGCCGTTGCCGCGACCGTAGTAGCCATTTGCACGACCGTTGTAGCCGTTGCCACGGCCATCATAGTAGCGGTCGCTGTCATAGCCCCGCGCGTAGCCACGCCCGCGTCCGTAGTAGCCGTAACCGCCACGGCCATAGTAGCCGCGGTACCGCGGACCGGCGCCAATAAAGACACCGCCGACAAAGTAGTCAGGACCGTAGAAGCCATACGGTGCGCATTCGTAGGGGTAGTAGTCATAGTAGCCGTACGCGCAAACGGGAGCTGCGCCGACGTAGCCGTAGCCCGGGCCGACTGCAATGCCAACGGAAACTTGAGCCTTGGAGTAACTTGCGGTAAGCATGAAAATGCCGAGTAAAGCGAGATACTTTAGATAGCGCATTTCTAGACCCTTCCTCAGACCCCGAACAACTGTCCAAATCCTAACTGGATCTGAAGGCCTACTGGCGCCTCATGTTAGTCTGAAGCGCCCCCTATGGTTGTTAAACCCCAAGACTTGGAAAGAGTTGCAGGCCTTTCGTGTGCCGGGAAGGGGCCATATCAGCGGCGATTGAATGGCGGCCCGGTGACATGATGCGTTCTAGTGCTGCGGAGCGGCGACGGGCTGGGCGAAAGTGATGAAGTGGCCGCCGGGGTCCTGGACGGCGAATTCCTTCATGCCGTAGAAGGCGGTGCGGACGGGCATGACGATTTTCATGTCCTTCACGGAGGCGAGCACGGCGTCGAAATTGTCCACCTCGATGTAAAGATATGTGGGGCCCTTTCTGGCTTCGGCGGACATGGATGGCGGGGCGTCTTTTTCCACGCTGGCGTAAGTCTGGTACATCACCTCGGTGGCGCCTTTCTGAAAAGTCACAAAACCGAGCTTGTTGCCATCGGGGACTTCGATGGTTTTCGCGAAGCCGAGGCGATCGACCCAGAAAGGGATGATCGGCTCGATCTCCTTGACGAGCAGAACGGGAGTGATCCTCTTGATGTTCATGGGCTTTTTCTCCTGGGTTTAGGTGGCGTGCAGGAAAATGAGACCGCAGAACAGCGCCAGAGCGATGACGAACCGGCGCATGGCGAATTTTCTCCTTGCTGTGGATAGTAGTCTCAATTAGACTAGTCAATCGTAGCGGAGGCAAAAAACCAAGTCAAGGAGATTTTTTATGGCCACGACGGCGCGACAACTCGGCGACCTTATTTCGATTGGACCGGCGATGCTGCGGGACTTTGAGCTGCTACGGATTCGCAGCGTAGCTCACCTGGGGCGGCAGAACCCTCAGCGAATGTATGAAAAACTTGGCCGCGTGACAGGGAAGCATCAGGACATCTGCGTACTGGATGTTTTTTGCGCAGCGGTGGCTCAGGCGAGGAATTCGCGGCTGCCCGCGGTGCAATGCCAGTGGTGGTATTGGAGCAGGAAGAGAAAACGAGGAACTAAGGAAGTAAAGAGGTAAGGATTCCAGAGACAGGGTCAGCCTCAACAGATGGGGCAAGAAAAAGAAGGGATTTAACACCGGGGACACAGCGACCACGGAGAGCACAGAGAAGAGAAGAACGGGAGAGGGAAGCGCGGATGCGAAGAAAAGACAACGCGCAGGCGACCTTCGGCTCCCCTCCGGGCAAGTTGAGGACGCCGAGATACACGGAGAAACCGAGGCGGGGTGTGCGGGGGGCGAGGAGATTGGCGCTGACGACGCCGGACATGGTGCTGCTGAGCCTGCTGGCGGAGCGGCCGATGCACGGATACCATGCGAACCTGGAGCTGGAAAGACGCGAAATCCGGGATTGGGCGGGAATCTCGCGGCCGCAGGTGTACTACTCGCTCGAAAAACTTGCGCGAGCGGGGCTGATTCGCTCCTTAGAAACAGAAGAGCCGGCGGCAGGACCGCAGCGCAGCACGTTTGAAACAACGGCGAAGGGACGCGCCGCGCTGGCGAACGCCCTGGAACGAGAAGAGTGGACCAGGCAAAGAGAGCGACCTCCTTTTCTGACCTGGATGGCGCTTTCCTGGCAGGCACGGCCGGGAGTCTTCGCGAAAAAACTAGAGCAGCGACAAGAATTCTTGGAAATGGAAATCGCGCGCGAGAAAGAAGTACTCGACAGCATCCTGAAGGAAGTCGGACATTCGCACCACGAAGCGGTGTGGATGGTGAGCTTGATGGTCGAGCAGTTTGAAACGGAACGGAACTGGCTGAAGCGCGTGCAGCAGGAGATGAAATTGCGAGGGCCGGCAAAAAATCCGGAATATGCTGGAGGGAAAGAGAAAAAGTAACACCGAGACGCCGCGACCGAACCGAGGCCGGCGGCGGGCAGGGAGATTCGCGGAGAGGAGAACATCGTGTGGAATAAGAAGAAGAGTGGAGAGAGTTGGAGTACGGCGGCGCTATTGAGCGCGGCACTGGGGGTGGGGCTTAGTGGAGCTGTCGTGTGCAAAACTCGAGCAGGTGTGCAGGAAAAGAGGCCGACGGCTCGGGAGGTGATTGCGGCGATTCAGGGGCACGCTGGCGTGCCTTGGAAGGCGGAAACGGTGGATACCTTCAAGGCGGGAAATCCGGAGATGCGCGTTACCGGGATTGCGGTGACGATGATGGCGACGCTCGACGTGCTACAGCGGGCGGCGGCGAGAGGGGAAAACCTGGTCATCACGCATGAGCCGACGTTTTACAATCACCTGGACCGTCCGGAAGGAATGGAAAAGAGCGACGCGGTATGGAAGGAGAAGCGGGAGTTCATCGAGAAAAACGGGATGGTGGTTTGGAGATTCCACGACCACTGGCACCTGCGGAAACCGGACGGGATTCTGGCAGGGGTAGTACAGGCGCTGGGCTGGGAGAAATATCAAAGCGCGGAGAACCCAAATTTGTTCACGGTGCCGGAAATCACGCTGGAGAAGCTGGCGGCGGAAGTGGCGAAGCGGCTGGATACGCCGGTGGTGCGAGCGGTGGGAAATCCGGAGATGAAGATAACCAAGCTGGCGCTGAGCCCGGGAGCGGCAGGATTCGAACGGGAGACGCATGCGCTGGAAATGGAAAACGTTGAGGTGCTGCTGGTTGGCGAAACCCGGGAATGGGAAACGGTGGAGTATACGGCGGACGCAGCGACAGAGGGAAGAAAGAAGGGATTGATCGTCATCGGGCACGTGCCGTCCGAGCAAGCGGGGATGGAAGAGTGCGCGAGATGGCTGAAGACCTTTGTGAAAGAGGTGCCGATCGAGTTTGTGGCGACCAAGCAGCCGTTCTGGACCGCGGGCAGGAGCGCGCGGCGCTAAAGCAATCTCGATTCGAGCGGCTCATTACGCGAGATTGAGAGAGCCCGCGTAGGAGACGCGGGCCTTGCCGGATTCGCCACGTTCGACACGGCCGATGAGGAAGGATTTTTCGCGGCGCTTCTTGAGGTCGGCTTCGACGTAGCGGACGTTTTTGGGAGGGACCACGAGAATCATGCCGACACCCATATTGAAGGATTGCAGCAACTCGCCGCTGTCGATTTTTCCGAGTTTGGCAAGATATTTGAAGATCGCAGGCACGGGCCAGGATGCCAGATCAATTTCCGCCTTCACGCCACTGGGCAGCACGCGGGGCAGATTTCCCGGGATGCCGCCACCGGTGATGTGCGCGAGGGCGGAAACCCAGCCGCGCGCAACGATGTTTTTCAGCGCGGGCGCGTAGCACAGATGAGGCTTCAGCAACTCCGCGCCGATTTTATTTCCGACTTCGGCGACGTAGGTATCCGGCTTCAGCTTAGCCACTTCGAAGACGAGTTTGCGCGCGAGCGCATAGCCGTTGGTGTGCAGGCCGGCTGACGGCAGCGCGATCAAAGTGTCTCCGGGCTGGACACTCTTGCCGGTGAGAAGATTCTTGCGTTCGACGGCGCCGACGATGAAGCCCGCGAGATCGTATTCGCCGGGAGGATAGAAGCCGGGCATCTCCGCGGTCTCGCCGCCGATCAGGGCGCAACCGGCTTTGCGGCAGGAGCGGCTCATGCCTTCGACGAGCTGCTCGACGACCTGCGGATCAAGCTTGCCCATCGCGAGATAGTCGAGGAAAAAGAGCGGCTCCGCGCCCTGCACGAGGATGTCGTTGATGCAATGATTCACGAGGTCGCCGCCGACGGTCGAGTGTACGCCCATAGCCATGGCGACCCTGAGCTTTGTGCCGACGCCGTCCGCGCTGGAGACCAGCACGGGCTCTTTCCACTTTTTCCGGTCGAGCGCGAACAGCGCGCCGAAGCTGCCGATGCCGCCGAGCACACCGGGAGTGAACGTGCGGCTGGCATGGTGGCGGATTCTCTGCTTGGCGTCCTCGGCGACGGCGATGTTGACTCCGGCATCGGCGTATTTCATGAGAGAGCTAACCGCTTCCGTTTCCGCTGCGGGCGCGCATTCGCGCGCATCGTAAGAGACTGGGAAATCACTGGAGCGCCTGGTGGGTCGCGGCGCTCGCTGCAAAGCCCGGCGATTCCGCGCAACAGCTAAAAGGTCCGGAAGATTCGCTTCCAGCGAACGATGCCAGGATGCAGCAGGGCGTTTGCGTAAGCGAAAAAACGCTCGCGAATCTGTCCCGGCTCCCAAGCTTCCGGCGAAACATTCAGCGACATGTAAATCATGACGGGCGTTCCGATGATGTCCTTTCGGGGGACGCAGCCCCAGAAGCGACTGTCGTAGGAATTTCCGCGATTGTCTCCCATGACGAAATAGCAATCCGCGGGAACCTTGTAAGGTGTGCGCAGCTCGTAGGGCTCGCTGGCGCCACTGGTGTATTTTTCAACGAGTTTTTGGCCGTTGACCCACACGGCGCCATCGTGAATGTCGATGGTGTCACCGGGCAGGCCGATGACCCGCTTCACGTAGTCCGGCGTGTCCGGCGCAAACGGCGGCTTGAAGATGATCACTTGCTGGCGCTTGGGATTGCGCCAGAGGGGCACGTGCCAATTGGTGAAAGGCACGCCCGCGTCGTAGCCGATGCGGCTCATGATGAGGTGATCGCCGATGAGCAGCGTGTTCTCCATCGAGCCCGAGGGAATGACGCGCGCCTGGCCGATCGTGCCGTTGATGAGCAGAAAGGCGAGGCCCACCCAGAACCACGCGATGATCTCGCGCTGAATTTTTGTTTGCACGGGCACGTTTGTTTCTTCCTGCTTTTTCTTTTTGTCAGCTTTCACGTTCCACCACCACCGGCCGCTCTGCGGGCGCGGGTTCACTGCCGTTACCAGGAGTAGGTTCGCCGGATTTGCCGTTAAGAGCCATTTCGCGTGCCTCGAGCTGCACCAGATCCGTCGGATAGACACCCGTATAACAAGACGTACAGAACTTGCCTTCGGTATCACCGACCGCCCGGCGCAGCGCCGCGAGGGAAACGTAGCCGAGCGAATCGGCGCCGAGGAATTTGCAGATTTCTTCCGGAGAGTTTGAGGACGCAATCAATTCTTCGCGCGTGGGCGTGTCCACGCCGTAGTAGCAGGGAGATATCGTCGGCGGGCAACTGATGCGCACGTGAACTTCTTTTGCGCCAACTTCGCGAACCATGCGAACGATTTTACGGCTGGTCGTGCCGCGGACGATGGAGTCGTCGACGAGTATGACGCGCTGACCTTCGATCAAGCCGCGGATGGGATTGAGCTTGAGCTTCACACCAAAATTACGGATGGCTTGCGACGGCTCGATAAAAGTGCGTCCGATGTAGTGATTGCGGATCAAGCCCATGCGGAAGGGAATTTTCGATTCGAGCGCGTAGCCAACTGCGGCCGGTACGCCGGAATCCGGTACGGGGACGACGATGTCCGCATCCACAGGATGCTCGCGCGCCAGGAGGCGGCCGAGCATCTCGCGGCTTTCATTTACGGAGCGGCCGAAAATGATGCTGTCCGGACGCGAGAAATAGACGTGCTCGAAGATGCACTGTTGGAGCGGCTTTTCTGGCGCGAAGTGAATGGACTCGATGCCTGATTTCGAGATGCGCACCATCTCGCCGGGCTCGATCTCGCGGACGTATTGCGCGTTGAGCAGGTCGAACGCGCAGGTCTCGGAAGCCACCACCCAGGCCACGAAGCCGCCGGGCGTGGTTAATTTGCCCAGCACCAGCGGGCGGAAACCGCGCGGGTCGCGCGCCGCATACAATTCATCCTGCGTGAGTACGAGCAGCGAATACGCGCCTTCGACTTGATTGAGCGCATCGCCCAGCGCGCCGGAAAGATTGCGCGCCTGCGAGCGGGCGATCAAGTGGACGATGACTTCGGTGTCGCTGTTGGTCTGGAAAATCGAGCCGCGATGCTCGAGCTTGCGGCGCCACTCGGCGGCGTTGGTGAGATTGCCGTTGTGGCCGAGGGCGACCTTGCCCTTGTTGCAATCGATCATGATGGGCTGCGCGTTGAGCAGGGCTTTGTCGCCGGCGGTGGAGTAGCGCGTGTGGCCAATGGCGAGGCTGCCGGGAAGCTGCGCGAGCACGCTCGGTTGGAAAATTTCCTCGACTTCGCCCATCGCACGGTGCAGCTGCAAGTCCGTGCCGTCGCTGGAGACGATGCCGGCGGATTCCTGCCCGCGATGCTGCAGCGCATAGAGACCGAGATACACGAGGTTTGCGGCTTCGGGGTGGCCGAAGACGCCGAATACACCACACTCGTCGTGGAAATGATCGTCGGGCAAACTGGTAATAATGCTCATCGAATTAAATCTTCCTACCAAAATGCGCTGTGACCTTCGGCAGAAATAGCCAAATCAAAACTGCGACCATGCCCACGGTCCTAACGATTGTAAATAGGTTCCAGCTCATGATGATCAGTCCCGCGAACCAACTTAAAGCAACAAGCAGGCTCAAATACCAACCAGCTCTCCTGGACAGGTAGCGGTACCAAGCCGCTGTTGCCGTGAGCAGAACAAGCCCCCACCCAAGGTAAAAGGCAGACTAGTCTAGTCCTGATAGCAGCGTTAGGGCTACTCCTCGACCGCCAAATCCTCGACCGCCAAAGATGCAACTTAGCGCGAAGAACCAGACGACCCGGCTTTGACTGATATGGATCGATGTAGCCGTCATTTCTGAGCCAGCGTGCGTTCGAGCGAATGGGCCCAGGCGTCGCGTAGCGTTAGAACGGAACTATCGATCACCGCGCGCCCCTTATATTCGATGCCGAAAGCATCGCTGCGGGTGACCTGGCCGATCTGGCGCGCCGCCACCTCGTATTGTCTCGCAGTATCGAGAACGGCGGCAAGTTTTGATGGAGTGACGGATACGACGGCGCGGGCGCCGCGTTCACCGAATGCGGCGGCCTCGGCAGGGCCCTCTTCTAGCAGTTTCACTTGCGCGCCTACAACGGAGGCGGAGGCGAAGCAGGATTCGGCAAGCGTGACGGCGAGGCCACCGTCGGAGATGTCGTGGGCGGATTGCACGGCGCCTTCTGCGCTGAGAGCGAGGAGACAGTCGATCAGGCGTTTTTCGGCGGCTAGGTCTATCGCGGGTGGCTCGCCAGCGATGATGGCGGCGATCGTTTTGGAATATTGGGAGGAGGAAAAGTCGCGGGCGAGGTTAGCGCGAGCATCTGACCAGGGCGAACCGAAGATCGCCCCTACAGCCGCGTGCGATCCGTCGAACAGGAGGATGACATCGCCCTCGTCGCGGAAGGCCATTTTCAGAACGCGGGAGGCGTCGTCGAGGATGCCGAGGACGCCGAGGACCGGCGTCGGATAAATCGATTTGCCGAGAGTTTCGTTGTAGAAGCTGACGTTGCCGCCGGTGATGGGGGTGCCGAGGGCGGTGCAGGCTTCGGCGAGGCCGTCGATGGTTTCGCTAAATTGCCACATTACTTCGGGCTTTTCCGGGCTGCCGAAGTTCAGGCAATTCGTGGCGGCGATGGGTCGCGCGCCGCTGCAAGCGACATTGCGCGCGGCCTCGGCGACCGCGTGCATGGCGCCAACGCGGGGATTCAACTGGCACCAGCGGCCGTTGCCGTCGGTGGAGAGCGCCAGCGCGCGCTTGACGACTCCCGTTTTTGGATCCTTGATGCGCACGACAGCGGCATCGCTCGCACCGGGGCCGGCTAGAGTGTTCGTGCGCACACTGGTGTCGTACTGCTCGGTGATCCAGCGCTTGGAGGCAATCGCAGGCGAGGCCAGCAACTTCACAAAATTCCGAGTGAGGTCCGTGCCTTCAGCAGCGAAGACAAACCAATCCGCGGCGGTTTCTTTCCTCGGCGCCGGCGCCGCGATGGGCCGATGGTAGACAGGGCCTTCTTCGGCCAGTGGATGCGAGGGAATTTCGGCGGCGACTCTGCCGTTGTTGTTGATGCGGGCGATGCCGCCTTCAGTAACCTGGCCGACCACAACGGCATCGAGGCCCCACTTCTTGAAGACGGCGAGGACTTCATGCTCGCGGCCCTTCCCCGCCACCAGCAGCATGCGCTCTTGCGATTCGCTGAGCATGATTTCGTACGGGGTCATGCCGGTTTCGCGCTGGGGAACTTTGGCGAGATCGATCTCGATGCCGGTGCCGCCGCGGGAAGCCATTTCCATGGTGGAACAAGTGAGGCCGGCAGCGCCCATGTCTTGAATCGCCACGACCGCGCCGGTCTGCATGGCTTCGAGGCAGGCTTCGAGCAGCAGCTTCTCCATGAAGGGATCGCCGACTTGCACGTTCGGGCGTTTCTGCTTCGATTCTTCAGTGAACTCGGCTGACGCCAGCAAGGATGCGCCATGAATTCCGTCGCGGCCTGTTTTTGCGCCGACGTAGATCACCGGATTGCCGATGCCTTTGGCTTTGGCGAGAAAAATTTCTTCCTTTTTGGCGATGCCGAGTGCGAGAGCATTGACGAGCGGATTCTGCGCATAGCAAGGTTCGAAGCCGACTTCGCCGCCAATCGTCGGGACGCCAAAACAATTTCCGTAGCTTCCGATTCCACGAATTACGCCGTCTAGGATGCGGCGGTTTTTCGCGGCTTCTTCTTCACCGGTGTACTTGCTTAGAGTGATCTCGCCAAATCGCAACGAATCCAAGACAGCTATGGGGCGGGCGCCCATGGTGAAAATGTCGCGGAGGATGCCGCCGACGCCGGTCGTCGCGCCCTGGAAGGGTTCGACATAGCTTGGATGATTATGCGATTCAATTTTGAAAGCAGCGACCAAGCCGTCGCCGATGTCAACGACGCCCGCGTTTTCGCCAGGGCCTTCTATAACGAGCTTGCCGCGCGTAGGCAGGCGCTTCAAGTGAACTTTGCTCGACTTGTAGGAGCAGTGCTCGCTCCACATCACGCTGAAGATGCCCAGCTCGGTGATGTTTGGCTCGCGGCCGAGGATTTGCTTGACGCGGGCGTATTCGTCGGCGGTGAGGCCGTGCTCCGCGGCGATTTCCGGCGTTACTCTGATTTCCGTGCTAGCGGTAGCCATATTTAAATTCTGTGAAGAAAACTAGAAACCGCAGGGGAACGATATATTGCCATCCTACGGTGAATTCGTAAGTTTGTGTTGCTCTCAAGCGGTCGTCCTTGCGGCGCCGACGAGCGCTTCAACCATGGAACGGAAAATGACCAAGCCGTCAGCGGAGCCGAGAGTGGATTCCACGGCCCGTTCGGGATGGGGCATGAGGCCAGCGACGTTGCGCTCGCGGTTGCAGATTCCCGCGATATTGTGAACTGCACCGTTGGGATTGCCGGCGCTGTCGTCGGAACCGTCGGTCGTCGTGTAGCGGAAAATCACCTGGCGGTTTTTTTCGAGCTCAGCGACCGTGGCTTCGTCGCAATTGTAATTACCATCGGAATGCGCGATGGGAATCCTGAGGATCTGGCCCTTCCCGGCGGCGTTGGTGAACGGCGTGTCCGTTTCCTCGACGCGAATGTGCACGTGGCGACAGATGAAGCGCAGGCCGCTATTGCGCATCATCGCGCCGGGGAGCAGGCCCGCTTCGCAGAGGATCTGGAAGCCGTTGCAGACGCCCAGTACCATTCCGCCGCTGTTTGCGAATTTCTCGACGGACTTCATGACCAGCGAAAACCGAGCGATAGCGCCGGTGCGCAGATAATCGCCATAGGAAAATCCGCCGGGCAGTATGATGGCGTCGCAATTTGCAAGGTCTTGCGATTGGTGCCAGATGAATTCTACCGGTCTCTGCAAAACATTGCCGATGGCGTAAAACGCGTCATGATCGCAATTGGATCCGGGAAAAACGACGACTCCAAATTTCATGCGGTGGCGGCTCCCTGTAGCATTGCGGGAAATCCTATTTTAGCACACACCTATGCTTCCCATTCGATTCCGGCGGACCTTGGGCCTGCTGAAGCTCAACTCGGAAGCGAACTGGTATCCATCGAAAAGCAGAGGCGAAAACCGAAGTTATCTTCGACCAACAGCTCATAGCATTTCTACACGCGCATCGCAGGAGCCTCGGGAATTTTCGCGTCTGGCCCCTGCAACTAGGCGTACAAGGCATCGAGATCGTTCACCCAAATGTAGGCGTCCAGGCCGCATTCGCGACGCACCATGTTTGGCGAGGGAAGGGCTCCGCTATCAGATTCCCAAATTGAATTTCAACCTCATCCCGCGCCACGATGGCAAACACGGGCGGATCAAGCCAATAGCCCATGATCTTGAACCCCCGGAGTCGCGATAATGTTCCGCGGAGGCGACCACATCAGGAACGACGAAATGCGGGCAAATCGTCTTGCACTTTGCGGCGACTCTAGTCTGTGGTTCGGCCATGCAAGCACGTCGTCGATGGGGGATTAGATCGAACGGCCTGTGGGGCCGGAAGCGGCCGGTGCAGGCGCATCCGTCGAGGACTTGGGGAGCGATTGCACGGCGGCGTCGAGGCCCAGCACGTTCACGAGGCCGGCGTTAGCGGGCACGATGTATTTTGTGTTTTGGGCTAGCGTGTTGTTCAGGACTTCGAGGCGGCGCATCATTTCGGCGCGTTCCTTGAAGTAGGTTTCGGCGGCCGTGGAGACGAGCTTGATGGCTTCGGCCTCGGCGTTTGCCCGGGTAACTCGGGCCTGCGCGTCGCCTTCGGCTTTCAATATTTCCGATTGCTTCTTGCCTTCGGCCTGCAGAATCTGGCTCTGCTTGATGCCTTCCGCTTCGAGCACGGCGGCGCGCTTTTCACGTTCCGCTTTCATCTGGCGTGACATGGCGTCGGTGATGTCCCGCGGTGGCTCGATCTTCTGCACTTCCACGCGCGTCACCTTCACGCCCCAGCCGTTGGTGGCCTCGTCGAGGACTTCGCGCAAGTTGGTATTGATCATGTCGCGAGCAACGAGGGTTTCATCCAGCGTGCGGTCGCCGATCAGGTTGCGCAGATTCGTCTGCGCCAATGTGGTGCACGCGTAGCCGAAATCCTGCACTTCATATTGCGACTTCACCGGATCGATCACCTTGTAATAGACCACGGCGTCGACTTCCACGGTCACATTGTCTTTGGTGATGAGTTTCTGCGGCGGGACAGTGATGACCTGCTCGCGCATGTCCACGCGCACGATGTCGTCCACGAACGGCACGATGAACGTTAGGCCGGACGGCGCCATCCCGTGATACTTCCCCAGCCGCGTGATCAATCCTTTCTCGTACTGCTTCACCGTGCGCGCGCCCTTGGCCAGCGCGACCATACCAAGAACGAGGAAGGCGAAGATTGCAACCATGACCAAGCCGCCGATGGCGTCCATATCCCCTCACCTCACCCTGAGCGTCACACCTTCGACCGATTGCACCACCACCACTGCGCCGGCATCTCTGGCAACATCATCCCCGCCCGTTAACTCCGCTCGCCAAATCTCAGCGCCCACCTTCACCATGCCGGGCTCGCGAACGGCGATCCGCTTGGTGACCACGCCGGTTTTCCCCACCACTGCATCCACGTTGCTGGCCTGATCCTTCACCGTCAGCTTCGTTTTCAGCCAGCTTCGAAACACCGCCAGGTACAGCAGCGCGAGCACGCCCGCGGCGAGCAGACCAATCTTGGCCGAGCCGGTCAGAAGTCCGATTCCCCCGCCGACCGCCAGTGAAGCACCCAGAAGCGCCAGATCGAATCCCGTCAGCGCGCCGAGCGCGAGCTCCATGATCACGCAAACGATTCCGCCGATCACCAGCAGCCAATTTACCCAGTTGCCCACGGGTAATCTCCTTCTACTTCTCCTACCGCGGACGATAACACCCGCTTTGCGGGTATTCAAATGCTTCTGGTGAGGTGGCCGCAGCACCGACGACTTCCGTCTTGAAGCATCAGTGGTTGACATCGAGGTGGCTGCCTATGGGAGGGAGCTTTTATTTCCGCTTTTTTGCTCTTCGTCGTGGTTTTCTTTTCGATGAGGCGCTCTTCGGTTTTTCGGTGGCGGCCAGTTCACGGCGCTTCTTCGCCGCCCAGCCGGGTTTGTTGACCTGCCGGCCGCGGGCAATCCCCAAGCCGTCAGAAGGCACGTTTTCCGTGATTGTGGAACCGGCGGCGATGTAAGCGCCATCACCAATCCGTACGGGCGCCACCAGTGCGGAGTCGCTGCCGATGAAAACTTTGTTCCCGATCGACGTCGGATGCTTCTGGAAGCCGTCGTAATTGCAGGTAATCGTGCCCGCGCCGATGTTGCTCTTCGTCCCGATCTTCGCGTCGCCCAGATACGAGAGGTGCATGGCTTTGGTGCCTTCGCCGATGGTGCTTTTCTTGAGTTCCACAAAATTGCCGATGCGCGAGCCAGCTTTCAGGTGATTCTCCGGCCGCAATCGCGCGAAGGGGCCAATGATGACACGGTCATCGAGGCGGCTCTGTGCCACGACGCAATGCGGCTCGACGGTCACGTCGTCGCCGAGGATGGCGTCGGAGAGGACGCTTCCCGTTCGAATAGTGCAGCGCGCGCCAATTTTCGTCTTGCCCAGCAACTGCACGCCGGGTTCGATGATGGTGTCTTCGCCCGCGGTCACGTCCGGATCGATCAGCACGGTCTCCGGCAACTGGATGGTGACGCCATCGTCCATAAGCGCGTTGCGTTTCCGGTCCCGGAATATGCGGTCGACTTCGGCAAGATCGGCGCGCGTATTGCAACCCAGCACCTCGCGCGAATCGGCGGCCACTTGCGCCAGCACGGTCTCGCCCTTGGCGTTCAGGACGGCGATGGCGTCGGTCAGGTACAATTCGCGATGCTTGTTGTTGGGCTTCACCTGTGCCAGCGCGGGCCAGAGTTTCTCCAAGGTAAAGCAATAAATCGCCGAATTGATTTCGTTGATCTCGCGCTGCTCGTCGGTGAGCTGCGATTCTTCCACAATCGCGGAGACCGCCGTTTCGGATTTTCGCACAACCCGCCCGTAGCCGGAAGGATCGGCGAGCACCGCAGAGAGAACTGTTGCCGCCGCATTTCCATTGTGATGCGCGGCAATTAGTGCCTTCAAGGTATCGGTGCGCACGAGGGGAGCGTCGCCCGGGAGCACAAACGCAAACTTCGCGCGGCCTAGTGCGCGCCTCGCGATTTGCATCGCGTGGCCAGTGCCGTTTTGTGGCTGCTGCAGCACAGTAAGCGCCGCGAGCGGCTCGACCACCGCCGCGACCTGTTCCGCCTGGTGGCCCACGACGACCACCGTCTCGCGTGCCTTCAGCGTCTTAGAGGAGCACACAATTTGTTCGACGAGCGTGCGCCCACCGGCGCGGTGCAGCACCTTCGCCAGGCTCGACTTTAACCGCGTGCCTTTGCCAGCGGCCAGAATCACTATAGCTAGATCGTTGTTGGACATAAGTTTTCAGCCCATTCTGCGGGAGCAGCGGCTGTTTCGCAACCGGAGGGTTGTTTACGACGCGGCGAATCGTTAATCAGTGGCCGGGGCAGGCGAAAGGGCAGTCAGATAAGCGTCTCTTTCGGGCCGGGCGGCTTCGCCAGTGGTGATGGTCCAGAGTGAGGGATCGGCCAAAAGCCGGCTGACCAGCTGGGTGTGCAGGGCGTGGCCAGCTTTGTGGGCCTCGACGCGCGCCAGAAGCGGCAAGCCCGCCAACGCGAGGTCGCCAATCAGATCCAGCGCCTTGTGCCGTCCAAACTCGTCGGGGAATCGCAACGGCCCGTTCATTACGCCGTCGTCGGTGAGAACAATGGCGTTCTCGAGCGAGCCGCCGCGAATGAGGCCCATGGCCTTGAGCGGCTCGATGTCGCGTTGGAAACAGAAAGTTCGCGCGCACGCCAGAAGGTAGCGGAAAGTTTCCGGCCCAACCAACATCTCCACTTCCTGTTGGCCTACCAGGGGGTGTGGAAAATCCACGTAGCAGCGAACGCGAAACTCATCCGCAGGATAGATTCCGATCCTGCGATCCCCTTCGATGACCTCCAGCGGCTTCAGTATTTTCAGATAGCGCCGCTTCCTGCGCAGTTTGCGAACACCGGAATGCTCCAGCATCTGCATAAAGGGCTCTGCCGAGCCGTCGAGAATGGGCACTTCGATGGAGTCAATGTCGATGTAAATGTTGTCGATGCCACAAGAATAGATGGCGGCAAGCAAATGCTCGGTGGTGGAGAGCAAAACGCCTTGTTTCATGAGGCTGGTCGCGTAACTGACGCGAGCCACGTTGTGCCCTTGCGCTTCGATGGGAAAATTATCCAAGTCAACGCGGCGAAATACGATGCCTGTTTCGGCCGGTGCGGGCATGAGGCGGACGTGACCGTACACACCGGTATGGAGGCCCACACCCTCGGCGAATGACTCTTTGGCAATGGTAGTTTGAAACATTCCCCGCGCTCTATTGTAGCATGTTGTTCGCCAGCGCCTCTCGAATTCGTGCTTTGTTATCAATGACTTATAAGCAACAATGAGGTGCAAGAATCGGTTGATGTGGTATTTTAACAACATTTGGGGTCTTGGGCGTGTCTCATTCCCGAAAGTGTTCAGCCTCATCCCCCGCCCGGGCTATCCATTAGATTCGCGCCCCGTCCCAATCCTTTACGGTGGTATAATTGGAATTTGTATTTTGCTGTGGAAGGGTGGGGTATGAATCGAGCGTCTCGCATCGGGATACTTTGCGTATCGGTAGCCATCTTTTGTTTCGCAGGTATAGGACACGTTCTGCATGGTCGCACAGCAGAAGACAAAGCCTATAAGTCGCTCACCGTTTACGGTGAGGTTCTGCAGAAAGTCCAGCAGGATTACGTCGACGATCCGAACATGCGGACAGTGACCGCCGGTTCCTTGCACGGGATGCTGGAATCCCTCGACGCTCAGTCCAGCTACCTCACGCCCCGCGAATACGACGAGTACAAGAAGAAGCTCGCGAATACAGGCACGGCAGAGACCGGGCTGACGCTCAGCAAGCGCTACGGTTACATTATCGTTCTCTCCGTGCTGCCGGATGGTCCGGGCACTAAGGCGGGAATTCGCAGCGGCGACATTTTCGAATCCATCAGCGGATTTACCACCCGCGATATGTCCGTGGGCCAGGCCATGAATCTTCTCAATGGCCAGCCGGGCACGGCTATCAAGGTTGGGGTGATCCGGCGCGGTAAGGCTACGCCCGAAGAAGTCGATCTCGTTCGTGAGAAGCTGGCTACGCCGAAGATCATCACTCAGAAAGTGGATCCCGACATTCTGGTGCTGCGCATTCCCTCGCTGGACGCAGGCCGCGCGGATGAAATTCGCAATCGTCTCCTCGACGCGGAAAAACAGGGCATTCGCAAGGTCATCCTGGATGTGCGGGAATGCGGCCGCGGACAGGTCCCCGAGGCAATTTCGACCGCTCGCCTTTTCGTTCCTACTGGCATTCTGACAACGCTGCGCGGGCAGACGGTCTCGGCACAGGTTTTTTCGGCCGAACCAAAACAGGTTATTTGGAAGAATCCCGTCTCCGTTTTGATCGACGCCACGACCTCGGGGGCCGCGGAAGTACTGGCTTCCGCCATCGCTGCGAACCATCGCGGGAATGTCGTTGGAGAGCGCACTTTTGGTCTCGCCTCCGAGCAGAAGCTCATTACTCTGGATGATGGCGCGGCGCTGATCCTCACGGTCGCGAACTACTACAATCCCGGCGGCAAATCGATCGTGGAAGAAGGCGTGGTCCCCACGGAAGTGGTACACGCCATCCCGGAAGATGATTCGGATTCGACGGATGAAGATGCAGCGCCAGCACCCGAAACGCAGAAGGAACCCGGCCTCGGACCGCGCCCGCTTTCTCCGGAAGACCCCATCTTTCACCGAGCTCTTGACCTGCTAAAGGCCCCCGTGAAAAAGGCTGCTTAGTTTTCCGTGGCCCGGCAGTCTGACTCGGTTCAAGCAAGCCCGCATTGCTTTCGAATTAAGATAAACGGTTCGACAGGTTTCGTGCGCCTGGGGATTTGCTTCCTTCTCGCGGTTCTTTCCAGTGGCTGCAAAAAAAACGAAGAGAACCGCCTCACGCCCGCGCAAGTTCACCAAATCACGCGCGATCTGGCGGCTGCGGCCTCTGCCGCGGTGCCTGCCGGGACCCCCATTAAACTCCGGCAAGGCGCTTCCAGCCAGCAACCCGGAAACACCGATTACCTGCGTATCGTGTTGAAGAATGATTCCTCGGCAGATACGCACCGTGCCGCAGTCGCCAGGCTTGTTCAAAGCCTCGGTACCGTCGCGACTCAAAATCATCTGACCCAGGATCCCCCCACCGAAACCGGGGATCTGCTTCACATCAAGCTTCGACATTCAGGTGTGCCGGCGCTCGAAATAGAAATCGTTACGCGTGCAACACCCGCGTCCATTGTAGGTGCGAAGAATTCCACCGGAAAAGTTGTGGACGCGCGGCTCGCCATCATCATCGACGATCTCGGCAGCGACCGCGCTGCAGCCGACGCCGTCTTCGCTCTGGGCTACCCCCTCACCGTTTCCGTCTTACCCAATCACGAGCATTCGGTGGACATCGCCAAGGAAGCGCATCGCCGTGGATTCCAGGTTATGCTGCATCTGCCCATGCAATCGGTCGCGAACGAAACACCCGAAGCGCAGGAACTGCATCCTGGCATGCCCGCGCCCGAAGTTGCGGAGCTCATCGGTCAATTTCTGCAAAATGTTCCGGACGCCGCCGGCGTCAACAATCATCAGGGATCGCAGGCGACTGCGGACACCGCGCTAATGGATGAACTGATGCCCGTGTTGCGCGACCGTCACCTCTTCTACGTCGACAGCCGCACGACCGCCGCCACGGTGGCTTACGACACGGCGCAGGACTTCGGAGTTCGCTCTGCCTTCCGCAACGTCCCTTTCCTCGACCACGTGGCCGAAGTGGCCGCGGTCCGCAAACAGCTCGAATTGGCTTTGCGCAGCGCTCGCGAAAAGGGCGAAGCCGTGGCGATTGGCCACCCTCATCCCGCGACGCTCCAGGCTCTGCGCGAAGTTCTGCCGCAGGCGCAGGGGCAGGGCGTCCGCCTGGTGCTGGTCTCCGAACTCGTCCACTAATTGGCTTGTTTTCCGTAGGGCTGCGCGGGCTCAGGTTTCTTTGCTGGGAAAAACAGATGAATGGCGAAGGCAAGAATCCCCATGGTCAGAAAGCTGAAGACGCTCCCTTCGGGGCCCACCGTGCCGCCTGTGAGCCATTTGGCGCCGTGCAAGGATGCATTCGACAGGTGCCCCTCGAAGACGATGCCGCTGTTCGGCACGGAGTAAAGGAATGTCTCGCCGAAATCAAAACTCGCGTGCCATCCCACAAGCAACCAGAGATTGCCGGTACGCCGCAGGGCAAACGCGAAAATCAGTCCGATGGTCACAACACCCGTTGCCCCCACCCAGCCTTCACCGGGATTTCCCAAATGGACGGCCCCAAAGGAGCACGAAAGCACGATCGCCGCTGGCCAGAAACCGATGCTCTCCGCTAGCGTGTACTGCGTGTATCCCCGAAACATGAATTCTTCAAACAAGCCCACAAAAACAAAGAAGACAGCCCACAATATCCCCCAACGCAACATCTCTTTGCCATGCAGCGCCATGTCACCAAAGGAATACCCGCCAAAGGCGGCGATCAAACCAACCAATACTGAAATCTCGAGCAATCCGATGAGGCAGCCCGGCCAGAACAATTTCCCAAAAGCGCCGCGCAGCGGCAACCCATAAGCGCCGGGAGAGCGGCCCTCGATCTGAGCCATGATCAGCGCGGCGCCAAAAACGACGGTGAAACAGAACACTTCGTACGCGAACGAAGAGCCGAGGGAGAAAACACCGCTTGTGGGGCGAATAAATTGTTGGAGGACGATTCCACCGCCGAATCCGAGCCCGGCCACCAAGGCCGCGTAAATCAGCAGACGCCAGCCGCCGCGTATTCCTTTGTCGTTCAGAAAAATCTTACTGAGGATTCCTTGGGGAGGCGGAGGCTGAAAGGGGGAAGTCGTGGAAGGGTCGGCTATTGGTTCGGCGTCCAACAATCACCTCGAGAAAAGACCCCTGCCCCGCATTGCTTTCTGACGTGCTGGGTGCTTCGCCGTAAGCAGGTTTGGTTATTCACTCTAGACAGATTTTATCGCGGGAAAAGTCTTCGACCGGAATAACTTTTCCCTGCGCTCGAGATTGATTGTACCTGAGAAAGTTTGATTCCCGGAATAGAACTATCTTCGCTGACAAATCTAAAAATAAGACGGAGCGCTTCTAAATTTATTGTGGGATGCGGATCTCTGCTGCGCCAAGAATACGCCGGCTCTTTTTTTCCTGCACCAAGAGCACGGCTCTCAGATTCTCGCGCTTCCATTCTCTCTCTAGGGAAACACTCGCGTCTCCAGTGAAGGAAGTTTCCGCTGCATCACGCTTCGTCGTTCCTTGCAGTCTTGCAACCTTCACGGAAAAATTTTCTGCGCCTGCTTTGTTCGCGTTACCCTGTTCGAGCGTCACCGGTATTTTTGTCTTGCCTGCTGCTTCAAGAATTGCCTGCCGCGCCTTCTGCCTGTGGCTGCCAACGAATTCCACCGCTCCGTCCACCACCATTTGCGGTGTATACGGGTTACCATTTCCGAGAGCCCCGGAATAAACATTTTGCCGGTACGTCCAATCCCGCGAAGAGAAAGGATCAGCCCAGCCCAAATCGTTCCAGTAATCGACGTGCTCCTCCAGGGCGATCAACTGCACATTCCCGTCAAGCGGTTCTTCGGCCAGCCGCGCCAGCAAAGCATCCGCCGGAGGACAGCTGGAGCAGCCTTCGGATGTAAACAGTTCGACCACTACGGGTGTGCGGGCCGTCCCCGGCGCCCTCGAGGACGTCTGAGCGTGTGGGCGAATCAACGCCAGGGCCGCGAACAAAGAAAGCGAAGTGAGGGTCAAGCCGCCTGCCAATTGGTATTTCATGGAAGCCGTCTCCCGCCAGCCAGCATATCTGATTTATCCGCCTGCCAAAGGTTACCGCGAGACAGGGGCCAGAAAACGCTTTTCTCTCGATAACCATTATGATAGTTTTTACTGGTTATTTGAACCGGAACCGACCCCGTTCCCGGCTCCTTGAGGGAGGCCCTCTTGATGCCCTTTTCCACGTCAGCCCCGCGACTGTTGGGTGGGCGACTGTCACTCGATTTCGTTAACGCGGCTCCCTCAAGCGCAGCATTGTCTTGGGCACACCTTATTCACTTCCTGGAGTCGGCGAGAATTGTCTCCGCTGAGCGCGGCGCCCAGCTTCTGGGTCTGTCGCCATCCGACCCGCGGGCTGCGGAAGCGTTGCTCTTGAAAGCCCGGCGGCTCGGCTCCGCCCTTCACAAGGTGTTCGCGGCCATGCTTCGAAAGCAAAGGATAGCCGGGGAATGGACCGAGCCGGTAAACGAAATACTGCGTATTACCGAGGGCCATGATGAACTCGTCGCTGAGGATGGTGTCTGGAAGATCGAATTCATTGCGCGGGAGGGAGGCCTTGATTGGTTGCTCGCCGCGGTGGCCCGATCCGCGGCTGAAATTATCGCCGAGGGGGCTCGCGCGCGCCTTCGGCTTTGTGCCAATCCGCACTG
>WNGO01000181.1_pt1 | contig 38767 bp, 35 predicted proteins | sample 5400511 | NCBI WGS metagenome assembly WNGO01 (sample SAMN13153380, study PRJNA577476) | soil metagenome | isolation source: 20 cm soil or saprolite under Garry oak tree replicate 2 | place: USA:California | collected 2016-06-15 | reverse complement strand
AGGCGACGTTACGGGCGATCTATGAGCGGCTCGACGGGCTGTTTCTGCCGGGCGGCGTCGACGTGGATCCGTCCGCCTATGGCGAGCCGCGCGGCCCACTGTGTGGCCGGACGGATCCGGCGCGCGACTGGACCGAGCTGCTGTTCCTGCGGTGGGCACTTGCGGACCGGAAGCCCGTGCTCGCGGTCTGTCGCGGCGCGCAGCTCGTCAATGTCGCGGTTGGCGGCTCGTTGTACCAGGATGTGGCGGCGCAGCATCCTGCCGCGATCAAGCACGACCACTTTCCCGTGGGCGGTCGGCGGCGCGACGAGCTGGCGCACGAGGTGCACCTCGCCGAGGGATCGCGCCTGCGTCGGTTGCTGGGGACCGCGACGCTCGCGGTGAACAGCATGCACCATCAGGGTATCGCGCGATTGGCCCCGGGGCTCGTTGCCGTCGCTACCTCGCCTGACGGCTTGATCGAAGGTGTCGAGGGCGACCCCGACGACTTTTTGCTCGGAGTGCAGTGGCACCCCGAGGACCTCGTCGAAGTCGATGCGCGAATGCGCCGGCTGTTCGAGGCCTTCATCGGTGCGTGTGCTTCGTAACTGACGCGAAGCCGGATGTTACAGCTTGGGGGCAGTCCCCCAACTCGCGCGAGCCGACACGCTGTTCTACACTTCGAACCATGACCCGTTGTGGTACCATCGTCCTCGCCGGCCGGCCCAATGTCGGCAAATCGACGCTGCTCAACGCGCTGGTAGGCGAACACCTCGCGATCGTGTCCCCCAAGCCACAGTCGACCAGACTGCCCGTGGTAGGCCTGCTCACCAAAGACGACACGCAGTACATCTTCACCGACTCACCCGGTCTGCTCGAGCCCGAATACCAGCTCCATGAAGTCATGCGGGCCGCTGCGCTCCGCGCCATCGAGGACGCCGAAGTGATCGCCTACCTGCATCCACTCAGGGAGTACCCGGCGCCTCCGCTCGCCGCCGTGGCCGGCCTCGAGCGTCTGCCTCGTGCTCCAATCGTCACGGTATACACGAAATCCGATGTCGCTCGACCGTCCGAGCGTCCGACCGTCCGACCGTCGGAAGTCTTCGTTTCGGCCGTTACCGGTGAAGGTATCGACACCTTTCTCGCCACGATTGCCAGGGAGCTGCCGGAAAGTCCCTTTCATTATGATCCCGACGAGCTGGCCACCCAGCCGATGCGCTTCTTCGCGGCGGAGTTCATTCGGGAAGCGGCGTTCGAGCAGCTGCATGAAGAGCTCCCGTATAGCGTCGCCTGTGAGATCGATGAGTTTCGGGAGGGCGCGGAGCCGGTATATATTCGGGCCGTGCTCTACGTCGAACGCGAAAGCCAGAAAGGGATCGTCATCGGCGAGGGCGGCCGCACCATCAAGGCCCTCGGCGCAGCGGCGCGCGCCAAGATCGAGGTGCTGCTCGGCCAACGCGTTTTCCTCGACCTGCATGTGAAGGTCCTTCCCAAGTGGCGGCGTGACGAGCCCTCCCTCAAACGACTGGGATACGCCACCTCATGAGCCTCGCGCCCGACCTGCTCGAGATTCTCGTCTGCCCGAAGTGCAAAGGCCCGCTCGAGCATCGCACCGATCCGGAGGCGCTCGCCTGTCACACCTGCCGTCTGATCTACGCCGTCGAAGACGACATTCCCATCATGCTGATCGATGAGGCGAAACCCTTCTGAGGGACGGTCGGACGGCGTGACGACCGGACGGGCGGTGGCCATTGCGCTTGGGCTGCTGGCCGTCGGACCGTCGGGCCGTCTGGCCGCCCAAGAGCTGCCCCTAAACGCCGGCGCGCTCTTTCTGGTATTTCCGGTTGGCGCGCAAGCGGTGGGGATGGGACAGACGGCCACCGCAATGGCCGGGCGGGGGGAAGCGGCATTCTGGAATCCCGCCGGTCTCGCCACGCTATCCGACGACGAGTTTTCCCTGCACAGCGCTTCGCTGGTCGCCGGTCGGAGCAACGTGCTCGGGGCGTATTTCCCCTCGCGCGGCATCGGCGTGATCGGCGGCGCGGTATACCTCGTCGACTACGGCGATCTCGATCGCACCGACATCAACGGCAACACGATCGCGCGCATCGCCCCGCGCAACTTCGAGTTCCTCGCTTCCTACGCGACGAACCTGACGGGGTCCATCGCCTTCGGTATCAACTACAAGCTCGTGCAGTTCCGCGTCGATTGCAGCGGCGATTGCCGCGACTTTCCCGCGGGAACGGGCGTGACGCACGGGCTCGATCTCGGCGGACAGTTCAGCGTGGGGCCCGGCGGCCCGCTGCGCATCGGGGTGGCGCTGCGCAACATCGGGTTCCGCTTGCAGGTCAATAACCAGGCGCAGGCCGATCCATTGCCGACGCGTCTCGCCGTGGGCGCGATCTATGAGCTCCGACTGCGTCCCGTGACGGGACGCACACTCGATCAAGCCTTCGATCTGAAGGTCGCCGCCGACGTGGACAGCCCCTGGGGCCAAGCGGGGCAGTCGGAGACCCGGCTCGGTCTCGACATCGGCTATCAGCGACTGGTGCGGGTGCGCGCCGGGTACGCCTTCGTGCAGGACGGACTGAGCGGACCGAGCATTGGGCTCGGGGTCGAGAGCGGCTCCCTCGGCATTGACCTCGCGCGTGCGTTCCTGACCGGCTCGGACCTGCAAGTCGAGAGTCCGACCTTCTTTTCCTTCCGGGTCTCATTCTAATGAAGGGGGCAGCGCCGCTCGCGGGCCTCGCACTGATCGCCGCGGCGAGCGCGGGCATGGCGCAGCAGCAGGAGCCGCCCGCGAGCGTGTTCGTCCGCCCACTCGCGTCACTGCTGCTGCCCGGGAGCGGCCAGTTGCTGGCCCACCAGGATCGCGGCGCGGTGTACCTGGCGGCGGAGGTGTACCTCGTGTCGCGGTTCCTGCAGCTCGATCACGAGGCGATGGCGGAAGCCCGGCGGTTTCAGAATCTGGCGTTCGATGTCGCGCGACGCACCTACGGACCCGTGCGGCGTGATACCATCTTCGAGTATTACGAGCAGATGGAGCGCTTCGCAGAGAGCGGCGCCTATGATGCCGATCCCGGCGCGGCGTTCGTGCCCGAGACCGACCCCAACACCTACAACGGATCGATGTGGCTCCTCGCGCGCCGCACCTACTGGGAGGACCCCAATGTCCCTCCCGATCCGACCTCGCCGCAGTACTGGAAAGCGCTGCAGTTCTATCAGGCCCGCGCCGTGGGTCCTGACTTCCTGTGGAGCTGGCGCAACCATTCGCTCGAGCACGAGGTGTTTCGCGATTACATCAAGCGCAGCGACAACGCATTTCGGCGCGCGCAGAACCAGATCGGTCTGCTCCTCGCCAATCACGTGCTCAGCGCGGTGGATGCCCTGATCTCCGCCCGCCTCAGCGCCGCCGCAGGACGTGCGGCGGAGATGCGGACCAGCTTCGGTCTTAGCGGCCGATCCGAAGTCCGGTTTTCCATCGCGTTCTAGTCAGCCGAATGACCAATGATCAATGTCCAATGATCATTGGTCATTGAACATTCGACATTGAACATGCCACGCAGGATCCAATCATGAATGTGCTACTGAGTCCGGAAGCGTGGCTGGGCCTGCTGACGTTGACGGTGCTCGAGATCGTCCTCGGCATCGACAACATCATTTTCATCTCGATCCTCGCGGGGAAACTCCCCAAGGAGCAACAGGGACGCGCCCGCCGCGTCGGCCTGGCCGGCGCGATGGTCACCCGCATCGCGCTGCTCGCCGCACTCGCGTGGATCATTCGCCTGACCGCTCCGCTGTTCCACGTGGTCGGGCACCCCGTCTCCGGCCGCGACCTGATTCTCGTTGCCGGCGGTCTTTTTCTGATCGCGAAAAGCACGCGCGAGATTCACGAAGGGCTCGAGGGCGACGCGGACCGCGCCGGCACCCGGAGCCGCGCCTCGTTCGGCGCTGTCGTCGGGCAGATCGTCCTGCTCGATATCGTGTTCTCGCTCGATTCGGTGATCACCGCCGTGGGGATGGCGCGGCATCTGCCGGTGATGATCGCGGCGGTCGTGCTCGCGGTGGGCGTGATGATGTTCGCGGCGGCGTCGATCAGCGACTTCGTGCATCGCCATCCGACGGTCAAGATGCTCGCGCTGAGCTTTCTCCTGATGATCGGCGTGGCACTCATCGCCGACGGGCTGGGCCAGCACATTGCCAAGGGCTACATCTATTTCGCGATGGGCTTCTCGGTGTTCGTGGAGATGCTCAACATCCGCATGCGGGCGCGCACGCCTCCGGTGAAATTGCGCGAGGCGTACGAGGGTTCATTTGACACGGGAGGCGACGAGGCCTAAGTTTAGGCGGTTTCTACCCTTACGAGAGGAGTAAGGTGCGGTCGCGCCAAGCCATTCTCTTCTTCTCGCCGGCTGGACGTTCCGTACCTGACTTCGTGACCGCATGGGTCAACGGGAAGGAATTGCCCATTATATCCCTTCCTCAAGCCGCAGGGGTGGAAGAAAGGGTGCTCCGCGCGCTGCCGACGCTGGTGGTGATCGACGCCGACAGCGCCGGTGATGAGGGTATGCAGCTCTGCGCCCGTCTGAAAGGCGACGCCTACACGGCGATCGTACCGCTGGCCGTGGTGACCAATCGCCATGCGACGGAAGCCGTGCGGAAGTGGTTCGCGGCGGGGGCGGACGAGGTCATCACGCCGCTCTTCGAGCCGGGTGAGCAAGCGGGGCGCCTCGACGCCCTGGTGACCCGCGCCGAGCGCGACGTGGCGGTGAATCCGTCGACGCGGCTCCCGGGGACGACGGAGATCGAGCGGGAGATCAAGCGGCGGATGGAGCTGGGTGAGTTCTTCGCCGTCTGTTACGCCGACCTCGATCACTTCAAAGAATACAACGATCGCTACAGTTATAACGACGGCGATCGCGTGATCTACCTCCTCTCCCGGATCCTGCACGACGTCGTGCGCGGGATCCTCGGCAAGCAGGGTTTCGTCGGGCACATCGGCGGCGACGATTTCATCTTCGTCCTGCCGATCGAGAGCATCGGGGCGGTGTGCAGTGAGATCCTGGACGTGTTCGACACGCTCGTCCCGTATCAGTACAACGAGCAGGACCGCCGGGCGGGCTACTATTTCGGGAAGGACCGGCGGGGCCAGCTGCACCGGGTGCCGCTGATGACGTTGTCGATCGGCGTCGTGACCAATCAGCATCGCCGCTTCGCGCACCCGGCGCAGGTCAGCGAGCTGGCGACGGAGATGAAGAGCTACGCGAAGACACAGGCGGGATCGGTCTTTGTCGTCGACCGGCGCCACGATCGCGAGGGCGGGGAAGAAAGCGGAGACAACGAGGCATAGAGCGTGAACGTCACCTGTCCGTCGTGCGAAACGGTGTACCGAGTGAACCCGGCCAAGGTCCCCGCCGGGGGCCTGCGCGCGCGCTGCAGTGTCTGCAGCAACGTTTTCGCCGTGAGCCCGGACGGCGTGGGCGGCGCCCCGCCGGTTGCACCGCCGCCGCGCGCCGCGCCGCCTCCGCCTGCGGCGCCACCGCGGGCCGCCCCGCCACCAGCGCCGTCGATTGCCGCTCCCCCCCCGTCGCGTCCGGCGATGGCACGACCGGCGGCGCCGCCCAGCCGTCCCGCGCCCCTCGCGTCGCCCGTGGCACCAGCGGCCTCACCAATTGCACGGCCGGCTGCACCAGCCCGTCCGGCCATGCCTGCCGCCGCACGTGCGGCGGCAGCACCCCCGCCGCCCGCGCCGCCCGCGCCGGCCCCGCCGCCCGCACGCCCCGCACCCCCCGCGCCGCCTGCAGCGGCGCCACCCGCGGCAGGAGCAGGGGTCAGTACATCGGGCAGGCGCAGCACCGGTCCGCTGCGCCCGGTGAACCCGTTCATGGTGCAAGATCCGAAGCAGAAGGCGCGACGGTTGGCGCGCGCCCTCATCTCGGACATGCTGGTTTATCATCCTGAGAAGCGGCAGCAGGGGATTCGCGACGGCACGCTGCGGCAGCTGTTCAAGGACGAGATCGAGAAGAGCTGGCAGGAGTATGTCGAACAGGTCGGCGCCGACATGGCGCAGAGCACGCCCTTCTGGACCGAGGCTCTGAACGAGATTTTAGCGGGAGGTCACAAGCTTTTCTAATGGCACTCGCCGAGAGATTTGCCGATTTCGATCGCCGCCTCACCGAGCTCAGGGGCTTTCTTTGACGTCGACGGGAAAACCGCTCGGCTCGCGGAGCTGGAGCAGAAAATGGCGGAGGCTGCACTCTGGTCCGACGCCGAACGCGCCCGTCAGACGGTCACCGAAGTCAAATCACTGAAGGGGTGGCTCGAGCCGTACCACGCGTTGCGCAAGCGCGTCGATGAAGGCCGTGAGTTGAACGAGCTCCTCGAAGCCGAATCCCACGTCGATCTCGCGCTGCAGCGCTCGCTCGAAACGGAAGCCGAAGAAATCGCCGTTCGGCTCGAAGCGCTGGAAATGCAAAACATGATGCAGGGGCCCGACGACGTGCGGGACGCGCTGCTCACGATTCATCCCGGGGCGGGCGGGACCGAGTCACAGGACTGGGCCGAGATGCTGGTGCGGATGTACACGCGGTGGGCGGAGCGCCACGGGTTCGCGGTGTCGATCCTCGACCTGTTGCCCGGCGATGAAGCCGGCATCAAGTCGGCCGAGATCGAGATCCGCGGGCGATACGCGTTCGGATTGCTCAGGGCGGAAAAGGGCGTGCACCGGCTGGTGCGGATCTCACCCTTCGACTCGCAGTCGCGCCGCCACACGTCGTTCGCGTCGGTGTTCGTCTATCCGGAAGTGGACGACGAGATCGAAATCGAAATCAAGGACGACGACCTGCGCATCGACGTGTTCCGCGCGTCGGGCAAGGGCGGCCAGCACGTCAACAAGACGTCCTCGGCCGTGCGGATCACCCACTTGCCAAGCGGGATTGTCGTCTCGTGCCAGCAGGAGCGCAGCCAGGGGAAGAACAAGGCGACCGCCATGAAAATGCTCAAGGCGCGGCTGTACGAGCGCGCGGTCGCCGAGCGCGACGCGAAGAAGGCGGAAGTGGACAAACAGAAGATGGACATCGCGTGGGGCAATCAGATCCGCTCGTACGTCTTCCAGCCGTACACGATGGTCAACGATCACCGGACCGAGCTGAAGGTGAGCGATGTCCACAAGGTGATGGACGGCGATCTCGATCCCTTCATCGAAGCGTTCTTGAAGCGCTTCGGGAGCAAACTTGAACCGATTCGGAACTAAAAAAGCGTGACCACCGGGTTCATCGAAGCGGCGCGGCGTGAAAAACTGAAAGAGCTGCTGGAGCGCGGCGTCGCACCGTTTGCGTACCGGTTCGAGCGCACCGCGACCGCCCAGCAGGCGCTCGCCGCGTACCACAGGGACGACGATCCGGCGCGGTACGCCCTGGCGGGACGCCTCGTCGCGCTGCGGCCACACGGCAAGACGACGTTCGCGCACCTGGAGGATCAGAGCGGCAAGATCCAGCTCTACTTCAAGGGCGACGAGCTCGGCGCCGAGCGCTACACGGTGCTGGAGCTGCTCGATCTGGGCGACCATGTGGGCGTCGAAGGCCGGCTGATGAAGACGCGCACCGGCGAGATCACGCTGCGCGTCGCGGGGTTCACGCTGCTCTCCAAGGCGCTGCGCCCGCTGCCGCTCGGCAAAGAGGACGCGAGCGGGGTGAAACACGGCGAGTTGACGGATCCGGAGCTGCGTTCGCGCCAGCGCTACGCCGATCTCGCGGTGCATCCCGAAGTCCGGGAGGTGTTCCGGCTGCGCACGCGAATCGTGCAGGGCATTCGGGCATTCCTCGATGCCCAGGGGTACTTGGAAGTGGAAACGCCGGTGCTGCAGCCGCTCTACGGCGGCGCCTCGGCGTGGCCCTTCAAGACGCACTACGAAGCCCTGGACGCGACCTTCTACCTCCGCATCGCCGATGAGCTGTATCTGAAGCGCTGCCTCGTGGGTGGTCTCGAGAAGGTGTATGAGATCGGGCATGACTTTCGGAACGAGGGATTGTCGCGGTTTCACAATCCCGAATTCACAATGGCGGAGTGGTATCAGGCATATGCCGACTACAACGACGTGGCCGCGCTGACCGAAGAGCTGCTGGCGGGTCTCGTGCTCGATGTGTTCAAGACGAGGGAGCTCACGCGTCACGGCACGACGCTGTCGTTCGCCCGCCCGTTTGCCCGCAAGGATTACTACGCGCTCGTCCGCGAGCATGCGGGCGTCGACCTCACGAAGACGAACGACGCGGAGCTGCGCGGCGTACTGAAGCAGCACAACGCGTCGCCGGCGGACGTGGCGGCGCTCAGCGGCCCGAAGCTCATCGATGAGGTCTTTAAGACCTGCGTCGAGCCCAAGCTCGTGCAGCCCACGTTCGTGTTCGACTATCCGCTCGCGCTGTCCCCGCTCGCCAAGCCCAAGCGCGGCGATCCGACCAAAGTCGAGCGGTGGGAGCTGTTCGTGCAGCATCGCGAGCTGGCGAATGCGTTCAGCGAGCTCAACGATCCCGACGAGCAGCGCCGCCGCTTCGAGCAGCAGGCCGCGCTGCGCGCCGCGGGCGACGCCGAGGCGCAGCAGCTGGACGAGGATTTTCTGCGCGCGCTGGAGTACGGCATGCCGCCCGCCGGCGGCGTGGGACTGGGCGTGGACCGCCTGACGATGATCCTCGCCGATCAGACGAACATTCGCGACGTCATTCTTTTCCCGATGCTGCGGCCTGAGTCATGACGATCACCGTGGTCGACATTCTCAAGGCGCTGTTCGTGCTCGCCGCTCTCGTCACGATCGTGGTGTTAGCGACGAACTGGCCGAAGGGTCTCGATCTGCAGGTGGCGATGCGGTATCTGCGCAGCCGGCGCTCCTCCCGGCTGATATCCCTGATCACCGTGATCGCCGTCGGCGGCGTCACGATCGGTGTGATGGCGCTCGTGATCGTGCTGGGCGTGATGAATGGGATGCAGAACGACCTGCGCGAGAAGATTCTCGTCGTCAATCCGCACCTGCGCGTGCTGACGTACGGCGAAGGATTGCGGCTCGACGACTGGTCCAAGGTGCTGGGGCAGGTGAAGCGTGCGTCGGGCGTGCAGGCCGCGGCACCGTTCGTATCGACGCAGGGCCTCATCTCGGCGGGACACGATTATGCCGAGGGGGTGATGGTCATCGGCATCGAGTCGGACACGGGCAGCCGCGCGGTGACGAGCCTGCCGCATTACTTCACCAAGGGCGATCTCACCTTCCGGAAAACGCGGTCGGACGTCGAGGGCGGCGTCGCGATCGGGACCAGGCTGTCGAGCAAGCTCTCGGCGTATCCCGGGGACGTCATCACGATGGTAGCCCCCGCCGGCTCGCAGTTCAATCGCAGCCTCGGCGCGTTCGTCCCGAAGTATCGCCGCTACGAGGTCACCGGCCTGTTCGAAACGGGGATGTACGACTACGACAACAGCTACGTCCTCATGACCCGTCCGGCGGCCCAGGACTTCGCGGGGCTCGGGGGCGCCGTCACCGGGATCGAAGTGCGGCTCGCCGATCCGGAGCGCGCCAGCGAGGCCGGGCAGCAGCTCGAAAGCATGCTGGGCTACCCGTACCGGGCGCTCGATTGGCAGCTCCAGAACCGCTCGCTGTTCTCCGCGCTCAAGCTCGAGAAGCTGGCGATGGGGTTGGTCGTCTTCTTGATCTGCGTCGTCGCGGCGTTCAACGTCGTGGGGACGCTGACGATGGTGGTGCGCGACAAGACGCGCGAGATCGGCATTCTCCTGGCGATGGGAATGCAGCGCAGTCGCATCCGGCGTGTCTTCCTGGTCCAGGGCGTATTCATCGGGCTGGTCGGGACCGCCCTCGGCGCGGTCCTGGGACTGATCGTCGGCGCGATGGTGAATCGCGGCCATTTGATCCCGATCGATCCGTCGATCTACTTCATCGACCACCTGCCGGTGCTCAACAATCCGCTCGACGCGCTGGCCGTCATCGGGGCGAGTCTGGTGATCGCCACCCTGGCGCCGCTCTATCCGAGTTTGCAGGCTGCCCGGCTCGATCCGGTGAACGCGATCCGGTACGAATGAACGCGCTCCTCACGGGCAAAGCGATCCGACGCGTGTTCGCGGGCGGCGACGGGCAGCTGCTCGAGATCCTGCGCGGCGTCGACGTCGACGTGCGGCGGGGCGAGTTCGTGGCGATCGTCGGGGCGTCGGGGGCGGGGAAGAGCACACTACTCCATTTGCTCGGAGCCCTTGACAGCCCGACCAGCGGGGACATCTGGCTGGACGGGTCGCGGTACGCCGACCTCGATGCGCGGGGCACGGCGGAACTCAGGAACCGGAAGCTCGGGTTCGTGTTTCAGTTTCATCATTTGCTGCGCGAGTTCTCGGCATTGGAAAATGTCATGATGCCCCTGCTCATCGGCGGCGCGCCGCCGCGCAAGGCTCGCTCCCGCGCGGAAGAGGCGCTGTCCGAGGTCGGCTTGGCCGGACGCATGAGCCACCGGCCGGCGGAGCTGTCGGGGGGCGAGCAGCAGCGCTGTGCCGTCGCGCGCGCCCTGGTGCACGATCCGAGCGTGGTGCTGGCGGACGAGCCGTCCGGCAACCTCGACCATGCGAATGCCGAACGGCTGCATGAGATCTTCTTCCGGCTGGCGCGGGAATACGAAACGGCGGTCGTGGTGGTCACCCACAACCGCCAGCTGGCGGGACGGGCGGACCGGATTCTGTTACTGGAGGACGGCCGGCTCACCACGGTGAGCTCGGTCGATGCGATTCCCTGATGCTCTGCGACAACTGTAAGGAACGCGACGCCATCATCAACCTGACTCAGGTCGAGCATGACTCTAAAGTCACGCTCCATCTGTGTGAGCAGTGCGCCCAGCAAAAGGGCGTCGAGACCGGCGGCGCGGTCTTGAAGAGTCCGTTGGGCAACTTCCTCGGCGCGGTGGTCAAAGGAGGCGGCACGGCTGGCGCGCTCGTCCCGGCCTCCGGCGACGCACTGCGGTGTCCGGCCTGCGGCAGCACCCTCCGTGACTTCCGCGACTCCGGCCGCCTCGGCTGTGATCGGTGCTATGTGTCCTTCGACACACACCTGCGTGACCTGCTGCGGCGGCTGCACGGCTCGAGCCAGCACGTAGGCGAGCGCTACGAGCTGCCAGGCGAAGGCGGGAACGGAGAGGGCGCCGACGATGCGCGCAGCGAGTTGCTGGAACTGAAGGCGCAGCTCCGGCGGGCCGTCGAGGGCGAGAATTTCGAGCTCGCCGCCGAGCTGCGGGACCGGATTCGGGTGCTGGAATAATGGATCTCTCACTCCTTCCCGATGGCGGGATGCGGTGGCTGGACGCTTCGGGGCCGAAGTCCACGATCGTGCTGTCGACCAGAATTCGGCTGGCGCGCAACGTCAGAGGCATACCGTTCAGTCAGCGGGCCAAGGATGCCGATCGGATTGCCGTGCTGGAGCGCGTGAGCGACGCCGTGGTGTCGTCAGAACACCTCGGGTCGGCTGTGGCATTCCATCTCGACCAGATGGACCGTCCCGAGCGGCAGGTCCTGCACGAACGGCATCTGGTCAGTAAGGAATTGGCAGGGCTGGAGCGTGAGTCACGCCCGCGTCCGGGCGCCGCGCTCCTCGTCCAGGACCAGGTTGGGGTGATGGTAAATGAAGAAGACCATTTGCGATTGCATGGAATGTGGTCGGGATTCGATTTGGAAGACGCGTATGCTGAGGTGGAAGCGGTAGATGCGGAGTTAGGCCGGCTCGTTCCTTTCGCCTTTCATCAGGAATTTGGCTATCTTACGTCCTGTCCCACGAATGCCGGAACGGGACTCAGGGCCAGCGTGCTTATCCATCTGCCGGGCCTTGTTTTGACCAAGGAAATCAACAAAGTTCTGCAAGGACTCTCACAGGTAGGGCTAACCTTTCGGGGCTTGTACGGGGAAGGCAGTGAGGTCGTCGGAAATTTCTTCCAGTTGTCCAACCAAACAACCTTAGGGAAGACAGAAGACGAGTTGATCGATCACCTCGGAAAGATCGTGCGCCAGGTGGTCGAGTATGAAGAGCAGGCACGGGACGTGCTCTTGAGAACAGCACCAGAGGAAGTCGAAGACAAGACGTGGCGTGCGTACGGGTTGCTCAAGCATGCGCGCCAGTTGTCGTTTGAAGAAACAATGAATTTGTTGAGCGGAGTGCGGTTGGGTGTCGGTCTGAAGTTGCTTCCAGGACCGGGAGTTTATACGCTCAACAAGTTGCTGATCTATACTCAACCTGCCCACCTGGCGGCGATGGATGGCCGGTCCACCGGCGATCGCGAGCTGCCGACGGTGCGTGCGGCGTTTGTACGACGCCTGCTCGAAGCGGAATCCAGTTGACGGGCGAAAGGTGAGTTCTCTTAGATGAACGGCTACAATTTCACGGATCGCGTTCGGAAAGTTCTGCAGATGGCCCGCGAAGAGGCGGCGCGGCTGCATCACGAGTACGTCGGGACCGAGCATATCCTGCTCGGTCTGATCCGCGAGGGCGAGGGCGTTGCCGCGGCGGTCCTGACCAATCTCAACGTCGATCTCGAAGAGATTCAGCAGAAGATCGAGGAGACGGTCAAGAAGGGGAAAGCGGCGGCGGCGGCCGGTCCCGATCTTCCATATACATCGCGCGCCAAGAAGGTGCTCGAGCTGGCGATGAGCGAGGCGCGGGAGCTCAATCACTCGTACGTCGGCACCGAGCATCTGCTGCTCGGGCTGTTGCGCGAAGAGAAGGGGATCGCGGCGCAGGTTCTGACGGACGCGGGTGTGAACCTGGAGCAGGCGCGGGCCGAAACGCTGCGGCTGCTCGGCAGCGAAATGCCGGCGACGCCGGCCGGCGGTGGCACCGGCGCCCAGCCGACGCCGCCCAAGAGCGAGAAGAAATCCAAGACTCCGGCGCTCGACCACTTCTGCCGTGACCTGACCCAGCTCGCGGCCGAAGGCGCGCTCGATCCGACGATCGGGCGGCAAAAGGAAATCGAGCGCGTGATGGAAATCCTGTCGCGCCGCAAGAAGAACAACCCGGTCCTGATCGGGGAGCCCGGCGTCGGCAAGACGGCGATCGTCGAGGGGCTGGCGCAGCTGATCGCGAGCGGGCAGTGCCCCGACGCGCTCAAAGATCATCGCGTGCTGTCGCTCGACATGGCTGCCGTCATCGCGGGCACCAAGTACCGCGGCCAGTTCGAGGAGCGGCTCAAGGCTGTCATCAACGAGATCGCGCAGAACAAGAACATCATTCTGTTCATCGACGAGCTGCACACGCTCGTCGGCGCCGGTGCGGCCGAAGGCGCGGTGGACGCATCCAACATGCTCAAGCCGGCGCTGGCACGCGGCGAGCTGCAGTGCGTCGGCGCGTCGACGCTGAACGAGTACCGCAAGTACATCGAGAAGGACGGCGCGCTGGAGCGCCGCTTCCAGACGGTGATCGTCGATCCGCCGACCGTCGACGAGACGATCGAGATCCTCAAGGGATTGCGGAAGCGCTACGAGGACCATCACCGCGTCATCATTCCCGACGAGACGCTGATCGAGGCCGCGAAGCTGTCGGAGCGGTACATCACCGACCGCTTCCTGCCCGACAAGGCGATCGACGTGATCGACGAGGCGGGCGCCCGCGCCCGGCTGGCGGCGCAGGTGCCGCCGCCCGAGGTCGCCGAGCTGAAGGACAAGCTCGAGGGCATCAACGGCGACAAGGAAGCCGCGGTGCGCGACCAGAACTTCGAAAAGGCGGCCTCGCTGCGCGATTCCGAGCGCGAGCTGCAGGCGGAGATCCGGCGCAAGCAGGAGGAGTGGGAGCGCGAGCGGCAGACCCGCCGGCCGACGATCAGCGAGGAAGGCGTGGCCTTCATCGTGTCGCGCTGGACCGGGATTCCCGTCACGCGCCTCCAGGAAGCGGAGACCGCGCGCCTGCTGCGCATGGAAGACGAGCTGCATGAGAGTGTCGTGGGCCAGAATGAGGCGATTCAGGTGATCTCGCGGGCGATCCGGCGCAGCCGCGCCGGCCTCAAGGATCCCAAGCGTCCGATCGGGTCCTTCATCTTCAGCGGTCCCACGGGTGTGGGGAAGACCGAATTGGCGCGCGCGCTGGCGCGGTTCCTGTTCGCCGATGCCAACGCCTTGATTCGCGTCGACATGTCGGAGTACATGGAGAAGTTCTCGGTGAGCCGGCTGATCGGCGCGCCGCCGGGATACGTGGGCTACGAGGACTCCGGCACGCTCACCAAGGCCGTGCGGCGCAAGCCGTACTCGGTGGTGCTGCTCGACGAAATCGAGAAGGCGCATCCCGACGTGTTCAACATCCTGCTGCAGGTACTCGATGAAGGGCACCTGACGGACAACTACGGCCGGGTGATCGACTTCAAGAATACCGTCGTGATCATGACCTCGAACGTCGGGGCGCGCGACGTCGTGAAGGGGAAGACGCTCGGCTTCGGCAAGCAGGACGCGAAGAACGACTTTGAGCGCATGTCCGAGAAGGTCAAAGAAGAGGTCAACAAGGTCTTCAATCCGGAATTCTTGAACCGGCTGGACGACGTGATCGTGTTCCACTCGCTGAACCGCGACCATATTGCGCTGATCGTGGCCATTCTCGCGCGCGACGTGCAGAAGCGCCTGGGCGAAGAGGAGTTGACGCTGCGGCTGACGCAGGGGGCGACGGACTTCCTGGTCGAGCACGGCTACGATGAACACTACGGCGCCCGGCCGCTCAAGCGCGCCATTCAGAAATACGTCGAGGACCCGCTGTCGGAGAAGATCCTCGTCGGAGATTTCGCCAAGGGTGACGAGATCGAGGTGGACGTCGCCCCCGACAAGGAGCGCCTGGCGTTCAGGGCACTCTCCGGCTCGAAGGCGTGATCAGCCGGTTCACTCTTCCATTCTTTTTGAGTCTCGCCGCCGCCGCCCCGGGCCTGTGCGCCGCACAGGCCGGAGTGGCGGGGGCTGCGGGGGCTGCGGGGGCTGCGCAGACGCCCGTCCCCGACTCGATTGCGGTCGTGGGCTCGCGCCGCAATAACCCCACCGCCGTCATCCAAATCAGCGGTCTGGCGCCGGGCCACGCCATCAACTACCGCGATATACAGCGGGCGCTCCAGGCGCTCTACGGGAGCGGCCAGTTCGCCGACGTCTCCATCACGCAGACGCAAGCCGGCGGCAAGAACGTGCTCGTGATCCACGTGCACGAGCGGCCGCTGCTGGTGAAATGGGCGATCCGCGGCGTGCAACGGCTGTCCGAGCACAGCGTGCGCGACAAGGTCGCCCTCGCCGAAGGGCGCCCGCTCGATCCGGCCGGCGTGGAGCGCGGCCGCGCCCGGATCGATTCCCTGTATCACGCGCAAGGATATTACCTCGCCCGCACGAAGCCGCTCTACGTCTACGAGAAGGATTCCTCGGGCGTCCGCGTGATCTTCGACATCGAAGAGGGCAGCCGCGTCGCCATCGGGCAGCTGGATTTCCAGGGGAACACGCATTTCACGGACGAGCAGCTCGTGGCGCAGATGAGCACGCGCCCCGAAGGGTTCTGGTGGTTCCGCTCGGGCGAGTACAACGACGACAAGCTCGGCGACGATCTGCACCAAAAGCTGCCGTCGTTCTACGGCAAGCAGGGGTACGTCGACTTTCAGGTGCTCGACGACACACTCATCGTACACGACGCCACGGGGAAGGCGACGCTGGTGGTGAAGGTCAGCGAGGGCGAGCCCTACCGGATCGGCACGTTCGAGATCGTGGGCAACCGGCGCTTCTCGACCGAGGAACTCGAGACCTTCTATCCGTTCGCCGGGGAGCAGCGCACCGGTCTGCTCGGTCTCGGCGGCAAGCACCCTCTCGTCTATTTCGACGACCAGGCATGGCAGGAAGCCACGCGCAAGCTGCAGACGCTGTACTACAACAACGGCTACATCTACGTCAACGTGCGGCCCGACGTGCTCCGGCGCGTGGGGCCCGACGGCAAGCCGGTGGTCGATCTTCGGTGGGTGATCACCGAGGGTCAGCCGGCCATCGTGAGTCACGTGGAGATCCGCGGAAACGACGTCACGCACGACCGCGTGATCCGTGAGGCGATCGTCATGGTTCCGGGCGACGTGTTCCGCCAGGACGCTCTGATCGCCTCCTATCAGCGCGTCTCGAACCTCGGGTTCTTCAATCAGCCGATGCCGTTCCCCGACACGAAGCCGGCGAACGAGCAGGGCGATATCGACGTCGTGTTCCGCGTCTCCGAGAAGCGCACGGGCAACATCAACTTCGGCGCGTCGGTCGGGCAGGGCACCGGCGTCGGCGGCTTCCTCGGCCTCGACGAGCCGAACCTGTTCGGCCAGGGCAAGCGCGGCCGGTTCCAGTGGCAGTTCGGCAAGAACATCAACGACTTCGATGTGTCGTTCACCGATCCCGCCGTGCGCGAGTCGCGCATCTCGGCCACGCTCGGCGTACACAACACGCGCGTGCGCTACGTCATCGCCGACGTCGGCCGGCTGCGGCGGCGCGGCGCGAGCCTGCAGCTGGGCTTCCCGGTGTTGGGCGACAACTACACGCGGCTGTTCCTGTCGTACGGCATCGATCAGCAGAGCTTCACCGGCTCCTCCACGAACCTGGCGTTCTCGAGCGCGTTCCGCTGCAACGACTGCGTGCGCTCGACGGTCGGCGCGTCGTTGATGCGCGACACGCGAATCGACCTGCCCTTCCCCACGGCGGGCACGATGGTCCAGCTCGGACTGTCGCAGAGTGGCGGCCTGCTCGGCGGGTCCGGCAATTTCCAGCGGCTCGACGTGGAAGGGCACTTCTACGCGCCGATCGGCACGCTCGGCAATCCGGCGACGTCGCCCGTGAAGTTCGTGCTCGGCTTCTCGACACGGTCCGGCTTCGTATTCGGCAACTCACCGTTCTTCGAGCAGCTCTTCACCCTCGGCGGCACGCAGTTCTTCATTCCGCTGCGCGGCTACGACGAAGCGTCGATCACGCCCTTCGGCTACGACCCCAACGCCAACGCCAACGGTGCGAGCCCCAACGCGTTCGGGAAGGCGTTCTTCTCGATGACGGGTGAGATCGGCATGCGCGTGTCCCAGATGCTGTATCTCTCGACGTTCTTCGACGCCGGGAACGTCTGGTCGCGTCCCGCGCAGTTCGATCCCACGCGGTTGTTCCGCGGCGCCGGGATCGGCGCGGCCGTCATCTCGCCGCTCGGTCCGCTCGGCATCGATTACGCCTACGGCTTCGACCGGGTCGATGTCTTCGGGCGGCCCAAACCCGGCTGGAAGCTGCACTTCAAGCTCGGCAATTTCTTCTAAGCTAGGGCCCACATCCTACATCGGGAGTTCCAGCGTTATGCAGCGTCTTGTGCTCGTGTCGCTCGCCGCCGTCGCCGTGCTTGTCGCGTCACCGACCGCCCTGCTGAGCCAGGGTTCGCAATCCGCGCCGGCGGCGGTCAAGATCGCGTTCGTCAGCTCGCAGGAGATTCTGCAGAACACGCCCGGCTACGCGGTGGCCGAATCCACGTACCGCAAAGAGCTGCAAGCGTCGCAGAATGAATATCAGAAGCTGCAGCAGCAGCTCGATTCGGCGGGGCAGGTCTTCGACCAGCAGTCGATCGCGCTCTCGCCCGCCGCGCGAGCGGCGAAGCAGAAGGATCTGCAGGCGATGCAGCAGCGGATCGAGCAGCGCTCGAGCGAGCTGCAGGATCGGCTGCGGCAACGGGAGCAGGAGCTGCTGGGACCCCTGCGCGCGCGCATCAATTCGGTGATCCAGGGCATTCGCGCGGAAATGAACTACACCGTGATTTTCGATGCCGATGCCGCCGGGGGTTTCGTCGCGGCGGCGGACCCGGCGCTGAACATTACGGCCCGGGTGCTGCAGCGCCTCCGGCAGGCGCAGTAGCTCCCCACGCGTACACTCTCCGCTAGTGAGATTGCTGCGCTCACCGGCGGCAAGCTGGTGGGCCCAGGAACTCCCACGGTCGCCGGGATCGCGCCGCTCGAGCGCGCGGGTCCCGGCGACCTCTCTTTTCTTGCCTCACCCCGGTACGTCCCCTACTTTGAGCGCACCAGCGCTTCCGTGGTGCTCGTCGCGCCGGCGCTCGAAACCGCGGCGGGCGGACCCGAAACGCGCATCATCGTTCCCGAGCCCTACGCGGCACTGCTGGTCGTGCTTCCCGTGCTGTATCCGCAAGCCGTCTGGGAAGCCGGCGTCCATCCGACGGCCGTCGTCGGCCGGGGGACGATCTGGCAGGAGCCGGTGGCGATCGGTCCGCATGCCAGTCTCGGCCGCGAGGTGCAGCTCGGACGCAACGTCCGCATCGGCGCGGGCTGCGTGCTCGGCGACGGGGTGGCGGTCGGCGAGGACACGGAGCTTTACCCGGGCGTCACGCTCTACGCGGGCACGGCCCTGGGCAAGCGCGTGATCGTCCACGCCGGCGCGGTGCTGGGGAGCGATGGGTTCGGCTACATCCCCGGGAAGGGCGGCGAAGCGCACCGCAAGATCCCGCACGTCGGCCGGTGCCTGATCGGGGACGACATCGAGATCGGCGCGAACACGTGCATCGACCGCGGCAGTGTGGACGACACCGTGATCGGGTCGGGCACGAAGATCGACAATCTCGTGCACATCGCCCACAACGTGCGGATCGGCGCCCGCTGCCTCATCATGGCGCAGGCCGGTATTGCGGGGAGCTGCCAGGTGGAGGACGACGTGATCATCGCGGGGCAGACGGGCATCTCGGATCACCTCACGATCGGGCGTGGCGCCCGGCTGCTCGTGCAGTCGGGAGTGATCTCGGACGTTCCTGCCGACGCGACGTTGTTCGGGTATCCCGCGCGACCGCGCCGCGAGTATCTCCGCGCTCAGGCGGCCATGTACCGTCTCGCCAAAATCGTGGACGAGCTCGAAGCTCTCGTAAAGCCGGCGACCAATAGCCCAGATCACTAGGCGTTCCGTCACGCGCAGCGCGGCGCTGCGTGGTACCGGGCTCCACACCGGCGCCACGACGGAAGCGACGTTTCTGCCGGCGCCCGCGGGACAGGGCATCGTCTTCCGCCGCACCGACCTCCCCGGCAAACCGGAGGTCCCGGCGCGGCTGACGGAAGTCGAGGCGGTGGAGCGTCGCACCGCGATCGGCCATGGCGCCGCGACGATTCACACCGTCGAGCATCTGCTTGCAGCCGTCGCCGCGCACGTGATCGACGACCTGACGATCGAGCTCACGGGTCCCGAGCCGCCCATCCTCGACGGCAGCGTGCAACCGTACTTCGAGGCGCTCGCGCAGGCGGAGCCCGCCTCGGTAGGCGGCGAGCCGGCGGTGCTCACCGTCACGGCGCCGTTCACCGTCACCGACAAGGATGCGGCTTATGTGGTCGCGCCGGCGAAGACCTTTCGGCTGACCGTCTCGATCGAATGGCCGCATCCCTTGATCGGGCGGCAGGCCGGGGCGTATGAGGTCACGCCGGCAAACTTCGCCGCGGAGCTCGCGGCGGCCCGCACGTTTGGCTTCACGCACGAGGTGGCCGAGCTGCAGGCGCGTGGGTTGATCAAGGGTGCATCGGAAACGAACGCGATCGTGCTCGACGAGCGCGGCGTGGTGCACGGCGGGAAGTTGCGCTGGCCGGACGAGTTCGTGCGGCACAAGGCCGCCGACATCGTGGGGGACCTGGCGCTGACCGGCGCTCGGATTCAGGCTCATGTGGTGGCGACGCGGCCCAGTCACGGCGGCAACATTGCGCTGGCGCGGGCGCTCGCTCGCGCAGGGAGGCGCACCGGAATGCCGGCGATGGACATCGCGAAGATCATGGATTATCTGCCGCACCGGTATCCGTTCCTACTGGTGGACCGGATCATCGAGGTGGAAGGGCAGAAACGGATCGTGGGCATCAAGAACGTGACCATCAACGAGCCGTTCTTCCAGGGACACTTCCCGGGTCATCCCATCATGCCGGGCGTGCTGATTATCGAAGCGATGGCGCAGGTCGGCGGCATGCTGTTGATGAGTCATTTCGAGGGCCAGGACACGGCGAACAAGGTCGTCTACTTCATGTCGCTCGATAACGTGAAGTTCCGGCGGCCGGTGGTCCCCGGTGACCAGATCCGCTTCGAGCTCGACATGGTGCAGTTCCGCGGCAAGACGTGCAAGATGAAAGGCGCCGGGTTCGTGGATGGACAGGTCGTCGCCGAGGCCGAGATGATGGCGATGGTGGTCGATAAGTGATCCACCGGACCGCGCTCATCGATCCGACCGCCGAGCTCGGCGCCGACGTTTCGGTCGGGCCGTATTGCGTGATCGGGCCACGGGTCACGGTAGGCGAGCGCTGCGGCATCGCGGCGCACGCCGTCCTCGAGCGCAACACGCGCGTGGGCGACGGCGTGAAGATCGGGTACGGTACGATCATCGGGAACGATCCCCAGGACTTGAAATACAAGGGCGAGGAGACGTGGGTCGAGATCGGCAGCGGCACGATCATCCGGGAGTATTGCACGATCAACCGCGGGAGCACCGCGACCGGCAAGACGACGGTGGGGGCGCGCTGCTTCCTCATGACGTACGTGCACATCGCGCATGACTGCGTCATCGGCAACGACGTGATCATCGCGAATGCCGTGCAGATGGCGGGACACGTCACCGTCGACGACCGCGCCAGCATCAGTGGTCTCGTGCCGATCCATCAGTTCGTCCGGATCGGCACGTATGCATTCGTGGGAGGCGGCTCGCGGGTCAATCAGGACGTGCCGCCGTATACCAAGGCGGCGGGCAACCCCGTGCATCTCTACGGCCTCAATTCCGTGGGCCTGCAGCGCGCCGGGTTTGCGCCCGACGTGAAGCTCGCGCTCAAGCGCGCCTACCGATTGGTTTTCAACTCCGATCTGACGGTGAGCCAGGGAGTGGCGCGCGCCCGCACGGAGCTGCCCCAGGTTCCGGAAGTCGAGACGTTCCTGCGTTTCATCGAGGCGTCGCAGCGCGGGGTGATGGTGTGAAGCCGCACCCCCCGCGCCCCCCCCTTCGACCGGTGCGTGTGGGTGTGGTCGGGGCAGGCGCGCTGGGTTTCCACCACATCCGGCTCCTCAAGCAGATCGAAGGCGCAGATCTCGTGGGCTTTTACGACCACAACCCGACGCGTTCTGCGAAAGTCGCCAAAGAGCTCGAGACGGTCGCGTTTTCCTCACCCGAGGCGCTCCTCGACCGCGTCGAAGCCGTCACCGTCGTCGTACCGACGCCGGCGCACGTGGAGGTCGGGCTGCCGGTCCTCGAGCGGGGCCTGCACGCGCTCGTGGAAAAGCCGCTCGCCGATGCGCTGCCCGGCGCGGAGCAGCTCGTCCAGACCGCCCGTGAGCGCGGCGTCTGTCTCCAGGTGGGCCACGTCGAGCGCTTCAATCGGGCGGTGCGCGCCGCGGGGCCCTATCTCGAGGAGCCGCGCTTTCTCCAGACCGAGCGGCTGGCGCCGTTCCAGCCGCGCGGCACCGACGTCGCGGTCATTCTCGACCTCATGATTCACGATCTCGACCTCGTGCTGGAGCTGGTGCGATCCGAGGTCGGCGAGGTACGGGCGACGGGCGTGCCGATCCTCACGCCGCACGTGGACATCGCCAACGCCCGTGTCGAGTTCGCCAACGGCGCCGTGGCGGTCATCACGGCGAGCCGCGTGTCGCGGGAACGCACCCGCAAGCTGCGGATCTTCCAACCCACCGGATACTTCTCGCTCGATCTCGCACAGGGCGACGGCCATTTCTACCGGCTGAAATCGGGATGGCAGGGGTTCGGCGCGACCAAGATCGAAGAGATCGTCGAGCATGTGCGGCTCGACGCGCCCGAGGCCGAGCCGCTCAAGCTCGAGCTGGAGAGCTTCCTGCGCGCGGTGCGCGGTGACGGCGACGTCGTGGTCACCGGCGCCGCGGGGCTGCAGGCTCTCGCCCTCGCCTATCGCGTCGCCGACGCCATCAGCGCCTCGCCGCTCGCCGCGGCGCGGCCGTGACGCGGATCTACATCTCGGCAGGGGAGCCATCCGCGGACGCGCATGCCGCCGCGGTCGCGACCGCATTGCGCCGCCGTCTTCCCGAGCTCGAGCTGGAAGCCCTTGGCGGCCCGTTGCTGGAGCGCGCGGGAGCCCGCGTCCTGGACCGAATGGAATCGTACTCCGTCGTCGGATTTGTCGAAGCGCTGGCGAAGATTCCCGCGCACTACCGCTTGCTGAACCGGACCACGCAGTCGTTCAAGGACAAGCGTTACGATCTTGTGATCCTGGTCGATTACCCGGGCTATCACCTCCGTGCCGCCGCTGCTGCCGCCGCCGCCGGCATTCCGGTGCTCTACTATATCGCACCGCAAATGTGGGCGTGGGGGCCCAAGCGGGTGCGCAAGCTCGCGCCGGTGAATCAGCTCGCGGTGATTTTGCCGTTCGAGGAGCAGTTCTTCCGCGAGCGCGGAGTCGCCGCGACGTTCGTCGGTCATCCCCTCAAGGACCGGCCGCCGCCGCCGTCGCGGGTCGAGGCGCGCCGGAGGCTCGGACTCGATCCGGGCCGCCTGACGCTGGGATTGTTTCCAGGAAGCCGAGAGCAGGAAGTGAAGCGGCACTGGACGATGTTCCGCGAAGCAGCGGCGCGCGTCGCGGCGGCGCGCCCCGATCTGCAGATCATCGTTGCGGGCGCGCCGGGCGCGGCGTATCCCGACCCCGGTGAGATCAAGGTGCACCTCGGCGATCCGCAGCTCGTCTTCGCGGCGGCGGACGCAGGGATCTGCAAGTCCGGCACGACGACCCTCGAGGCGGCGATCGCCGACCTGCCGATGGTGATCACGTACCGGGTGCATCCTATCTCATCGTTCATTGCGTTTCGTTTGGTCCAGGTCCCGTGGGTCGGTCTCGTCAATCTCGTGGCGGGGTACGAAGTCGCGCCCGAGTTCCTGCAGGGCCGTGCGAAGGCGGAGACGCTCGCCGACGGTGTGTTGCCGCTGCTCGACGCCGCGAACCCTGTGACGCGGCGCCAGCGCGAGGGGTTGCAGCTCGTGCGCGACCGCCTGGGCGCGCCGGGCGCGGCCGAGCGCGTCGCCGAGCTGGCGGCGGGTCTGATCAAATGAAGCTGCGCTGGGCGGAGCCGATCGCGACGCGCATCGGCTCATCATTGGTCCGCGCGCTTGCCGCGACGTGGCGCTACGGCGTGACGGGGTACGATCACGTACGGGCGTTGCGCGAGTCGCAGCGCCCGTTCGTGTTCGTCCTCTGGCACAGCCGCATTCTGCCCCTGCTGTACCATCATCGCGGTGAGGATGTCGTGATGCTGATCAGCCGGCACCGGGACGGCGAGTATCTCGCGGACCTGGGGGCGCGCTGGGGATACCGCTCGGTGCGTGGATCGACGCGACGTGGCGGGGAGGTGGGACTGCTGGGAATCGTGCGGGCGCTCGAGGGTGGTGCCGTCGTGGCGATCACGCCGGACGGACCGCGCGGACCAGCGGAACGCGTGCAACCGGGCGCGATCGCCGCTGCACAACACGCCGGTGTGCCGATTGTGGCGGTGGGCGCCCGGGTTGCCTCCGCGTGGTACCTGGGGTCCTGGGATCGCATGTGCATTCCGAAACCCTTTGCGACGATCGATGTGGTGTACGCGCCGCCGGTCGAAATCGACGCGGGCAAAGAGGGCCTGCGGCGCGGCATGGATGCCGTGTCCCGCCGCCTGCACGAAGTCATGGGGACAGGATGAGCGCCCAGCGGATTGCCCAGTGGCTCTGGTGGAGCGGCGCCGCGCCCGCGCGCGCCGCGCGCGGCGTCTTGCTGCCCGTCGCATTCCTCTATCGCACGATCATGAGCGCCCGGGCGGGCGCCTACTCCCGGGGCTGGCTGCGGAAACGACCGTTGCCGTTGCCGGCCATCGCCGTCGGCAATCTCGCCGTCGGTGGAGCGGGGAAGACGCCTCTGGCCGCCTGGATCGCCGCGTTCTTCGCGAGCCGGGGGGTCAAACCGGGCGTCCTGCTGCGCGGCTATCGCGGCGACGAGCAGGCCGTCCATCAGCGGCTGGTGCCGGACGCGATCGTGGTGCCGAATCCCGACCGTCTGGCGGGCGCGGAGAGAGCCCGCGCACAGGGAGCGCGTGTGCTGGTGCTCGATGACGCGTATCAGCGCCTCAACGTCGAGCGTGACGTCAACGTCGCCGTCGTGAGCACCGAGAGCGCGCCCCCGCGCCATGTGGCATGGCCGCTGCCGGCCGGTCCGTGGCGCGAAGATTGGAGCGCCCTCGGTCGCGCGGATGTCATCGTCGTGACGCGACGCCGCGCGGCGGTTGCCGAGTCCCGGGCGCTCGCGGGGCGTCTGGCGGCACGCTGGCCGCGGGCCGTCGTGGCGGGGGTGCATCTCGCGCTCGACGGACTGGCGGGCCTGAAATCAGGCCGGCGCGTCGAGCTGTCGGCGCTGGCGAAAAAGCGCGTCATCGTCGCCGCGGGGATCGCCGATCCTGTGAGCTTCGCCGCGCAGGTGCGTGCCTTCGGCGCCAGCGTGCAACTCACGGCGTACCAAGACCATCACGCCTATCCGCCCGGCGATGTCGCCCGGCTCGCGCGGGCCGCAAAAGACGCCGATTATGTTGTAGTCACCGAGAAGGATGCAGTGAAGCTGCGGAACCGCTGGCCGGCCGATGCGGCGGAGCCGCTCGTCGCGCAGCTTGCCTTGCGTTGGGAATTCAACGGTGACGCGGTCGGACGCGTCCTGGAAGGGGTCCTGAAGAGAGTCGTATGAGCGAGCCAGCGATTATCCGTCCCGACAAGCAGACCTTTCTCGCCGAGGAGAATCCTTTCGAGGCGATGATGGAGCGGTTCGACCACGCCGCCAAGCTCCTGAATCTGGATCGTGGTCTCTACAAGGTGCTTCGCAATCCCGAAAAGCAGATCATCGTCTCGGTCCCGATCCTCCGCGACAACGGCGAAGTCGAGGTCTACACTGGGTATCGCGTGCTGTACAACACATCGCGGGGTCCCGCCAAAGGCGGGATCCGGTTCGACCTCAACGTCACGCTCGAAGAGGTCAAGGCGCTGGCCGCCTGGATGACGTGGAAATGCGCGCTGGTGAACATCCCGTTCGGCGGCTCCAAGGGCGGGGTGGTCTGCGACCCGAGCACGATGTCGATGGCCGAGCTCGAGCGGGTCACCAGGCGCTACACGTCCAGCATCATCGAAGTCCTGGGTCCCGATTCCGACGTCCCCGCGCCCGACGTGAACACGAACGAGCGCGTAATGGCGTGGATCATGGACACCTACTCCATGCACAAGCGCCATACGGTCACCGCCGTGGTCACGGGGAAGCCGGTCGAGATGGGCGGCTCGCTGGGGCGGCGCGAGGCGACGGGTCGCGGCTGCATGATCGTGACGCGCGAGGCGCTGGCGAAGCTGGGGATGAGCTTCAAGGGTACGCGCATCGCCGTGCAGGGCTTCGGCAACGTCGGGTCTGTCGCTGCCGACCTCATGGCGCGAGAAGGGGCGACGATCGTCGCAGTCTCCGACAAGTCGACCGCGCTGTACAATCCGAAAGGTCTCGACGTACCGGAGCTGCTGCTGTGGGTCAAGGAGCACCGCCAGCTCGCGGGGTACACCAAGGCAGAAACGATCACGCACGAACAGGTCTTGACCGTCGATTGTGAAGTCTTGATCCCCGCCGCAACCGAGAATGTCATCACCCGCAAGAACGCTCCCCACATCAAAGCCAAAATCATCTGCGAAGGCGCGAACGGTCCCACCAGCGCCGCGGCCGACAAGATTCTCGAGGACAAGGGCGTGTTCGTGATTCCCGACATTCTCGCGAACGCAGGCGGCGTGACGGTCAGCTACTTCGAGTGGGTGCAGGACCGGGGCGGCTATTTCTGGGATGAAGAGACGGTCAACCGCCGGCTCGAAGCGATTCTGGTCCGCTCCTTCGGCGAGGTGATGGCGATGGCGGCGAAGCACAAAGTGGCGAACCGTATCGCCTCGTACATTGTCGCCGTGGACCGCGTCGCGGGGATGCACCGGTTGCGCGGCATGTATGCCTGATGCGCTATCGCATCGTCGCTGTGGGGCGCATGAAGAACGCAGCGCTCCGCGCAGTGTGTGACGAGTATCTGGACCGGTTGCGGCATTATACGAAGGTCGAGGAGCATGAGACGAAGGACGAGGCGCGGGTCCTGGGGGCGGTTCCCGAGGGCGCGCGCCTCGTGGCGTTGACGCGTCGCGGCGACGAGTGGTCCTCGGTCCAGCTCGCAGAATGGACGGAACGGTGGGAGCTGGACGGACGAGACGTGGTCTTCGCGCTCGGTGGCGCCGACACCCTGCCGGACGACGTCTTACGCAAGGCGGAGCGGCTCTGGAGCCTCTCGCAGCTCACGTTGCCGCACGAGGTGGCACGCGTGGTTCTGTACGAGCAACTCTATCGCGCCCACACGATCCGTCGCGGAGAGCCATACCATCGCGGAACCTGACCTGACACCTGGCGACCGCGCCGCGCTGCTCGCGCTGGCACGCAGTGCCATTCGGGCGGCGCTGGCGGATTGCCCGCCTCCGCCGCTGCCCAGTGTGCCAGGCGCCCGGTTGCGGCGCGGGGCCTTCGTGTCGCTGGAGGAGCAGGAGGGACACGATCTGCGCGGCTGCATCGGCCACGTCTCCGGCGACCGGCCGCTCGGCGAAGTCATCCGCCAGGTCGCCGTCTCCGCCGCCCGTTCGGATCCACGATTCCCGCCCGTGCAGCTCGACGAGCTGTCTGCGATACGGATCGAGATCTCCGTCCTCGATGAGCCGGTCCTCGTCGACACAGCGAACCTCTGCCGCCTGGTGATCGGGCGCGACGGGCTCCTAGTACGCCGGGGGCGCGCGCAGGCGGTGCTGCTGCCGCAGGTGGCGGTCGAACAGGGGCTGGGACCCGAGGCGTTCCTGAACGCGGTGTGTCACAAGGCCGGATTGCCGCCCGGCAGCTGGCGGGAACCGGCAACCCGCGTGTTCACGTTCACGGCAGACGTCTTCGTCGAATGACCGAATGGTTCGAGCAATGGTTTGGGGAAGAGTATCATGCTCTCTATCCGCACCGCGACGAGGAGGATGCGCGCCGCGCCGTCGCGCTGATCCGCAGCGTGGTCCCCTGGGGACCAGGGGATCGCATTCTCGATCTCGCCTGCGGGCCGGGGCGCCACGCCGCCGAGCTGGCGCGGTGGACCGGGCAGGTGGTGGGGTTCGATCTGTCGCGCGCGATGTTGCGCCGCGCGCGCGAGCGAACCGGCGGCGCGCTGGTGCGCGGGGACATGCGGGCGCTGCCGTTTCGCGAGGGCAGTTTCGCGTTGGCCGTGAATCTGTTCACGTCATTCGGTTACTTTCTGGACGAAGACGAGAACCGGCGGGTGGTCAGTCAGGTGGCAGCCGCGCTCGCGCCCGGTGGTCATTTCGTCCTCGACTATCTCAACGCGGAACAGGTGCGGCGGACGCTCAAGGTCGTCGAACAGTCCAAGGGGCGCGATGTGCTGGTGCGACGCCGCATCGACGGCGCGAACCGCTTCGTCATCAAGGAGATCGAGTTGCGCGATGAGGGTCGCCGGTTCGAAGAGCGGGTGCGCCTCTATGGCGCCGACGAGCTGGCGGCGCTGCTCACCGATGCCGGCCTCCGCATCGTGGCGCGGTTCGGAGACTACGACGGCGCCGCCGCCGGGCGCGACGCGCCGCGCGTGATTCTGGTGGCGGCGCGCGCATGATTTCCCGCATCCTCTCGACACCGCTGCCGATGGCCCCGGGACGGCTCCCCGCCGGCAAGCCACGCCGTATACATCCCGACGTACTCGCCGCAGTCCTTCCAGGGCCCGGCCGCGACCGGCTGGCCGGCGGGGAAGTACTGGCGATCACGACGGGGCAACAGCCGGCGCTCTTCACCGGGCCGCTGTACACGGTCTACAAGGCCCTGTCGGCGGTCGCCCTGGCCCAGCGCATCGAGCGGGAGCGCGGCATCCCGGTGGTGCCGGTGTTCTGGGTCGCCGGAGACGATCACGATTTCGCCGAGGCCAATCACGCGGCGGTGCTGGGGCGCGATGGCGAGTTGGTCAAGATCGTGCTGCGCGAGCGCCCGCATGAAGCGCCACAACTGCCGCTGTTTCGCGAGCTGCTCGGTCCCGAGATCCGGACGGCCCTCAACGCTCTCGATGCCGCGCTTCCCGATTCCGAATGCCAGCCGGACGTGCGGCATTGGCTCGAGGCCTGTTATCGGCCTGACGCGAACCTGGCGGACGCGGGCGCCGAGGCGCTGCAGCAGCTGCTCGGCGGTCGGGGTCTCGCCGTCTTTCGCGCGCACGACCGCAACGCCAAACGCGCTGGGGCGCCGTGGATTCTCAAGGCGCTCGACGAGACGTTGCCCGACGGGCTGACGCCCGTAATGGTGGAAGGGCGACTGGGTCGTGACCGCGTGCGCAAGGACGGCAACGAGTTCGTCCTGCGTCGCAGCGGCGAGCGATATACGCGGGCGCAGCTGGAGAAAATCGCGGCCGAGACCCCCGAGCGCCTCTCGCCCAACGTGCTGTTGCGGCCGGTGATCGAAGCCGCCCTCTTTCCCACGCTTGCGTACGTCGGCGGTCCGGGAGAAATGGAGTATCTCCCCGAGGCCGCGCCGTTGTTCACGAGTCTCGGTGTCGCGTCGCAGGCGCACGTGCCGCGCTGGTCGGGGATCATCATCGAGGCGCGGGTCGAGAAGGTGTTGAGCAAACACGGCCTCACACCCGCAGACTTCAACAGCCAGCCCGGCACGCTCGAAACCCGGATCGCGAAGGCGGAGCTCCCGCCCGAGCTCGCCGAGTCGCTCAAGGCGCTGCGCGACGACGTCGAATCGCGATTCGCGAGAATCACCGGCGAGGTGCAGCAGCTCGATCCCACGCTGGAACGCACCGTGCAGTCGGCGCGCAACGCGGCGCTGGCCGGCACCCATGAGATCGAGAAAAAGCTCATCGCCAGCCTGAAGCGCACGCAGGGCACCCTCGTGAGCCAGCTCGCGCGCGCTCGCGCCGCGCTGATGCCCGATGGCAAGCCGCAGGAGCGTGTCCTGAGCAGCGTGTCCTTCCTCGCGCGCTACAGCGGGGCGCTGCTGGACCAAATCGATGCGGAGGTGGCGCGGTGGGCCGCGGGTTTATAGAATCCGGTCCATGTGGGTACTCGCCGTCATTCTGATCGTCGCCCTGCTGATTCCCGTCGCTGCGATTCTCGTCGACTCGCCGCTCGGCAAGTCGTTCGCGCGCCGCATGGACGAAGGCCGAGGTGACGGACAAGGCGCGCCTGAGCTCCGGGACGTGAAGCGCAAAGTGGAATTGCTGGAAACCGAGCTGGAGGACCTGAATCGCTCGGTGGCAGGAATGCGGGAAGAGCTGCAGTTCATGCAACGCCTGCTGGAAGATCCTCGCCGCAAGAAACCCACGTCTTGAGCCGCAGTACCGGAGGAGGCCGTCACGCGGCGCGAGTCGCGGCCGGCATCCTCGTTACGCGCGTGCTCGGCTACGTGCGCGAGCGCGTGTTTGCCCACTACTTCGGCAACCGAGCCGCGGCCGACGCCTTCCGCGCGGCGCTGCGCATCCCGAACGCGCTGCGCAATCTGCTCGGCGAAGGGACGCTGTCCGCCTCGTTCATCCCCGTCTATGCGGGACTCAACGAGAAGAACAAGGATGCGGCGCGTGCTCTAGCCGGCGCGATCCTCGGCCTGCTGCTGCTTGCGAGCGGCATCCTGGCCGTGATCGGAATCGCGTTCGCGCCCGCGATCACTGCGGCGGTCGCGCAGGGCTTCGACGGACCGCGGCGCGAGCTCACCACCGTCCTCGTCCGCATCCTGTTCCCGATGACCGGCCTCATGGTCGTGTCGGCCTGGTGCCTCGGCATCCTCAACACGCACCGCCGCTTTTTCCTTCCGTATGCCGCTCCCGCCCTGTGGAACATCGCGGGCATCGCCGCGATGGTGAGCGCGGCGACATGGCTCTCGAGTCACGCGTTGCCACCGGCCGAGCAGTTGTACCGGATGTCACTCGCGCTCGCGTGGGGCACCGTCGCGGGCAGCGTGCTGCAGATCGCCATCCAGCTGCCGACGTGCTGGCGTCTGTTGGGAGGCATCCCCCTCCGTCTGAGCTTCGCGCCCGAGGGTGTGCGCCACGTGATCACCGCCTGGCTGCCGCTCGTCCTCGGCGCCGGCGTCGCCCAGCTCTCCGGCCTCGTCGACACGTTCCTCGGCTCGTTCACCGGCGAAGGCGGGCTTGCGAGTCTCGGCTATGCACAGCTCGTGCAGGTTCTGCCCATCAGTCTCTTCGGGGTCGCCGTGACGGCCGTCGCACTCCCCGATCTCGCACGCGACGCGATCTCGGAGACGGCCAACGAGCAACTGCGCACGCGGATCGCGACGGGCTTTCGGCGCATCGCATACTTCGTCCTGCCATCGGCGTTTGCGCTCGCCGCGTTTGGCCCGCAGATCGTCGGCGCGCTCTTCCAAACGGGTCGGTTCGACGCCGACGACACGATGCTGGTGGGCGGCGTCCTGGCCGCCTACGGCATCGGGTTGTTGGGGCAATCGACGGTGAAGCTGTTCGCGTCCGGCTTCTACGCCATGCGCGATACGCGGACGCCGGTGCGGATCGCGATCATCTCGCTCGTGATCTCCGGCGTCCTATCGTGGTTCTTCATGCGGCGCCTCGGCCCGGCGGGCATCGCGCTCGGCTCGTCGATCGGCGGCACGCTCAACACCGTACTGCATTTGTACGACCTCGACCGGCGCATCGGGACGATCCTGCAGCGTAGCGATTGGCAGATTGTCGGGGTAGTGGTCGCGGCGGCGCTGATCGCCACCCTGCTTGGCACGGGCATGAGCCATCTGGCCGCCGGCTGGCGTCCGATCCCTCGAGGCATTGTCGTGCTTGGTATCTTTGGGGTGGCATACGGGGCGCTCACTTTGGCGTTCCGCCACCCTGACGCGATACGCGCATGGCAATCTCTGACCGGCTCGCCCGCCAACTAGCGGCACTTCCCGCTCGCCCCGGCGTCTACCTCTGGAAAGACGCCGCCGGGGAGATCTTGTACGTCGGCAAGGCGGCCAATCTCCGCACGCGCGTTCCGAACTACTTCGCCGACGAGCAGGGCAGTCCTGAGCGGGAGGTGTTGCAGGGGCAGATCGCCGACCTCGAGACGATCATCGTGCCGAACGAGGCGCAGGCACTGCTGCTCGAGAACACGCTCATCAAGGAGCACCAGCCGAGGTTCAACATCCGGCTGCGCGACGACAAGAGCTATCCGCAGATCGCGGTGACCCTGGGCGAGCCATTTCCCCGCGTGCTGGTCGTGCGGCGTGTCGCGATCCCGGGCGCCCGCTACTTCGGTCCCTACACCGACGTGGCGACGCTGCGACAAACGTTGAAAATCGTCCGCCGCATCTTCACGGTGCGCTCCTGCTCCTGGGACCTGCCGCAAGAAGCTCCGGATCGGCCCTGCCTCGACTATCACATTGACCGCTGCAAAGCGCCGTGCGTCGGGTATCAGAGCGTCGAAGACTACCGGCGCATGATCGACGATGTGTTGCTGTTTCTCTCCGGGAAGACACTCGACGTCCGGGCACGGCTGCGGGAGCGGATGCAGGAAGCGAGCAACGCTCAGGATTACGAGCGCGCCGCGCAGCTGCGCGATGCCCTCAAATGGCTGGACCAGCTCGAGCAGCCGCAGACGGTGGAAGTCGTCGGGGGTGGCGATGCCGACGCGATCAGTCTCGCCCGCGACGGCGACGACGCCGTCGGCGTCATCCTCCGCATTCGGGATGGCAAGCTCATCGCGCGCGAGCATCGCTTTCTGGAGCACGTCGAGCACGCCGCCGAGGGGGAAGTGCTCCGCACGTTCCTGGTGGGCTACTATCTCCCGCTCGAGCAGCGCGCCCAGCGCGTGGTGCTGCCGTTTGCGCCCGCGGATCTGGATGCCCTCCGCGAGCTTGCGCCGGGTGTCGAGTTCGTCGTGCCGCAGCGCGGATCGGCCGCGAAGCTCGTCGAGCTCGCCGATCAAAACGCGCGGCACCTGCTCGACAGCTTCAAGATCGAGACGTTCGACATCGATGAGCGGGCGGCCGACCCGGTCTTCGCGCTGGGCCGCGATCTCGGTTTGCCGGTGGTCCCCCGGGCGATGGTGTGTATCGATATCTCGACGAATCAGGGCCGCGACACGGTGGGCTCGCTGGTGTGGTTCGAGGGCGGCCGCCCCCGCAAGGCCGAGTATCGGCGATATCGGATCAAGGGTGTAGAAGGAATCGACGATTTCGCGGCGATGAAGGAAGTCGTCAGCCGCTTTTTGACTCGACGGATTGCGGAGCACAAACAGATTCCGGACTTGATCGTGATCGATGGGGGAAAAGGGCAACTGGCTGCCGCAGTGGAAGCGGCGCGCGCTCTGGGGCAGGAGCGCCTGCCGATCGTGAGCCTCGCGAAGCGGGACGAGGAAGTGTTCCTGCAGGACTCGGGTGAGCCGTTGCGGCTCTCCCATCGCAGCCCGTCGCTCAAGCTGCTCCAACGCGCGCGCGACGAAGCCCACCGCGTTGCCGTCACCTACAGCCGCAAGCGGCGCGCGCAGCGCACCATCACGTCGGAGCTGTTACGCATCCCGGGAATCGGACCGGCACGCCGGCGTGTGCTGCTGGAACGGTTTGGCTCGCTCGCCGGCGTGCGCACGGCCACGCCTGCAGAGATAGCGGCTCTGCCGGGATTCTCCGGCAAGCTCGCGGATCGGATCCTCGACCGGTTGCACCCCCCCCAGCGAGCGTGACAACCTGGACATTGGAGTGCTCGGCGTGCGACCCCGTGCGCACGCGTGACGCCGATGGATTCCCCGGCGTCTGCGACGTCTGCGGCGCGCCGTACCTGGTGCGCTACGACGCGTTCCCGTTGCCGGAGGCGAAGGCACATCTGCGCGCGCGGCGCTGGACGATGTGGCGCTACGATGGTTGGCTACCGCTCGCCGCCCATGAGCATCCCGTCACGCTGGGCGAAGGCGGGACGCCGCTCCTCAAGGTCGAGCGCCTCGCGACGCGTCAAGGCTTCGCTCAGCTCTGGATAAAAGACGAAAGTCCGAATCCCACCGGATCGTTCAAGGCACGCGGCCTCGCGGTCGCGGTGACACGCGCAGTTTTCGCTGGTGCGAAGCAGTTCGTCGTTCCCACCGCCGGCAATGCGGGTGTCGCGCTCGCCGCCTACGCCGCGCGCGCCGGCGTGGAGGCCCGCGTCTACGCGCCGGCGACGACGCCGCGGACCATCCTGGAGCAGATCCGCGCGTTCGGCGCGGATCTCGTGTTGCTCGACGGCCACATCGGCGACTGCGGCATCGCCGCACGCTTACACGCCGACAACACCGGCGCGATCGACGTCTCCACGCTGCGCGAACCCTATCGCATCGAGGGGAAAAAGACCCTCGGCCTCGAGCTCGCCGAGCAATTTGGCTGGGAGCTTCCCGACGCGATCATCTATCCCACCGGCGGTGGCACCGGTCTCATCGGGATGTGGAAGGCGTTTCAGGAGCTGCGCCAGTCCGGTTGGCTCCGCGGGCCGCTGCCACGCATGTACACCGTCCAGACGAGCGGCTGCGCCCCTGTCGTGCAGGCGTTCGACTCGGGGGCGGAGCGCTGCACGCCGTGGCCAGATCCCCAGACGGTCGCCGCCGGGTTGCGGGTGCCGGGGCCATTAGGCGATCGCCTCATGCTCCGCGCGCTGCGCGAGAGCGGGGGCGGCGCAATCGCGGTGAGCGACGACGCACTCGTTGGCGCCGCACGCGAGTTGCAAGTCGCGGAAGGCATCGACGCGTCGCCGGAAGGGGGAGCGGCACTGGCGGGAGCGGTGGCGCTGCAGCGGCGCGGCGCACTGCGCTCTGAAGAACGGGTCGTGGTGTTCAACACGGGCGCCGGGTGGCTCTACCGAACGTAAGCTGTTTAATTTCGACACATCGCGATGCGCATTGCCATCCTGGATCCAGCCGCCGGTATCAGCGGCGACATGACGTTAGCGGCTCTTCTCTCGCTGGGCCTGCCGGTTTCATGGCTCGAGGAGTTGCCGGCACGGCTGGGAGTCGGCGATGTCGGTGTTACGGTTCGAGACGTTCGTAGGTCCGGCATTACGTGCAAGCAGGTCGAGTTCGACATCCCGCCGCAGCCGCATGGCCGTCACATGGGTGAGCTGGTGCGACTCGTCGAGCGGGCGCCGATATCCGACTGGGTGAAGGAGCGAGCGGTCCGCGCGTTCCAGTTGTTGGGTGAGGCTGAGGGTCGAGTCCACGGGGTCGGTCCGGAGAAGGTGCACCTGCATGAGGTCGGAGCCGTGGACGCCGTCTTGGATATCGTCGGCGGCATCGAGGGGTTCGAGCGACTTGGCGTCGAGGCGGTGCATCACCTTCCCGTCGCGGTGGGGCAGGGCTGGGTCGAGGCGGCGCACGGGCGTCTGCCGGTCCCCGCGCCGGCGACGGCGATCCTGCTCGAAGGGCTGGAGATCGCAAGCGCTGGACCGGTCGAAGGCGAAGCGACGACTCCCACGGGGGCGGTCCTGCTCCGTGTGCTTTCGGCGGGCGCGCCGCCGGACCGTTGGCGGATGGTCGGCAGCGGGTGGGGCGCGGGTCAGCGCGATCCCAAACAGTATCCGAACGCGCTGCGCATTCTCCTCGCCGACATTGCGACCGAGGCCGGGCGCGTCGTGCTGCTCGCCACCGACGTGGACGACATGAGTCCCGAGTATGTGGAGCCGTTGCGCCAGGCGTTAGTGCAGGCGGGCGCGCTGGACGTGCAGACCTGGCCCGTCCAGATGAAGAAGGGCCGTCAGGGGTTCCGCGTGGAGGTCATGGCGCCCGAGGCGCTTGCGGAGGCGGTGACGGCCGAGCTGTTCCGCCACAGCACGACGGCCGGCGTCCGCCGCTGGATTGCGGAGCGGGCGACGTTGCCGCGGCATCAGCTGACAGTGCGGCTGGATGGGGTGGCGGTGCGGGTCAAGGTGTTGGATGGCGGGAGTGTCCGGGTGAAGCCAGAATACGATGATGTGTTGGCGGCGGCCCAGGCGTTGGGACGTGCGCCGCTCGATGTGGCGCGCGCTGTGGAGCGCGACGCCGAGGCTCTCATCGCGAAATCCAAGGAGTGAACGTGCGAACGTTGCGTAGCGCTGCGGTATTCCTGTTCACCGCAATCTCGGTCCCGCTGGCGGCACAGCAGCAGCAGCAAGCGCAGAACCGCTGGGCGGAGCCGAAATGCGACTTGAAGCCGAACGACCGTCTGGTAAACCAGGGCGTCCTGTATCTGAAGAGTGCGACGACGGGCAAATTCGAAGATCAGAAGAAAAAGGATCTGAGCGACGCGCAGCGGCTGCTGACCCAGGCGCTGACGACCGGGGGTCAGGACAAGAACCCGGCGGCGTGGTACTACCTCGCCCGCTACTACATCATGACCAACGACGCGCAGGGCATCGATTCGGCGTTTACGCACGCGGAGCAGCTGAAACCGGATTGCAAGGGCGACATCGATATCTGGCGGCGCTACGTGTGGGTGCCGACGTTCAACGCCGGGATCGCAGCCTGGCAGGCGAATAACCTCGACTCCGCCATCGCCTCGTTCCGGCGTGCCAGCGCGATGCTGCCCGCCGAGCCGACGGGCATCAAGTACATCGCCACGTTGTTCTACAACACCGGGAAGGCGGATTCGGCGGTGATGTATTTCCGGAAGGCCGCGAACGCCGCCGCCGCGGATCCCAAGTTCGCTCAGGACCGCAAAGACGCGCTCTACAACCTCGGCCGCATTCAGCAGAGCCTCCAGCAGCTCGCGGAGGCGGAGAAGACTTATCGCGAGTATCTGGGCCTGTTCCCCAACGATGCCGAGATCATGGCCGCGCTGGGCGGCGTCTACATGCAGAAAGCCGCCAAGGACAGTACCTACCGCGACAGCGCGTTCGCGATCTACCGGCAGATCATCAGCAAGGGCGACTCGATGGGGTATTTCCAGCTCTATCGGGTCGGCGCCGAAATCTCCGGGAGCGTCCCTGAAGATCCCGACACCTCGATCGCGGGCAACAATTGCCGCCGGGAGTCTCGCGCAAAGCGTCCGCCCCTGACGCCGGCGCGGATTCGGGCGCATTGTGATTCCGTGACGACGGGAATCGCCAAGTCGTATCTCGCGAACTCGCACGAGGCATTCTCGCTCGCCGCGCAGGCGCTCGACGCGAGCCTCAAAATCAATCCCCAATACCGTGAGACGCTGATCTTCCGGGCGAACACGGCGCTGGGGCTGCATGACTCGGTGACGGCGCTGACGATGTCGCGCCGCCTCCTGGCGGTCGATCCGATGAACAAGACCGGCATCAAGATCATGGCCTACGCGCAGCAACAGAACGGCAAGATCGATTCGGCGCTGTTCTACTACAAGCTGGGCGACTCACTGCTGGTCGGCGATGTCGCGGTCAGCCAGTTCGACTCGACGGAGACCGGTCGGGAAGTGCGGGGCATCGTCACGAATCCGCGCGAGCGGCCGAATGCGCCGTACAAACTCGTGTTCGAGTTCGTCGACCTGAAGGGTCAGGTCGTCGCGACCGATACGGTCGCTGTCGCGGCGACGCCGGCGGGGCAAACCCAGCAGTTCGCGATGAAGCCCACCGGCGCAAGCATCGCCGCGTGGCGGTACAAGAAGCAGTGACGTTGTAGAATCGAAATGAAACGGCCGTCGCGAATAGCGGCGGCCGTTTATTCTTGAAGGAAGGAGGGCTGAGGAGATGCGAGCCGATCTCGCGGTGCTGCCCAGCGCCGCCGCGCTCGCCGACGCGGCCGCGGGGCGTTTCGTCGCGGCCGCAGGGGACGCGATTTCCTCGCGTGGACAGTTCATCGTCGCGCTCTCCGGCGGCTCGACGCCGCGCGACACATACCGCCAGCTCGCTACGGAGGCTCTCGTGTCCAGGGTGACGTGGTCGCGAGTACAGGTTCTCTGGGGGGACGAACGGTGTGTGCCGCCGGATCATGCTGAGAGCAACTACCGCATGGCGCGCGAAACCCTCCTCGACCGCGTACCGGTCCCCGCGGCGAATGTGCACCGCATCCATGGCGAAGACGATCCTGCCACCGCCGCGGGAGTCTACGAAGCGACGCTGCGGGCCTTGCTCCGGACGCCGGCGGGAGCCCGCATCGACCTCGTCCTCTTGGGACTGGGTGAGGATGGGCATACCGCATCGCTCTTTCCGGGGAGCGCCGCCGTTCACGAGCAGACACGCTGGGTGATGGCCGCACGCGCGGCCGCGGCGTCGATGTGGCGGATCACCCTCACGCCGGCGGTCATCAACGCGGCGGCCGAGGTCTTGTTCCTCGTCTCCGGCGGCGCCAAGGCGGGCATTCTCCGCCGAGTGCTCGAGGGTCCCCGCCGTCCGGAGGAGTTGCCGGCGCAGGCGATCGCAGCGTCCAATGGCCGCGTGCGCTGGTGCGTGGATGCGGCGGCGGCCGCTGACCTAACGTCATGAAGATCAGTCCGCTCGCGGGCCATCCGCCTCCGCAGTCGATGCTGCTCGACGTCGCGAAGCTGGTCACGGCGTACTACGCCGAGATCCCCGACCCCTCGGTGCCCGCCCAGCGCGTCGCCTTCGGCACGTCGGGCCATCGCGGGTCGTCGTTCGAGAAGACGTTCAACGAATGGCACGTGCTCGCGATCAGCGAGGCCATCTGTCGCTACCGCCGGCAGCAGGGGATTGGCGGCCCGCTCTTTCTCGGCTTCGACACGCACGCCCTGTCGGTGCCGGCTTGCACCACCGCTGTCGAGGTGCTCGCGGCTAACGGCATCGACATTATGCTCGCCGAGCAGGACGCATACACACCGACGCCCGCGGTATCGCACGCCATCCTGAGCTACAACCGCGGGCGCACCCCGGGCGGGGAGCTGGGGGGGCTCGCCGACGGCATCGTCGTCACGCCATCGCACAATCCGCCGGACAACGGTGGCTTCAAGTACAACCCTCCCAGTGGGGGACCGGCCGATAGCGGCGTGACCAGCTGGATTGAAGCCCGGGCGAATGAGTTGATGGAGCGCGGCCTCGAAGGCGTGAAACGCATCCCATACGAGGAGGCGCTGCGCGCCGCCACGACGCACCGGCACGACTATCTCAACGCGTACGTGCGCGATTTGGGGAACGTCATCGATATGGCGGCGATCCAGAGCGCGGGGCTTCGCCTGGGCGTGGACCCCCTCGGTGGGGCCGGCGTCGACTATTGGGCCCCCATCGCGGAGCGCTACCATCTCGATCTGACGGTCGTGAGTGACGTGGTGGATCAGACGTTCCGGTTCATGTCGGTGGATTGGGACGGCCGCATCCGGATGGACCCGTCGTCGTCCTATGCGATGCAGCGGCTGATCGGCCTGAGGGACCGCTTCGATATCGCCTTCGCCTGCGATACCGATCACGATCGCCATGGGGTCGTCACCCGGAGCACGGGACTGCTGCCCCCCAATCACTATCTCGCGGTCGCCATTCACCACCTCTTCCCGCATCGGCCGCAGTGGGGCGCGGACGCCGGGGTCGGGAAGACCGTCGTGAGCAGCGCCATGATCGATCGCGTGAGCGCGAAGCTCGGCCGGCGGCTCCACGAGGTGCCGGTCGGCTTCAAGTGGTTCGTCGCAGGCCTCGGCGACGGGTCCCTCGGTTTCTGCGGGGAAGAGAGTGCCGGGGCGACGTTGCTGCGTCGCGACGGAACTGCGTGGACCACGGACAAGGATGGCATCGCGTTGGCACTGCTCGCGGCCGAGATCATGGCGCGGGCCGGCCGCGACCCGGGAGAGCTCTACGGTGATTTGACGCGCGAGTTCGGTGTGCCTGCGTACGA
>WNGO01000253.1_pt1 | contig 39075 bp, 26 predicted proteins | sample 5400511 | NCBI WGS metagenome assembly WNGO01 (sample SAMN13153380, study PRJNA577476) | soil metagenome | isolation source: 20 cm soil or saprolite under Garry oak tree replicate 2 | place: USA:California | collected 2016-06-15 | reverse complement strand
GTCGAGGCAGGGGCCTCGCTGGTCACGCCTGGGATGCCCGCATTCTGCACCGCGGCGAATGTCACGGTGCTGCCGCGGGGACGCGTCGCGACCCTGCAGCCCCCGCTGCCCGCGAGCGTTCCTCCGCTCACGGCGGTGGGGACGCCGGTGTTCTTGATCCAGCGGATGACGTACGCGTTCCAGCCGTCGGCGGCGCTGCCCGGGCGGACGGCCTTGTGGCGCATCGTCATGGGGACGGGGCAGGCCGACGAGCTGGTGGCGCCCTTCGACTCTACCGCGCGGTTCCGGTTCTTCGTGGTGGGGAGCGACACCGCGCAGGACGCGGTCCCCAACCCCGTGACGAACATCCGCGGCCTCGAGCTCGATCTCATGAGCGAGAGCGATCGCGCTCCGGAGGGGACCACGGCGCCGAGGCGGGCGCAGGCCGTCACGGCGGTGTTCTTCAATAACCAGCTCAAGTGACGGATGCCGCCATGAGAGGAACGCGCTCCGAGCGCGGCGTCGTGCTCCCGATGGTACTGCTCGTGGTCGTGGTGCTGGCGATTCTTCTGGCGGCGGGGTTCGCCGGGCTGAGCAGCGAGCGCCGGGTTCACGCCAATGACGAAGCCGCGCTCGACGCCTTTACGCTCGCCGAGACGGGCCTGGAGCTGTTTCTGGCGAAGCGCGACTCGTTCGGATTCGCCGCGGCGCCGCCGGCTCCGAGCGAGTCGACCCGGATCGCGCTGCGAGGCGGCTACGCCGATGTGGTGTTGACCCAGATGCGCGTGGACGCCGCAGCCCGGCGCTACGGCTATGTCGTCCGGTCGCATGGCGTGAGCACCGTCAAAGCCCTGACCGGCACGCCGCAGGCGGAGCGGACCGTCGCTCAGTTTGCGGTGTGGCAGGCGACTAGCGTGAAGGTCCTCGCGGGCTGGACCAGCCTGAGCGGCCTCCGGAAGAACGGCAATGCGGGCACGCTCACCGGCGACGACGGGTGCGGGCAGGCAGACACGGTGGCCGGTGTCGCCGTGCCGACCGTCCCGGGTTACAGCGGGCAGACGGGGCCGGTCAGGGGTAAGCCGCCCATCCTCGATCTGGGCACGCCACAGCAGGCGGCGGCGGCCACCGGGATCGACTGGGACGCGGTCGTCAACAAGGGCGCCGTCCAGCCGGACATCACGATTCCCCCGGGCAACTGGCCCGACTTCAGCAATCCCAACTACTGGCCGGTCATCAAGCTGGTCGGCGACTGGACGCTCCCCGGTGCGGGGCAGGGCACGCTGATCGTCACGGGTAGCTTGACGATAAACGGCAGCAACATGTGGAACGGCATCATCCTGGCCGGCGGCAATCTCACCTCGAACGGAAACAACACGGTCGAAGGCGCCGTCGTCAGCGGACTGAACGTGGAGTTGGGGCAGTCGCTGCCGCCGGCGTCGGTGGGCAACGGAACCAAGGTCTTCCAGTACAACTCGTGTAACGTCACCAGGGCAATGGCCAAAATGGCCCAGCTGGTCGGCTACTCGAACGCCTGGGTCGACAACTGGCCGACGTACTGATCAGCGCCCCCGACGGACCAGCGCCAACAAGCCGAAGCCGAACGCAAGCAAGACGGCGCCCCACACGAGGTCGATAGGCACGCCCGTCGGAGCGGTCGCGGGCTCGCCGAGCGTGGCCGCGCCGTACGCCGTGAGCAGCGCGCCCAGCAGGGCAAAGAACGCGCCGAGCGGCAGTCGAATGTCGAGTGTCACGTTAGAAAAAGACCAGGTTGAGGGCGAGTGTAAACGCAAGCACCAGGACCGCCAGGGCCGCCGGACGCTGATACCAGCGTAGGGTCGGGTCAGTCGGCTTGGGCGTCAGTCCCCACACGAGCCCGCGCAGGTCGTCCGGCGCGCGCGGACGCGTCACGAGCGAGACCAGGATTGTCACCACGAAGCAGGCCGTCCAGGCGACGATGGCGGTCCAGAAGGTCTGCGCCAGCTCGCTCGGGTACGTCGTCAACGATCCCAGATAGCCACCCTTCACACCGACCGTCGCACCGACGGGCAGGGACAGGCCGTGATGGGCGGCGGCGGCGAGGGTACCGGCGAGCAGTCCGGCGAAGGCGCCGTGCCCGGTGGCACGCTTCCAGAACATACCGAGCGCGAAGGTGGCGAAGAGCGGAGCGTTTACGAACGCGAACACGAGTTGCAGAAAATCCATGATGTTGTTGAACGATGCCGCCACATAGGCGGCCGCGATGGAAATCACGACGCCGACGATCGTCGCATAGCGACCCATGGCGAGGTAGTGCGAGTCGGGCGCGGCACGCCGCAGGTAGCTCTGGTACAGGTCGTAAGTCCACACCGTGTTGAACGCCGTCACATTCCCCGCCATCCCCGACATAAACGACGCCAGCAGCGCCGTCAGCCCGAGCCCGAGCAGCCCCGCCGGGAAGAAGGTCACGAGCAGCATCGGCGTAGCGAGATCGTAGTCGAGCACGACCCGGCCGGCAGCGTCATGCAGCGGTGCTCCCGTGCGTCGGTCGAGCTTAGGGGGCACGACTCCCGACGCTGGCGCGGAGGTCGGGGGAGGTTGGGGGAGGTTGGTGGCGGTTGTGGAGGTGATTGTTGCAGCGGCCGTGGGTCCTGCGTTCCGCACGCCGCTCGTGGGGCTCACGACGAGCGCGAGCATGCCCGGCACGATCACGAGGAACGGAAACAGCATCTTGGGAACCGCCGCGATGAGCGGCGTGCGGCGGGCCGCGGTCATGGAGTTCGCGGCCATGGCACGCTGCACCACGAGAAAGTCCGTGCACCAGTATCCGAACGACAGGACGAAGCCCAGGCCCATCACGAGCCCGAACCACTCGACTCCCACGGGATTGGCCGCGGCGTGACCCATGAAGGCCCAGCTGCGGGTGTAAGCGCCGGCCGCGAACCCGCGGGCAGTAGCGTGCTCCGCGAGCCGGGCCGACAGCCCGGGCCAGCCGCCGACGGCCCGAAGGCCCAGGAGCACCAGGGGTGCGAACCCGAGCACGATCAGGAAGAACTGCAGCACCTCGTTGTAGATCGCACTCGTGAGGCCGCCCAGGAAGATGTACACGAGGACCACGCACGCCGCGACCAGGATGCTCGCGTCGAAGCTCCAGCCGAGCAGCAGGTTGAGAAGCTTCCCCATGGCGTAGAGCGAGATGCCCGACGAGAATACGGTCATCACGGCGAACGACACGGCGTTGACCGCACGGGTCTTCTCGTCGAAGCGGAGGCGCAGGTACTCGGGGACCGAACGGGCCCGGGACCCGTAGTAGAACGGCATCATGAACAGGCCGAGGAAGATCATGGCCGGGATGGCGCCGACCCAGTAGAAGTGGCTCGTAGCGATGCCATACTTCGCGCCCGACGCTCCCATCCCGATCACCTCCTGAGCGCCCAGGTTGGCCGATATGAATGCCAGCCCGGTCACCCACGCGGGGATCGACCGGCCGGAGAGAAAGAAATCCTCGCTGGTGTGCACATAGCGTCGTAACGTCGCCCCGATGCCGAGCACGAACGCGAAGTAAAGTAGCATGACCACATAGTCGATCCATGCGAGTCTGGTCAAAGCTTGTACGTCTCCTTCGCCAGCTCGTAGGCGAACGCCCGCGCCATCGAGCGGGCATCGTCGATCGAAACGATGTGGCGGGCGACGAGGCGGGCCAGGTAGTTCGCGTCCACCCGGCGCGCCAGGTCGTGTCGCGCGGGGATGGAGCAGAAGGCCCGCGTGTCGTCGTTGAACCCGGCCGTCTTGTAGATGCCGGCCGTCTCGGTGGTCTGCTCGCGAAACCGCGTCATCCCCTCGATCGAATCATGGAACCACCAGGGCGGCCCCAGCCGCACGGCCGGGTAGTGCCCCGCGAGGGGTGCCAGCTCCCGGCTGTAGGTGGACTCGTCGAGCGTGAACAGCACCAGTGTCAGGCGGGGGTCGTTGCCAAACGCGTTGAGCAACGAGCGCAGATTCCGCGTGAACTCCGTGGCGACGGGAATGTCGCCACCCCGGTCGGCACCGAACCGCTCGAACAGCGGCTGGTTGTGGTTCCGAAACGCGCCGGCGTGGATCTGCATGACGAGCCCGTCTCGCAATGACAGCCGCGCCATCTCCATCAGAAGGTGGGCCTCGAACCGGCGCTCGTCCGCCGGGCCGGCCTTGCCCTGGCGTGCCAGCTGGAACAGGGTGTCGGCTTCGTCGGGCGAGAGCCAGGTCGTGTACGGCTCCAGGACGGCGTGGTCCGTCGCCGTGGCACCCATCTGCTTGAAAAACGTACGCCGGTCCTCGAGGGCGCGCAGGAACTCGGCGTAGTCCACGAGCGGAGCACCGTGCTCCCGCCCGAGCTTCTCGAGCTCCTGCGCCCACCCGGGCGCCGCGATCTTGAACACCGCGTCGGGACGAAAGCAGGGTATCACGCGGCCCTTCCACCTGGATTCCTTGATCGCACAGTGATGGCGGAGCGGGTCGCTCGCGGCATCGGTAGTGGCCAGCACCTCGATGTCGAACCGCTCGAACAGGGCGCGCGGCCGGAAGTCCGGCCCCGCCAGTCGCTCCATGATCTCGTCGTAACTACGCTCGGCGGTCTCCGCGGAGAGCGGGGCGCTGACGCCGAGGACCTCGTGCAGCTCGTGATCGAGCCAAGCGCCGGTCGGTGTGCCGCGGAACAGGAAATACTGCTCCGCAAAGAGTCGCCACACCGCCCGAGGCTCGCCCTGGAGCAGCCGCTCGAGCGGGATGCCCCGGCTGTACAGCATGCGGAGGATGTAGTGGTCCGGCTGGACGATGAGCGCCGCCGGCTCGGCGAACGGCTCGTTGGTGGCCAGGATGCGGGGATCCACGTGGCCGTGCGGCGAGACGATCGGGAGCCGGCGGGTTTCCTCGTACAGCTCACGCGCGACGCGCCGCACCGCCGGATCGGGATCGAAGAACCGGTCTTCGTGGAGGACCATTTACACGACTGGCGTCCAGCCCGGCTCGTACTCGCGTTGCCACAGCCGCATTGCCTCGGCGTCGTCGAGAATGTGGCCCGACGAGGGGTCCGTGCGCAGCGCGCGTCCCGTGGTCTGGGCGATGTTGCCGAGGTGGCACAACAGCACGCTCTTCGCTCCCTCCTCGATCGGCTGGCGCAGCGCGCTTCCCGTGCGGATCGCGTCCACGAAGTTGTCGATGTGCAGGCCCGTCATGGCGTCGTCGGAGCCGGTATCGAGCCCGTCGCCGGACTTGGCAGCGAGCGATTGCTTCACGGCCTTGCCCTTCGGATCGTAGACGGTGTAGCCGTCGCGGTCCACCACGGCGCTGCCCTCCGTCCCGAGAACGGCGGTCCCGCGGCCGCGGCCGAACGTGGTCAGGCCGTTGCAGCTCTGGCCCTGCCAGATAATGGTCTTTCCCCCCGCGAACTCGAAGCAGGCTTCCTGCGTGTCGGGGAACTCCCAGTCGTCCTGAAAGTGGTAGCGACCGCCCGTGGACGTGACACGCGTCGGATAATCGACGCGCAGCGCCCAGCGGGCCACGTCTATCTCGTGCGTTCCGTTGTTGCAGATCTCGCCGGTTCCCCAGCGGTGAAACCAGTGCCAGTTGTAATGGATGACGTTATCGTGGTACGGTGTGCGCGGCGCCGGCCCCTGCCATAGATCGTAGTCCAGGTACGTGGGGACGGGCGCCGGTTGTCCACGGCCGATGCCGGCGCGCGTGTTGGCGTACCAGGCACGCGCCAGGTAGGGTCGTCCAATGATGCCCTCCGCGATCGCCTGCATCAGCTCGATCGACTTCGGCGCCGAGCGCTGCTGAGTCCCCATCTGTACCACTCGCCGGTACTTGCGCTGCGCATCCACCAGCAGCTCGCCCTCGCGGGGGTTATGCCCGCACGGCTTCTCCAGGTAGACGTGCTTCCCGGCGCGCATCGCCAGGAGCGCTGCGGGCGTGTGCCAGTGATCGGGGGCGGCGATCACGAGCGCGTCGACATCCTTGTCGTCGAGCGCCTTGCGAAAATCGCGCAGCCCCTTGGGTGGCTTGGTCTGCGCACCCGCGACGGCCGTGACGCCCTTCGAGAGGACCTGGGAATCCACGTCGCAGACGTAGGCGACGGTGGCGTTCGCCGCGCGGGCGAAGGCGCGCCCGAGGACGCTGCCGCGGTTGTTCAGGCCCATCACCGCGACCACGACCGTCTCGGCCGGTGAGCGGACCCACGACGGGAGGCGCGGTGCACCCGCGATTCCGAGCCCGGTGGCCGATACCGTCCTCAGGAACTTGCGGCGTTTCATGACTAAGGCTCCTTCACTTTGATGTTGCGGAAGTAGACCTCGTCGCCGTGGTCCTGCAGCACGATGTGCCCCTTGCGGCGGGTGGCGAAGCCCGGGATCGAGCGGAACTTGCTCTGCGCAAGCAGGGAATCGAGGCGCGGCGTGCCGAGGTCGAACTCGACGATCCTCGTCCCGTTGAGCCAGTGCTCACCGTGATTGCCCCGAAACACGACGCGCGCTTCGTTCCACTGACCCACCGGCCGGAGACGCTTCTGCGCGTTCGGCGCGATGAGGTCATACAGCCCGCCGGCACGGTGATTCGGCAGCTTGCCGTCGACGTGGCGATCGTCGTCCAGTACCTGATACTCGAAGCCGAGCGCCGCTCGGTTCGGCGCCTGCGACATGGAAAGCTCTTCGGACACGTTGTACTTCACGCCGCTGTTCGCGCCGGGCGTCACTTTCCACTCCCAGCTCAGCTCGAAGTCGCCGAACGTGTCTACGGTCATCAAGTCGCCGCCCTGAGCGGGCTGCCCGTCCGCCAGCTTCGGGACGTTGCCGCTCGCGATCTTCATGATGGTGCCGTCCACGACCTTCCAGTGCGCCGTCGGCACGCTGTCAAGCCCGAGGCCGCGCCACCCCTTGAACGTGTGGCCGTCGAACAGGAGGCGCCAGCCGGCGGTCCGCTCGGCGTCGGTCAACGTGTTGGGCCGGTCTACGGTGCCTGCTGCCCGGGTCTGGGCCCGCCCGCTCGCCACGCAGGCCAAGAGGATGGCAAGGGCGGCTCGCCCTACCGAACTGATCATAGAATCACTCCCGCGAGAGGCACGATCCCTGCACGTGCGCAAGTGAGGGTATTATACCGAGGTTCCTTCCGCTCGTAACGGAGCGATACCACACATGCGTCTGACCACAGCGTGTTTCCTGGCGATGTGTCTCGGCGGCCGCCCGCTCGCGGGCCAGGCGGTCCCGATCGACGCCGACGATATCGGCGGAGTCGTGACGGGCCCGAACGGCCCCGAAGCGGGCGTCTGGGTGATCGCGGAGACGCGCGACCTGCCCGCGAAGTTCGTCCGCATCGTGGTCACCGACGATCGCGGGCGCTATCTCCTGCCCGACCTGCCGAAGGCGAGCTACGCCGTGTGGGTGCGCGGCTACGGGCTGATCGACTCTCCCAAAGTGCCGGGACAGCCGGGAAAGACCTTGAACCTGACCGCGGTGGCGGCGCCGACGCCTCGCGCGGCGGCCGAGTACTACCCCGCGGGCTACTGGTTCTCACTGATTCACGTACCGGACAAGAGCGAGTTCAGGGCGCACGGCGCCGATGGGAACGAAGTGGCGCCCAACGTGAGCAGCCAGGCCGAGTGGCTCAGGATCCTCAAATCGGGGGGGTGCTGGGCTTGTCATCAGCTGGGGAGCCGGGGAACGCGGGAGATTCCCGCCGCGCTCGGCACGTTCGCGAGCTCTGTGGCGGCCTGGGATCGGCGCATCCAGTCGGGACAGGCCGGCGGCGCCATGCTCGCCACCGTGAACCAGCTCGGCCGGGACCGCGCGCTCGCGATGTTCGCCGACTGGACCGACCGCATCGCGGCCGGAGAGAACCCGCCCGCTCCGCCGCGGCCGCAAGGCATTGAGCGCAACGTGGTCATCACCGAGTGGGACTGGGCCGACCCGAAAGCCTATCTCCACGACGAGGTGTCGACCGACCGACGCAATCCGACCCTCAACGCCAACGGAGCGATCTACGGCTCGCTCGAGCTCTCCGCCGACTACCTGCCCGTGCTCGACCCTCTGCGCAACATGGCGAGCCGGGTACCGTTGACAGTGCGCGATCCCAACACGCAGCCCGCCGCGGGAACGGGGATGCCGCAACCGTCACCCTACTGGGGCGACGAGTTGATCTGGACGAGCAAGGCGAACGTGCACAACCCGATGTTCGACGAGCGCGGGCGCATGTGGCTCACCGCGACCGTCCGCCCGCCGGACAATCCGGACTTCTGCAAGGCGGGCTCGACGCATCCGTCGGCGAAGCTGTTTCCTCTCACGCGGGCCGGTCGCCACCTCGCGGTCTACGATCCCAAGACGCAGAAGCTCACTCACATCAGTACGTGTTTCAGCACTCACCACCTGATGTTCGCCGAGGACTCGAACCGCACCCTCTGGACGTCGGGCGGCGGCCCGGTGGTTGGCTGGCTCAATACGAGGTTGTTCGACGAGACCGGAGACGAGGAGCGGTCGCAGGGGTGGACCGCGCTCATCCTCGACACGAACGGGAACGGGCGGCGCGACGATTACGTCGAGCCCGACCAGCCCGTCGATCCCTCGAAGGACAAGCGCATCCCGGGCGGCTTGTACGCCGTCGCGCCTGCGCCGGACGGCTCGGTTTGGGGGACGATCCTCGGCTTCCCAGGCGCCGTCGTCCGCCTGGTGCCCGGGCGCAACCCGCCGCAGACCGCACTGGCTGAGCTGTACGAGTTGCCGCTCGACAAGTCGGGCAAGCCGGTCGCCGGGTTTTCGCCACGCGGTGGCGACGTCGATCGCAACGGCGTCTACTGGACCGCGCTCGCGAGCGGCCACCTCGCGAGCTTCGACCGCCGCAAGTGCAAGGGGCCGCTGAACGGCCCGACGGCGACCGGACAGCACTGCCCGGAAGGGTGGACGTTCTATGCGGAGCCGCTGCCCCAGCTTCAGGGCGTGACTGACCCTGGGAGCGCCGGGGCGAGCTACTACACCTGGGTCGATCAGTTCGGCGTGTTGGGGCTGGGAAAGAACGTGCCGATCAACACGGGCAACGCTGCCGAAGGCCTGCTGGCGCTCGTGGAAGGGAAGTGGGTCGTGCTGCGCGTGCCGTATCCCCTGGGATTCTACACGAAATGGCTCGACGGTCGGATCGACGACGCGGGAGCCGGTTGGAAGGGGCGGGAGCTCTGGGCCACGGTGAGTACACGAGCGCCGTTCCACATGGAAGGGGGCAAGGGCACCACCAGCAAAGTGCTGAAGTTCCAGTTGCGCCCCGACCCGCTCGCTCACTGAGGAGGAGGCGGAGGCGATGCACCGGGCGTGGGTGATGTGTCTCCTAGTGCCGCTCGTCGCTCAGGAGCGTGCTCTCCCAGCGACTCACGTGGCGGGCCGCGACTCGGTAGACTCGGTCAGACTGGTGGTCCACACCGACTCGGCGCGCGACACGATCAGCCGCCACATCTACGGTCAGTTCGCCGAGCATCTGGGGCGCGACATCTACGACGGCTTTTGGGTCAAGGGCGCGGACAAGCAGTGGCACCTGCGTGCCGACGTGATCGCCGCGCTGCGGCGGATCAAGGTACCGAATCTCCGGTGGCCGGGCGGCTGCTTTGCCGACACGTATCACTGGAAGGACGGCGTCGGTCCACGGCCGCAGCGCCCCAAGATCGTCAACTCGACGTGGGGCGGCGTCACCGAGGACAACAGCTTCGGCACGCACGAGTACCTCGAGCTGGTCGACCGGATCGGCGCCGCGCCGTTCATCGTCGGGAACGTCGGGAGCGGCACGCCCCAGGAAATGGCGCAGTGGTGGGAGTACGTGAACTTCGACGGCGTGAGTCCGATGGCCGATCTGCGGCGCCGCAACGGGCGGCCGCGCCCCTGGGGCGTGCGATTGTGGGGCGTCGGGAACGAAAGCTGGGGCTGCGGCGGGAACATGACGCCCGAGTACTATGCCGACGTCTATAAGCGCTTCGTCACCTTCCTGCCCGCGTACGGCCAGACGCGACCCTTCCGGATCGCCACGGGGCCCGCCTCGGAGGACTACCGCTGGACGGAAATCGTGATGCGCGACGCGGGCCGGATGATCGACGCGCTCGATCTGCACTACTACACGGTGGTGGGCACCTGGGCCAAGAAGGGCTCGGCCACGGATTTCACGGAGCGGGAGTGGTTCCTCGCGCTCGAGAAAGCGTTGCACGTGGAGGAGCTCATCACCCGGCACTCAGACATAATGGACCGTTACGACCCGCAGAAGCGCGTAGCGCTGATCGTCGGCGAATGGGGCCTGTGGCACGACGTCGAGCCAGCCACGAATCCGGCGTTCCTGTACCAGCAGAACACGCTACGGGACGCGCTCGTTGCCGCGGTGTCGCTCGACATCTTCAACCGCCACGCCGACCGCGTCCGGGGAGCCAACATCGCACAGACCATCAACGTCCTCCAGGCGATGATCCTGACGCAGGGCGATCGCATGATCCTCACGCCTACGTACCACGTGTTCGAGATGTATAGTGTGCACCAGGACGCGAGGTTGCTCCCGCTGTCGCTCGTGGGAGGCCGCTACGAGCTCGAAGGCCGGTCGATTCCCGCCGTGAGCGGCTCCGCGTCACTGGACAAGGAGGGCCGGATCCACGTGACCCTGACCAACCTCGACCCGATCCGGGCCCGCTCGGTAAGCGCAGAGCTGCGGGGGACGCAAGTGTCGCGCGTGTCGGGGCGGGTGCTCACGGCAGAGGCCATGAACGCGCACAACACGTTCGAGCACCCGGACGCCGTACGGCCTCAGGCGTTCACGGGGGCGCGACTCGCGGGGCAACGGCTCACGCTCGAGCTACCGGCTAAGTCGATCGTGGTGCTCGAGCTGCAATGACGGGTCACGGCTTGGATACGAGCACCACCGTCGGATCGAGCGGATAGCGACCGAAGTGCCGACCGTAAATGGCCAGCCCCCCCCCTCCCGACAGAGCGGAGTCGACCTCGAAGCGGATCACCAGCTGGCCCGCCGCTGCCGCCTCGTCGAGCGCCGCCCGCGGCAGCGTCACGCGGAGCAGCGTGCCATACGAGCCCGCTTCGCGCAGGCGCCCGTCTCGCCGCTGAAAATGCCACGACAGGATGCCGCGGTGGTCGGCCGGATCGTTGTCGAGCCGATCGCGTCCCGCGATCACGCCGTTCACGCGAACCGTCACGGCACTCGGGAAGCGCCGCTCATCGGTCATGGGATAGGCATTCGGGTTGAGACTCGGGTCGTGAGTGCCCTGTCCGAGCATGTAGTCGCCCGCCGCACGGCCCGCATCCGCGCGGTCCTTGGCGTAGAGCTGTTTGGAGGACACCTCGGCGATCAGGGCCGCGCTGTCGACGTCCGCGGGGTTGAGTCCGGGAGGCCACGACACACGGTACTGGAAGAATCCCGAACCCGCCCCGTTCACTTTGAGGCCGTCCAACACGCTCCACTGCTTGAGCGACCAGGCGGCCGTATCGAAGTGGGCGGCGTCGATCCGCAGCAGCCGCGCATGACGCCCGTCCTCGAGCGTCACCTCCTGCGGCGGCTCGCCATCGACCACGAACGTGCAGAAGTTGCGATCGAGCACGGCATTCCTCGCGTCCTCGAGTCGCACGGCCAGGACGACGACGGCGGGCTCGTCGGGCATGGTCACGGAGAGCGGCTCCAGCGGTGCGGTCATCCACGGACGATACGGCACACGGCGCGTGGTTTCGAAGTACGTGCGCCGGCGGCCGAGGCTGTTCCAGCCGTAGGCTTGCGCGCGCAGGGTGAGAGTGTCGCCGAAGGCTGTACCGGATGTGAGGAAAGAGGCGTACAGGGGAACCGAGACCTTCGTCCCGGGCGAGACGGTTTGGCTCAGCTCCTCGCCAACGGCGACGTACACCGGGGCGTGCAGGTCTCGAAGCGACATCCCTTCTACCAGCTCGCCGAGCCCCGTCTCCTTCGGGGAGCGATCGTAGCGCCAGTAGCCGTTCCACTCGTTGATCACGTCGTGCAGCTCGGTGTAGAGCCAACCCGCGATCTTCGGGTGGCTCCGGAACGCGTTCACCGCACGATGGTAGTCCCAGCTCCAGTCGACATCGCCGGTGCTTCCCTCGTAGCCCCAGACATTTCCGAACTCGCTGTTGATATTCGGCTGCAATCCCTGCCTGTACCCGGGCTCGAAATTCCACGGGGAGTCCGGGTACGTGCTGTCGCTCACGATCCGGTCGTGCTCCTCCCACGCCCACCCCGGGAGGTAGGAATGCCACGAGTTGATGTCGGTCTCGGTGTGCCCGCGACCGCAGCAGGGCGAGTTGTCTTCCACGAGGCGCGTCGGGTCCAGGGCCTTCGTCTGGCGATACAGCGACGCCACCCAGCCTCGCGTCTCCGGTCGATAGACCTCCTTCTGACCCTCTTTGGTGAGCAGCCCCCACGTCTCGTTGAAGAGCACCCACGCGAAGATGGCGGGGTGATTGAAGTCGCGCTCGATCATGCCGTGCAGCGCGGATTCCGCCTCCCGACGCATCGCCGAATCGGGCTCGCCCCACGAGTTCGGCACGTCGGCCATGATCAACATCCCCAGCCGGTCGGCCCAGTAGAGCTTGCGGGGCGACTCGATCTTGACGTGCTCGCGCAGCCCGGTCAGGCCGATCCCCTTGGCACGCAGGATCTCGTCGCGAACGAACGAGTCGCTCGGGTAGGCGTAGAACCCCCGCGGGTGGAAGGCCTGGTCGAGCGTCAGCTGGAGATACACCGGCTGGTTGTTGAGGGCGACGTAGCGGTAGTTGGTGCCGGGCAGGTCGATCACCGAGATCTTCCGCATCCCGAAATAGCTCCGCACCCGATCGTCGCCCACGGTGGCCTCGACCTCGTACAGGAAGGGATCGTCGGGCGACCAGAGGTGGGCGTGCGGGATCGGCACGTCGAACGTGATCGCGTTCGCACCCTGGGTGATCGGCTGGTTGACTGGGGGAAGCGGCGCGTTCGTGAAGCGCAGGGTCAGCGTCAACGGACGCGGCGCTCGCTCGAGCAACCGCGCGGTCACGACGACGCGTTTCCCGTCGATGTCCGGGACGAAGTGCAGCGTGCGGAGCGGCACTACTCCGCGGGCTTCGAGGTAGGGTGTCTGCCAGATACCGCGCGCGTTGCCGTACCCCTGTTTTCCCTCCAGCTTGAACGCGCGCGGCGCGTCGTCGATCCGCAGCACGAGCCGGTGACGCCCGCCTCCGTTGACGTACGGCGTCAGCTCGAACTCGAACGGGATGTAGCCGCCGTCGTGCGTGCCGAGCTCGCGGCCGTCGAGCCACGCGGTGGTGCGCCAATCCGCGGCGCCGATCACCAGAAACACCCGGCGCTTCGCGCTCAACCAGCGGGCCGGCACCTCGATCGTCCGGGCGTACCAGCCCATGTCGGCGCTGTCGGGCACGCCCGAGAGCGGGCTTCCCCAGGGGAACGGCACGACGATCGTTCGAGCAGCGGGCGGCCCCGTCCGGAACCAGCCCTTGACCTCGCCCGCGTCGGCGGCGTCGAGCTGGAATTGCCACGGCCCGTTGAGACTCTGCCAGTCCGCTCGTTGGAAGTCGGGTCGAGGGTGCTCCGGCAGTGGAATGGCGGGTCGAACGGGACGCGGGCCGGAAAGGGCAAGCCCCGCAAGCGCGGAGAACCAGCGGGCACGACTCATGGCCATGTGGACGCGGATAAACTATACCGCCGTGGAGACTCGAGCATGCGTCGCACGTTCGATGCCAGAACCGCAACGTGGTGCGCGGTGGTGACGTTGAGCGCTGCCTGCGGGGGTGGCGGAGGAGAGAAAGGGCACCCGTTCGGCACCACTAATCGGGGTGAGGCCGTGAGTCTCTACACGCTCAAGAACGCGCACGGGATGGAGCTTCGCGTCATCGACTACGGCGGCATTATCCTGTCCCTGAAGGTGCCGGACCGGACGGGCCGAGTCGCTGACGTGGTGTTGGGCTTCGATTCCCTCGGCGACTACGAGCGGGGATCGCCCTATTTCGGCGCCATCATCGGCCGCTACGGCAATCGCATCGCGGGAGGCCGGTTCACGCTCGATGGCCAGACCTATACCCTCGCCCGCAACAACGGTGTCAATCATCTACATGGGGGTGTCAGGGGTTTCGACAAAGTGGTGTGGGCTGCCACCCGGTTCGAGCGCGGCGACTCCACGGGTCTCGTCTTCCGGTACACGAGTCCCGACGGCGAGGAGGGGTACCCAGGGACGCTGCGGGCGCAGGTCACCTACACCCTCACGGAGAGTAACGACCTGATCTTCGACTACGAAGCCACGACCGACCGCGCGACGCCTGTCAACCTCACGCAGCACAGCTACTTCAACCTGGCGAGCGACGGGACGGGCGACATCCTGGGGCACGTGGTCATGCTGAACGCCGACCGGTTCACGCCCGTGGACTCGACGCTGATCCCGACGGGCGAGCTCCGAAGCGTCCAGGGCACGCCGTTCGATTTTCGCACGCCCATGGCTATCGGCGCGCGCGTCGGTCAGAACGACGAACAGCTGCGCTACGGTCGAGGCTACGATCACAACTTCGTGCTGAACAAGGGTGGCAAGGGCGGTACGGAGACGACGACAGGCGATCTGACCCTTGCCGCTCGCGTATACGAGCCCCGGAGCGGCCGGGTGATGGAGATCCTCACCACGGAGCCGGGACTGCAGTTCTACTCGGGCAACTTCCTCGACGGCACGTTGCGGGGGAAGCACGGCGTCGTGTACCGCCACCGCGCCGGCTTCGCGATGGAGACGCAACACTTTCCCGACTCTCCGAACGAGCCCGCCTTCCCGTCCACCACCTTGCGTCCCGGGCAGACCTACCGCTCGCGGACCATCTACAGGTTCTCCATTCAGCCATGATCAATCGCCGCCAATTCCTCGAGACGTCCGCCGCCTTGCTGGCTGCTCCGTACGCCGGCGGCCACGACCGCCCGCACATGAGGGATCGCCTGCCGCTCGGCTTCTCCACGCTCGGCTGCCCGGCGTGGACCTGGACGGAGATCCTGAACTTCGCCGCCGCGCACGATTTTGCCGCGATCGAGCTGCGCGGGCTCCAGGCGAATATGGACTTGACCAAGGCTCCCGAATTGGCTCCGCCGCGGCTCCCCAGCGTGAAGGGCCAGCTCGCCGCGCGCGGGCTGCGGGTTTCCTGTCTCGGCGCCTCTGCCGAGATGCACCAGATGGACGATGCCAAGCGCGCCGCCCAGCTCGATGAGGCCCGCCGCTTCATCGATCTGGCCCAGGCTCTCGGGGTGCCCTACGTGCGCGTGTTCGGGAACAAGTACGTTGAGGGCGTGCCGCGGGACGTCATGCTCACGCACATCGCGCGCGGCCTCCGGGAACTGGGGGACTACGCGCGGCCGAGGAACGTCACGGTGCTGATCGAGTCACACGGCGACTTCACCGACTCGCCCGCGCTGCTCGAGCTGCTGCGGCGAGCGGACTCACCCGCCGTGGCGCTGCTGTGGGACGCGCACCACACCTTCGTCTCCGGGAAGGAGGCGCCCGAGGATACCGTGCGCCAGCTCGGGCGCTACATCCGTCACACCCACGTGAAAGACTCCGTTCCTCAAGGGTCGGATCGCCGCTACGTGCTCACCGGCACGGGCGACGTCCCCGTGCGGCGGCAGATCGAGGCGCTTGCGAAGAGCGGCTATCGCGGCTACTACAGCTTCGAATGGGAGAAGCGCTGGCATCCCGACATCGAGGCGCCGGAGGTTGCGATCGCGCAGTTCGCGACGGTCGCGCGCGGCTATTTGCTCGGGGCCGGGGTAGGGGCGACGCCGGGGCGCTGACCATGACGATCTCTCGTCGCAGCGCCCTTAAACTCGCCCCTTTTTCCTCCCTGGACCCGCAGCCCGCCATGCTCTAATGTCCCGCATGCCCAACCGAACCCTGCTCGCACTGCCGGTTCTCCTGCTGGCCAGCACGGCCAGGTCTGCCGCTTCACAGTCCGCGCCTCCCCAGTCCGCGCCCCCCCTGCAGCTCCGGTGGGAGCTTGTGGGCGATAGCCTCACCAATGATGGCGGCAGCTCTCGCGTGCTGTTCACGCTCACGAACCGTGACACCAAGCCACTCCCGAAAAGTGGGTGGGCGATCTACTTCAGCGCGCTGCACTCGGCCCAGCCCGGCAGCGCCGGAGCCGGGTGCGACATCCAGGACGTGATGGCCGACCTGCACCGCATCGTTCCCGGCCCCGCCTTCGCGGGGCTCGCGCCCGGCGCGTCGATGAAGATTCCTTACGTGACTGACCTCCTGTCCAATGGCAGCTCCGCTCCGTCCGGCCCCTATATCGTGTTCGACAGCGCAAAGGATGTCGGCGTGCCCTTGAGCGACTACGTCGCGGTTCCCTTCGAGCGGTCCGTCGGTGTCGTGACGCCGGAGATCCAGTACGCCCGCGATTCGGGAGTCCGCGACATCGCCGTGAGCGACCTGCCGCCCGTGTTTCCGACGCCGGTGCAGGTGACACGGCGAGCAGGAGAGGTACGACTCACGGCGATGCCGGCGATCACGGCACCGGCCGAGCTCACGAGCGAGGCGCAGTTCGCCGCCGAATACCTCCGGCCATACGTCCGGTCAGGGAAGGGCAGCGTCGCGTTGCGACTCGAGGTGGGTCCTGTCGAAGGCCAATCGTCGCCTGAGGCGTACGAGCTGGTGATCGATCCCACGACAGGTGTTCGCATCGTCGGCGTCTCGCCGGCGGGTGTCTTCTATGGCTTGCAATCCCTCCGGACTCTGCTGCTGCCGCCACCGAAAGGTTCGGGGCTGGTCTTGCCAGCGATGCGCGTCGTGGACGCGCCCAGATTCGGCTACCGCGGTTTCATGCTCGACGTCGCACGCAACTTCCATCCGAAGGCCGCGGTGTTGCGCACGCTCGACTTGATGGCGCGCTACAAGCTCAACGTCTTCCACATGCACCTCACGGATGACGAGGGCTGGCGTGTCGAGATCGCAGGTCTGCCGGAGCTGACGACGGTGGGCGCGCGACGTGGCCACACGCTCGACTCCAAGGTGTTCCTGCAACCCGCGTTTGGCTCGGGTCCTCAGGTCGGGCGGCCGTTTGGCAGTGGGTTCTTTTCGCGTCCCGACTACATCGAGATCGTGCGCTACGCAGCGGCGCGGCATGTCGAGGTGATTCCGGAGATCGAGATGCCGGGCCACGCGCGCGCAGCGATCAAGTCCATGGACACGCGTCCGGAATACCGGCTCAGCGATCCGCAAGACCGTTCGGACTACCATTCGGTTCAAGGGTACCCTGACAACGTGATGAACCCCGCGCTCGAGTCGACGTATCGGTTCATCGAAAAGGTCGTGACGGAGCTCGCGGCGATGCACCGCGAGGCCGGTGCGCCGCTACGCCACATCCACATGGGCGGCGATGAAGTGCCGGCCGGCGTGTGGGTGGGCTCGCCTGCCGTGCAGGCGTTCATGCAGTCGCATGGTGTCACGGACGTGAACGAGCTTTGGTTCGCGTTCTACGGCCGGATCGAGCAGATCCTGAAGGCGCAGGGACTCGTCCCGTCGGGCTGGGAAGAGATCGCGGTGCGCAAGACGCGGCGCGATGGCCGGTCCACCACGATCGTCAATCCCGGTTTCGCGGAGCGGGGCTGGCGGGCGTACGTGTGGAACAACGTCGCCGGCTGGGGCGCCGAGGACCTGGCGTATCGGCTGGCGAACGGCGGCTATGACGTCGTACTCAGTCCCGTCACCAACTACTACTTCGATCTGGCGTGGAATCAGAATCCCGAGGAGATCGGCCTCGACTGGGGCGGCTACCTCGACATGGAGAAGCCTTTCGAGTTCATACCGTTCGACTACTACCGCAACACGCGGCTCGACAGACGCGGGAATCCTTTGCCCGCTGGAGTCTTCGCCGGCAAGGAGCGGCTCACCGATTACGGGCGCAACCACATCGTCGGGATCCAGGGCAACCTGTGGTCGGAGACGTTGGGAGGCGACGGGCGACTCGAGTACATGATCGTGCCGAAGCTCTTCGCGCTGGCGGAGCGGGCGTGGGCGCCCGACCCGGATTGGGCCCAGGAGAAGGACTCGGCGCGATCCGATGCGCTGTTTCGCGAGGCGTGGTCACGCCTGGTGAACGTGGTCGGCAAGCGCGAGCTGCCGCGACTGGATCGTGAAGTGCCCGGGCTCAACTACCGCATCCCGACCCCTGGCCTGCGAGTCACCGGCGGTCTCGTATACAGCAGTACCGAGCTGCCGGGGTTCACGCTGCGGTCTACGACCGACGGCAGCGAGCCCGGAGCGCGCAGCCCCGTGGTGCGTGGGCCAATCCCCTTGCGCGGGACTATTCGCGTCGCCGCGTTCAACGCGACGGGGCGAAAGGGCCACTCGGCGAGCCTCAAAGCGCCCTAAATCGCCCGTTTGGTTGGCTCGAGAAGCAAGACCCCGGTCTCCGCCGCGCCCGGGCCGGAATCGGTGAACACATGCGTTTCACGCCCCGTCTCCGTGCGGTAGCGAGCCGCGACGTCACGCACCACTGCTTCCGCTCGGTCGGTGCCTAGGACCGCGACCGTGCCGCCGCTGCCGCCGCCCGTGATCTTCGCGCCGAACAGGCCGTGCTCCGGGCCCTCTCGGGCGACGAGCTCGACGAGCCGGTCGGTGCCGTCGCTGCCGAGCCCGCAAGCGCCATAGCTCTCGTGGGAGTCGTACATCAGGCGTCCCAGCTCGACGGCGACTTGCGGCTGGTCGCCGAGCACCCCAAGCAGCTCTGCGAAGCGGTGCACGCGCGCGTGCTCGTGTACGGGGTGCGCGGTCGCCCGCCGGACGGGATACCGGTGATCGGGGCGAACCGTCGTTGCCGCGTCGGTCAGCCCATCGTATCGCTGCAGGAACTCCGCGCCGGACATCTGCTCCGGTAGACCGCCAGCCAGGTCCGAAAACTCGGCTTCGGTGAGATTGGCGAGATAGCCGCGCCAACGCGGGTCGGAGATCGTCACCCGCGTGCCGTCGCGCACCGCGTGGCACCCGGCTGCGGCGGCGATCATGCGGTAACCCATGAACGCCGCCGTGCGCACGGTGCCGTAGTCCACACCCGATACGGCGTGACTGATGCCCGAATCGATTCCGTAGAACCTGAAGCCGGCCGGGATCTCGATGTGTCCCTCGACCGTGCCCGGCTGGCAGCACAGGCGGAGCAGCCGATCGCGTCGGCCGCACGCGCTGGTCATCTGATCCATGATTCCGCACGGCGCGCCGACGACCTGATTTTCGACTGCTTGGCACGCGGCCGCGAGCTCTGTGGCGGACATCGCGCTGCCGCTGCTCGCCGCCACTGCTGCCGCGACCGCGACCTCGAGCGCCGCCGACGACGCGACGCCGCGGCCTTCAGGTATGGTTGAATCGATCAGAATTCGGAGGCCCCAGGACGCGCGCCTGTCCTGAGCCACGCGTTGCAGCAACAGTTGGACGACGCCGATCACGTAACCCGCCCACCGGTCGGCTTCGTGGCCCGCAAACCACGTGGCCAGCGCCGCGGGAGTGCCGAGCTCTCCGTTGCGGTCGACGAGTGATGCGAGCGCTACGCTGAAGAAATGCCACTGCAGTCCGCGGCGCGTGACGACCTCGCAGCGGCGCGTCGAGTGTCGTTGTAGCAGCACCGTGGTCGAGCACGCGAGCGGCAGCTCCAGCACCCGCGCACCGCTGTAGTCCGCGATCCCGCCCATGACGTCGAGCCGGCCCGGAGCCCGCGCGATGTAGAGTGGTGCGTCGCCCGTGAAGAACTCGCGCACGCGGGGATCCGCGTCGTGCGGCAGAGCTCGCAGGCGGTCGAGCGCGGGCTGAAACCAGACGAGGTCGCCCGCGGTGTGCACGTCGGGGAGGTGGCGGAGTCGGATCACAAACAGATCCTTCGCTGCGCGCGCGTGCCGCGCGCTCGCTCAAGATGACATCCGCGCGGCGGGTTCTAGGAAGGTAGTTGGCGGAACCAGCGATCCGCGAGATCTTCCCAGGTGCGGTTGCGCTGTTCGATCAGATGGATCTTTCGGGTGCGAACCCAGCCCTTGACCTCCTTCTCGCGGGCAATGGCGTCACGAATGTCCGTGAACTCCTCGAAGTACACGAGCCGGGTGATGTGATACCTGCTTGTGAAGCCAGGGGTCAGGCTCTGCTTGTGTTCGTAGACACGGCGTGCGAGGTCGTTGGTGACGCCGACATACAGCACGCGCGAGCGACTGGCCATGACGTACACGTAGTAGATCCGCATAGTGGACACACGGTCGCGTATTCCGGCATCGTGGATGTCATCATTTTTCGGCGGCCTGGTGCCCAAAAAGCAGATCCTTCGCGCCTTCGGCGCTCAGGATGACACACTCGCTCGCTTCGCGAAAGAGAAACCAGCGTGAGTACGCGACTACTCTTTCCCCTCTTTCCCCCTCTCTTATAGCAGCCACACGGCGCGTGTCATCCTGAGCGAGCGCGCAATGCGCGCGAGCGAAGGATCTGCTTCTCCTACCGGGGGCTTATCCCCCCCCGCGACCATCACAGCAACCCCCTGCGCCCCAGCGCCCCCTGCAGCACGGGCTCGATCGCCGTGCGCAGGCGCGCGTTCGCATAGCCGACCCATGCCACATCGGATGTCACGTCGAACGGCGCATCCACCGGCGCGCCGGCGGGATCGGTGAGGATCACGCCCGCCTCCTCCGCGATGAGGGAGGTGCACAGGTCGTAGGGGTGGCAGCACAGTCCGCCCTTCCGCACGAGGGGCCGGAGGTCGGCGATCCAGCGGTCGTGGCCCGCCATCAGCTCGTACAGCTCGCCCCCGGTCGACGCGTACTGATCCTCGAAGCACGCCGCCTTGCCCGGAGCCGGTGCCACGAGGGTCTCTACGATCTCATCGTCTATCGCGGCCAGCACGTCCCGCGCTCCCGGAAAGAATCGTACGACGGTGGCGAACCCATGGGCGATCGTGTCCGCCCGCGATGGTCGCAACGTCAGGGGCGTCTTCGTGCCTGCCAGACGGTCGAAGCGCCGCGCGGTCATTCCTGTACCGCGCAGCGCCCACAGCTGGTCCGAGAGATGCTGCTTCAGGAGCGGGATCTCGGTCTGGACTGCGAGCACGATGTCGCGCAAGCGGGTGCCAGCCCCGCGGTTCGGCGCCACGCCCGTAAGAATCCAGGCGCTGCGCTTTTGATACATGAGACCCCGCGTTCCATCGATCGGGTCGATCAGCAGACGCCAGCGGCAGTCGTCCTCGCGCGCGCCCCGTGGTAGCACGAGCGCGTTGTCGGGCAGCCCCTCGGCCACGATGCAGAGCGGCTCCTTGCGCGCCGGTTCCGCGAGCCCTTGTACGAGCGCCTCCTCGCTCACGCGATCGATCGCGTAAATCGTATCGCCGGCCTTCCCATCGTCGGCCGCGACGGTCGCGAGCTGCTCGGACGCTTGGCGAGCGCAGGCATCCATGACGGAGGCGCGGATGCGGTCATGGAGCGCGAGCATCGGCTCGAGGAGGGTCTCCACGCCTACCACGTCAGCCAGCCTGCGTGTAGTGTGTGCCCGAGACCGCCTGGAGCTCGGTGGCCTTTTCCTCCGGAGCGGTGTCGTTCAGGAAATTCCCGCCGCCGATCTCCGGGCCGGCGAGGTACTTGAGGAGGCCTGGCTTGCGAAGCGGCGGATGGATCTGGATGTGGAAATGGAATCCTGGCGTGGGCGCCCCGGCAGTGGGCGCCTGGTGCAGCACCATGACGTAGGGGAACGCGATGCGCCACAGATTGTCGAGCCGGATGACCGTCTCTCGCAACACCGCCGCGAAGTCGGCGAGCTCCTCGGGCGTGAGGTCCGCCAGGCTGGGGCGCGTCGCGCGAGGCGCCACAAAGGTCTCATACGGGTAACGAGCAAAGTAGGGAATGAAAGAGAGTGCCTCGCCGCGCCGCACGAGCAGTCGCCGCCCGTCCGCTTCTTCCGTGGCGAGAATGTCCTGGAACAGCGGCCGCCGGTGCTCGGCCAGGTACGCCGCCTGCGCCTCCGCCTCGAGCTCGATCGTCTTGAACACAAAGTTCGTCGCGTAGATCTGGCAATGCGGATGCGGGTTGCTCACGCCGACGACGTCGCCCTTGTTCTCGAAGACCAGCACGTGTCGGACCTCGTCGCGGGCGCCGAGCTCGCGGTACTGCGCCTGGAGCACGCCGAGCAGATCGAGAACCTCCCGCTCGGCGAGCTGCGCGAGCGTGAGGTCGTGCCGCGGGGTGAAGCACACGACGCGGGCGCAGCCAGCGGCGGAGCCGTTCCGGTAGATACCCGGCGCCTTCGGGAGCGCTGCGGGGGAGGGCGCTTCGGGCCCAACGCACGGGTGATCGTTGTCGAACACGTAGACGCCCGTGTAACGGTCGTTCCGCTGGCCCGAGATACGCGCATTGCCGGGACACAAGTAGCAATCGGACGCGTAGCGGGGCAGGGCCGGGGACGCTCCGGCCACGCGCTCGCCCTGCCACGGCCGCTCGTTGCGGTGGGACGACACGACCACCCACTCCCGCCGCAGCGGATGCCAACGCTGTTCCCACACCATGCCCGTGCCCGTACCCGGTTTGACAAGACGCCGAAAGTAGCCGAGTATCGCGCGGGACCGACGCCCGGGCAAGGAGCGAACTGTGGGCACATTGGATTGGGTGGTCATCGCGGTGTACTTCGGGCTGCTGCTGAGCCTCGCCTGGTGGGTCGCCCGGCGCAACAAGGACACCGCGGACGACTATTTCCTCGCCGGCCGCAACCTCGGCTGGTTCCTCGTTGGCGCGACGATCTTCGCGTCCAACATCGGATCGGAGCACGTTGTGGGGCTCGCCGGGGCGGGCGCGACGAGCGGCGTGGCTCTCGCGCACTACGAGCTCCACGCCTGGTGCCTGCTCGTCCTCGGCTGGGTGTTCGTCCCCTTCTATTCCCGCGCGCTGGTGTACACGATGCCCGAGTTCCTGGGCCGGCGCTTCTCGCCCACGGCCCGGTGGGTGCTGTCGGTGATCACCCTCGCGGCGCATGTGCTCACCAAGTTCGCCGTGGCGATCTTCGCGGGGGGCGTCGTCTTCGCGACGCTCCTGCCAGAGGTGGCGTTGCACATCGGAGGCGCCACGTTCAACAGCTTCTGGATCGGCACCGTGGCGGTCGTGCTGCTCACTGGGCTCTATACCGTGCTCGGCGGGATGCGCGCGGTCGCGTACACCGACGCGATGCAGACGTTCATCCTGGTCGTGGGATCGGGTCTGCTCACCGCATACGGGCTCGCGCGACTCGGCGGGTGGCACGAGCTACGCCGGGTGCTCGACCCCGACCTGTTCAACCTGTGGAAGCCGATCATCCCCGCTGGGATGGAGGGCACGTGGGCGCCGGTGAAGGAAACCGCTCGCATCGCCTGGTACTTCAACGGCAACTACCCGTGGCCCGGCATGCTGCTGTGCGCGCCGATCATCGGTTTGTGGTACTGGTGTACGGACCAGTACATCGTGCAGCGCGCCCTGAGCGCCAAGGACGAGCGCACGGCGCGGCGCGGCAGCATTTTCGCCGCGTACCTGAAGCTGTTCCCGGTGTTCATCTTCATCATACCCGGCCTGATCGCGCTCGCGCTCGCGAAGACCGGCAAGGTCCCGGGGCTAGGCGTCATAGTGGACGCGCAGGGGAACGTGATCGCCCAGGCCGCTCAGGCGGCGTTTCCCCTCATGGTGAAGGATCTGCTGCCCGAGGGCATTCGCGGCGTCGTGGTGGCGGGATTGCTCGCGGCGCTCATGAGCTCGATGGCGGGCGCATTCAACGCGTCGTCCACCTTGTTCACCATGGATCTGTATCAGAAATTCCGGCCGCAGGCGTCACAACACCGGCTGGTGTGGGTGGGGCGGGCGGCCACCGCCGCCATGGTGGTGATCAGCCTGCTGTGGATCCCCGTGATTCAGGGGGCCCGCGGGTTGTACGACTACCTCCAGGGCGTCCAGGGCTACCTGGCGCCGCCGATCTTCACGGTGTTCGTGTTCGGCATCTTCAACCGCCGGCTCAACACCAAGGGGTGTCTCGCCGCCCTGCTCGTCGGCTTCGTGCTCGGCGTGTTCCGCCTGGCGGTGGATACGCCGGTGAGCCTGCGCCTGGCGGGCTTCGCCGACGGCTACGCGCCGGGCTCGTTCCTGTGGATCGTCAATAATCTCTACTTCCAGTATTACAGCGTCTTCATCTTCGTCGTCTCGGTCGTTGTGATGTTCGTCGTGAGCCACCTGACGGCGCCGCCTGCGCCGGAGCAGCTGGCGGGCCTGACCTACGGCACGATCACCGCGGAGGATCGCGCGCAGTCCCGCAGCAGCTGGAGCCGCCGCGACGTGATCGCCTCCGGCGTCGTCTTGCTCCTGATTCTCGCGGCATACCTGTTTTTCCGAGGCTGACCGTGTCTCGCGTGCCCCTGGCCGTCGCGGCCTTCCACGTGCTGGTCCTCACGCCGTCCATCGGAGCGGCTCAGCGCAGCACCGTGAACTTCGATCGCGGCTGGCGCTTTCACCTCGGCGATGTGGCCGGAGCGCAAGACCCGACGTTCCCTGATTCCGGCTGGCCGCTGCTGGACGTGCCACACGACTGGAGCATCGAAGGGGCGTTCAGCGACACGAACCGGGCCGGCCCCGCGGGTGGAGCGCTGCCCGGCGGGGTGGGCTGGTATCGGAAGGCCTTCTCGCTGCCCAAGGCCGCCGCTTCCCGGCTCGTGTTCGTCGAGTTCGACGGCGTGTATCGGAACAGCGAGGCCTGGATCAACGGGCAGTATCTGGGAAAGCGCCCGTACGGCTACAGCTCGTTCGAATACGAGCTGACGCCGCACCTCCGCCGAGACGGTGGGCCGAACGTGATCGCCGTGCGGGTGGACAACTCGCAGCAGCCCAACTCGCGCTGGTATTCAGGCTCCGGCATCTACCGGCACATCCGGCTGGTCACGACGGCCCCGGTGCACGTCGACCACTGGGGGACCTATGTGACCACGCCGGAGGTGACATCCGCTACGGCCCGAGTGAGGCTGGTGACGACCGTCCGCAACGCGTCCCCGGTGGACCAGCCGGTCACGCTGCGCGCAGTCGTCTACGATGCAGCGGGCAAAGAAGTGGCGGCCGCTTCCTCCGAGGCGCTCGTCCCGCGGGACTCAGTCAACGATGTCGCGCAGTCTCTCATAATCCCGACCCCGACACTCTGGTCGGTCGAACGCCCGTACCTGTACCGGGTCGTCTCGCGTGTGGCGTGTGGAACGAAGCCGTGCGACGAGTACGTCACGCCGTTCGGGGTGCGGACGTTTTCGTTCGATGCCGCCCGGGGGTTCCTCCTCAACGGCACCCCGCTGAAGATCCGGGGCGTGTGCCTGCACCATGATCTCGGGGCGCTTGGCGCCGCGGTGAACACGCGCGCGCTCGAGCGGCAGCTCCAGATCATGAAGGCGATGGGCGCCAACGCGCTCCGCACCTCGCACAACCCGCCCGCCCCGGAGCTGCTCGACCTCACCGACCGTATGGGCTTCATCGTGCTGGATGAAGCCTTCGACATGTGGAAGAAGGAGAAGACCAAGTACGACTATCACCTGGATTGGGACGCGTGGCACGTGCGCGACCTGTCGGACATGGTGCGGCGCGACCGCAATCATCCGAGCGTCTTCATGTGGAGCATCGGGAACGAGGTCATGGAGCAGTGGACCGACAACGACACCACCGCCGCTCCACTTGCGCGCGAGCTCGCCGGGATCGTGCGACGCCTCGACCCCACGCGGCCGATCACGTCCGCCAACAACAATGGCAGCTCGGCGAATCCGGTCTTTCACGCCGGCGCCCTTGACCTGCTCGGCCACAACTACCACCACGAGGCCTGGGCGAATTTTCCGACGCAGTTCCCGGGGGAGAAGTTCATCATCACCGAAGCGATGTCGGCGCTCAACTCACGTGGCTATTACGAGCAGCCCTCCGACAGCGTCGCGGTCTATTACACACCCTACGACACGAGCAAGCGGCCACTGCCGAACCAGAACGGCCGCATCTCGGCGTACGATAACCGCCGAGCGTTCTGGGGCTCCCTGCATGAGGAGTCGCTGCGGCTGTTCGAGCGGTACCCGTTCCTCTCGGGCATGTTCATCTGGCAGGGGATTGACTACCTGGGTGAGCCCACGCCCTACGAGTGGCCTGCGCGCAGCTCCTATTTCGGCGTCGTGGATCTGGCGGGCTTCCCGAAGGATCCCTACTACCTGTACCAGAGCGTCTGGATCACCCGGCCGATGCTGCACCTCCTCCCGCACTGGAACTGGACTGCCGGCGAGACCATCGACGTCTGGGCCTACACCAACGCGGATGAGGTCGAGCTGTTCTTGAACGGCGCCTCGCTCGGCGTGAAGCGGAAGCCGGAGGACGTGTCACATCTGATGTGGCGGGTGCCGTATGCGCCGGGCACGCTGCGAGCCGTCGCGCGCAAGAGCGGGCGGGTCGTCGCGACCGAGGAAGTGAAGACCGCCGGCACCCCTGCCCGCGTCGCCCTGGCCCCCGACCGGCCGGCGATCCACGCCGATGGGAGCGACCTCTCGTTCGTCACCGTGACCGTGCTGGACAGCGCGGGCGTTCCCGTGCCGACCGCGGATCAGCTGGTGCGTCTTCGGCTCGAGGGAGATGCGCGCATCGCGGGAGTCGACAACGGGGACCAGATCAGCCATGCGCCCTTCAAGGCCGATAGCGTGCGCCTCTTCGAAGGGAAGGCGCTCGTGATCGTACGCGCGGGCCGGACGGCGGGGACGGCGACGCTGACGGCTGCCGCCGACGGCGTGATGCCCGCCACGGTAGGGATCGAACTGAAGGCGGGCGGCTCGGGTTACTGAGAGCCCTCGTCCAGCGCGAACGCCACGTAGCGCGCGGGCACTTGCGCCTTAGACTTGCCGCCGCTCGTGGCGATCGCCAGGAATTGCCGCCCCTTGACTTCGTACATCGCGAGCGTCGCGTTCCCCGCCGCCGGGAGCGTGGTCTCCCACAACAACTCACCCGTGGCCTTGTCGAACGCGCGCAGCTTGTCGTCGTAGTTGGTCGCCCCGATGAACAGCAGCCCGCCGGCCGTGACCACGGGGCCGCCGTAGTTCTCACACCCGGTGCCCGGCATCCCCTGGGCTGCCAGCGCGCGATATTCGCCGAGTGGAATCTTCCAGACGTACTTGCCAGAGTTCAGGTCGATCGCGTTGAGCGTGCCCCACGGTGGCTTCAAGGCGGGATATCCGTCGGGGTCGAGAAACCGCTCATACTGGACGCGGTATTTCTGGTCGATCCTCTCATCCTGCTGGGTCCGCACCCCCTGTCCCCCACTCCCTTCGGGCGAGGGGGGACGTGAGGACTTGCTGAGCACGTACCGCTGAATCGCCCCCAGCGCGTCCGAGCCCAAGTGCGCGAACCCGGGCATCCGTCCGCCCCCATCCGAGATGGCCGCCCTGATCTCCGGGATCGTGAGGCGATCGGTCAGGTTGACCAACGAGGGGATCGTGGGTGGTTGTCCCTGGCGATTCGCACCGTGACAGCTGGTGCATTCGCGCGTGTAGAGATCCTGACCGCCGGCCGTTTCCGTTGCCGGGGCGCGCTCGACGAGACTGACGATCCAGGGCATCTCGTTCGCATTCACGTACAGAATCGACGTCTCGGGATCGAAGGCGGCCCCGCCCCATTCCGCGCCGCCGTCCAGACCGGGAAACACAATCGTCCCCTGCAGGCTCAAGGGGACGAACTGGCCGGCGCTGCGCACTGTCCGGAACCGCTCGAGCACCGCGCTGTGTGCCTCCGGTGTCCGGACGGTGAGCATGTTCTCGGTGAGCCGCTGGCGCGTGAACGGTTCGGGCTTCGTCGGCAGCGGCTGCGACTCGGCGGTGACCTCGCCCTCGACGTCGGACTTGGCGTACTTCCGGTACTTGATCGGGAACAGCGGCTTGCCGGTCTCGCGCTCGAACACGAACACGTGGCCGGACTTGGTGATCTGCGCCACTGCGTCGATTGCACGGCCGTCGCGATGCAGCGTGACGAGGTTCGGCGGCGCGGGCAAATCGCGATCCCAGATGTCGTGCCGCACGAACTGGAAGTGCCACACCCGCTCGCCCGTTTCCGCCTTGAGCGCGAGCAGCGAATTCGCGAACAGGTCGTCCCCGACCCGATTGGCTCCGTAAAAGTCGTCGGCCGCGGAGCCGGTGGGCACGAACACGAGGCCGCGCTGCACGTCGAGCGACATCCCGGTCCAGTTGTTCGCCGACCCGATGTACGTCCACGCGTCTTTGGGCCAGGTGTCGTAGCCGAGCTCGCCGGCTCGAGGGATCGTATGGAAGGTCCAGCGGAGCGCCCCGGTCCTGACGTCGTAAGCGCGCACGTCGCCCGGGGGCGTGGGCAGGCTTTCGGCGGTGCGGCTCCCGACGATCAGAAGATCCTTATAGACGATGCCGGGCGCACCGAGATCCACCATCAGCCTCTCGCCGGGCCGCAGGCCATCGCGCATGTCGATGCGGCCACTGTCGCCGAAGGTGGTGACCGGCCGTCCCGTCCGCGCGTCGAGGGCGTACAGGAACTGGTGCACCCCGACGAAGATTCGCTCCTCGCTGCCGTCGCTCCAATACGCCACGCCCCGCGTCCGGCCGCCTCCCCCTCCTCCGCGCACCGCCCGGCCGTGGTACGGGTCGAAGCGCCACACCAGTGCGCCCGTCGCCGCGTCGAGTGCGACGACGTAGAGGCTGACGGTCGTGGCGTAAAACATCCCGTTCACGACGATGGGATTGACCTCGAGCTCCGAGCCCTCGAGGCCGTCGCTCGCATCGAACATCCACGCCACCTTGAGGCGCTTCACGTTCGCGCGGTTGATCTGGGTGAGGGACGAGTAGCGCATGCTCTCGGGTCCCCCGCCGTAGACCGGCCATTCGACGGGACGGGACACGGGCGATTGTGCGGACAATGTCGCCACGGCGACAGGGACAATGCAGCAGGAGAGTCGCATCCGCTTTTTCCTCCGACCGGGATATCGCTCCGTCTAGGACTTGGCCTCGACGATCTCGAGCGGAGGGCGGTGTTGCCAGGCCCCCCGGGTAAAATCGGGGCACTCCATCGCCCGGCTTCCCCGCGCGATCGAGCGCTCGGACAGCTCCGACACAGCGCTCCACGCCGCACCGTCGTACACGTCCATGTCCGTCGGATTTCCGGCGCGCAGGCTTTGGATGAGCCGGTAGTCCTCGATGTAGTCCATTCCTCCGTGTCCCGCGCCGCGGGAGCGCTCCTCGAGCGCTTGCCACAGCGGGTGCTCGTACTCGCCACGGTACGACTCGAGATCTTCCCACTGATCGGCGGGGCTGCGGCCTTCGAGATAGATCTTCTGCTCGGGATACTTTCGCACGAGGCCGCGCGTGCCCTGCAGCAAGAAGTTCCGACTGTACGGGCGCGGCGAGTCGGTATCATGCGTGATCACGATCGTCTGGCCCGCCACCGTCCGGATCAGGCTGGTGACCACGTCGCCCAGCGCGTACCGCTGGCGCGCCTCGGGGCTGTCCGGTGCGATGTGCTCCCCCGCCCAACGGTTCAGCCCCTGAGAGCGCGAGGCCATCGCGACCAGATAGCCGAACCGGTTTCCGCGGTTCACGTTCAAGCATTGGGATACGGGCCCGAGGCCGTGCGTCGGGTACAGGTCGCCGTTGCGCCGGATCGAATGCTTGATCCGCCAGCGGCCCTCGTAGTAGTCGGTGAGCTTGAGCTCGCGCAAATCATGCAGGTAGCCGCACTCCGCGTGCAGCAGCTCGCCGAACAGGCCTTGGCGGACCATACGGAGAACCATCATCTCGGTGCGGTCGTAGCAGACGTTCTCCATCATCACGCAGTGCCGGCGGGTCCGTTCGGCCGTTTCGACCAAGTCCCAGCACTCGTCGACGGTGACGGCCATCGGCACCTCGGTGGCGGCGTGCTTGCCGGCCCGCATCGCTGCGAGGCAAATCGGCGTGTGCCACTCCCACGGCGTCGCGGTGAACACCAGATCGAGCTCCTGCTCCTCGCACATGCGGCGAAAGTCGTCGGGGCCGCGCGCATAACCGGCGGGGCGAGGCCGCCCGGCACCCTCGACGAGAGTCTGTATCTTGTCGACTTTCTCCGGGACGATGTCGCACACGGCGGTGATTGCAACGCCGTCGATCTTGAGAAAATTCTGGACGTGGCTCGATCCTTGATGGCCGACGCCGACGAACCCGATCCGCACCGTCTCGAGCGGCGGGGCCGCGAACAGCCCGCGAATGGGACGGGCGTCCGGCGCCGGGTCGAGCAGCCCGTCACGTGCCCGCAGTCCAGCCGCGCCGAGGGTCAGTCCCAGGCCGGCGGCGGCGGTCTTCAAGAACTCTCGGCGATCGGAACGATCACTCATGGCGCTTCCTCCCGGATCTGACTCGGCAGGCGTGTTCGACCCATCGGGCCCCGTTCACGTGGTGCGCGCGCCCGGGCGGGTCAACCTCATCGGGGAGCATATCGATTACTGCGGCCTCCCGGTATTCCCAATGGCGCTCCAGCGCGGCATCCGCATGACATTCCAGCCGCGCCCGGATCCAGAGGCGCGCTTCATCAACCGCGATCCCCGCTTCGCGCCCGTCACGTTCACCGTGGCGGAGAGCATCCGGCCCGCCCCCGCAGGCGATTGGGGAAACTACGCCCGGGCGGCGGCGCAGGCGGTGGCCCAACGGTTCCCGAATCTGCGCGGCGTCAACGCCCTGGTCGAGACCGATCTCCCGATCGCCGCCGGACTCAGCTCATCGTCCGCGCTCGTCGTGGCCACGGCGCTCGCGATACTGCACGCCAACAGCGTGACGCTCCCCGCGCTCGAGCTGATCGAGCTGTTGAGTCGTGGCGAGCGCTACGTCGGGACGGCGGGTGGCGCGATGGACCAAGCCATCATCATCGGTGCGGAGGCCGGGAGCGCAATACGGATCGATTTTCACCCGCTCCGACTTACCCCCACGGTCGTGCCCGCGGGTTGGCAGTTCCTCGTGGCATGGAGCCTGGTGCACGCCGAGAAGTCCGGTGCCGACCGCCAGGCGTACAACGAGCGGACCAAGCAGTGCGAGGAGGCGCATCGCCTCGTGGCTGCGCGGCTCGGCCGACAAGAGGACCCGTCCTACGCCGGCCTGCTCGCGGCGGCGTCGGTCGAGGAGCTGCTCGACGTGGCGCGCGCGACCCTCTCCGGCGTCCTGTTGCGGCGCTTTCGCCACGTCGTCACGGAAGCGACACGCGTGCGACTGGCCGAGATGGCCATGGCCCGGGGGGAGGAGGGGGACCTCACGGCGTTCGGGCAGCTGCTCGACGCCTCGCACGCCAGCCTGCGCGACGACTACGAGGTGAGCCATGCCGAGCTGGACCGGTTGGTGGAGCTGGCACGCGAAGCGGGCGCGGCCGGAGCCCGCTTGACGGGCGCCGGGTTCGGCGGCTCGATCGTGGCGCTCGTTCGCGCCGAGCGAGCAGCGGAGGTCATGGCGGCGCTGCGGGAGCGCTTCTACGCGCCACGAGGTGTCGCGGGCGACGTGGGCCAGCACCTGTTCGTCGCGGAGTCCGCGGCGGGGGCGGGGGTGCTCGACTCTGAGGCGGTCTAGCAAGTCACTCGAACCCGACCAGCGGCACCAGGCGAAACAGCCACCAAGCCGCGCCCCCGGCCGCGGCCAGGCACGCGATGCCGGGGAGCGCCTTTCCGTACAACAGGTATCCGGTCCCGAAGAGTGCCGCGTAGATCACGGCGCATCCCAGGAACCAGCACAGGAACGCGGCCGTGACGCTCTCTCCCCCTCGACGCGCGCTCTGCGTGTTCACCGCGCCGCTCCAGCCGGGGCCGACGGGGCGGATGCGGTCGTAAAACGCCTGCAGCGTGGCGCGGTCGGTGGGCCGCGTGGCGAACGTGACGGCCAGCCAGACAACCGTGGTGACCGCGACGCCCGCCACGAGCTGGAGCGTCGGCGTGAAGGGCGCGAAGCCGAGCGCCCGGTGCACGAACTGGAAGTACAACGCGACGGCGAACGAGATCACCATCCCCGCGATCTCGCTCCACGCATTGACCCGCCACCAGAACCAGCGCAGCAAAAAGATGAGTCCGGTCCCGGCGCCGATCTGGAGCAGGATCTGGAACGTCTGGTACGCGTTCTCGAGCCAGAGCGACAGTACCGACGCGAGCGCGATCAGCACCACTGTGGCGGCACGTCCCACCAGCACGTAGTGACGCTCGTCCCGGTCGGGCGCCACGAATCGGCGGTAGCAGTCCTCGACCGCGTACGAGGCGCCCCAATTGAGGTGCGTGCTGATCGTGGACATGTAAGCCGCGGCGAGCGAGGCGACCATCAGCCCGAGCAGCCCGTGCGGGAGGTAGACGAGCATCGCCGAGTAGGCGAGATCGTGTCGCACAATCGCCCGGTCGATGTGGGGAAACCGGGCGGCGATGGAGGCGAGGTCGGGATAGACCACGAGCGACGCGAGCGCCACGAGGATCCACGGCCAGGGCCGGACGGCGTAATGCAGCAGGTTGAAGAGCAAGGTCGTGCGCATGGCTTCGCGCTCGTTGCGCGCGGCGAGCATCCGCTGCGCCACGTAGCCGCCGCCCCCCGGCTCGGCGCCGGGATACCAGGTGCTCCACCACTGCACCGCGAGCGGCACGATCAGGACCGCCGCCGCCGTGCTCCAGTCGGAAAAGTCAGGCAACAGTGAAAGGCGCCCCACGACGGCGGGGTGGGCGAACAGCCCGGACAGGCCGCCGACCTCCGGGAGCCCGAGCGCCACGACGGCGGCCGTCACGGACCCGACCATCGCGAGCGTGAACTGAACGAAGTCGGTCAAGACGACCCCTGAGAGCCCAGAGCTCGCGGCGTAGAGCACTGTGACGGCGCCGCCCACGACGACCGCCGTATGCCGATCCCAGCCGAGCAGCACGCCGGCGATCTTGGTCGCGGAGAGATTCACCGAGGCCATGATCATCACGTTGAAGAACACGCCGAGGTAGATCGCCCGGAACCCGCGGAGGAAGGCGGCCGGTTTGCCGGAGTAGCGCAGCTCGTAGAACGCGATGTCGGTGAGCGCCGCGGAGCGTCGCCACAGCTTGGCGTAGAAGAACACGGTGCACATGCCCGTGACCGCGAACGCCCACCACACCCAGTTTTGGCTCACGCCGCCGGTGCGCACGAGATCGGTGACGAGGTTCGGCGTAAGTCCCAGCTGTTCAGTCGCATGCGAGTCGCTTGAATGCGGCACTCAGGTCGGCCGGGTAAACGCCGGTCTCCACCAGGTGTGCCACCTCGCCTCGTACGACCGCGTCGTCCGCCGAAAAGGTCATGCCGAACCACCGCTCGCGCGCCGGCAGAACGCGCACTCGCGCTTCGCCCGTCACCACCTGCGCGCCCACCGCCTCACTCAACAGAAACTCTGCCGACGGTTCCGCCCCCCGCATGTCGAAGAAGCGGGTGAACTGCCTCTCCAACGCGGGCAGCATCGCCTGTGTGAAGCCCCAGAGATTCATGGAGACGAGCTCGCCTCCGCCGAGCGCCACCGCTCGCCCGCTCGTCGTGTGCCCGGTGAATCGGGAGTCGCGTGCCGCGATATCGGTGACCTCCAAGAGCTGCGACAAATAGCCGTGAGTGTCCGATTGCGCAATGCCGCGTGACACGCCGCCGTGCGGCGAGAGGGTCTCCGCCAGCGGGTACCCGATCAGGGCGTGCTCTCGGGCGCTCACGAGATGATCGAACAGAGCCCGGTAGGCGCCCGCGCCGTAGAAGTCGTCGGCGTTCATTACGGCGAACGGTCCCGCGACCGCGGGCGCGGCGGCGAGGACGGCATGGCCGGTTCCCCACGGCTTGGTGCGGCCGGGCGGTGCCCGTTCGAGCGCCTGGCGCGCGTACGCGATCTCCACCCCGGCGCCGATGACCTCCGCCACGTGGCGGCGGAGCTGATCCTCGACGGCTCCTCGAACCACGAGCACGACTTTCCTGAAGCCGGCCCGGACGGCGTCGTAGACGCCGTAGTCGAGCAGCGCCTCGCCGCTTGGCCCCACGGGGGTGAGCTGCTTGAGCCCCCCGTAACGGGTCCCGAGGCCCGCCGCGAGCACGACCAGGGTGGGCCGCGGGCTTGCCCCCGGGGTCAGTGAGCTCGGAGGACCTTGGTGCGAAGCGATGGAAGGCCGCGGGCGAGGGGCGTGCTCATTCGTACTCCCGATAAGCGCCAAACGTGGCTAACCGATCTTCTCCCAGCTCGGGCGGGATTGGCACACACGGTTCATTCAGTTTCTCGCATAGTTGATTCCACAGGGCCGTGCGGGCATACCGTTGGTGAACCTTCTGGAACGAAGCGGATAGGAGGAGCTGTTTCGCCTCTTGAAGCTCGCCTCGATCGATCAACAGCTGCGCTCGCGTCTCCACGATCCATTCATCCTCGAGGGCGTCAACGTGGTTCAGCCAGTCCGCACGCTCGGCGATCGTTTGAGTCCCGAGACGGCGCAGCAGGTGATCGCGCTGCACAATGATCTGCGGATGTAGCTGCAACCATCTTTCCTCAATGCCTCCGAGAGCCTCTCCGGCACCCTTGACGTCACCTTCCAGCTCGAGCAGCCTGGCCAACAGCGCCTTGGCAACCCCTAACTTGCTCGTCGACAGCACGTGGATGGCTGCCTGCTTCTTTCCTGTTCCGGCCAGCCAGGTACCGTGATGGAATCTCCAGCGATCTGCCTTGCCATCTTGGGAATTTTCAATGGCCCATTCGAAGGCAGGATTCAGGTCGTCCATGCCGGACGGCGCCCAGAGGCACTGATGAATCTCAGGTGGCTCAGGCAGTCTTCCGTTGGCTTCATACGCACTCACCAGATCCTTCCACACCTTCACTTCGTCGTCTCTTGCCCACGAAAACAGGGGGACTTCTTCGATGGGTCTGAGCTGCACGTCTGGAATGGTCAACGCGTAGATATTCAATGCTTTGTTCGACGGGATCCAAAACTCCACGTGCCACCGGGTTTCTTTGGGTTGTAACTCCAGCTTGATTGACTGATCACCAACGGGTCCGCCCTGTATCTCCACGTACGGAGTGCGATTTGCCGTACTCAATGTGGCCCATGCGCGGTCCTTCCCGACGCCATAGCTCCACAGCTTCATTCCGGGCGCGATCGCGTCATCGGCAACGTGATACAGGCCGATACCCAATGAGGGGGTGAAGGCGCCGAACGCATTCCCATCTTTAGTCTTCCAAAAGAACCCCGTCATTTCCTTGATGTCCGATTCATGTGTGGGCCCTGACTGGTGCCAATCGATGGTGTCGAGTTTCGACGAGTGCGATATGACCGTGCCCTTGGGAAAGTGATATTCTGTATCGGGAGCACAGGGCAGCGCAGCATTGGACCATGACATCCAGGGATGTGCCGCCGTTCCGGGGTTGTGAAACACCGCACGCTGCGTCAGGAAATCCTCGCCAGGACCGAGGGAGTATTCTACGGACCACTGCATGCCGAAACGCAGCTCCCGTTCTCCGCAGGTGACATACACACGCTCTGTCGTTCGATCGATTTTGTAGAGAACCGAGTCGTTCTGCGTGGGAGAATGAGAAATGGGGAAGCTGACTTCGATGCCACCGGCCACATAGCAGAACCGCGGGAGGATTCGCGTCGGCCTGATGACGTCCGGCGCATACAAGACTTCTTTGCCCGATCCCTTATGAACTATCGATGTGACTCTTCCTCCGAGGTCAGGACAAATCGTGCTTCTGATCTTGTCATTCTCCAGCACGATGAACCGGTACCATTTGGGTCCCGGTCGGTTGGAGGTCTCTGCATAACTCACGTACGGATAGACGCCATCGGGGTCGAACGCCGTCGGGACCGGACCAGTCGGTATCAGTTGATGGGTGAGAACGTAATTCTGAAACTCTGTACAGCGAACTCCGTTATCGCGCATCTACGTTCCCCTCCCCGATCGCCGTCGCCATGACAGCCTCCGGGGCGGCGTGGCCGCTCGGAGCCGGGCCCCTCCTTACAGCTTGCCGCGTTTCATCTCCGCTACGGCATGGTCGCAGGCCCGCGCGGTGAGCGCCATGTAGGTGATCGACGGATTCACGCATGATGAGCTCGTCATACACGCCCCGTCAGTCACGAACAGGTTGGGCACGTCGTGCGCCTGGTTGTACGCGTTCAGCACCGACGTCTTGGGGTCCCGGCCCATGCGGGCCGTCCCCATCTCGTGGATGCCCAGCCCAGGCTCGGCGCCGAGCGCATCTACCTTGTTGGCGTCGTGGGTGCGCACGTCCTTGCACCCTGCCGCCTCGAGCATCTGGGCGGCCGACGCCGCCATGTCCTTCCGCATGCCGAGCTCGTTGTCGCCCCAGGTGCAATGGATGCGCAGCACAGGCATGCCGAACTCGTCGGTCTGGTCGGAGAGCGCGGCGAAGTTGTCCTCGCGCGGCAGGCACTCGCCGAAGCCCGTCATATTGAACGTCCAACCGCCCGGCTCCTGCAGACGACGCTTGAGCTCTATCCCGAACCCCACCTGACCTCCCCCACGTCCCCAGCCTCCGCGGCTGGCGCCGCCCTGGTACCCGAAGCCGCGCATGTAATCGCGGCGCGAGGCGTCGTCTCCCAGGTTCCGGAAGCGGGGGATGTAGATGCCGTTGGGACGATTGCCCTGGTAGTAGCGGTCGAGCAGGCCGTCGATGTGGCCGCTCGCCCCGGCCAGGAAATGATGGTCCATCAGATAGTGGCCCAGTACACTGCTCGAGTTGGCGAGGCCGTTGGGGAAGCGCGTCGACGTGGAGTTGAGGAGGATCCGAGCGGTGCCGAGCGCCGAGGCGCAGACGAACACCAGGCGGGCGTAGTATTCGCGGGTCGCCTTGGTCTTCGCGTCCACGACGCGCACGCCGGTCACGCGGTTCGTGGCGGCGTCGTACAGCACGGAGTGCACGACGCTGTCGGGGACGATGGTGAGCCGTCCGGTGGCCTGTGCCGCCGGCAGCGTGGACGCCTGGCTCGAGAAGTACGACCCGGTCGAGCAGCCGCGCTCGCACGGGCCGCAGTAGTGACATGGCAAACGATCACCGATGCGCTGCGTCAGGATCGCCACGCGCCCGACGGTCACGTGCCGGTCCGGGAACACCTTCTCGATGCCCGCCTTCACGAACTTCTCGCCAGCGTTCATCTCCATGGGGGGCTGGAACTCGCCGTCGGGCAGGTGCGGCAGTCCGAGCTTTTCGCCGCTCACGCCGATGAAGCGCTCGACGTAGCTATACCACGGTGCGATGTCGGCGTAGCGGATCGGCCAGTCGACCCCGTGCCCATCGCGCAGGTTTGCCTCGAAGTCGAGGTCGCTCCAGCGGTACACCTGGCGGCCCCAGATGAGCGACTTGCCGCCCACCTGGTCGCCCTGGATCCAGGTGAACGGTTTCTCCTCGACGTACGGGTTCTTGCGATCCGGCATGAAGAAATGCTTGTTCGATTCACGGAACTGGCTGGTGCGCGCCTGGATCGGATACGCCTCGGCGCCCTTCGTTCCCACCGAGAGCCGCGCGTTCCGGAGCGGGAACTCCCAGACCGGCTTGTGCTCCGTGATGTAATCCTTGCGGTGCACCACGTTGCGACCGCGCTCGACCACGAGTGTCCGCAGGCCCTTTTCAGTGAGCTCCTTCGCCGCCCACCCGCCGGTGATGCCGGAACCGATCACGATTGCGTCGTAGGTGATCATGACCATTCCCTCCCCCCGCTCGGCGGGAACGGGATGTCGCCGCGAAACAGGCCCATCGGGTTGACCCGCAGCTCGCGCGACGCGCCGATGTCCGACGTGTAGTAGCCCACCAGCGTCACCTCCTTCAGTCGCCGGAAAAACCACGTCTCGGGTGGTCGTTCGGATGGGTCCCCCCCCGGGGGATACGCCGCCTCGTCCATTTCCTTGAGCATGGCGACCTGCTCGACCGGCGTGCATTCGCTGAACCGCTTGCTCTGGCGCGACCGGGCCCGCGCATCGACGTCGCCGAGGCCTGCGAGGAAGCGTTGGCGGTCGTCCGCCGGATAATGATCGGTGAGCAGGGCGTCCACGAAGCGGTGGACGCCGGCGCCCCGTGCGCCCGGTGTGTCGGTGGCCGGAATGATGTGATCGGCCATCACCGCGACCAGCTCGAGCTGGTCGGGGCTCAGGGTCCGGGGTACCCATCCCAGCGGGGACCTCCAGGCGTCGCCCGCGCCCGCGTCGAGCGCGGCCGCCAGCGTTGGGGTCGAGATGGCCGTGCCGAGGAGCAGGGCGACCTGCGCCAGGGCCTCACGTCTCGTGATGCGGTCGTCGTGAATCATCGGCGTACCTCACGCAACGGGGTGTGGGGGGGGACGGGGGGCGGACCGCGGGGCGTCGCCGATTGCAGCGGGCTCGAGCCGCGGGGCCAATAGGTGAATGATGAGCCAGGCCGTGATGTATGCAAGTCCGCAGACCAGGAAGATCGGGGTGTAGTTGCTGCCGTTGGCATCGAGCACGCGTCCCGTGATCTGCTGGAACAGCACGCCCCCCATCGCGCCCGCGAAGGCCCCGATCCCGACCACCGATGCCACGGCGGGTTGCGGAAACATGTCGCTCGCCAGGGTATAGACGTTCGCGGACCATGCCTGATGGGCCGCGGCGGCGACACTGACGAGTGCCACGGCGGCCCAGAGGCTGTCGGCTCGCGGCGCGTACGCCGTGGGGACGATCAGGAGCGCCATTGCGAGCATGGCCGTCTTGCGTGCCCGGTTCACCGTCCACCCGCGCTTGATGAACGCCCCCGACAGCCAGCCCCCGCCCACCGATCCGATGTCGGCCACCAGGTAGACGACGATCAGTGGGGCGGCGAGCTGCGAGAGCTTGATCCCGTACCTCGCGTCCAGGAATTTTGGGAGCCAATACAGATAGAACCACCACACCGGGTCGGCCAGTAGCTTGCCGACTGCGAACGCCCAGGTCTGCTTGGCCCGAACCAATCGCCACCATGACACGCCAGTGGATTGCCCTTGCTCGGGAGGATCGCTGCGAATGTGCGCCAGTTCGGCCGCCGAGACGCGCGGGTGAACCTCGGGACTCCGGTACAGCGCCAGCCACAGGAGCAGCCAGACGAACCCTAGCGCGCCTGTCACGATGAATGCCCAGCGCCATCCCCACGTGA
>WNGO01000178.1_pt1 | contig 39379 bp, 37 predicted proteins | sample 5400511 | NCBI WGS metagenome assembly WNGO01 (sample SAMN13153380, study PRJNA577476) | soil metagenome | isolation source: 20 cm soil or saprolite under Garry oak tree replicate 2 | place: USA:California | collected 2016-06-15 | reverse complement strand
TTCGTCTGAAACCTTACCGACGATGGAAGCGGATCCTTGTGCGAGGAGCGGACCTGCAGGAAGGAGCAACGCGATTAGCGTCCGGGCGGCGAACCCGCCCAGGCGGCGCTCACTGATGCGCCTAAACATGGAATACCCTCCGATGCGAGAGACGCGACGAAACGCTGAATGTGACGGCATCGGATAAGATTCTTTCAGGGAAAGCGCCGAGACGCAAGTGGCCGCAATGTGGCGCAAGTGCAACGCATTCTGCGCGCCATCAGACCGTACGGCGCCGCCGCCACGCGAAAAACACGGGCACGCCGAGCAGCAACAGCCCCGCGCCTTTCGCCGCGTTGCCGGGATTCTGCCGCACCGAGCTCAGCACGACATAAATCGCCGCCAGCACGAACAGCGCCGGCACGAGCGGGTAGCCCGGTGTGCGAAACTTGAGCGGCGCCACAACTCCGGCCGCGCGCTCGCGGTGCCCATCAAGAGAATCGCCGCGCTGGGCGTGCGATAGCGCGGATGCAGCTCGGCCATCTTCCGAAAGAACACGCCGTCGGCCGCCATCGCCTGAAACACGCGCGGCGTCACCAACACGACCAAATCGAGAAACCCGAACGCCGACAGCGCGATGCCGGCGCTGATCACGATGCGCCCGCCGGGGCCGAGCACGCGCGCCATCACTTCTGCGGCGGGCGCGGGCGTGGCGGCGAGGCCTGCGATCCCCAACACGCGCAGGTACGCGATGTTGGCCAGCAAGTACACCGCGATCACCGCCAGGACGCCGAGCAGCAAGGCACGCGGCAGGTTGGTCTCGGGTTCGACCATCTCCTCGGCGATGAAGTTCGTCTGCTGCCAGCCACCGCAGGTAAAGAGTACGGGCACAAGCGCGGCACCGACGGCGAGGAGCACCGCACCCGGCCCTACCGGGGCGGGCGAGGGCGGGACAGGGCGGTCGAGGGCGGACGAGGTGTGCGTGGCCAGAAACAGACCCGCCACGATCAGCACCGCGAGGGCACACAGCTTCAGGATGGTGAAGATATTCTGCGTAATCGCCCCGGGTGCCACCCCCACGTAATTAATCGCGCAGACGAGTGCGATCGCGCCGACGGCGATCGGCATCACCGCGCCCGCGGGCAAGGCGAGCAGGGCGACGGTGTAATTGGCGAACGTGACGGCGACGAACGCGGCGGCGCCCGTCGCCATGATCAGGAGCAGCGCCCACGCATACAGGAACCCGGACAGCGGGCCGAACGCATCGCGCAGGTAGACGTACTGGCCGCCGGCTTTGGGCATGCGCTCGCCCAGCTCGCCGTAGCAATACGCGCCCGCCAGCGCGATGAGCCCGCCGAGGATCCACGTGCCCAGTGCCAGGCCCGCGGTGCCGACGCGCTGGGCCACGACGTTGGGCGTCGCGAAGATGCCCGAGCCGATGATGCCGCCGATCACGGCCATCGTGCCGGAGAAGAGGCCGAGGCGGCGGGCGTAGGAAACAGGGGTCGTCATGGCGCGGGAAAATGCGCCTTGGTGCGGCCCCCCGTCTAGGCCTTCGGGATCACAGGGTTCGCCCTGTGCGATCCGTGCCCTAAAGGGCCGGCTCGGCGCTCGGCGGCCCGCGCTGAAGCGCGGTGCGGCGTCCTTCAGGACGCGCCCGCAGGCCGAGCCGGCGCTTCAGCGCACGGGGAAACCGTGGGTGGCCATCATCATTTCCCCGCGCGACGAAGGCCCTTGCAGCGTATCTTAACTGCCATGGTCCAAAGCGGCTGGCTGCAGACGACGTTCGGCGTGAGCGTCACGACCCAGAACAAGATCGCCGCCACGGCGGTGATCGTGCTCGCGGTCCTGATCATCCGCCGCGTCATTCTCAGCATCGTGTGGAACCGCACGCACGACGCGCGGCTGCGCTACCGCTGGCAGAAGGGCATCGCCTACGTCACGTCGCCGCTCGCCATCCTCGTCATCGGCCGCATCTGGTTCGCGGGCTTCCAATCCATCGCCACGTTCCTGGGCCTGGTGTCGGCGGGCGTCGCGATCGCGCTCAAGGACATCCTGGTCAACCTCGCCGGCTGGATCTTCATCGTGTGGCGCCGGCCGTTCAACGTGGGCGACCGCATCCAGATCGGCACGCACGCGGGCGACGTGATCGACGTGCGGCTGTTTCAGTTCACGCTCAACGAGATCGGCAACTGGGTGCGGGCCGACCAGAGCACCGGCCGCATCCTCCACATCCCCAACGGCAAGGTGCTCACCGAGGTCATCGCGAATTACAGCGAGGGATTCGAGTACATCTGGAACGAAATCCCGGTGACCGTGACGATGGAAAGCAATTGGGAGAAGGCGAAGGAGATCCTGCTGGAAATCGTGACCCGCGATTCCGCCGACATCGTCAAGGCCGCCGAGGAAAGCGTGCGCGAGACGACGCGCAAGTTCATGATCTTCTATACCAACCTCACGCCCACCGTCTACACCGACCTGGGCGAATCCGGCATCACGCTCACGATGCGCTACCTGGTGCAGCCGCGGAAACGGCGCGTGACCGAGCAGAAGATCTGGGAGGACATCCTGCGCGCCTTCGCGCAGCAGGATGACATCGACTTCGCCTACGTGACCCGCCGCTCCTTCAACAACCTCACCGAAGGCAAACTCGGCGCGGGCGGCGACGAATCCGCCGGCCGCGGGAGTTTCAAAGCCAGCTCGGAGTAGGACACTGCCATGCGTGCTCTGTTGCTGCTGTCGCTCCTCGCCGCGCCGCTCGCGGCGCAAGCCCCCGCCCCGACGACGATCGCCACCGTCACCGCGTCGCTCGAGAAACGCGACGGCTACTTCCCGATCTACTGGGATTCCACCAAGGGCCGCGTACTGCTGGAGATTCCCGCCGGCCGCCTGAGCCAGGACTTCCTGTTCCTGCCCTCCCTCGCCACGGGCGTCGGCGACGCCGGTACGGGGCTCGGTCTCGATCGCGGCACCATCGGCGACGGCCAGCTGGCGCGCTTCGAACGCGTGGGGCCGAGAGTGCAGCTCGTGCTCCAGAACCCACAGTTCCGGGCGTCGGGCTCGAACGACGCGCTGGCCCGATCGGTGCGCGAATCGTTCCCGCTCTCGACCGTCGCAGCGTTCGACGTCATGGCCGCCGAAGGCGGCCGGGTGCTGGTGGACGTGACGCCCTATCTCCTGTCCGACATCAACGACCTGCGCGGCGCGCTGCGCGCCCAGGGCAGCTTCCAGCTGGACCGCGACAAGAGCGCCGTGTACCTGCCGCACACCAAGGCGTTCCCGCGGAACACCGAGCTCGAGGCGTCGCTCACGTTCACGAGCGATCAGCCGGGGTTCGCGATCCGCACCCACGCGCCCGACGGCCGCTTCGTGACGCTGCGCCAGCATCTGTCGCTGGTGCAATTGCCCGATTCGGGGTTCCAGCCGCGCAAGTTCGATCCGCGCATCGGGCTCTTCGACGTGAGCTTCTACGACTTCGCGAAGCCGTTCGACCAGGACTACGTCACGCGCTACGCCATCCGCCACCGCCTGATCAAGAAGGATGCGGCGGCCGCGCCATCCGAGCCGGTGCAGCCGATCGTCTATTACCTCGACGCCGGGATTCCCGAGCCCTACCGCAGCGCGTTCAAGGACGGCGCGATGTGGTGGAACACGGTGTTCGAAGCGGCGGGCTTCAAGAACGCGTTCCGCGTGGAGGACATGCCGGCGGACATGGACCCAATGGACGCGCGCTACAACGTGATCCAGTGGGTGCATCGCACCGATCCGGACTACTCGATCGGACCGTCGTTCGTCGATCCGCGCTCGGGTGAGATCATCAAGGCGGCCGTGCGCATGGAATCGCACCGCTCGCTCACCGACTTCAATATTTTCGCGGGGACCATTCCGGCGACCGGCGCCGAGGAAGAGAGCCCGTTCGACCAGGACGAAGGGCTGGGCGACTGGATCGCCTCGCTCGACCCGCAAGGCAGCGCCGTCGCGTTCGCGATGGCACGCCGCCGCCAGCATGCCGCGCACGAGGTCGGCCACACCCTCGGCCTGGCGCACAATTTCATCGCCGCGTTCGACGGCCGCGCCTCGGTGATGGCGTACCCCGCCCCGCTCATCAAGCTCACCAACGGCCGCATCGACGTGTCCGACGCGTATCGCAACGGGCCCGGCGCCTGGGATTCGCTGGCGATCCGCTGGGCCTACACGCAATTCTCGGCGGGTCAGGACTCAGCCGGTCTGGCGGCGATCGTGCGTGACGGCGTGAAGCAGGGCCTGCGCTTCACCACCAATCCCGACGAGGGCGACGACAACTCCTATCCCGAAGCCTCAACGTGGGTGAACGGCCGCGATGCCGTCGCCGAGCTGGCCCGCATCCAAGCGGTGCGCGACACGCTGGTGGCGCACTTCGACGAGCGCGCGATCCAGCCGGGCGAGCCGATGAATCTCCTGAACCGGCGGTTCGCGGTCGTGTACCTGCACCACCGCTACACCGTCGGCGCGGCGATCAAAGCCGTGGGCGGTATGGAGTATCGCTACGGTGTGCGCGGCGATTCGGCGCCCGTCACGAAGATCATTCCCGCCGCCCGGCAGCGCCGTGCGCTCGACCTGCTGCTCGACGCCATCCAGCCGCAGGAGCTGGCGATCCCCGAGCGCGTATTGCGCGACCTCGCGCCCACGCCGTTCGGCTACGATCGCGACGCGCGCGCGTTGCGCTCGCGCGCGGCGCCGGCGTTCGACCAGCTCGCGGCGGCGCGCACACTGGCGACGCAGGTGGTGGGCGGCTTGCTCTCCCCCGCGCGCACCGCGCGCGTCGTGGCGTTCGCCGACCGCGATGCGACGCTACCCACGCTCACCGACGTGATCGGCCGCATCGTGGACCGCACGTGGGGCGCGCCGGCCGTGGCACAGCACGCCGCACTGCAGCGCGTCACGCAACGCGTGGTGCTGGATGAGCTAATCGATCTGGCGGCCGACAAGAACGCGACCGTCCAGGCCCGCGCCGGTGCCGAGTGGGGTCTGCGGCGCATCCAACGCCTGCTGCAGCAACCCGCTCGCACGGCGGGCGCCGACGCGCAGGCGCATCGCGCCCTGGCACTGGCCGACGTGCAACGCTTCCTGGAACGGCGCGAAGGGCCGGCGCCGAAGAGCGAGCCGCTCCCCGCCCCGCCGGGACCGCCGATCGGTCATTGAACTAGCGGTGCTGGGGCGTTCGGGCTTGGAGTATCTCGCGCCGCCAGGCGGCGCGGCGGATCGGGGTCCACCAGGCGTCGAGCGCGGCCGCGTCGAGCTGCAAGACCGCCGCGCGCGTCACGCCGGCCGGTAGCGGCGCGAACCGCACCAGGCGCTCGTACACGCGGGCGCGCAGCGGCTCGTCCACGCGCTGCAAGAGGTGCCACAGCGACGTCGCGTCATCGGGACGCGCCGCCGCCAGCGCCACCTCGGCGGCGTGCGATCCGCCGGCCGCGAAATCGAACCGCGCCAATGCGTCCCGCAGTGCCGCCGGTGCGTCGCCCACATAAGGGATCCCCGGCCCCACGCCGGGACGGGTCTCAGCCCACGAGCCCAGCGAGACGATGGAGCGGCGCCCCTGCGCTGCGAACTCGACGTAGCCCGCCGTCACATGAATCACACCGTGACCGGCCGAGTCGACGGTCAACGTGTAGGCGCAGCCGAGGTCCGCCGCCACGCCCGCCGGCGTCTCCACGAAGAAGATGCGCGGCGGCGCGTCCACCTGGGCCGAGATCGTGCCGCGGTCGAGGGCGAGGCGCTGATCATTCGCTTTCGTGGCGAGCAGACGCAGCCGCGTATTGGGCTCGACGTCCACTTCGCCGATCGTCCCCACCGCCACCCGAGCGCGCGACGCGCCGTCGGTCACGAGCTCTTGTCCCACCCGTAGCCTGCCGCGGCTCTCGATCCGCCGCGCCCCCACCGTGGGGCGGCCAGCGAGCGTCGCCACGCGCCACGACGGCCCACTCGGCCGCAGCGCGAGCCAGCCACCCACGAGCGCCACGACCGACGCAGCAAGGGCCAGCCATAGGCGGATGGGCGGATGGGCGGATGGGCGGGCAAGACGCGACGCGATCCCGGGCCATAAGTCGCGCGAGGGCTCGATGGTCGCCGGCAATTGCCGGGCGCGCTTGAGCAGCTCGTCTTCGTTCATGGCTCGAGCAGCTCCCGCAGCAATCGCCGCGCGCGAAACAGCTGCGCTTTGGACGTCCCCACCGCGATTCCCAGCATCGTGCCGATCTCCTCGTGCCGGTAGCCGTCCACGTCGTGCAACACGAATATCGCCCGCGCCCCCTCGGGTAACCGCGCGATGGCGCGGTCCAGGTCGAGTGCGTCACCCGGCGTCGTCCCGCCGCGCGGCCGCTCTAAAGCCGCGGGGTCCTCCACCGCCTCCACCCGCGCGATGCGCCGCCGTGTCGCGCGCCGCTCGTTCAATACCACGTTGATCGTCAAGCGATAGAGCCACGACCCGAACGCGCTGTCGCCGCGAAACGTGCTGAGCCGGCGCCACGCCTGCACGAATACATCTTGCGTCCGGTCCTCGGCCGTGCCGCGGTCGCCCGTCAGGCGCAGGCACACCGCGAACACCCGCCCCACGTGCTCGCGATAGAGCGCGTGAAACGCGTCGTGATCGCCCGCTTGCGCGAGGCGGACGGCATCGGACGCTTGCATGGGCACTGCTGAGAGGCCGGCGGGCCTGGGGAGGTTTGAACCGCTCAGCGCAGGCGCAGGCCGCCCGTGAGCTGGCGCAGCCGCTGGTCGAGATCCTTGCGCAGCTGATCGAGCCGCGCGCGCTGGTCGGCGAGGCGGCGCTGCGCGTCGGCGGTGGCGGCCGTGGCGCGGGCCCGAGCCGGTGCGGCAGCGGCAGCGACGATAGAATCCACGCGGGCGCGCACCTGCCGCTCCGCCGCGGCAGCCTGCTCCCCTACAACCGCTTTGAGCCGCGCCGCGAGGGCGTCGTCGAGATTGGAGTGTACCGCGAGCGCCGGGTGCGCCAACGTGCCGCGGATTTCGGCCGCGAGATCGAGCGTCGTGATGCCCGACAGCGCGCGCCACACCAAGTCGCCCAGTGCGCCGCCGACGGTATCGCTGCGGGTCCACTTCACCGCGCTGGAATGAATGCCCCAGCGCGCGCGCAGCGAGTCGCCCGTGAGGGCGAACGCGACCGTCGTAGCGCCCTTCCCCGGATCGAGGCGGATCGGCAGCGACGGCAGGGCCAGCGGTTGGAGCCGGACGCCCTCCACCCGGGCCGACAGCGTGTCGTGCGACACCGGGCGCACGTGGTCCAGTAGCGCGCCGATCCCCGCCCCCGGGGCGGTCGCCACGAACGTCGTCGGGCGGCCGTACAGCGCCGGCTGGCTCGTGAGCCCGGTGAGGGTGCCGTGGTAGTCGCGCGGCGCCTGCGAATCGGCGGCGAGACGGAACGACAACTCTCCGGTCCTGAGCAGGAAGCCCGGATCGGCGTGCGCGCGCGGGAACCGCACCGTGGTGCCGGCACGGCGCACGCGCGGCGGCGCCGGGTGGGCCTGCGGCTTGAGGCCCGGTGGCATGTAATCCCGCGCCAGCTGCGCGTAGTACAGGGTCCGCTGGACCTTGTTGACGGTCTGGCGGCCGAACAACGCGGCGCCCACGGACGCGGCATCGAGCGGCGGCAGCTTCACGAGACTACGGGCGAGCGCTTCGTCGTCGTTGCGGGCCGAATCGAGCCCCGCCGCGTCCGACTTGAGAGCCGCGGCGCCCGCCGCCGTGCGGCGCTCGAGGGCGGCCAGGCGGTCGCCTGCTTTCTTTAATTGGTTCAACGTGCTGCGCGCGTCGTTCAGCATCGCGAGGTCGGTCGGCTTGGCGCCGCGCAGCCGCTGTAACAGGGCCTGCGCCGAATCCAGCGTCGGGCCGAGCTGCAAGCTGTCGACGCCGGCGCCGAGCGACTGTTTGGTCGAATCGGCGCGGGCCGACAACGCGGCGGCGAGCTGCGGTGTGGCGAGCTTGGCGGGATCGAGCTGGCCGATCTCGACCTTACCGGTCGCGAGCTGTAGGACGGGCACGTTCACGCGGCTCGCCCAGTCGCCCACGTTGCCGCGCACCTGCGTCACGACACTCGGCCCCGTAGACGGCACGATGCCGTTGGTCGTGCGCGGCGTGCCGAACTCCAGGCCCGTCGCGGCGAGGCGGTCGATCACGACCTTCTTCTCGAGCAGCGGTAGGAGGGCGAGGTCGGCCGTCAGCTCGTCCGCCTCGAAGAGGTTCTGGAACGAATCGTTGGGGCTCGCGACCACCAGGCCGCGTAGCGTCAATTGCCCCGATGACAATCCCAAATGCGCGCGCTGCAGCTCGACCCGGGCGCCCAGCGCCGCCGTGCCGCCCGCCTGGATCCCGGCGCGCAGCCACAGATCGCCCCACAACGACCACGTCCCCACGAGCAACGCGAGGAACAGCACCAACGGGACGATCGCTTTCCAGCGAAAGATCGCGGTGCGCATGTCAGCTCCCCGGCACGAACAGGCGCCACACGTTGTACAGCTTGGACGCCGTGAGCCAGCGGTACAATCCCGTGCGCTTCATCCACTCGCTCATCGTGGCGCGATAGCGCGTCACGGCCCAGCGCAACAAGAAGAACAAGGGCAGCCACGCGACCACCGACGCGACCAGACTGCCCAGCGTGACGGTGTTGTTGAAATTGGTGAGCGGTACGACCGGCACGTTGTAGAGCGCGGTCCAAAGCGGGGTGAGCGCGGGCGTCTCGAGCAGCAGCTTGCGGCCGACCGCATCGAACAGCGGGTCGAGCGCAAATCCCAGCGGCGTGAACAGCGCCCAGCCGATCATCGCGCCGCCGAAGGACACGTTGAATACCATGATGAGCGCGAAGATCACGAGGTTGTGCAGGCTCATCAGCGGCGTGAGGCCGAGGATCGCGCCCAGCGCCATGCCCGCCGCGACCTGCCCCGGCGTGCCGTCGGAATGCAGCGTCTTGAAAAGGGATTGGATCAGCTTGAACAGCAGCATCGGGGCAAGCTAGCCGTCGCACGGATTCGATGCGAGGTGCGTGAGGTCCACGCCGTCGTTTTCCCGTGCCCTAAAGGGCCGGCTCGGCGCTGCTGCGGCCCGCGCTGAAGCGCGGGTCGGGCGTCCTTCAGGACGCGCCCGAAGGCCGAGCCGGCGCTTCAGCGCACGGATCAACGCGCAGGATCTTCCCCTCCCTCACGCGATCACCGGCGTCCGTTTGTGCCAGTCGGTGCGCTCTTGATACACCCGGCCCAGCTCCACGAGCACGGTTTCGTCGAAGGCGCGCGTCGTGAAGGAGATGCCGGTCGGCAGGCCCGCCACGCCGAACCCGTTGGGGAGGGAAATCGCGGGCGCCCCCACGACGTTGGCGGGCCCAATCAGGCTCGCGCCGCCGGTCACATCGGGCCACGCCTCGCGGAAGCTCTTGTCCACGGGCGACGCGACGCTGTTGCGCGACGGCACGGCGATAGCGTCGAATTGCTTGATGAAGTCGTCGAACGCCTTGCCCATGACACGGCGCACTCGCAGCGCGCGCAGATAGTCGCGGGCCGGTATGGCCAGCGCACCATAGCCGCCGATCCGGTCCTCAGGCGCCGTCACCCATGCCACGCGTCCCGAATCCATCAGGTCATCAAACGCGCTCGAGCCCTCGGCCGCGATGATGGTGCCGCCCACCACGCCCCACGGCAGGTCGGGCAACGTCAGGTCGGGGACCACGTCGATCACGTCGTGCAGCACGGTCATCGCGTCGCTGAAGTTCTTCGCGACCTCGGCCTGAATCCGATCGGTCGCGCCCTTGAGCACGCCGATCTTCAGTTTGCGGCGCCGCCGCGGCGCCACTGCGGGCATACTGAAGTGCTGCGGCACCGCCGACGGATCGAGCGGATCAGGCCCGGCGATCGTCGCGAGAATCAGTGCACAATCGCCGGCCGTGCGCGCCAGGGGCCCGAGCTTGTCCATGGTCCAGGAAAGGGCCATCGCGCCGTGACGGCTCACGCGCCCGTACGTCGGACGCAGCCCGGTTACCCCGCAGTAGGCCGCGGGGGTGAGAATCGAGCCCGACGTCTCTGATCCTATCGCAAACGGCACGAGCCCCGCCGCCACGGCGGCGCCCGGCCCCGAGCTCGACCCGCCGCTCCAGTAGTCGGCGTTCCAGGGCGAGCGGCCCGGCCCCGTGAACGACGCATTGGCGTGGTTGTAGCCCATGCCGCCCGCCAGCTCGACCATGGCAAGCTTGGCGCACAGCACTGCCCCCGCCGCCTTGAGCTTCGCGACCACGGTCGCGTCTTGATCGATCAACTGCTGCTCGTAGGGCACGGCACCCCACGTGGTGGGATAACCGGCGGCGGTGAGTAAGTCCTTCACGCCGTAGGGGATGCCGTGGAGGGGTCCGCGCCATTTCCCCGCCCGAATCTCCTTGTCCGCTTGGGCCGCCTCAGCGAGCGCCCGCCCCCGAGTCACCGTCACCACGGCGCCATAGCGCGTGCCGAGCTGCTCCAGCCGGTCGCAGAATAGGTCGGCGAGCTGCGTCGCCGTCACGTTGTGCGCGCGCAACGCGCGACCCAACTCGGCGACCGATGCGAACGCGAAGTCGGCGGCCATTACGCCTCACCCCGATAGGCTCGGAACACGAAATCGGGCTCGTCGCCGTTGGTCAGCGCGACCTGATAGAGCCGGTCCACGCCGCGCAGCCGGCCGTCGATCCCGCGCGTGATTGTGGCCAGGTCGTCGGCGGAGAGGCGGTCGCCGTAGCGCAGCCGGATCGCTTCGGCGAGGGTCTTGGCGAGCGTCGAGGGCTCGGCGGGTTGCTGTACCTGACCCCCTGACCCCCTCTCCTCGATGAGGAGAGGGGGAACTGTGGACACACCTGGGATGTCGCCCAGCAGCAACGGTGCGGCCGCCGCCAGCGCCAATCGCTCGGCGAACGCGCGCCGCGAAATGTGCGGCGGAACCCCGGTCGAGTTAAAGTTCGGCATGCGCGCTAAAGTATCCTCCGCTCAAGCGACCGGCGAGCCGCCCATCCGCGAGCTGTTCGGCCCCGGTCCCTCCAACGTCGACCCCCGCGTCACCCGGGCGCTCGCCCAGCCCCTCGTCGGCCACCTCGATCCGTACTTCCTCGAAGTGATGGACGAGACGATGGACGCCCTGCGCCGGGTGTACCGCACCACCAATCACCACACGATCCCGATGTCCGCCACCGGGTCGGGCGGGCTCGAGACGATCATGCTCAACCTGCTCGAGCCGGGCGACGAGGCCATCGTGGGTGTGATCGGCTACTTCGGGCAGCGCCTGGCCGAGATGGCGAGCCGCGCCGGCGCCACCGTACGCGTGCTCGAGGCGCCGCTGGGCGACGTCATCGCGCCCGAGCGCATCGCCGCCGAGTTGAACAAGAAGCCCGCCAAACTGGTGGCCCTCGTGCACGCCGAGACGTCGACCGGCGCGTGGCAGCCGGTCGAAGCGGTGGCCACCATCGCCCACGACCACGGCGCCTTGTTCGCCATCGACTGCGTCACCTCGCTCGGCGGCGTGCCCGTGGACATCGACGGCTGGGGCGTGGACGCGGCGGGCTCCTGCTCCCAGAAATGCCTCGGCTCACCGCCGGGATTGGCACCGGTGACGTTCGGACCGCGCGCGCTCGAGGCCGTACGGCGGCGCCGCGGCAAGCCGAGCACGTGGTACTTCGATCTGAATCTGGTCTTTCAATACTGGGGCGAGTCGGGGGGGCCCAAAGACCGCGTCTTCCATCATACCGCGCCGGTCGCGAGCCTGTACGCCTTCCGTGAATCGCTGCGCCTGGTAGTAGAAGAAGGGCTCGAAGCCCGCTGGCGCCGCCATCGCGAAGCCCACGAGCGCTTCGCGCAGGGCCTCGAGCGGCTGGGGCTCGAGCTGTTCACGCCGGCGGCGCAGCGCCTGCCGCAGCTCAATGTCATCAAGATCCCGCCCGGCGTGGACGACGCCCTGGTGCGCCGCAAGCTGCTCGCACGCGGTATCGAGATCGCCGGCGGGTTCGGACCGTTGAAGGGCAAGACGTGGCGCGTCGGGTTGATGGGGTACAATGCAACGCCAGAGAGAGTCGACTTGCTGCTCGGGGCACTCGAAGACGTGCTGCATGATTAGGTGTGCCCTGTAGGCGTGCCCCTACGTTGACACTCCCCCGTCCGCCCGTAGCTTCATCATCCTCATGAGATCCAAGCGTTTGCTCGTGGTCGCGGCGCTGCTCGCGGTGGGCGCCCTGTTCTTCTTTATGACGACCGCCGGGGCCAAGCAGACCTGCCGCGTCTGCATGGAGTTCCGCGGCCGCAGCAACTGCGCCACGGCCGTCGGGCGCGACACGAACGAAGCGACCCAGACCGCCCAGTCCACGGCCTGCGGGCCGCTGGTCCAGGGCATGGACCAGACCATCGCCTGCGGCAACACGCCGCCCAGCCTCACGCAGTGTCAGCCCCGGTGACGGCGGGCCAGTTCGCCCTGCCCCGCGGCAGTGTGACCGCGCGCCTCGTGCTCGCCGGCGGCGAGGCACATAGCGGCGAGATCTACGTCGCCGAGCGGGTGCCCCACCATTCTGGACCCGAAACGCCGCTCGAGATGCTGAACCGGCCGGATCCGTTCTTCGCGTTCCGGCCCAAGGACGGGCACGTGCTGTTGGTCGCCAAGGCCGCCACGGTGACCGTCGAGGTCCACCAGGCGCCGATGGACGACCCCACGCGGCGGTCGGTGGCCCGCGCCGCTCCGCTCGAAATCACGCTGACCGGCGGCGACACGCTGGTGGGATTCGCCCTGGCCGAGCTGCCCGAGCATCACGCCCGGCCGCTGGACATCCTCAACGCGTCGACGGATCGCTTTTTCGCCGTGGACGCAGGCGCGGCCACGCATTTCGTCAACCGCGCGCACGTGCGTTTCGCGCGCCCGCAGGAGTAACGATGGCCCGTCTGGACCCGTTTCTCGAAGTGATGCTGCGCGAAGGCGCCGAGCAGCTCTATCTGCTGCCCAACGAGCCGGTGTCCATCGTAAAGGGCGGAACGCCGCGCAAAGTCTCGAAGCAGCCGCTCACCGAGCAACACATTTACGCGATGCTCGCCGAGATCGCGCCGTCCGACGTGGGCGATCGCATCGACCAGCGGCTCGACACGGAGTTCGACTACGCGGCGGACAAGGGCCTGGTGCGGATTCGCATCGTGCCGGACAAGGGCCAACTCACGGCGATCGTGACGGCCGGGCCCGCGCGACGCTCCCAGACCGCGATGCCCGCGGTGGACGACACGCGGGCGGCCCCGGCGGCGCCCGCCGCCAAGGCCGCGCCGCGGCCGCCGCGCCCGTCGGTCACCGCGGCCGCCCCGATGGTGGGAGAGGCGGTCCCCGCCGCGGCTCCGGCCGCCGCCAAAGGCGCCCGTCCCTCGGTTTCGATGCGCTTGCCCGCCGAGTTCGCGGGCTCGGAGTACAAGGCCGCCGAGCAGCGCCTGGGTGAGCTGCTCAAGCAGCTCGTGAAGACGCAGAGCTCCGACCTGCATCTGCGCGTGGGTGAGCCGCCGTTCTTTCGCACGCACGGCGAGATGGCGCGGCAAGGTGGCCAGCCGCTCACGCCCGAAGCTCTCGATCTGCTGGTCATGTCGATCATGCCCGAACGCAATCGCGGCGAGTGGAAGGAGACGGGCGATACCGACTTTGCGTACGAGATCGCCGGGCTGGCGCGCTTCCGCGTGAACGCGGCGCGTGATCGCAAGGGCTCGGTGGCGGTGTTCCGCGTGATTCCCGCCAAGGTCGTGTCGGTCGAGGAAATGGACGTCACCCACGAGGTGCGGCAGCTGTGCTATCTCACCAAGGGGCTGGTGCTCGTGACGGGCCCCACCGGGTCGGGGAAGTCCACCACGCTGTGCGCGTTGATCGACCTCGTCAACCGCGAGCGCACCGACCACATCATCACGATCGAGGACCCGATCGAGTTCGTGCACGAGAACAAGAAATGCCTCATCACGCAGCGCCAGGTGCACGTCCACACCGAGAGCTTCAAGTCGGCGCTGCGGGCGGCGCTGCGCGAGGATCCGGATATCGTGCTGGTGGGCGAAATGCGGGACCTCGAGACCATCGCCATCGCCATCGAAACCGCCGAGACGGGCCACCTGGTGTTCGGCACGCTGCACACGACCACGGCGGCGTCCACGGTGGACCGCATCATCGATCAGTTCCCGGCGGACCGCCAGGCGCAGATTCGCGTGATGCTCTCGGAATCGCTCAAGGGCGTGATTTCGCAGACGCTGTGCAAGAAGGTGGGCGGCGGGCGCATCGCGGCGCGCGAAATCCTGCTCACCACCCCGGCCATCTCCAACCTGATCCGCGAGGGCAAGACGTTCCAGATCCCCTCGATCATCCAGACGTCGAAGAAGCTGGGGATGCTGACGTTGAACGACGCGTTGATCGAGCTGGTGGAGAAAAAGCTGATCGATCCCGACGAGGCCTATGTGAAGTCGGTCGAGAAATCGGGGATGGCGGCGTCCCTGAAGCAAAAAGGCCACAAGGTCACGATCACGGAGCAGTGAGCGTGCCGTGACACCCGTCCGCCTCCAGGCCGTGGGAATCTCCGGTAGCCCGTCGGTGACATCGAAGTCACGGGTCCTGGTCGAGTACGCCCTCCAGCAGCTGGCCCAGGCCGGCGCCGAGACGCGCCTGGTCGATCTTGCCCGCCTCCCTGCCGATGAATTGCTTGGCCGGCGCGCGCCCGCCGAGCTCGCGGACGCGCTCGCGGCGCTGGCGCCGGCGCGCATCGTCCTCGCGGGCACCCCGGTGTATCGCGCCACCTACAGCGGCTTGCTCAAGGTGTTTTTCGATCTGCTGCCGCAAGACAGCCTGGTCGGCAAGATCGGCGTGCCCCTCGTCAGCGGGCACGGCGCGGCACACTCGCTCGCCGTCGACCACGGACTGCGGCCGCTGTTCGCGAGCCTCGGGGCGACGGTGGTGGCGAGCGCCGTCTATGCGACGAGCGACCAGTTCGCGGACGGGAAACCGGGAGCTGCCTTGACGCGAGCGGTCGAGCGCGCCGTCGCCGAGGCGCTCCGCCTCGCGGCGGCGGACGTCAGCGATCGCATTCCAGGTCGGTAATCTCCCAGTCCGCCACCGCGCGGATGCACGCTTCCCCCGCCGGGCTGAGGGCCTTGGCCAGCATCGGCACCCGATCCTGGCGCGGCCGGAAACCCGCCCGTCGCAGCGCCCGCCCCAATCGCGATTCGGCGATCGTTGAGACCTGCAGCCGCGTGCATCCGCGACGCCGCAGCTCGGCGATCAACGCCGGCAGCGCCGCGGCGGGACCGACGTCCGGGCGGCAGCGTACTGCCCGGAGGGCCGCCAATCCTGCGGCGTCCGGTCCGCGCACCAGCCACGCGCCGTCCGGCGGGCCCGGAGCGGCCGAGCGTCGCAGCGTGAGCCACCAGTCGAGCGCACTGGGATAGCCAGGCAGGCGGCTGGCATAGAGCGCCGGATCGTGGTAGGCGGTGACGTACGGCGCCCCGCTGGGCGGCGCCGCCACGGACTGCCACGCGAACTCGCTCGCGGCCTGCGATGTCGCCGCCATACCGGCACCGGCGCCGTCCGTCGCGCGCAGGACGGCGTGAAACAGGCGGACGCCCCAGTCCGCCACCCCGCGCCCGGCGATCGGGAGCACGTAGCGTTGCAGCGTCCCCAGCTCCACGAACCCCGCCACTTGGAGCAGCCGCCGCGCCGTTTCGTTGGGATCCGCATAGAGGAAGTCGACGTCGCCGCGAGCCCCGAGATCCTGCAACACGCGTCGCATGAGCCCGAGCGCGGGAAAGAACGAGCGGTGGTCGCGGGCGACCATCATGTTCACCATCAGGCCGGCCACCAAATCGCGCCCGCCGTGGCGGAACCGCCGCGGGAAGCACGCTTGGTACATGACGAGGCGCCCGCGTTCGTCACGGCCCAGCCAGACGGTGGCGCCGCGCTCGACGGCGGCGGGGTAAGTGCGGTCGAAGAAGTCCGGGAAGGTCGCGAGGCCGTTGACGACAAAGAACTCCTTGACCTCGAACGCGTGCTCGAGTGGGTTCGCGATCGCGACGGTGAGGCTCACCCCACGGCCTGTTCGCGGTCGGGCGCCGACCGGCTGACGACGAACGTCGTGATCGCGGCGAGCGAGCGGAAATGATCGAGGTCCAAATCCTCCACATTCACGCGGACGCCGAACTGCTTCTCGATCTGGACGAGCAGTTCGACCATACCGACCGAGTCGAGCCGTCCGGTCGCCAATAAGTCAGTCTCGGGCGACGGCACCTCCACCCGCAGGTCCCGCGCGAACAGCGCGGCGAGGTCCGCCTGAACCGCCTGCCGCCGGGCCATCACGCGACCCCCACGGCCTCTGCCGCGAACCGCTCCTGGAGCGACCGGCGATCGATCTTTCCGCTCGCGGACGTGGGCAGCGCCTCGTAGGCGAGCCAGCGGGACGGCAACATGTACGACGGTAGCGATGCGGTGAGCGCGCCGCGGACGCTCGCCGGCGTGGCGGCCGCCCCGGCAAGCGGTACGTAGGCGCAACAGATGGCCGTCCCGTCGAAGTCGCGACTCGATACCGCGACCACGGCGCACTCCCGCAGCACGCCCAGAGCATGCAGCGCCGCTTCGATTTCGCCCAGCTCGACGCGATACCCCCGCGCCTTGATCTGGGAATCCGCGCGGCCGAGAAAGCGCACCAGACCGTCGGCGCCGAGCGTGGCCAGATCGCCGGTGCGGTAAATCCGCTCGCCGGTGGGCGCCCGCAGGAACGCGCGCGCGGTCTTGTCCGGATCACGCCAGTAGCCCGGACTCAGCCCCGCACCGCCGATGTGGAGATCGCCCACCTCTCCCGGCGGCACGGGGGACAGCGCCTCGTCGAGCACCAGCAACTCCTCGCCGCCGCACGCGCGACCGATGGGTATCACCTCGTCCTCGCTCGTGGGACAGGACGGCACGGTGTAGGAGCTGCTCGCGATGGTGGCCTCAGTGGGCCCGTACAAGTTGGTGAAGCGGACGTGCGGCAGCCGCTGCATCCAGTAGATCAGCGAGGGCGTAGGCAACACCTCGCCGCACCACAGAACCCGGCGCAGCGCGGGAAAATCTCCGGGGCGAATCACGTCGAACTTCGCCAGGTAGTTCATCACGGAGGGCACCGAGAACCACTGCGTCAGCTCGGCCCGGCGGATCAGCTCCGCGAGCTTGTGCGGCAACAGACTCAGCTCGGGCGGCAGGAGATGCAGCTGCGCTCCCGCCGCCAACGTCCCGTAGATGTCGAAGGTCGAGAGATCGAAATGCAGCGGTGGATGCCCGGAGATTCGGTCGGTGGACGCGGTACCGAAATACGACACGGCCCACGCGATGAAGCTGCGCACGTTGGCGTGCGTAATCACCACACCCTTGGGCTCGCCGGTGGATCCGGACGTAAACAGAATGTGGGCCGCGTCGTGCTCGGAGTTGCCGCACGGGGGCCGATCGTCCGGATGTGCCTCCAGGTCCGCCAAGGCGAACCGGGGCGCGATGCCTGCGGGGGGCGCGGCGGCGTCGAGCCAGCCCACCGCATGCGTCGCAGCGAATCCCGGCATCGCCCACAGCGCCGCGAGCGTCGCACCCACGACGCTGGCGGTCGTCGCGAGAATCCAGCGGTTGTCGCACGCGGCGATCATCTTGGCGAGGCGGGCGGGCGGGCTCGTCGGGTCGAGCGGGACGTACACCGCGTCCGCCTTCAACACGCCGAGCATGGCCACGATCGCCATGGGGGACTTGGGCATCAGCAGGCACACGCGATCGCCCCGCGCGCACCCCGCCGCCCGCAGCAGCTGTGCCAGGCGATTGCTCGCGCGCTCCAGCTCCCCGTAAGTCAGCCGCTGATCGTTGAACACCAGGGCAGCCGCTGTGGGGCGGCGGTCGGCCTGCGCGCTGACCAGGTCTTGTAGCAGGACGCTCACAACGCGACGCGCTCAACCGCGCGCGCACACACCACGCCGATGTGCTCCAGCTCCGCCGGGCTCGCGGGCACGTCCAGGATGATCGTTCGGTACCCCACGCCCACGTAGCGCGCGATCTCGTCCGCCACGCGGTCGTAGCTGCCGACGAGATACGGGCAGAACGTCTTGTAGTTCTCGAACGGCACCGTCCAATACGGCGACTCGTTCCCGTCGTTGCCGAGCTCGGACAGTTGTCGGTGCCAGTGGGAGTCGGATACCCGCATCGCCAGCTGATGGGTCAGCTGCCCTTTGCGGTCTTCGGGAAACCGCGCGCGCGCCACCGCCCATGCCTCGTCCGCGTCGTCGCGGGCGATGATGCCGATGCGAATGCCCAGCGCCGGCGCCTCGACCTCCGGCGTGGTCTCGTAGTCCGCCACCGGCTTGGGATAGCGCACGGCGAGGGCGCCAAGCTGGCGCGCGGCGGCGAGTCCCGCCTCCGATGATCCCGAGACGAACACCTGCGGCATGAAGTCCGCCGGCAGGGGCGGCGTCATCTTCACGTTCGTCATCCGGTAATAGCGCCCCTCGAAGGACACCGGTGCCGACGTCTCGAGCAGCCGCTGGATTACCGTCGTGTACTCGACCAGGCGGAGGTAGCGCTCGTCGTGCGGCGTCGGATCACCGAGCGATTCGAGGTCGTTCTTGAATCCGCCCGCCACCATGTTGAGATACGTCCGTCGGCCATGGAGGAATCCCAGCGACGACACGAGCTTGGCCACGGCGTACGGGTGCATGTAGATCGGCTGCACGGCCACGAGCGGACACAGCCGCTCGGTGTGTTGTATCAGCGCCTGTGCCAGCAGCCAGGGGTCGACCAGTCCGTTGTCGGTGTAGATCAACATCCCCTCGCACTGGGCCGCTTCACTCCAGCGCGCCACCTCGATCGCGTCGCGCAGGTAGCGCTCCGGAGACGCGGTGTAAGAGGGGGGGCATGTCGTGAAGATCTGTAACGCGGAGTCGCGCGAACGGTCTCGGTCGGTCATCGCCGTCTCGTGAGGGGCCCGCCCGCTGGTTCGCAAGAACCGGGCCCTACGCCCGCTGCGTCGGAGCGCGCTGGGAGGTTGCGCCGGCGCGACACGCGGCTCGCGTACGCTTCTTGCCACCCCCGTTTCCGGCTCTGAAACCCCGCCGCGAAAGGTCGGCCGTGAACATCATCGGAATCAGCGGATGCGAAGGGTCCATACCGTTCAAGCGAACCCGTTGGCCCGGGCTCGAAGAGCGGGAGTACCGCATTTCTCAGGGTCACGATTCAGCGGCGGCGCTCGTGGTGGACGGCACCATCGTGGCGGCGGTGGCGGAGGAGCGGCTCAACCGCAGGAAGCACACGGGGGACTTTCCGGCGCGCGCGATCGCCTATTGTCTGAAGGAAGCCGGGCTCACCATCGACGAGGTTGACGAGCTCGCGCACGGCTTCGACTACGGCCCGTACGCCAGCCTCTACGCCCTCGATCCCTTGTCGCGCGATTTGTATCGCGACGTGTACTCGCGTGACGCGCTGCTCGCCCTGGTCCAGCGCGACTTTCCGGGGTTCCCCGCCGAGCGCGTGCATCACGTGAACCACCACGCGGCGCACGCCGCGAGCGCGGCCTACACCTCAGGATGGAACGACGGTCTCGTCGTGGTGATCGACGGTATGGGAGAAGCGCACAGCGCGTCGGTCTATCGCGCGCACGGCACGCGCCTCGACCGCCTGTGTCAGGTGCCGGCCCACGATTCGATCGGCATTCTCTACTCCCTGGTCACGCTGCACTTGGGTTTCGATTTCAACGCCGACGAATACAAGATCATGGGGCTGGCGCCCTACGGAGACCCCGAGCGCTTTCGCCCGTTCTTCGAGGAGGCCGTCACCCTGATGCCGGATGGAACGATCCGCATCCCGGCGCTGCGCTTGAACCGCACGCGTGACGCGCGCGAGCACTACCTCGCCACGCGGCACTACCTCGCCGAGAGCCTGGTGCCCCCGCGGCGCCCAGAAGAGGAGATTGCGGACGTGCATCGTGATGTGGCGGCGGCGCTACAGGAATGCCTCGACCGCGCAATGCTCCACCTGTGCGGTCACTTCGGCGCCGCCACCGGCGAGCGCCGCCTTGCGCTCGCGGGCGGGGTCGCGCTGAACTGCACCGCCAACGGCCGGCTGCTGCGTTCGGGGATGTTCGACGAGATCTACGTGCAGCCCGCGGCGGGCGATGACGGGACAGCCCTCGGCGCGGCGCTGGCGCGCGCCGCCCGCGCGGGCGAAGTGAGGAACCAGCGGCTTCCCGTCCCGTTTCTCGGTCCCGCCCACGACGCTGCGGAGATTGCTGCGGCGCTCGCCGCGTGCGCCGATCGGGTCCGCACGGTGCAGTTCGATTCGCTCGACGCAGCGTGCGCCCAAGCGGCGGCGCTCATCGCCCAAGGCCGAGTGGTGGCGTGGTATCGTGGCCGCATGGAATTCGGACCGCGGGCCCTGGGCCATCGCAGCATCCTGGCGGATCCCGGCGGACCCGAGATGCGCGACCGCATCAACGCGATGGTCAAGATGCGGGAGGCATTCCGTCCCTTCGCTCCGGCGGTGACGCTGGAGGAGGTCGACCGCTGGTTCGACGTGCCGACCGGCACCGAGCTGCCCTACATGATCATGACCGTGGACGTGCGCCCCGAGTTCCGCCAGGCGCTGCCGGCCATCACGCACGTCAACGGCTCGGCACGCGTGCAGACGGTGTCGGCGGCCGACAACGCGGAGTTCCATGCTCTACTCTGTGCTGTGGGGCGCACGACGGGGCGCGCGATGGTCTTGAACACGAGCTTCAACGTGAAGGGGCAGCCGATCGTCGACACGCCGCGGGAGGCACTCGAGACGTTCCTCTCCACGGGCATCGAATTCCTGTTCCTGGAAAATACGCTCGTCAGCCGGGCGGACTGAGGTCCTGTCCCTCCAGCACGACGACGGCCGCGCTGACGCCATCGTCGTGGGTGAGGCTCACGTGGATGCGCCGCACGCCGAGCGCCTGGGCGCGCGCGGCGGCCGCGCCGGAGAGTCGCAGCTCGGGTTTCCCGGCCGCGTTCTCGACAACTTCGATGTGTTGGAACGCCACGCCCTGCCCCAACCCAGTCCCCAGTGCCTTGCCGCAGGCCTCTTTCGCTGCGAGCCGCGCCCCCAGCGCGTGGACGCGATCCGCGCGACCAGCGCAGGTCTCCCGCTCGGCGGCGGTGAAGACCCGCTCCTCGAACGCCTCGCGTTGCTCGTCGAGCACGCGCGCGATCCGATCCGTGGCGACGACGTCGATCCCGATTCCGACAATGCAGGTGTTGGGCAAGGGCATCACCGTCAGTTGAGATCGCGCGACAGGATCAGCTTCAGCGTGATCTTATCCGCTGCGTTGCTCAGGCCGAATCCCACGCCGCCTTCGATGCCCAGACGCTTGCCGCTGTGGTCCACGACCGCGAAGAGTTGATGCGCCTGCTGGCTACCCGAATAGAACTGATGCACCGGCCCGAAGTCGGCGTACTCCTCCACCGCCACGCCCCACGTCCGCGAGAGGTTGTAGGCGACACGCGTCGCCGGCACGAAGTCCAGGTTCGCCAGGCCGTCGTACTCCGGATCGAAAATCGGATTGACGATGATATCCAGCGGATGCAGGTGCCACCCGATGATGGGGCGGATCTCCGACGTGACGCGCGTCGCATCCCAATGCCTGGCGTTGTAGCTGAATTCGAAGTTCACGCCGTAGAAAAACGTGCGGTCGTCAGCATGTGGCACCGCGAACAGTAGCCGCAGCTTGAAGCCGTTGAGCATCGCGCTCGTCCGGCCGGCGGTCTTGCCGATACTGTACAACGGGAGATACAGCCCCGCCTCGAACCACGGCGTGACGCCGTAGGCCCATTCGGGGACGCCGTTGAGCGACTTGTCGGCCACAAGGGCGCCGGGGAATGCCGGCGTCGTCACACCCGCGGGAGTGAAATTGTTGTGCAGCGTGAGATTGAACGTGCCCGGCGGCGCCAGTCCGCCGTCGTACACCTGGATCTCGTCGGTCTGGGCGGCGACCAGCTGTGGTACCGCCGCCAGCGCGAGCGTGCATAGCGCGACTGCGCGGGTTGCGAAGGCCAAGAGCCACCGGTCGGATTTGAACCGACGACCCCCGCATTACGAATGCGGTGCTCTACCAACTGAGCTACGGTGGCGACGTGCTGCGGCCCTAAATTAGCGACCCGCCATCCGATCCGGTACTACCAGTCGAGCCAGTACGACGCCTTGATCAGGAACGTGTTGTCGGGATGCAGGCGGAAGAGGTTTGACACATCCCCCCGGAAGCTGTCCGTGCCTTCCGCCGTGTCGAACGCGTCGCGCCCTTGGGTCCAGACCACGTAGATCGTCGACCCCGGGCGGTACTCCCACCGCAAAACGAGATTGGACCGGAACTGCTTGAAGTTGAATCCTTGAATCGGGCCGTACCCCGTCGTGTCGAAGGGCACGAACCGGGCGTCGTGCGACGCCGCGCGCGGCGTGCTCGACAGCTCGCGCACGTTGGCGTACGTGCCTTTGGAGACGAACGGCTCGGCGTACAGCTGCACGGTGAGGGTGGGACTCGCGGTGTAGTCCACGCTGAGCTGGACGCTGGCCGTCTTCTGATTGAGATACGCGAAGGTGTAGTGCGTCACCGCGGCGCCGTCGGTGAAGTTGCCGTACCATTGCTCGCCGCTGATGTTGTGTGAGATGTTCACGCCCAGCGATGGTTGCACCCGCGACGACAGCCGCAGGCTGGCCCCCGGACTCAGGCTGACGCTCTGCGAGTGCCCGGCGTGGCCCCAGAACAGATTGACGAAGAGGTTCGGCACGATCACGCGCCGCTCGTCGCCGTTGAATCCGAACCACGGCGAGACGTAGGCGTCCTGGCGCACCGCCGGGCCGCCGCGCGCGGCGTGATCGCTGTAGGTCGCGCCCAGCTGGCCGACCGTCCCGCCGCCGTGCACCCACCAGTGATTGCGCAGCTGGAGGTGCGCGTTGCTGTTCACGGCGCGCTCGAACGGCAATCCCTCCGCGCTCCACCACTGCCACCAGTTGACGTTCAATTGCGCGCTGGTGTACCACCGGCTCGGCCGCTTCCAGAACATGCCGAACCAGGTGCTCCAATCCTGCTTGTCGGCCCGCTGCAGGTACCCCAGATCATTCGCCTCGAATCCCGGTGACACGCGCTGGTAACTGGTCTCGAAATTGGTGCGCGCGCCGCCGATCTTCGCGAAGCGCACGAACTCGGCGTGGCCGGTGAGCGCCGTGCGCGTGGAATCGAAGCCGAGGTTCCCGTCGGGCCGCTGGTAATCGTGCACCAGCGACGTCTGCGCCCCCGCGATCGCCGGCGCTGACCCGCCGATGCGCGACGCGTCGACCGAGCCCGATACTTCGTAGTTGCCGCCCCCGAAACGTCGCCGCGCGTTGATACCGGCCACGTACGCGCTGCGGTACAACTGCGCGCCCGCGGTGGGATCGAGCGAGCGGTTCACGGTCGTGAGGATCGCCCCCACCCCGCCGTTGCCGCGATCGAAGTCCTGCGACAGGTGGAACACGCCGTAATTCGTGGTCGGCTCGATGGCGCGGCCGGAATCGTCGGTGGCGCGGGCGGTCACCGCGTCCAGTGCGGCGATCGTCAGACCACCGCCGGTGCGGCCGGTGAGCTTTGCCGCGGCGTCGATGGCGGCGGCCTGCGACAGCGACGTGGCGCCGTAGTCGAGGTGCGGCGGCCGGCCGATGCGGCGCGAGTAAAACAGCTGCTCGCCATTGCAGTTGACCTGGTTGCAATCGACGTCGGCGCGGAACAGTCCCGCGCCTTCCACGAAGAAGGGGCGTTTCTCCTGATAGAACGTCTCGAACGTGCCGAGGTTGAGCACCGAGGGATCGGCCTCGACCTGCCCGAAATCGGGATTGATGGTGGCGTTGAGGGTGAGGTTCGAAGCCACGCCGTACTTCAAGTCGGCGCCGAGCGACAGGCGCTGGTCGCGCCCGAAGCCGCTGGTGCCCGGCACCGCGACGTTCTTGGTGACGGTATACGGAGTCAGCTCGGCGCGCCGAGGCGAAGAAATGCTGTCGACACCCGTGAGATCACCCAGCTGCGACGCGAGCCCGGCCTTGGAGCGGCGAAACACCGGCCACGCGATGCGTTCCTTGTAGCGCTCGATGTCGCGCGTCACCGCCAGCCCGAATACATGTGTCGGCTCGATCGGATAGCGCAGCTGCGACAGCGGGATGCGGAACTCGGCCGTCCAGCCGAGGGAGTCGATCACGGTCGCGACGTCCCAGATCCCGTCCCACGACTCGTCTTCGTGGTCGTCGTCATAGATCGCGGCATCGAACTTCACCCCCACCGGATCGACCCAGAATTCGTACCCTGAGCGCCGGTCATGGTAGGCGTCGATGATCACGCCGAGGTGATCGGTGGGCGGCAGCACGTCGCGCCGGGCCAGCAGGCGTTTGATGCTATCGGGGTGGGCGTCGAAGGCGCGCACGAAGACGTACAGATTGCGCTCGTCGTACGCGATGCGCGCCGCCGTGCGGAAGCGGGGCGTCGTGTCCTCCACCGGGTCCCACTCGCGGAAGTCCGTCAGCGGCTGCGCCGCCCGCCAGATGTCGTCGTCGTCGCGGCCGTCGATCACCGGCGGGCGCGCGGCGCGGAAGGCGACGGCCGGAGGAGGCGCGGACGCGGGCGCCCGATCGCGTGGAGTCTGTGCGGTGCCCTGGACGACTGCGGCGGCGGTCAGTGCGAAGACGACGAACATGGCCTGTCCCTGGGAGAGCTCGCGCAGTAGGACGGATAATGGGACCGGAAGGTTGCGGTTGCGCCACTCGGGCCTTTCCCTGCCGCACCTGCCCGCAACGGCCGTGGCAGCGGCCTTACAATCTCCCGATCAAGTCCGGCACACGCGCGAGCGACACGCCCCTGCCCCGCGCGCGGCGCGAAGTTTGCTGCCGCCGCGCCGGGGCTTCCGCCCCGCCACGTCGCACGCACTCCACAGGAGGAAGCCACATTACATCCACCCGGCTTCTCGCAGCCGCTCTGCTCGCGGCAGGCTGCTCCGACGCGTTGACTCCTCAGGGTCACGGGGCCGGCGCTCCCCGTCTCGCCGTCGACGCCGCGGGTGCGCCCGTCGCTCTGTGGGGATTCAACGGCACCATGCCGCAGAGCGGGCTCGAGCTCAGCAAGGAGTTCAACCCCGAGAATCCGCCCCTCGGGAGCACGGTCGTCGCCACGTTCGTGTGGCTGGGCTCCGGGCCGAACATCATCACCTCGGTGACGGACCAACTCTGGACCGGCCAGCAAGTCGGCAACACATACACGCTGGTCGAGTACGTGTCGGGCGGTGGCATCTCGATGGCGACCTACGTCGCCACCAACGTACGCGGCTACCCGTACCCGAAACGGGTCCTGGGCGAAGAGCTCCTGATCACCGCACATCTCTCGACGTCCGTGACGGGCGCCGCGACGCTCGTATCCGCATACACCGGGGTGGGCACAACCGTCGCGCAAGTCGTAGGCGCGCATCGCTCCGCGTCGGGCTCCGGCTCGACCACCCCGACGACCGCCCATCCCGGCGCAATCACGGCCGGCGCAGGCGGGCTCGTCTATGCGATTGCGATGACCTCGGAAGGGCTGGTCGGACGTACGGCGCCGGCGGGGTTCACGTACCTGACGGGCGAGTCGAGCCAGTCCCCGCCGATGCAATTCGACGCCGAGTACCTGGCAACCTCCAGCGCCGTGACGGTCGATCCGTCGTGGGGCTGGTCGTTCACGTCGACTCACACATGGCTCGCAACCGCGCTCGTCCTCAACCCGGCAGCGAGCGCCGCGAATCAGCCGCCCGTCGCAGGGTTCACGTCGAGCTGCAGGTCGTTGAGTTGCGGCTTCACCAGCACCAGCACCGACCCCGATGGCACGATCACGACCTACAACTGGACCTTCGGCGACGGTCAGACGTCGACGCTCCAGAACCCTGCGCACACCTACGGCAATGCCGGCACGTACACCGTTGGCTTGACGGTCACTGACGATCAGGGCGCGACGAGTACGACCTCGCAGTCGCTGACCGTGGCGGCGGCGAACCAACCGCCGGTCGCGGCGTTCAGCTCGAGCTGCAGCGCGCTGAGCTGCACCTTCACCAGCACCAGCAGCGATCCCGACGGGTCGATCAGTGCGTACAGCTGGGCGTTCGGCGACGGCGGGACCTCGGCGGCGCAGACTTCGACCCACACCTACAATGCGGGCGCGACGTACACCGTGACGTTGCGGGTGACCGACAGCCAAGGCGCGACCGCCTCGGTCTCCCACAATGTGACGGTCACGGCCACGAACCAACCACCGGTCGCCGCCTTCAGCTCGAGCTGCAGTGCGCTGAGCTGCACCTTCACCAGCGCCAGCAGCGATCCCGACGGGTCGATCAGCGCGTACAGATGGACGTTCGGCGATGGCGCGACGGCCACCGCCCAGAACCCGTCGCACACCTACGCCGCGGCGGGGACGTATACGGTCACCCTCACCGTGACGGACGACCACGCCGCGACCAACGCCATCTCGCACAATGTGACGCTCGCGTCCGGCACGTCTCGGATCACGCTCGACCAGCTCAACGGCACACTCAGCGAGCGAGACACCGTCTTCGCGAAGGGGTTCAACCCCACCAATCCGCGCTTGGGCGACGCCGTGGTGGCGACCATCTTCTGGGTCGGCCCCGCCACCATCGTGTCGGTCACCGACTTCATCACTACCGCGCAGCGCACGCCGGTCGGCAACCCGTTTCATCTGGTGCAGTACGTGACGCGTGACGGTGTCTCGATGGCGACGTACGTCGCCACCAACATCCAGGGGTTCACCGAGCCGCAACCTGATCCGACCATCGTGTACGCCGTGCAGGCGCGGTTCTCACAGGCCGTGCCCGACGGCGGGCTGTTGATCTCCGCCTACCGGGGCGTCGATCCGAACTACGCGACGGCGTTCGCGGGCTCCCAATCCACCTCGGGCACCGGCTCGGGGATCACCAACGCGGATCCCGGACCGCTCACCGTGGGCGCGGGGGCGCTAATATACGCCGTCACGATGTCGAACGGCCGGTTCGGCAGCGATAAGCCGGCCGCACCGTTTGCGGACTTGGGCGGCGGCATGTCCGACGCCGCGATGGTGACCGATGGGGTGTATGCGGTCTCCACGGTAGCGGGACCGAGCCATCCGCGCTGGACGTACTACTTCGACGCCGGGCAGTACGCGTGGTTCACGACCGTGCTCGCGCTCAACCCGGCTCCATGAGGTGTCATGCGGGATTCGATCGGGTGGCTTGCGACCGCCGTGTTCACGGCGTCGTACTTCACGAAGAACGCCGTCGCGCTGCGCCGCGTGCAGGGGTGCGCGGCCTGTCTGTGGACGGCCTACGGCGTACTGCTCCACGCGACGCCCGTCATCGTGGCTAACGTCATCGTCGCCGCAGTCGCCATCGCGTCGTCGTTTCGGAAGACTCCCTGAGTCCGCGAGTAACCCCGCCCGGGAGGACGCGACCGCGTACAGATAGACGGTCGCCTGATCCGCCATCGCCACGGAGCGCTCGAACGCGCCCGGGCCCTGCCACACGCCGACCCGCCCGCCGGTCATATTCCTGAATACCTGAGCAGACTGCACCGGATGATGGGAGCGCCCCATGGCCGCAAAGCCTGACGAGCTGGTCCTCACGCGCGTCTTCGACGCGCCGCGCGATCTCGTGTTCCAGGCCTGGACCGACCGCGAGCACCTGATGCGCTGGTCGTGCCCGCACGGCTTCACCCTCACCCATTGCGAAGGCGACGTTCGCCCCGGCGGCCCCTGGCGATCGTGCATGCGCTCTCCGTCAGGGAAGGACTTGTGGCTCAGCGGCGTGTATCGCGAAATCCAAGCCCCGGCACGGCTGGTTTTTACGCACGCCTGGGAAGATGAGCAGGGACAGCGCGGGCACGAAACGATCGTGACCGTCGCCCTCACGCGACAGGGCGGCAAGACGAAGATGGTGTTCCACCAGGAATTGTTCGAGTCCGCCGACCAGCGGGACGGACACCAGGGCGGCTGGACCGAATGCTTCGAGAAGCTCGCCGGCCACTTGGGGGTCGCCTTGGGGAATACGGCCTGACGGCCTAGTTTCCGCCTGTCGATTTCGGAGGGTGTCGCTCGACGCTCCAGTAGGAGCCGGGACAGTCCGGCTCCGCACCCGAACCAGGAGCGACACTTATGCCGTTCACCAGCAAGAAGGCTCGCGTGGGGCTGTGGATCGTGCAGGGGGTTCTCGCCGCCCTGTTCCTGTTTGCCGGAGGGTTCAAGCTGGCACTGCCGCTCGCGACTCTGGCCAAGGTGAGCCCGCTCCCCGCCCTGTTCCTCAAGTTCATCGGGCTGTGCGAGGTGACCGGCGCGTTCGGGCTCGTGCTGCCGGGGATCTTTCGCGTCCGCACGGACCTCACGCCGCTCGCTGCGGCGGGCCTGGTGATCATCATGATCGGCGCGACGGTCACGACCGTCCTCACGCAGGGTGTGGGACCGGCCGCAATGCCCTGCGTCGTCGGCCTCTTGGCGGCAACCGTCGTTCGCGGCCGCCGGCAGACCGCGCCGCAGCACGCGGTCGCCCGGACACCGGCGCGCCGGCTGGCACAAGCGGCGTGACGCCACGCGCCTGGGTGCTGTTCGCCCTCAGCTCGGTGATCTGGGGCGTCCCGTATCTCTTCATTAAGATCGCCGTGGACGCCGGTGTGCCGCCGGCGTTCGTGGCCTGGGCCCGGGTGGCTCTGGGGGCCGCGCTGCTCCTGCCCATCGCGTTGCACCGCGGCGCGCTGCGCGGGCTGCGGGGTCGCGGCGGCGCCATCACCGCGTACACGGCCACGGAAATCGCGATCCCCTTCGTGCTGATCGCGGTGGGTGAGCGCTACATCTCCTCCTCGCTCGCCGCGATTCTCGTCGCCACGATGCCGTTGCTCCTGGCCCTGTTGTCGGTGCGGATCTCCCCTGCCGATCGCCCCACCGGCCGGCGCGTCTTGGGCCTGGTGATCGGACTGGGCGGGGTCGTCGCGCTGCTCGGCATCGATGTCGGCGGCCGGCCCAACGAGCTGTTCGGCGCGGCGCTCGTGCTCGTGGCCACGCTCTGTTACGCCACCGCCCCGCTCATCGTGAGCCGCTACCTGGCCGATCTCGACCCCCTCGGGCCGGTGACGGTGAGCCTCGTCCTGGCCACGGTCGCGCTCTTGCCCGGGGCGCTGCTGCGCTGGCCGAGCGCCCTGCCGTCGCCCGCGGCCTTGATCGCCATCGCCGTGCTGGGCGTCGTCTGCACCGTGCTGGGCCTCGTCGTTTTCTTCCAGCTGATCGCGGCCGCGGGGGCGAGCCGGGCGAGCATTATCACCTACGTGAACCCGCTGGTGGCGGTCGTCATCGGGGTGCTCGCGCTGCACGAGCACGTGGGCACGATGTCCCTGGCGGGGCTCTTCCTTATTCTCGGGGGCTCCTGGCTGGCGGCCGCCGGCCGGCGACCCGGGGAAGCCGCCGGCTAGGCTGTCGATTGCGGCGGGCGTCGTTCGACGCTCTAGTGAAGCCGGGATGGGCCCGGCCCGAGACCCGTGACCAGAGGAGTTGGAGCCATGCCTCGCTTCATGATGCTGGTGATCCCGAAAGCGTACGAGAACGCGGCGGCGGATTTCGTTCCCCCGGCCGACCTCGTCGCCAAGATGACGAAGTACAACGAATCCCTCGCCAAGGCGGGAATCGTGCTCGGCCTGGACGGATTGCATCCGCCCGTCAAAGGCACCCGCGTCAAGTTCGCCGGCGGCAAGCCCAAGACGATCGACGGGCCGTTCACCGAGTCCAAGGAGCTGATCGGCGGCTACTGGATGATCCAGGTAAAATCGAAGGAAGAGGCCGTGGAATGGGCCAAGCGCGCGCCGATGCTCGACGGTGACATCATCGAAGTGCGCCAGGTGCAAGAGATCGAAGAGTTTCCGGAAGATGTGCGCCGGGCGGCGGGGAGGTAACCATGCCATTCCTTTCGATGATCAAGTCCGCCGAGAACCAGGGGCCGGTGCCCCAGGCGCTCCAGGATGCGATGGGCAAGCTCATCACCGACTCGCTCAAAGACGGCTCGCTGATCCAGACCGGCGGCCTGGGCGCCAGCGCCAAAGCGTTCCGCGTGCGCAGCGCCGGCGGCAAGCTCACCGTGATCGACGGTCCCTTCAGCGAAGCCAAAGAAGTCATCGGCGGCTACGCGGTGATGGCGTGGGCGTCGCGCGACGAGGCGATCGCCGGCGCGCGCGCCTTCATGCGGCTGCACACCGAGCACTGGCCGTCGTGGGAAGGCGAGTGCGAGGTGCGCGAAATCGTGTTCCTCGCGCCGTGACGGCCGACGCGCATCGGGCGATCGAGGCGGTGTGGCGGATCGAGTCGGCCCGCCTCATCGCCGGCCTGGCGCGCATCGTGGGCGACGTCGGCCTGGCCGAGGACCTGGCGCAGGACGCGCTCGTCGCCGCGCTGGAGCAGTGGCCGGAGTCGGGCGTGCCTGACAACCCCGGTGCCTGGCTGATGGCCACGGCGAAGCATCGGGCGATCGATCAGCTGCGCCGCCACAAGATGCTCGACCGCAAGCACGAAGAGCTGGGCTACGAGATCGCGGAGCTGCAGGCGACGGCGCCCGATTTCGATGCTGCCATCGACGATCACATCGGCGATGACCTGCTGCGCCTCATCTTCACGGCGTGCCACCCCGTCCTGACCACTGAAGCGCGGACGGCGCTCACGCTGCGCTTGCTGGGCGGCCTCACGACCGAAGAAATCGCGCGCGCCTTCCTCGTCCCGACCGCGACGATCGCCCAGCGGATCGTGCGGGCCAAGCGGACGCTCGCCGCGGCGCGCGTGCCCTTCGAGGTGCCGCGGGGTGCGGAGCTCGGGCCCCGGCTCGCCTCGGTCCTCGAAGTCATCTATCTCATCTTCAACGAGGGCTATTCGGCTACGGCAGGCGACGACTGGCTGCGGCCCGCGTTGTGCGAGGACGCGTTGCGCCTCGGCCGCATTCTCGCCGAGCTCGCCCCGGCCGAGCCGGAGGTGCACGGACTCGTGGCCCTCATGGAGATCCAGGCGTCGCGCCTGCGCGCGCGTGTCGACCCGGCCGGCCGGCCGATCCTGTTGCTGGCCCAGGATCGCGGGCGCTGGGATCAGCTGCTCATTCACCGCGGTCTCGCGGCGCTGGAGCGGATCGAGGCGATGGGTGGGTCGCTCGGTCCCTACGCCTTGCAAGGCGCCATTGCCGCCTGTCACGCCCGCGCCCGGACGGCCGACCAGACCGACTGGACCCGCATCACCGCGCTGTACGACGCCTTGGCCCAGCTCACGCCGTCGCCGATCGTGGAGCTCAATCGCGGCGTGGCCTACGGCATGGCGTTCGGGCCAGCGGCGGGGCTCGAGATCGTCGATCCGCTCACGGCCGACCCGCAGCTCGCCGGTTATCATTTGTTGCCGAGCGTGCGTGGTGATCTGCTCTCCAAACTGGGGCGCTTCACGGAGGCGCGGGCCGAGTTCGAGCGAGCCGCCTCCCTCACCCGCAACACGCGCGAGCGCGAGCTGATGCTCGATCGCGCCAAGAATCTCAAGGAGACCTCATGAACGGTGCCGGGATGGCGTCCCGCTGGCGCTCGTGGGCGCCGCAATTGCTCAGCATTCTCAGGGTCGTGGCCGCGTTCCTGTTCTTGCAATTCGGGTCGGCCAAATGGTTTGCGTTTCCGGCCGCCATCATGCCGGGTGGAGGGACCGCTCCGATGGGTTCCTTGGCCTGGTTCGCCGCCGTACTTGAGGTGGTCGGAGGCGCCCTGCTCTTCCTCGGATTGTTCACCCGTCCGGTCGCATTCATCCTCGCCGGTGAGATGGCGATCGCCTACTTCCACGGCCATGCGCCCAATGGGTTTTGGCCGGTACTCAATCAAGGCACGCCCGCCGTCATGTTCTGCTTCCTGTACCTCTACATCTCGGCTGCCGGACCCGGGCCCTGGAGCCTCGACGCCAAACGCGGGAGGTAGACCGCTCGACCGCTCGATCGTCGCGGGGCCGATCGTCGCCGCCGTCTGGCTGATCGCCTGGCCCACGGCGCTGCAAAACCTCATCGGCGGCCTCCAGGGCGTGGTGGATCACGCGCTAGTCGGCCACTTCGTGGGTTTCGCCGGCAACGCGGGGATCGGCGTGGGAGTCCAGATATTCATCGTCGTCATCGCGTTCGTGATGTCGGTATTCAGCGGCATGGGCGTGTTGGTCGCGCGCTTTGCCGGCGCGAACGAGCCGGATAAGGTCAACCGCACCGTCTACCAGGCCTTCCTCGCCGCGATCGTGCTGTGGGGTGCGGTGCTGGCGCCGCTCGGCTGGGTGCTCGCGCCGTCGCTGCTGCGCGTGGTGAATGCCGCGCCCGCCGTGCAGGTGCAAGCGTTGCCGTTCCTGCGGATCAGCTTCGTGGGCAGTCTCGGGACCCTGCTCTTTTTCATGGTGAGCGGCGCGCTGCGGGCCGCGGGCGACGCGCGCACGCCGCTGCGGCTCGGCGTGCTCCTCACGGTGCTGAACATCGGGTGCAACATCGCCTTCATCACCGGTGTGGGGCCGCTGCCGCGGCTCGGTACGGCCGGCGCGGCGGTGGGCACCACGGTGGCAGGCATGGTCGTGTCGAGCATCGCCGCGTATCTGCTCTTCTCGGGCCGGCTCCCCGTGACATGGCACCGCGGCATGAATTGGCGGCCGGACTGGGCCGTGATCCGCGAGCTGTTCCGCTTCGGCCTGCCGACGGGTGTGCAGGGCATCGTGATGAACATCGGCGGCGTCCTGATGCTGCGCTTCATCGGTTCGCTGGCGCACAGCGCCGAGGCGCAGGCGGCCTACGCGGTGGGCTATGGCGAGCTCTTTTCCTTCATTACCTGGACGTCGGTGGGGTTGATGAGCGCCGCCGCCACCGTCGCCGGTCAGAATCTCGGGGCGCAGCGGCCGGACCGCTCGGTGCGCGGCGTACACGTGGCGGCGGGGCTCGGCCTCGGGCTCGCGGCGGCCATCGGCATCCTGTTCATCACGATCCCGCGCGCGCTGCTCGGCATATTCGGCATGACCGATCCGGTGGTCGTGGGCCTGGGCACACAGCTCCTGGGCTTCCTTAGCGTGTCGGGCCTGTTCGTCACCATGGCGCTGACCTACACGGGCGGGCTCCAGGGCACCGGCGACACTCGCTCGCCGCTCTATATCTCGATCGTGTCACAGGTCGTCGTCCCGCTCGGCCTCTGTACATTGTTGCAGGCGATGCGCGGCTTGCGCCCGGCCGACATCTGGACGGCGATCCTGCTCGGCCATATCACGCGCTGCGCCTTGAGCGCCCTGCGCTTCCGCCAGGGCAAGTGGCGAACCATCCGCGTGGAGCTGCAGCCCGCGCAATCGTAGCGATCTCTCGACTGGAGGCTGGCGTGCAAGTCCGAGTGTTGGCGATGCTCTTCGCGGCATTCTGTCTCGCCCAGGACGCGGCCGGGCAGACGCGCGCCGCCCCGCCGGTGGACCCGACGGGCCCACGCCCCATCCCCAGTCCGGTGTACGAATCCGCGGCGTTCAGCCGCGCGTTCGCGCGCGGCACGCGCACCCGCAGCGGCGTCCCCGGCCCGGCCTACTGGGTGCAGCACCCGCGCTACGCGATCACCGCGACACTCGACCCGGCGCGCGCCCGCCTCGACGGGCGCGAAACCGTCGCCTATCGCAATCATTCCCCCGACTCCCTGCGCCAAATCGCCGTCTACCTGCGCCAGAACGTGTTCGCCGCCGGCAGCCCGCGCCGCGACCCGGCCCCGATTACCGGTGGCGTGACGCTCGGCGGCGTGATGGTGAACGGACGCGCCGTACTTGCCGCACCGCCGCCGAACCCCGCCAAGCCCGTCACCGCGCCGCCGCGCGCGGGACCCGCGCCGGATCAATACACGGTGGACGGAACCGTGATGTGGATCGCGCTGGGCCATCCGCTCGCTCCGGGAGACAGTCTGACGCTCGGCTGCGCGTGGTCGTACACACCGCCGCCGGCGCCCGCCGACGGCCGCGAAGGGCACGACGGCCACGTCTTCTTCATGGGGTACTGGTATCCGCAGATCGCCGTCTATGACGACATCGACGGCTGGGTGACGGATCCGTACCTGCTCGAGGCCGAGTTCTACATGGACCCGGCCGACTACGACGTGCGCCTGACCGTGCCACGCGGCTGGGTGGTCGGGGCGACGGGCACGCTCGCGAACGCCGCCGCGGTCCTCTCAGCCCCCGCGCGCGACAGTCTCGCCGCGGCGCGGACGTCGGGACGGGTGATCCGCGTGCCGACAGCCGGTGGCGGCAGCGCGACGTGGCATTTCACCGCCGCCGACGTGCGCGACTTCGCCTGGGGCACGAGCGATCAATACGCCTGGGACGCAACTCGCGCAGTGATCACAGGGGCGGGTGGCACCGTGGACACGGTGGACATCAACAGTTTCTTCCGCTTGTCGGCGCCGGCGGCTGCGTGGCGCGTGGGCGGCGCGCGCTTTACGCGTGACGCCATCCAGCAGATGTCGGCGTACCTCTGGCCGTACCCGTATCCGCAGATGACGTCGATGGAAGGTGTGCTCGCGAGCGGCGGTATGGAGTACCCGATGATGTTCCTGATGCAGCCGTGGGCGGACACCCTGTCGCTCGCGGGCGACGTGATGCACGAGACCGGGCACATGTGGTTCCCGATGCAAGTCGGCTCCAACGAGACTCGTTATCCGTGGATGGACGAGGGCTTCACGCAGTTCGACGTGGCGCAGGGGATGCGGGTCTTGTACGGCGAGCCGCGTGTGGGCGGGCGGCCGAACGATTCCGAAACCGGACAGCGCGCGCTGTATCTCCGTACGGTGCGCGCCGGCCAGGACACGCCGCTCATGACGCCGGGGGGCGGCGACGCGTACCCGGAAGATCTCTACTTCGTCATGTACTACGACAAGACGGCGCAGGTCCTGGCGGCGCTGCGCGCGGTGTTGGGGGCGGACACGTTCCATCGCGGCTTCGTGGAGTACGGCCGCCGCTGGGTCGGACGGCATCCGCAACCCTACGACTTCTTCAATAGCATGAACGCCGCGGCGGGCCGCGACCTCGGGTGGTTCTGGACGACGTGGTTCTACCAAGGGTGGCCGCTCGATCAGGCGATCGATTCGGTCGCCGTGACCGGCGACTCGGTTACCGTCGGCATTGTCGATCGGGGACTCGCGCCGCTGCCGGTGCTGCTGGCCGTGACGCGCGCGGACGGGAGCGTACAGCGCATCACGGTGGCGGTCGACGTCTGGCTCGGGGGCGCCCGGCGCGCGCAGGTGCGCGTGGCCCGCGAGCCGCGCATCGTGCGGGTGGAAATCGATCCTGACGGTTTGTTTCCCGACGTCGACCGGACCAACCAGACCTGGACGCCGCATTGAGCGGCGCTTCCTGCGGAATGCCCTGGCCCGGATTCGAACCGGGACGCCTTGCGGCACTGCCCCCTCAAGACAGCGTGTCTACCAGTTTCACCACCAGGGCGAGGAGCGAAAGCTAGAAACGGGGCCGGAGGGGGTCAAGACTTGCGCTCGCGCGCCGCCCCGGCAAACCTACTGCCATGGCGTTGTGGGTCCCGTTCCTCTTCGGCGCAGGCGTGGGCGCGCTGCTCGGCTTCCTGTTCGGCCGCGCGCGGCGCGCGCCCGGTCCGCCCCCGCCGCCGCCCACGCCACGCGTCACCCGTCCCGACGTGCGGCGCGTGGCGCTCGATGAACACGCCGCCAATGTCCTGAACACCCTCAACAACCGTCTCGCCGCGATCGCTGCGCTATCGGACCTGCTCCAGGGCGCGACGCTCGATTCCGAGCGCGCGCACGCGCTCACCACGCTGCACGAGGAAGTCCGGCGCGCGGCGGAGATTACGCGCCAGTTCCTTGACCTGACCGAGCACGGGGCGGGCGCAGCCGAGCCGGCCGACGTGGCGCTCGTGCTCGCCGGCCTGCTGGTCGACCGCGACGTGACGGTGCGTGAACTGGGCGTGAAAGTGGCGCGCACGCTGCCCAATCTGCCGCTCGCCGCGTGCCCCGCCCCACAGCTCGCCGAGATGTTCGGCCGGCTGTTCGATTTCGCGCTGCGCCGCCTGCGCGAGAGCCGGCCGCCGCGCGAAATGCGCATCGAGCTCTCGGAAACGGGCCCCTCGCTCACCGTGGCGCTGTGGGACTCGGGCGCGCCGCTGTCGCCAGAGGCGGAGCAGCGGCTCGCCTCGCCGTTCCGGTTTACGCACGCGGGCGGCGGCGGCGAGGTGGAATTCGCCGTGGCGCGCGCGCTCGCGCAGTCGGCCGCCGGGACAGTGCGGCTGCGGCCGCGGGGCGCCCTCGGTGCCGAAGTGGTCGTCACGCTCCCTAAGACCGCACTCGGCACCGCCGTGCGGGCGCCCGCACTGCCGCGGCTGCCCAAGTTGCGCATCCTCTTGATCGACGACGACGCGGTGAATCGCGAGGCGATGGAGCGGCTGCTGGTACGCGAAGGACATGAGGTCACGGCGGCGGAGGACGGCATCGACGCGATCCGCCGGCTCGGGCCTTCGCCTGCCCGCCCGCCGTTCGACGTGGTTCTGACCGACCTGCAGATGCCGAAGCTCGGCGGCCGCGCGCTGTGGGAGCAGATGCTGGGCGAGCGCCCTGACCTGGCGCGACGCTTCGTGTTCGTGACGGGAGACCGGGCGCGGGACGAGACGCGCCGCTTTCTCGAGGAGTGCGGCCAACCGGCCGTGATGAAACCCTACGCGCTGGGGGAGCTGCTCAGCGCCATCGCGACGGTGGCCCGCGCCTAGGCGCCGAGCGCCTCTTTCACCGCTGCGAGCACGTCGTCCATCTCGAAGGGCTTGGCGAGCACGTTGAACGCGCCCATCAGGCGCGCGTGCTCTTTCAGGTCGACCGTACCGGTGCGGTCGCCGCCTGAGACCGCGATGATCCGCACGCCCGACCCTTCCTTCTTGAGTTGCCGGATGGTCTGCAGGCCGTCGAGGCCGGGCATGAAAATATCCGTGATGATCACGTCCGCCGGTGCCTTGTGCTGCAGCTCGATGCCCGCCGCCCCGTCGGCCGCCACCACTACCTCGTAGCCCGCGCGCGTCAGGATCTTGGACAGCGACCCGCGCACGTCGGCGTCATCGTCGATCACAAGAATGCGGGGCACGTCTACCCTCCCGGCCTGATCTCCGCCCACGCCACCTGCCGCGCCTCGACGGCGTCGCGCACCTGGCGCTCCCGTCGTGACAGCTCGGCGCTCCCGGTCTTCACCTCAATGAAGACTATGCGCTGTACCGCGCCGTCACTCAACCCCTCGAACACGACGAAGTCCACCGGACTGCCGAGAAACCGGGCATCCTTGGGATTGAACGCGAAGCCCGGCAGGTAGGGCACGAGCTGTTCGAACACCTTGCCCGCCGTCACCGCCTGGCTGCGCTGCACCGCGTCGAGCCGCACGGCGCGGGTGTAACCGACCTGCCAAACCAGAAACCACAGGAACGAAATCAGCACGCCGACCGCCAGGCCTGCGATCAAACCCAACGGAGTGATGGACGTCATACTCCACGCTAAACAATGCGGCGTGAGGCGCAAGGAGTTCTGGCAGCACCCCGGGTCGAGTGCTAGACCCCAGCCGCTATTGCGCCTGCGAGAGGCCCGTCCAGTATTGTGATCCACGGCACGGCCCCCGCCGCCACTATGGGCTCTTATAGTGACAGGAGGCACCTGATGATCGTTGCGAGTGTCCGGCAATCGCTCACGTGGGATGACCTGATCCGCCTGGTGGAGGGGATCCGCCGTCGCGATGCCGCGGCCGGCCGGGACGCGGCGGCCGCGCTCGACGCGGGCGACGTGGACCGCGTGCTCGACTCGGACGGTGCGCTCACCGCCGTGCGCGCCGCGCCGTCGCTGCCGCCCGCCCTGCCGTTCTCTCTCTTGTGGTACGTCCCGCTGCGCGCCGAGCTGCGCGCGCGCGGCGAATACGACCCCGAGCTCGCCGATTATGGCGCGTCCGTGTGCGTGGCTCTGCTGCGGACCCGCGCCGCCCGCGTCGCCGGCCGGCTCGAGCCCGGTCTCGCCGACTGGACCCACGCGATCGACGCGCTGCCCGACGACTCCGTGGCGCGCGCCGAGCTCGCCTCCGATTGCGGCGCCCTCGCGCTGTGGTGGGCCGGCGTGTTCCCCGAGCGGCTGGAGCGGACCGGTGACGGCGCGCTCCGCGCTTACGTCACATTTGCCGCGCGCGCGCTCGACCTCGCCTCGGCCCTGTTGCGCGACTACCGGCCCGGCGTGTCCGCGCTGTACGAGCGCGCCGCGGCGATCGCGCCGGATCTGCGCGAGGCCCTCGCCTCCGCGCACCGCCTGCTCGCAGCGTAACACCTCCCTCAAACGACGACGGGCGGCTCAAAACTGCGAGCCGCCCGCCGGGTCGTAGTGTGACGGTACCGTCACGATGTCGCGCGGCCGCGCGCGTGTCAAGCTAGGCGGTGAGACGCCCCAACTCCGCTTTGACCCGCTCCAACTCGGCGTGGCCACCCGCCCCCTCGAGCAGCTCCTGCGCCCGCTCGAGATACGCCCGCGCTTCATCCGGCTGACCCAGGGCCTCCTTGAAGACCCCGTATTCGTAGAACACCTGGGCTTCCGCGACGGGCGGACACTGCAGTTGCCGCGCCAGCTGCACTGCCTGCTCGAAGAACACGAAGCCCGTCTCTTCCTTCTGCAGGCCGCGCAGCCGCCCGAACAGTGTGTAAATCTGCACCAGCCGGGCCGCGAGACTCGCGGCGATGGCGAACTGCTCGGTGCGACGAATCTCCTCCTCCGCCTCCAGCAAATGCCCGGAATCCATCTGCTGTTGCGCCAGGTTCAGGCGAATCGACACCTCGAGCCCCGGGTCGGGGTCGCCGCGACGCACCCAGGCGAGTCCCTCCCGGTACACGGCCGTGGCGGCCGCGCCACGCCCCAAGGCCGCGTCCACCTGCCCCTGCGTGTTGAGGACACGGGCGACCTCATGCGAGTCCCCGGCCGCCTCCAAGCGCTCCCGCGCCTCCCGCAGGTGCTCGCCCGCCGCGGCCGAGTCGCCCTGGCGGCGGGCCAACTCACCCAGCGCGTGATGGATCCGGCCCAACAAGGCGCCGTCCGCCGCCGCCTCTGCCTGGCGCAGTGCGCGGTTGTACCAGGCCTGCACACCCGGCCATTCGCCCCGCTCCAGTGCCACGGCGCCCAGGCCCAAGCACGCCGTGATCGCGCCCGCCTGGTCGAACTCCGCCTCGGCGAGAGCGAGGGCGCGCTGGTAGTTCCGGGCGCCGTCCTCGTAGCGGCCCAGCGACAGACACAGGTGGCCCAGGGCGTCGAGGGCCCGCACCTCGGGGCGGCGGTCCTGCAGCCCGGCCGCGATGCTCAGGGCCAGCGC
>WNGO01000206.1_pt1 | contig 39433 bp, 35 predicted proteins | sample 5400511 | NCBI WGS metagenome assembly WNGO01 (sample SAMN13153380, study PRJNA577476) | soil metagenome | isolation source: 20 cm soil or saprolite under Garry oak tree replicate 2 | place: USA:California | collected 2016-06-15 | reverse complement strand
CATTTCCGCCTTGAGCAATCCGGCCGGCGCCGACAGAAGATCGGAACGGAGCGAATTGCTGCAAACGAGTTCACCGAGATTGCGGCCGGCGTGCGCTTCGGTCATGCGCTGCGGGCGCATCTCGAACAGTTCCACGGCGACACCGCGCCGGGCGAGTTGCCAAGCCGCTTCCGTGCCGGCCAACCCGCCGCCGATAATGCGAACGATATTTTTCATGAAGATTTCGGCGGCTGAAAATAGAGTTCGCTTGGCTGAACTCGCCGCGACTGGAAATTACCGCACGATTTAAAAAATCGCCAGCTACGCTGCGCCGGCCTCCGACTGAGCCGCGGGTTTTTCGGCGCTCTGCAATGGCTCTTCAGCCTGGATCGAGTAGCCGCACTCTTTCTTATAGCAGCGATGCGTCCGGCCCGCCCGCTTGGTCACCTTCTCGACTAGAATCGGGCTGCCGCATTTGGGACAAGGGAGTGGCAGCGGCTTGTCCCAAGAAGCGAACTTGCATTCGGGATAGCGGTCGCAGCCGTAGAAGATCTTGCCCCAGCGTGACTTGCGTTCTTTAATGTTGCCTTCTTTGCATTCCGGACATTTGATGCCCAGATCCACCGGTTTTTGCAACGGTTGAATATTCTTGCACTCGGGATAGCCGCTGCAGCCGAGAAACTTGCCGAACTTACCCCAGCGCAGCAGCATCGGCCGGCCGCACAGTTCGCAGGTTTCATTGACTTCTTCCTCTGCGACGATTTGAATCTCGCCGTTGTCGGCGCGTTTGAAGTTTTTCGTGCTCTTGCACTCGGGATATTGCGGACAAGCGAGGAACTCGCCGTTACGCCCCCACTTGATCACCATTTTTGCGCCGCACTTCTCGCAGTCGATGTCCGTCGGCACCTCTTGGCGCTTGACGTCGCGCATCTCTTTGTCAGCTTTCTTGAGATCGCGCGCGAAGGGCGTGTAAAAACGCTTCATCGCTTTCGTCCACTTCTCTTTGCCGTCCTCGATCTTGTCGAGCTCGTCCTCCATCCCAGCGGTAAACTCGACGTTTAAAATATCGGGAAAGCTTTCGACCAAAAGATCGGTAACGAGAAACCCCAAATCAGTCGGCGCCAAAGAGCGGCCTTCGTTCTGCAACACGTACTCACGATCGAGAATATTCGAAATGATGGCCGCGTAAGTTGACGGACGGCCGATACCTTTTTCATCCAGCTCCTTTATTAAGGACGCCTGGGTGTAGCGCGGCGGCGGCTGCGTGAAGTGCTGGCGCGGGTCGAGCGCAAGCAATTTGAGCGCATCGCCCTTTTGCAAATCCGGCAATACGCCGTCCGAAGCCTCGGCGGCGTCGTCGCCATCCTCGTCTTCGTTTGGTTGCGCGGCGCGCTCGTCGCGCCCTTCGATATACACTTTCATGAAACCTTCGAACTTGATCTGCTGACCGGTGGCCCGAAACCGCGCTTCTCTGACCGGAATTTCGAACACCGTCTGATCGTAAACCGCAGGCACCATTTGACTGGCGACGAAACGGTCCCAGATCAACGAATAAAGCTGAAACAAGTCGCGCCGCAAATAACGCCGCACTCGATCCGGGGAATAATCCAGGGACGTCGGACGAATCGCCTCGTGCGCGTCCTGTGCACCTTTCTTCGAGCGAAACGTGTTCGGCTTGCCAGGCACATAGTTTTTGCCGTACTGCGCTTGAATATGCTGCCGCACCGCGGCTAAAGCGTCGGCTGAAATCCGTGTGGAATCGGTACGCATGTAGGTGATCAGACCCACCGAACCCTCGCTGCCGAGCTCGACGCCTTCGTAAAGTTGCTGCGCCAGTTGCATGGTGCGCTTGGGTTGAAAGCCGAGCTTGCGCGCCGCTTCCTGTTGCAATTTGCTCGTCACAAAAGGTGGCGTCGGATAACGGCGGCGTTCTTTCTTCTCGACCTCGGCGATGACCCACGACGCGCCGTCCAGCGACTTGACGATGTCCCGGACGTGGGACTCGTTTTCCAGACGGAACTTTTTGTTGTCGACCTTCTGGCCTTGCCATTGAGCCAGACGCGCTTTGAAGGAAGGCGGCAGCCGTCCTTCCAATTGCGCCATCAGCGACCAGTACTCGACCGTCTCGAAGGCGCGGATTTCGCGCTCGCGCTCGCAGACGAGTCGCACCGCCACCGATTGCACGCGCCCCGCGCTCAGTCCGCGCCGCACTTTTTTCCACAGCAGCGGACTGATCTGGTAACCCACCAAGCGGTCCAATACCCGGCGCGCAATCTGCGCGTCGAACTTGTTGCGGTCGAGCTCCTGCGGATTGGCGATCGCTTCCTGCACCGCTTTTTTAGTGATCTCGTTGATCAGCACGCGGTGTACATGCTTGTGATTTTTCGCGACCTGACCGGCGATATGCCACGCGATCGCCTCGCCTTCGCGGTCGGGGTCGGAAGCCAGATAGATATTCTCTTTTCCTTTGGCCGCCTTCTTGAGGTCGTCGATGACTTTTTTCTTGGCTTGAATCACGTGGAAATCCGGCGCGAAATCCTTCTTGATATCGACGCCGAGTTTGCTTTTCGGTAAATCGACGACGTGACCTACGGAGGCTTTGACTTGAAAATCGCGTCCCAAATACTTTTCCAAAGTCTTGGCTTTGGCGGGCGATTCAACGATGACTAGATTTTTTGCTGCCATGAATTAAACTCGATTCTGAATGCTCCCAATCGCGATGCCTAGATTTATCTTTCCGCTCGATAAATTTTTCCCGGCGACTGTCGCAGCAGCCCCTGCAACTCTAACTCCAGGAGAGCCTCTAAAACCTGAGCGGCCGACATGCCGGTTCTTTCAATCACTTGATCTATTTGCAGGCTGTCCTCCTGCAGTAACGCGAAAATCTTGCGCGCGGCATCGCTGGCATTTTGCGGCAGCAACCGCGGCGCGCGTTGTGCCGCGCCGCCGGAGCGATCCAATAGCTGCGGCGCGATCTCTTCGATAATGTCGTCGACGCTCTCGACGAGCTTCGCTCCCTGGCGGATCAAGCGGTGTGCGCCCCGGCTCCGGCTTGAACCTACTTCGCCCGGCACGGCAAACACTTCGCGGCCCTGCTCCACCGCTAAAGTTGCGGTAATCAGCGAGCCGCTCTTCTCCGTCGCTTCGACCACGACGACACCCAACGACAAACCACTGATCAGACGGTTGCGCGCGGGAAAATTGAATGCCATCGGCCGCGTGCCGATCGGTAACTCCGAAATCACCGCGCCGCTTTCGCTGATGCGCCGGTAAAGTATTTCATGCTCCGGCGGATAGGCGCGTTCGACGCCGGAACCGAGAACGGCAAAAGTGCGTCCGCCGGCCTGAAGCGCGCTCTCGTGGGCGCTGCCATCGATGCCGCGCGCCATCCCGCTCACCACGGTGAATCCCAAGGACGCCAGGCCACGCGCCAAATCGCGCGCGACACGGCGCCCGTATTCGCTTGCGCTGCGCGAGCCGACGATCGCCACCGCTTTGTCGTCGGCCGTAAGAATATTTCCCTTAACGTAAAGAAACGGCGGCGGGTCGGCGATCGTCCGCAACCGCGCTGGATAATTCGGATTGGTAAAAGGAATAATCGCAATCCCAGCGTCGCGCGCGCGCTCGATTTCATCGTCGATCTCAGCCCAATCGGAAAAAGCGAGGATCCCGTCGATCGCGTCGCGGTGCAATCCTTCGACTTGTTCGAGCTCGGCCGGTGCAGCGGAAAATGCCGCCGTCGGATCAACGAACCGCGCCGTGAGTTTTTTAAAACTCACACCGCCGAGTCCTTTGACTCGCGCGAGCGCTAGCCAAGGCGCATTGACATGTCGCGACGATACCGACAACCGCAGTCCCTTCTCGAAGGATAAAGATGCCTGAATCATATTCTTCAAAGCTTTGTCAAACTGCGGCGCGAAACAATCGATGTAGCCGCGGCCAGAGAAACGAGATACAAATGATAAGGCAATTTGAAATTGAACGCTAGACAGCGTCGCCGTATGGGGTCGAGACTAACACGCTAGAATCGTGGGAAGTTGCTGATTTTGCACTACGTTTACCTAGGCTCGGTAATTTTCTTTGGCATCCCAATTCAACCTGGAGCGGGAGATTCTGCCACTGAGTGACGTTGCTTCTTGATCTTTTTACGCGCATGGAACGCCGTGATGCCGCCCTCATTGACGACGATCCGGCATCGATGGGTCACGATCTTTTGCCTTTTTTCTCTTCGCGCCGCGCCCGCAGGTCGAGCCGTATCGGCGTCTGCTCAAATCCCAAGCTTTGCTGCAACTGATGCATCAAATATTTTTTATAACTCTCGAGCACGGCTGTCGGCCGGTTGACAAAAAGAGTGAACGTCGGTGGCCGCGTGCCGCTCTGCGTACCGTAATAAAATTTCACTGGCTTATTCTGCGCCAGCGGTGCGCTGTGGGCGCGGACGATCTTCTGCAGCGCCTGATTGACCATCGAAGTCGACACCTTGCGCCGATAGGATTTTAGAATTTGTGCGCCGACCTCGGTCATTTTGCGGACGCCGAATCCCGTGGCTGCCGAAATAAACGCGATGGGAATAAATTCTAAAAACGAGAGCCGGTAGTTTATTTCGTCGCGGTAGCGATCGACGCTTGGGCTGTCTTTTGAAACCAGATCCCACTTGTTGACGGCGAGCAGAAGCGCTTTGCCGCGTTCGACCGCGTAGCTTAGAATTTGCGCGTCCTGATCGGTGACGCCTTCCGGACCGTCGACGACGTGAATGACAAGATCGCCGCGGTCAACCGCGCGGAGCGAACGTTTCACGCTGGAGCTTTCGATCCGATCATCGATCCTCGCTTTGCGGCGAATACCGGCCGTGTCAACCAAGAAGCAAGCTTCGCCTGCCAGCTCGAACGGCGTGTCCAAGGAATCCCGCGTCGTCCCCGGTTTGGCGTCGACCACCGAACGCTCATAACCGAGCAAACGGTTAATCAACGTCGACTTGCCAACGTTGGGCCGCCCGACGACAGCAACGCGCAACGTCTGAACGCTTTGTTCGACAGTCTTTTTGTCCCCCTCCTCGCCGTCCGAAAAGAGCGGCGGAAAGCGTTGCACGACATCGTCAAGCAACTCGGCTATCCCTAACCCGTGTTCGGCGGAGATCGAATAGAGCTGGCCGATGCCGAGCGCGAAAAATTCATAGAGATTAACGGCGCGCCGCTGAGAATCGAGCTTGTTGACGGCAAAGAACACCGGCTTGCCGGACCTGCGCAGCACGTCGACGGCGTCTCGATCCAGCGGATTGAGCCCGCTTTTGCCGTCAAACAGAAAAATAATGACATCCGCTTCGGAAACCGCGCGGCGGCTCTGAGCTTGTACGCTCGCTTCCAGCGCGCCATCGCTTTCCGCATCCAGGCCGCCGGTGTCGACGATCACATAGCGACGATCCGCCCACATGGCTTGCGCGTAATTTCGATCCCGCGTCACCCCCGGCAAGTCGTCGACAATCGCTCTGCGCTCGCCGATCAGACGATTAAACAGCGTGGACTTGCCGACGTTGGGGCGGCCAACGATCGCCACCATGGGGAGCTTGGATGACCGCTCTTGCGCCATCACAAGATTCGCTGATGAGGATCGAATCATTTATAAACCCATTTCGGTTAACAAGTGTGGGTTTTGCGTCCAGCCCGGATCGACCCGCACAAAGAGCTCGAGAAAGATTCGGCAACCGAGCAGCGCCTCTAGCTCCTGCCGCGCCTGCTGGCCGATTTCTTTGAGCATCGAGCCGTGCTTGCCAATCAAAATGCCTTTGTGCGAGTCGCGCTCGGTATGAATGGTCGCGGCAATGACGATCAGATTCTTTTCTTCTTTTTCGACAAACTCATCGATCGTTACAGCGACGCCGTAGGGAATTTCCTCGCGCGTCAGCAGAAACACTTTCTCGCGCACGAGCTCCGAAGCGAGAAATCGCTCCGTCTGGTCGGTATGCTCGCCTTCGGTAAAATATGGTGGCCCTTCGGGCAGCCAGCCTTCGACAATCTTCAAGACGATATCCAATCCTTCGCCCTTGAGCGCGCTCACCGGGACGATCTCTTTGCCGGGCAAAAGCTGGGCACACCGTTCTATCAGCGGCAGTAACTTGCCCTTGGAGACAAGGTCGATCTTATTGAGCAGAATCAATACCGGCGTTTCCACGCCGCGCAGCGTTTCGGCGATCCGCTCTTCTTCCTGCTTGATTTTATCATGGGCGTCGAGTAGCCAGAGTACCCCGTCCACTTCGTCCAACGTTTGTAAAGCGATATCCATCATGCGCCGGTCCATCAGTGAATGCCCCTGATGCATTCCCGGCGTGTCGAGAAAAATAATTTGCGATGACGGCGTCGTGCGAATACCGGTAATGCGGTTGCGCGTCGTTTGCGGCTTGGGTGAAACGATCGCGACTTTCTCGCCGAGGATGTGATTCAGCAACGTCGACTTGCCGACGTTGGGGCGGCCGATAATTGTAATGTAGCCGGAACGAAACGGGCGCTCGCTTTTTTCCTTGTTCTTATTTTTCGTGTCTGCCATAAAGGATCCCTGAAGCGCGCCGGTATTATGACACTAACGACCCGCCGTTCAAGGTTGCGATCCTAGACGAAATTCGTTCATGCCCATCAGACTCACGCCGCAGATGAAACAGCGTCTCACGCGCCGCACGATGGAGATGCTGCAACGCTCGTTGAGCTATTTTCCCGAATTAACAGACGCGCAGATCACCATCGGGTATACGCGCAAACATCTGGGCAGCGCCACGGTGATCTATCGGAAAGGAGTGGTCTCGAGTCTCATCATCCGGCTCAGAGTGCGCAAAGTCACCTATCAAACCATCGGCCATGAGCTGACCCATTTGATTCAAGGCTTGGCCTATGGCGATAGCTCAGGAGCGCGCTCTGCCGATCCACAAAAAATTCCCTCCGGCGAGAAACAATGCGATATCTGGACCCTGGCACGCGATCCGCTCTTCTGTGACGATGCGCCGACTTATCTTAAGATGCCGCGCATCATGCGCGAGCACTGGCCCGATTACGCAGGGCTGGTGCGCGACCTCTGTCTGGCGGCGATTGAGCGGCGCCACATTCACCGCCAATATATTCGCTGGCTTGAAGACGAGATGGCTAAAATGCCGCGCGCGCCTGGGCAAATAACACCAGCGACGGCTCAGTTAACCTTGCCTTTTGCAACCTGACTAATCTGACCGCGGGACCGCCTCCTGTCAGCGAACTCTCATCCCGTAGTAATCGTCTCGATTTCTTGCAGCTGCGCCACCGTGAGACTCCAATCGGCGGCTTTGACGTTGCTGGTGACATGTTCCAACTTTCGCGCGCCGGTGATCACCGAACAGACAGCCGGCTGCGCCAGCAACCAAGCCTGCGCCAGCTCGTTGACGCCGCGACCGTGATCCTTTGCCCACGCGGTTAGTTTGCTAATTAAATTATAATTTTTCTCGTTCATCAGCTCTTGCACGTTTCGCACCGACTCACCGCGCGAACCGGGTGGTGCCGGCTTGCCCAATTCATATTTGCCGGTGAGAAATCCGCCTGCCAGCGGATAGTAGGGCACAAAACCGACTCTGTGCGCGCGGCAATAGGGCAATACTTCGCGCTCGACGGCGCGTTTCAACAGGTTGTACTCGGACTGCAGCACAACGAAGCGCGTCCAGCCTTTGAGCTCCGCCAGGACATTGGCGTGTGCCAATTGCCACGAAGCGTACGCCGAGGCGCCAATGTAGCGAACTTTTCCCATGCGGATGAGATCGTCCAAGGCGCGCAGGGTTTCGTCGATCGGCGTGGTATCGTCCCAACGATGGCAATAGTAAAGATCGATATGATCGCTCTGCAACCGACGCATGCTTTGCTCCACCGCCTGCATCAGCTGATAGCGCGACGCGCCCCAGCTGTTGGCGCTGGTTTTTCTGGGAAAATTAAACTTGGTCGCAATGACGAACTTGTCCATCCGTCCTTTGAAAGCATTGCCCAGGGTTTCTTCGGAGCGGCCGTCGTTGTAGGTATTTGCCGTGTCGATGAAGTTGACGCCAGCATCGAGCGCAGCGTCGACAATTTGATTGACCTCTGCTTGTCCCACTTCCCGCGATCCGAATCGGTTGGCGCCCAAACCGACGACCGAAACGCGCACGCCCGAATGCCCCAGTTGCCGATACTCCATGCAAACTCCTTGACTAACGGTTCTTTTCAATTCGCGGGCTTGACGATGGCGAAGCAGCCGTGATCAGGAAAAAGTATCGAAGGGAAAATTATCGCTTGCGGACCGAAGACGAAACCAATCTGAGCAAGGGAGCCGGCTTCTTACCCGAGCGGTCCCGCCCGCAGTTCCAGCATTCGGAGAATTGGCCCTCGATTGTTTCGCCACAACCGCCACACAGCCAGGATTTTTTCACCGACTCCATCGGCGCCAAGGTTTTCCTGAGGATGGCCGTCGCTTTAGCGACTTTCTCATCGTCGACGACCCAGAGCTCCGGCCAGCACTCGATGGGCGGCAGCTCGCCGGCGGCGCTGCTGAGGTCGAGATTTCTCGCGATACACCGGATGCCGAAGGTCGCCAAAACGTTCTTCAGGTGACCGATCATCAGTGGATCTTTGGCGCTGTGGATCCGCTTCATCCGCCGTTCGTAAAGAACTACGCGCCCCGCCGCAGCGCTTCTTCGTTCAATTTTAGTTTCTCGCCGAGCCAGAGCGAGCGGACGAGATGATCGCCGTGGCCGTCGCCGGTCGATGGATGCACGAGCACCGACAAACCTTCGCGATGAAGCATTAGCCAAGGCACGACTTTGCCGAACTCTTCGGGCGCGAAAACCGCTTGGTACATGGCATCGAGATGCGGTCCTACAGGCTCGTCATGCCAGCCGCCGAGCTGCACATTGAAAGCGGCCAATCCGGCGCGCACCCGCGCCGCGGCATCCCGGGTTTTTGCCGGATCATAATAGATGTGGGCATGGTAACCCTTGATCACCCGCTCGCTCATGGAACACCTCTCTGATGAGAGTCTCTGTTCTTTATTAGCAAATCTGGCTTGCGGAAGCCAAATCAAAGGGAAGTTTGCTCGGGGAAAAATTCCGGGTCGCGACTGCGTGAGTCGGTAAAGGTCAATGCGGAGAATGCCTTATGACGGAGGGCCTGGGCAGCGCTCAGGAATTAGCCGGCTCCGAAATCTCTTCGGGAAAGATGTATTCGTAACCCGCCGTGCCGAAGTTGACCAGGATCAGCTGGCGTCCCAGGTTTTCTACCATCCTAACGAAAGTACCTTCGCGTGGCAGGAGCACCCCCGTTTTTTGCGAGCGAATGGGTTTACTGGTTTTCAACAGGTCTCCAGGGCTCATCGTTTCTCCTTCCCCGTGTGGAATTGACGCGTTGTGAATTTCTAGGATCTAATCAGTCGGATGTCGTCCCTTCATTCTTTAGACGTCCGCCGCATAAAAAATAATGCAAGGGCAAGACCAGAGGGTTTTTGGCTCCATAAACGCTCGATATAATGTCCTGCGCGTTTCGGACGTGAGGTGCGTCGGCGAGCAAAAATTATGAAAAACACAGGTGTTTTTTAGACTTTCTCATATTTGTGCAGGATTTTTCCTGACATCCACCAGAAATTTCAAAGGCGCCGTTTTAATCGACGTTGCTGAAAAACAAGGCAGCAAGGTCGCCGCTCTTGTTTCGAACGGCTCACAAATTGTCGAACGCCACGGCAAGATTCGAATGCTCATTGTCCACGTGATAGCCCACCAATAATTCACACCGTCGAAGAGCTCTCGGCAATTCTAACGCAGGTAACGTCGCCACACGCAGCAGAGTATTCCCGCGCCGGACCGAAGCCACAAGATCCGCGCTTCGCAACACAAAGCGTTTGGGCATCCAAAAATTGAAAAAGAAAAAAGCTTGACGGCAGGAAAAATATTTACGAAGTGAAGCGTATCGGCCAGTCACGAGAACTATTAAGTCCGTTCAATCACCACCGCTAAATTTTTTGTCCGCTTCGGGCGCTGATCGATTTTCATTCGGCTTGACCAAACATCTTGAGCAGACGCGACCGCGACCTTTGAACCACCCTCTGAGAAAGTGATGCCGGCAAACGATCTTGCCGCACTGCGAACATCTTCCACCACCGACCTCGCCGAATTTACGGCCACATATAGCACAGGTGAATGGAACGATGCACGAAAAAAAATCCATATGGTGACAAATTTTTTAGCGCAGCGTAGACATCTCAAAGTCTGCGGCACCAGACTGGCGGGCGCTCGATCACGATATTACAGGGCGTCAGATTAGATTTCAGGTTTCAGTGACGCTCTCACCTCGCACCATACACCTTCTCAAAAAAACCCTCGCCGTCGAGTTTCTTGAGCCAGCTGTTGTCGACGATATCTTCGACTTTGATAGCGGCGGCTCTGGGGTTTTGCTCGGCAACGTATTTGATGACGATCTTAAATCCTTCCAATGTCGGATACGGTTTGCGGTCGAGCTCCTCTTGAGCCTCGGTATAATAATCTTCGGCGGCGTCGACGTTGGGGAGGCGAAGATTTCTCGCGATCACTTCCTTGACCGCTGGTTTGTTCTCCTTCTTAAAAATATACCCGTACGCTTCGATGATGCCGCGGGTAAAACTGTCAACCGTCTTGGCGTTGGTGATTCCGTATTCTTTTTTGATCGTGAGACCGGTGTTTTGGTACGGAACCTTTGATTTATACATATTGAGCAGCTGATAATAGCCTTTGGCCGTCATGACTTTCGTCGCCACCAGCTGCAACATCGCCGCGTCGATCGCTTTGTTTTCCAGCGCCACCATGCGGTCGGGATCGACGCCGGTTTGCACCAGGATGATCTTGTCGCGCTTGAGATCCAAGCCCAAATGCTCCAGAGCGATCAGTGCAGAAATATGCGATGAGCCGCCGAAGCGGGCAGTGCCGATTCGCTTGCCCTTCAAATCTTCGGCTCTGCGCAAATTCCGCTGGGTCATCAAGGTAAACGGCGAGGTGTTGCTCAGACCGAGAAAGAAACTCAGCTTCTCGCCGGCCGCGGCCAGACTGACTAGCGACGCCGGCGCGTTGGCGGTCATCTGCAACTCACCGGCTTGAAACATCTGCGCCACCAGCGAGCCGCTGTTGACCAGGATCAATTGAACGTCCAGCCCATACTTCTCAAACAATTTCTTGTCTTTTCCCACCCAAAGCGGCGCCATGTGCGGCGTCGGCGTCGACAAAGCGATGCGCACCACCTGGAGCTTCTGCGCTCGCGCCGGCGGCGCCATCAGCAACACCGGCAATAAGGCCAGAGACAAAAGAGTGGCGACTACTGTTTTCACCAAGCTAACCTCCACGAGAGTTTTAACTGTCATCCGACAATCTCGCGGAGTGTACCCGATACGAAGACTTTGAAGCAACGGGGTCGATTTAAGCCGCAACTTTGCGGACCGGCCATTGCCTGAAAACCAGATCGGCGAGAAAGAGAATTAATCCGGCACATGCCAATGGCCACCAGATGTCGCGGCCATGAATAGCTTTTCCCGGCGTCGGTTTATAAAACCGCTCCAGGCCGCGCACGAATTTCTCCGGATCGAGCATTTCGCCACCGGTTTCTTCAGCGAGCCGACTCAGCAGCGACAGATTGGGTTTGAGCTCGCGATATTCCTTCGGATAAGGCGCAATGTAAGGAACAGTTGCCACGGGCAGCGGCCCGTCGGTGCCGTCACCTTGGGCGAACAGCGTGACGAAGTAAATGCCGCGCGCCGCCGGGGTAAATTTACCTTCATAGCGACCGGGCGCAGTCTGCTGCAACGCTCGCTCATCGCTGGCTTGATTGGGCGTCGTGATATTGGCTTTGAGCTTTAGGTAATTTAGAAACTTGCCGTCGCGCGAAGTCAGGTCCGTCGTGACTTTGATCGACTCGCCGTCGGCAGAAAAATCGGTGCGCGTCTTGGTTTCGACAACCTTGCGCATGGTATCGCGCGCCAGTTGACTCGCCCATTGGGGAAATCCTTGCCACGTAACCCAATCTTTGCCCCAGCGCCCGCTCAAGTCGGAAGTGAACGCCATCACCCGGCCGACGCCGTAGCGCCAGGCAACCAGCAGCGGATCTTTGTCGGCGCGCATCAGCAGCTCGGCACGCGCTTTCGGATAGGTGAGCACGTAGCCGCGCAGCGCGGGTAAATTGCTTTGCGCCACGCCTTTGAGCGGGCCGGTGGGGGCGACGATCGTTGGGGTTACGGGTTTTTCGATCAGCAGATCGCGCGAGATCAGCAGCGTTTCGGTGGTAAAGATTTGTGGGATCGTCTCCGGGTCCAGGGCGACGTAACCGCGCCCTTTGCCGTCTTTGGCGATGTCGGCCATCAGCTGCACGTCAGCGTCGTTGCCGACGGAGACGGTGGAGACCGTGATGCCGTCGCGCGCCATCTTGGCGGCGAGCGAGTGGAAGTCCGCCTTATCCGTCAGCCCGTCGGAGAGCACGATTACATGTTTGATCGCCGCCTGCTTGGCGGCAATGCCGCGATACGCTTCGACCATCGCCTTGTACAGATCCGTGCCGCCGTCGGACTGCAAAGACGATAACTTCTCAGAAATCCATTCGCCCTTGCCGACTTGCCTGAACGGCAGAGTCCAATCCCAGCTCGCGTCGAAGGCGAGAATGCCGACTTGATCCGTCGGGTTCATAATGTCGGCGGCGGCGATCGCCGCGGCTTTGGCAAGATCGAGCTTGGTGCTGCCTTCCGCGCCCGCGCCCATGCTGCCGGACTTATCGAGCACGAACAGCAGCGCCACATGCGGCATCTCGAGCCGCGCCGGTGGCCGCATGTCGACCGGAAGCATGCGCTCGAGCGGCGTGCGGAAATAGCCGCCGGCGCCGTAGCTCTGGGAGCCGCCGATCACGAGCAGGCCGCCGCCCAAGTCGCGGACATATTTTTCGATGCTCTCCATCTTGGCGTGCGACAATTGAAACGCCGGCACGTTGTCGAGCACCAAGAGATCGTACGCCGAGAGCTCGGATAATGAGAGCGCGTGGGCATCGGGAGCCGCTTGCACCACCGCGTAGCCTTGCACTTCTAGAACTTTGGCAATCACCCGCCGGCTTTCATTTTGTGCGGAGAGCAAGAGCACCCGCGGCGGCCCTTTCACCGACACCACGCCCTGCAATAAATTATTTTCCGCCAGTGTATCGTCCGGCGATTCCACCAGGAGCTCGTAGGTATGGTTGCCGCGTTCGGTGAGGCTATCGTGGAACGCGATCGAGTTGCTGCCCGCCTTCAGGCGCAATTGCCGCTCCGACTGCAAAACGCCGTCGCGCAACAGGCGGAGCCGTGCCGGCGCTTCCCGCAAGCTTTCAATCGAGCCGTGAATTTCGAATCCTTCGGCGCTGTCGACTTGGCGCGGCAAGGTAAGATCGCTCAGATAGATTTCATTGCGGCCGCGCGACAGACTCACCGGCAGTGTCCAAACCTCTACGCCCTGACTGCGCAAGAGTGGAATGACGCGCGCGGTCTCGCCGCGATTTTCATTGCCGTCGGAGATCAGCAGGATTTTTCCCTGACGCCCTTCGCCGACTTGCGCGACAGCAGCTTGCAGCGCCGCTTGAATATCGGTTTCGTCGCGCTCCGGGCGCGAGCTGAAATCGCCCGCCGGAATGTTTTCGCGCGGCAGAGACTCCCACTCGGGCGCGCTCCCAAAAGTCAAAAGTCCGGTGCGGGTATCGGCGCTCTTGATTCGGCTCGCCGCGTCGAGAATCTCAAGCGCTTTTTCCCGCCCCTCTTGACCGACGCTGCGCGACAGGTCGACGCCGAGAATGACATCGAGAGCGGTTGCGGCGCGAAAGATGCGCGGATTGACCAGCGCGACCGCCAGCGCCACCAGCGCCGCGCTCCGGATGAGAATTGGATAGACCGGCATTCCCTGGCGAAGCGCCAACAAGAGCTCCAGCCCGAGCACGGCTAGCACCGCGCCCAACAGCGCCGGCCACAGAGTGAGTCCGCTTTCAGTCGCCGCGCTCTCTTCTTCACCCTTCTTCGCCGCCGCGCCCAAGCTCGCCCGCGGCTGGATCTGCGACTCGTCCTCGTCGAATAGATTGACCGCGAAGCGGCCGTTGTGGTTGGCGCTCTGGTAACTGTAAAAGCCGGTTTGGAATGTGTCGGTGAATACCAGTGGATTCGAGGCCGAATTGAAAATCTCTTTTTTTCCGGAAGGCGTGGTGATTTCCAACGTGCCGTCGTTATTTGGCAAGCGTAAGGCGATGGGAGCGCCGGCCTGCGTCGTCTGTGCGGGAAATTCAAGCTGATCGGGGTGAAACCACTCAAGCGCATTGTGCAAGAGAATTGGAAACGCCACGCGCAAAGGCAGATCGGAGGCCATCAGGTCGAATCCGAAAAAAAGCAGCCGAAGCTTGCCCTTGTCTAAGGCATAAAGCAGCGGGGTCTGCTCGGAGCGGGCCAACACCGTACCTTCGTCGCGCACGCCAATCCGCAGGGCTTCGTTAATTCTGAGATCGCCAAGATTCAAGCCATCGGTGAGCGGGTGTTTGGCGAGCGGTGCAACGATCCGCGGATTTTGCATTGTCCCCTTAAAGTCGATCGGCAAATTCGGGGCGACGGTGTCGATCAAGATAAAGTTGCCTTGCTTGAGCGCGGGAGGGGTTACGCGGTCAAAGATCACAACGTCGAAGGGCGGCGCCGAATGCATGGCTTCTTCGTCCCAACGCGGCGCGAAGCTTAATTGAACATTGGCGAAGAAGCGCAAGAGCTGACTCAGATAAGGATTTCCCGGCCCGACGTAAAGGACGCGCACTGGAGCTGAATCGCTCAGCGCCAAATACGCTTGATTGTCCGTGGTAAAGTCATCATCGACTTCCAAACGGGCGATTAAAGTTCCATTCAAACTGCCCTCGTAGGGAAAGATCAGCACCCGCCGGTCGTCGGCGCCGATATCCACGTCTTGGCGAATCAGGGTTTTGTCGTTTAGTTTTAGAACCAGCGGTACACGCACCGCCTTCGGCGTGAAGTTCCTCACGTGTACCATGATTTCAGCTGGCGACGACCGTTCGGGATGGCGCCGGACTTCGAAACCGACGATCGCGATGTTATCCTTGCCGCCGACGACGCTGATGAAGCGGTAATGTGCCGCGGACTTGGTAAACTCTTCCGCACCCGTAAAGGCGCCGTCGCTGATCACCAGGACGCGATCCGTGCTGCCCCGTTTGAGAAACGCGTGAGCAAAGAGGATCGCGTCCTTGACGCGTCCGGGGGCGTCAGTGGCTTCGAGCTCGCGCGCCAACTCTCTCAGCCTGCGCTTGTCAGCCGTGAAGGGGGCGAGCAGCCGCGGCTGCGCGCCGGCGCCGATCACCATCATCTTTTGCGCGCTCCGTAAGTCGTCAACGAGGGCCAAATACTCCCGGCGCGCCGCGTCGAAGCGCGAGCCGTTCCTTCCTTTCGCCTTCATGCTCGCGCTCAAGTCGACGACCACGACCCAATCACCGGAAGCCGAACCGAAATGCCGCAATGACGGATCGGCGAGTGCGGCGATCAGGGCCAACGCGGCCAGGAGCTGAAGAATCAAGAGCAGATTATTGCGCAGGAGCCAGCCAAGCCGGGTCCCAAGCGGACGCTCTCTCAGAATGCGCTCCCAGAGAAACATCGTGGTCGTGGTGATTTTTCGCCCCCTCGGCTTGAGGCTATGCAGAAACAGGATCAGCGGGATCGCGCCGGCGAGCAACAAAAGTGCGGATGGCAGGCCCCAGAGCATAATCTACGCCACGCTGCTCACCCGGCGCAGCGTCTGCAAAACAAAGTCATCAAAGGGCACTTGGGTCGTCGTACGCAGGTAATCGATTCGCCGGCTGGCGCAAATGGTTTCGATTTCCTCGAAGTAACGCTTCAATTCCGTTTGAAAGCGCCGCACCAAATCGGCGTCGAGAAAAAACTTGCGCTCGCGGCCGGCTTCCGCGTCGACCAGCGCGATGTCGCCCCAGGGTTTCGGTTGGATCTCTTGATCGTCGACCACGTGAATGACCAGCAGCTGGTAGTGTTTCGCGGTCAATTCTTCCAATGCCGCACGCCAGCCGGCGGGATCGAACAGGTCGCTGACGATCACGACAAATCCGGGATGAGGAAACAGATGGGTGAACGCGTGAATGGCCGCGCGCAGGTTGGTTTCCCCATGGCACGACAGCCGGCCGAGAAAATTGAACAGGCTAAGGATCTGTCTTCGCCCCCGACCCAGCGTCAATGGCGTATGCAGGTGCGTAGAAAATGAGGCGCCGCCGACGCGATCGAGATTTTTAAGACCGATGTAGCCCAGCGCTGCGGCAACTTTTCTGGCGTAATCGACCTTCACCGGGCTGCCTTCGGCCATCGAGCGGCTGGTGTCGACCAAGAGATAAATGTTCATCTCTTCCTCGGCCGTAAAGACTTTCAAGAGCAACCGATCGAGACGGCGGTAAATATTCCAGTCGACGTAACGCAGATCATCCCCGTGCTGGTAACGGCGATAATCCGAAAATTCCAAACTAAAGCCCTTGCGCGAAGCGGCATGCTCGCCCTTGGCGCCGGCCCAGCGTAGTCGTTTGGCGACGAGATGCAGCCGTTCGAGCTTGCGCAGAAAGTCGGTGTCGAAAAAAGTTTCGGGTTTCGAGTCTCGGGTCTCGGGTTGAATGGTCGCAAATTGTTCAGCTACGACTTTACTGCCCACGGCATTGGAGCCACGCGAATTGTCATCCCGAGCAAACCGAGGGATCTTTCCCCAAGCGCTGCGAAGGATCCGTGGATATAAATCGCCGATCCACGCTGGTGAGAACCCAAAACCCGGAACCCGAAACCCGAAACCCATTTCTGCTCCTATTCTACCTCGGGAATCTGCCCGGCCACTTCGGTTAGGATTTTCTCGGCGGTCACGCCTTCGGCGTCGGCTTCGAGGTTGAGAATCAAGCGGTGGCGCAAGCTCGGCAGCAACAGCGCGCGAATGTCCTCGAAGGAAACATTGGGCCGGCCGGCCAAAAGAGCGCGCGCTTTCGCCGCCAGAATCAAGCTCTGCAGTCCGCGCGGGCTTGAGCCGTACATCACAAAGCGTTGCGCCAAGCCGCCCGAGCCGTTGCCCTGCTTTTGCTGCGGGTGCGTGCTCATGACCAAGCGTACCGCGTAATCCTTCACGACGTCGGCGAGCGGCACCTCCCTCACCCACTGGCGCATTTTCAGGATCCCGGCTGCGTCCAAGACGTCGCGCAGCGCTGACGGCGGCGCCGCCGTGGTCAGATCGGCGATGCGCGCCAGTTCTTCGCGACTTGGAAACTGCAGCAGCAGCTTGAAAAAGAATCTGTCCACCTGCGCCTCGGGCAGCGGATAGGTGCCTTCCATCTCGATTGGATTTTGCGTCGCCAGTACCATGAACGGATTTTCCAACCGATGCAGCTTGCCCCCGACGGTGACGCCTTGTTCCTGCATCGCCTCCAACAGCGCCGATTGCGTCTTCGGCGTGGCGCGGTTGATTTCATCGGCGAGGACAATATGGGCGAAAACCGGCCCGCGTTGGAACTCGAAGACTTTGCGCCCCGAGGGATCGTCGGTCAGCATGTTGGTACCGGTGATATCGGCGGGCATCAGATCGGGAGTGAACTGAATGCGCGAGAAACTGAGACTCAGAGCTTCGCCAAAACTCCGCACCATCAAAGTCTTGCCCAGACCCGGCACGCCTTCGAGTAAACAATGGCCGCCGCAGACGAGGGCGATGAAAACTTGCTCAATCAATTGTTCATGGCCGACGATGATGCGACCCATCTCGGCGCGCAGGTCGTCGAAAGTGCGCCGTGCGCTGATGATCCGCTGTTCAATTTCCTCGACAGATTGCATGATGCGGCTCCTAAGAGCTGATTGGAGTGATGGGATAATGGAGGGGTGGAGTATTGGCGGCGCCCAGTATTTCAATACTCCAGTACGCCAATTTTTTGCAGCTATTCACTTCTTCGCTTCCTCCAACGACATGAAATAATTCTTAATCGTCTCTTTGAGCCCGTCGGGCACGCGCTCGGAGTTGAGCTCCTGTTCCGCCTGCCGACGATAGGAGGCCACGATTTCGGCCTCTGAAACGGCGCTCTTTCCCGGGCTCGGTTTGCCCTTAAGCATCAAAGCGCTACTTTCCCCTTCGCCAAGCAAGCCCTTAACCTGGGTGGATGCACCGGAACGGAATTCCGGTAGCGAGCGCGAATCTTCATCCCGCGTTCCCGGCTCTTTGCCGGGTAAATTGCTCTGGGTTTTTTCTTTAAAACCGTCAGCGCTTGGATCCGGCTCGCCGTTTTTGCCGGTCTGAGCGTAATTTTCGCCCTTTTCACCTCGGCCCTGTTTCATCATCTGATCCAAATATTGCTGCGCCTCGAGCACCGAGCGGCGATCCAATTCGCTGGTGACCTGTTGATCCAATTTATCCAGAAACGATTTGAGCTCGTTCTGACCGAGGCGTTGGCCGCCGCGCTCCGCTTGGTCGAATTGCCGCTTGAGCTGCGGCAGGCCGGCCAATCGCTCCATCCAGCGCTGCTCCAAGTCCTGCGCCCCTTTGGCGACGTCGGAAAACCGCAGCAGGTCGTGCGTCGCCTCCAGCTCAGATTTTAAATCCCTGAGAGTCTGCTCGCTTTCCGCATTGGAGAAGGAATTTTTATCCACTCCAGACTTCGCCACTGCTTCGAATTGTTTTGTCACACCGGCCAATTCCTTTTTCATTTGCTCGTCGGCGGCTTTGGCTTCGATGTTTCTCTGCGCGGTTTTTTCCACTTCTTGACCCAATTTAAGAGTCTCACGTAGTCCCTCGCTCCGCGCTTTGTCCTGCAGCTCACGGGAAAATTCGCGGAGCTTGTGCGCCAGCGTCGGCGGTCCCGAGTAGCGTCCTGGATCGAAACTCCAGCGGTCGAAATCCAACCCTAGAAGCGCCAACCAAAGAAGCAGCAGCGGCAGCGCCGCGTATGCCGCCCAGGTCCACTGCCGCGGCAACAGCACGCGCGGCTGGACGGCGCGCAGTCTTTCTTCGGCTTGTTTCAAAACCAACAGCGCGGCGCCGCCCGGTTCAGCCTGTGCGGACAATTCCCAGGCGGTCACGACGCGTTCGTCAAGTTTGAGCGTCTTGTCCAAGTCAACCAACGCCCGCGCGGAGTCGGCGCGCCGCCAGCGCCCACGGTAGAAAAACCAGGGCGCCAACCCGGCAAAAAGCAAGATGGGAATTAACCAGCGCAGCCAATCGGTCGGCAGATAGGCATGCAGCGGCAAAAAAAGAATTGCCAAAACCAGCGCGACGCAAGCGACCATGGCGGAAGTCTGCTCGTGGCGTTTGCGCCGCTCCCAGTCGAGCAGCTCGGTGATTTTATGCTTGAGACTTTCCATTGCAGCGCTCAATACCCCGGCTCTCGCTTCAGCGCCCAGCGATAGAGAGCGTACCCAGTGCCGCCCAGCAAGATATGAAAACTTAAATGCGTAAAAGTTCCCGACCACTGTATGCCGAATATCGCCAGCGGCGGCAACTCCTGCCTACTCAGAAATGCCAGCAGGAACGCGACGGGGTTCAAAGGCAAATAAAATAGCGCCGAGAGAACTACCAAGCAGGCAAACAGAGAGCGAATAAAAACCTGCCGGTTCTCGATACGGCGCTCCCAGAGCGCCAACGTCGCCAACCCCCACACCCCGTAACTCACCGAATAAAAGGGCAAGAGTAAGAACGTCGTAGCGATGCTCGCCAACGGCGTCCGTGCGATTGCTCCTGCCCACACTAAAAACGGGCCGCAGAGCAACAGCGATAAGCCGATATGGGTGAAGAGAAAATAGAGTTGTGCCCGACTGACGACGTCAATGGATTGACCTTGATCGCGCACCCAGTATTTGACCGACTTAAAACGCCAGGGCGCGAACTCTTGATTGGCGACCCGCAATGCAAAATAAACGACGAGGAGCAACGCTGTGACCGCCGTGACTTTAAACAGACTGGCCGAACCGCTCCACATTTGGGCATCCAATGACGGTATATACAAGGATAGAAACTCCACCGGAGCAAGCATGATCAGCAGATAAAAGTAAACGGCAAACCCATGTCCTTCGGTAAAATAGACATCGATGCTTTCGCGCCAGACGGGATTTTCCCTCATTCGTCTTCCCCTCCCGTTAAAGGAAAGATGGCGCGGAAAAGCGTGTAGTCTTGCGCTTGGATGCGCGGATCATCGACCCGGACGCGTGGTTCGGCATCTTTCACCCAACCAAAAAACACCGCTGCACCGTTCGCCCACTGAGCGTCGCCGTCGCGCGGAAACATGGAAGAGTGAAACAGGATATCGCGGGTCTTATCGGGGAACGTGACCTCACGAAAACTCACGGTGTCGATGTGAGTGACACCGGTATCATCCTTGGCTTTCGCGCTCGTCAGCGGAAAGCTCTTGCGCCAACGAGCGCCCCGCGGAATTGCGCCAAGATTGAAACGCTGTCCCGGCACCAAAAGCCAACAATTCGCCAGATCCTTGGCGCTACGGTTTTCAACCGTCATGACCAATTGATCGCCCTGCATTTCGAACTCCACGCGCAAGGGAAATCGATCGACGCGGCGCATGCGAAAAAGTCGGAAGTCCCACTCGCGCAGCGGCAACTGATAACGGCTCGCGCCGCCGCTATCCCGCACGACCACGGCTTGCTCTGCCGATTCGCGCGGCCGAAGTGACACTGGGGTCAGCTCGATCCAACCGCGCTCCATCTCCAAGTCGTACTGGCGCAGCTGAGTGGAAAATAGCGCGAGATTGGCTTGCGCCTCGACAAATCCGTCGCCGCTGCTCTCCATCACCGTGGAGCTCAACAGCACGCCGTCGGGGACGTTGCCGCCGTGGCTGAAATAGGCGTAGCCGGCCACCGTGCTCACGGTGGCGAGGCTCAGGAGCATGATCAACAACCGGCGCGGCGCCAATCGTCGGCGTTGCCAGAGCCAGGTGACCACACCGATGCCACCGAGATAACTTAGCATCGCCAGCAGAAGCGAAACGGAGGGCACGTAGGTGGAGATAAACGACGGACTGGCGATCAGTTGATTAAAAACCACATCGTTCCACTCCGTGCGCGGCGCCGTGTCATCGCCGACGATTGGCGTCAGCAGGTTTTGTAAAAATTTTGGCAAGCCGGCCCATTGCAACAACGGCGGCCGGCCCACGTCGAGCGCCAAATAAACGATTTGTCCTCGGCCGCGGCTCGCTGCCACTAAAATCGGAACCCCTTGGGCCTCGGCCAGCGCTTTACCGTTAACCACCGTCGAGGTCAGCGCCCAAACACCAGCCAGTGGCACAGCTCGTTCGCCCTTGCTAACACTCGGCGCAAACGTAATTTGCTTCGCGCCGGTCACCCGCACCGGCAGGAAGCGGCTGAGCGCCGCTTCCTGATAGAGCGCGTAGTTGAGGCTGCCGATGATGATCATCTTGCCGCCCGCGATAAGCCAGGAGTCAAGCGCCAGTAGTTGCGAGCGCGACAGCTCGCGCAAGGACTGATCGTAGAGAATCAAATGCGAAACACCGAGCAATGCGCGCGAATCCGCCGCCAGTTGTTCAGGCGAAAGTGACACCAGCCGATTTTGCGACGAAGCGGCCAAGGTGAGCGGCGGCAGCGAACTGCTTTCACTCATGAGCAAGAGGACTGGAGCGGGGGAAAAATAGCGGCGCAAATCCAGGTCCCGCGAAGCTCGTGCCTCGGCCGCGGAGAAGGTAATCGTCACCGGCCTACTGATAAAATCAGGGTCGACCGTGAGCTGCACGTTCTTGCGCGCTTGCCCGGCGAGAAAAATCTCGCGCCGGTAATTGACCAAATAGGGCGCGCCCCCTTTGGTGGCACCGCCCTTCCATACTCGAACTTCGAGGACGCCTTCAGCGGGCCGGCCGGTATTACTGAGCTCAATTTCTAACGGAAACGGCCGGCCGAGTTGAAAAACTCCATGAAAACCGACCCGCGGTTCGATCTGGATCGCCGCTTGCGCCGAAGCAAGCGCGCCAACGAGAACAAAACTGGCAAGCACCCCCACAGTGCCGCTGCGTCGGCATGTTCGAGACGTTGCCAGGTTAAAAATATGAATGAGGAGTGGCAGGCAAGATCGCCGCGATGGGTCACACCCGAGAACAGCCAGTAAGGCTGAAAAGGACATGGTTCCTTTCCAGATAGGCGCGCCCCACCGGTGGCAGCGATCTAACCGATATATTCCACGCTGAGAATATCAAACGTGCGAACACCCGTGGGGGTGCGGACCTGAACTTCGTCTCCCTCGCTCTTGCCGATCAAGGCTCGGGCAATGGGAGAGCTGATAGAAATTTTCCCGTTCTTCGGTTCCGCCTCATGATCGCCGACGATTTGGTATACCACCTTGTCACCCGTATCACCATCGGCGAGGGAGACCGTTGCGCCGAACACGACTTTGTCGCCGGCGAGTTTGGCAACCTCGATCACCTGCGCGCGTGCGACCTTGTCCTCGATCTCACGGATCTGCAGGTCGAGGAGCGATTGCCGTTCCTTAGCCGCGTGGAATTCAGCGTTTTCCGATAGGTCGCCGTGGCTCCGCGCTTCTTCGATGTCGCGTATATTTTTTGGCCGCTCAACAGCTTTCAAGCGTTTTAGCTCTTCGATCAGAAATTGGTAGCCCTTGCTGGTCATGGGCACGTATGCATCTGCCATAAACTCAACTCCTCGATAAAATAAAAACCCCTCGGAATGACTTCCGAGAGGCCTTCAAAGGATCTTCGCTATTAACCAGTTGTTAACCTTGTAACGATTTTACCATTGATGCGACCTATTTCAACTCCAAAAGGCCAACTCATGGATGAATCAGATTGGCGCGGGATTTATGCTCGTTTGATCGGGCCAAAAACATGGCAAGCTACGCCGTGACCATCGACGCTGAAATCGAGCGGCGGCTCGGTTTGGCTGCACAGAGCTTCGCGGTATGAACAGCGCGGATGAAAGGTGCACCCCGGCGGCGGATTCACCGGACTGGGCACGTCGCCTTCGAGCACGATGCGTTCCTTCTTGCGCGCGGTGTCAGGCATCGGCACGGCGGAAAGGAGCGCGCGGGTGTAAGGATGTTTGGCGGCGCTGTAGATCGTGTCGCTGTTGGCGATCTCGACGATCTTGCCGAGATACATGATCGCGACCCGGTGGCTGATATGCTCGACCACGCGCAGATCATGGGAAATGAACAGGTAGGTGAGATGCATCTTCTCCTGCAGTTCCTGCAGGAGGTTGATAATCTGCGCCTGGATCGACACGTCGAGCGATGACACCGGCTCGTCGCATACGATGAACTTGGGGCTGACCGCGAGCGCCCGGGCGATGCCGATGCGCTGGCGCTGGCCGCCGCTGAATTCATGCGGGTAACGCGGGTAGTGCTCTTCGCGCAAGCCGACCTGGTGCAGCAACTCCATCACCCGGTCGCGTTTGGCTTTGCCTCTGGCAAGCTTGTGGATTTCGAGCCCTTCGCCGACGATATCGCCAACCCGCATGCGCGGGTTGAGCGAGGCATAGGGATCTTGGAAAATGATCTGCATTTCGCGGCGCATGTCGCGCAGCTCGCGCGCCGGAAGCGCCAGGAGATTTTTGTCGTGGAAAATGACTTCGCCGCTGGTCGGCTCGATCAGCCGGAGAATCGTTCGACCCAAGGTAGATTTGCCGCAACCCGACTCGCCGACCAAGCCTAAAGTTTCGCCTTCGTTGACGGTCAAGCTAACCCCGTCAACGGCTTTGACGCTGCCCTTGTGGCGCGAGAAAAAGCCATCCCCCACGGGAAAATGCTTTTTGAGATTGTGAATTTCTAGCAGGCTCATCTGTCAGACCAACCACCGAGGATAGAAGATGGAGAATCGAGGATCGATATCCCTATCCTCACTCCTCCATCCTCGGCTTCTCCCATGATTCGGTGTGCGGAAAGTGGCACGCGGCCGTATGACCGGATTCTTTTTCTTCCAGCTGCGGCTCCTTCTGCGCGCACAGATCGGCGGCCCTTGGGCAGCGATCGCGGAAACGGCAGCCGCTCGGAAGATGCAATGGATTCGGCACCACGCCTGGTATGGCGTCCAGCCGTTTTTTCTTTTGTCCGGTGGCTCCCGGCAGCGAGTTCAACAAGCCCACCGTGTACGGATGAAAAGGGTGGTTGAAGATCGCTTTGGTGTTCGCTCGCTCGACGATCTTGCCCGCGTACATGATCGCCACTTGGTCGGCCTGTTCGGCAACCACGCCGAGATCATGCGTGATCAGCAACAGCGCCATACCACCGATCTTTTGCTGCAGCTCTTTCATCAGCTCGAGAATCTGCGCTTGGATCGTCACATCCAACGCGGTCGTCGGCTCGTCGGCGATCAGTAGACTCGGATTGCATGACAGCGCCATGGCGATCATCACGCGCTGGCGCATGCCGCCGCTCAGCAGATGCGGATAGGAATCGACACGCGATTCCGGATCGGCGATCTTGACCAAACGCAGCATCTCGATGGTTTTTTGCCGGGTCTCTCGTTTGCCTAACCCTTGGTGCAGCTTGATGGCCTCGCCGATCTGATTGCCGACGGTGAATACCGGATTGAGCGAAGTCATCGGCTCTTGGAAAATCATCGAGATCTCGTTGCCGCGGATTTTGCGCATTTCCTCGTTGTTGAGCTTCAAAAGATCGCGCCCGCGATAAAAAATCTCGCCGCCGACGATTTTTCCCGGCGGCGACGGAATCAGACGCATGATCGACAGCGAGGTCACGCTCTTGCCGCAACCCGATTCACCGACCAGACCGAGAGTTTTACCCTCGCCGATCTCGAAGCTCACACCGTCGATGGCGTGCACTTCGCCTTCGGGCGTAAAAAATGACGTCTGCAGATTTTTAACCTGGAGTAAATCAGCCATCGCGAATAGCATCTCCCATAACATTAAATCCGCGCACTGCCAATACAGGAACCAATCTGCGGCTACAATCGGTGCAGCGTCGGCAGCGGCAAGGCTTGAAGTTGATGTCAGGGTGAAGTAGATGACAGCTCACGCTTCGACTGCAACGATTTGAACGGCTTGACCTTTGAACTGCTTGAGCGCTCCCAAGGAGGTTGCCATGGGACGGGTAAAAAACCTAGACGAAATCAAAGCGATGATTCGCGAGCGCACCGGGACGCGCAACACCTTTCGTCACGCGAAGCGGGAAGACGTCGAGTCCGTGCTCGCCAACCTGACCAGCAAAGATCCCGAGCTTTGGGCGAGAGAATGGTCGCGGGTCGCCAAACCCTACGAAGAAGAAGGCGCAAATCTCGAACAAGCCGGCAAGTTCAAAGAAGCCCGCGACGCCTACGTTCAAGCCTACGCCTACTACGCCACCGGCCGTTATCCGACGCCGCATACGCCGGGGAAGATGGAGTGTTTCCGCAAAAGTCTCGAAGTGTACGAGAGGGCAGCCAAATATTTCGAGCCGCCACTGGAGCGCGTCGAGATTCCATTCGGCGGCAAGGCAATTCCCATCTACGTGCGCGTACCGCAGGATGGGCGGGAACACGCGATTGTGATTAACTTCGGCGGCATCGATTCATTTAAAGCGGAGAGTTACGAATACGATGAAGGGTTGCAGAAAGCAGGCATGGCCACTTGCTCCATGGATATACCGGGGGCCGGCGAATGTCCCATGAAAGCGTCGCCGACCGCGGAGTCAGTCTTTACCGCCGTGATCGACTATCTGGAAACGCGCTCCGATGTCGATGCTAGACGCATCGCCATCATGGGCCGGAGCTTCGGCGGGTACTGGGCGGCAAAGATGGCCCATGTGGAAGCCAAGCGCCTGCGCGCGTCGATCGTCTGGGGCGGCGGCGTGCATTTCTTTTTCCAAGCAGACTGGCTGCGCGAGTCGACCAACGCCGATAGTTATCTGATGGATCACGACATCGCTCGCTGCCGGCTCTTCGGCGTCAACAGCATCGATGAGCTAATGAAACCGTGGTCGGCACTCTCGCTCAAAGAGCAAGGCTGGCTGGAGAAGCCGTCCTGTCCCATGCTGATCGTCAACGGCAAAGACGATCTACAAACTCCGATCGCCGATCTTTACATTCTTCTAGAATATGGCTCGCCGAAATCCGCGCGCGTCTTTCCCGGCGGTCACATGGGGCAGACACCGCAGACCTTTCCGACGATTGTGGATTGGCTAAAAACCGAATTGTCGTAAGCCCTTTGCGACATCGTTGCGAACGATGCTCGATGATCGACGAGACGCCGGAATCTATAAAGACGCCACAAATTCAATCTCCTCCAATCACCTCGCTGAGCATGATTGGTTTAGGGCCAGGCCGCCTATAACCGAAGCACTTCACGACATAAAAATGTCCAAGGACCCTTCCACCCTTCACAACCGGGAGCCGTTTTATATTTTCATCCACGCGAACAAAGTATTTCCGTAGCGAGTCCAGATCGGGGGGATTGCCGTCCACCGCGAGCGCGTTGAAACCTACGAGATCGATTTTTGGCGTCCAATATTCGAAGGCCAAAGCGCGTTTACCGACAAGATTGCGCGAGAAAACTTCCCGGCTGTCATCGCTATAAAACGAAAGGGCGGCAGCGATGTAATGACTATCCAAGCCCAGAAGGAACACCTTTTTTCCGTCGGCAACCTCAAAGGTTCGTGCTTCCTGGCCGACTGTCTGTCCCAACTCTTTCCAACCGGTCGTAAAACTGTGCGTGGGAATTCCCGGTATCGTTAGGGTTAAGTGGTAAATCGCAACCACATACAGAACCGGCAAAGCATAAAAAAAACTGATCAAAAAATATCTGGCCACGAGCAGCTTGCGAGCGCCGCTGTTAAGACGAAAATAGCGGTAACAGGGATAAGCGGCGACGAGCAGAGATAGATAGCCGGGCAGCGTCCAGTTGGCCTTGACCCCGGAACGAATGCTGAAAAGCAGCATGAAGGCGAGGATCGGGATCGAGAAAAGAAAGCAAAACCGCCATCGGAGGCGCCGGTCGCTTAAAGCGTATGACACAGGAAGCGCCGGCATCATGAGTAAGCCTGCCAGAAGAATGGGCGAAGTCACGCCGACTTGCATGAGCAAAAATTCTCCCAAGCTTTTAAGTGGCTGGCTAGGCGCGCGAGTGAATCGATCGCTCACTTGGAAGCCAAAGGACGCCCAGTCGTGCTCGACGTTCCAAAGGATCACCGGAGTGAAGAACAGCGCCGCGATAAGTAGAGCTAGGTAGGGCTCTTTTCTGATGAGCCACTGGCGGTGACAGCGATCTAAAGTAAGCCATAGCAATGTCGACGGAACCAAAAAGATCGCCGTGTATTTGGACAGCAGGGCAAGCCCGAGCGCCGCACCGGCCACATACCACGCCCATTTTTGATCCTCGCGCACCGCCAGCGAAACCAGGTAGAGCGTCAACAGCCAGAAAAAAATCAGCGGCACGTCGGGCGTGATCAGCATGCCATAGACGAAATAAAGCGGTATCAACTGGAAAAGCAGGGCAGCCCAGAGCCCCGCTCTGCGGTTGAACCAAAACCTGCCCAAAGTATAGAGAAGCCAAGTTGAAAGAAGAGTTAATAAAAGCCCGCCGAGCCGGACGCCGAGCGCGTTTTTGCCCAGCAGAAATTGACCTGCGCTAATGACCCACGCGATCATCGGCGGATGATCGAAATAGCTCAGCGCCGGATGCTGGGCGTAATTCCAGTAGTAAGCCTCTTGGGGCGCGAGGTCGATTAGAAAAGCGGCGAGAAAGCGCAAGCAAAAAAGCAGGGCTGTTGCCCGTATAAGACGCTGATCCGACATGCGAGCGGCGTCCTACAAGCCCACTTGTAGACGACCGACTCGATCCTCACGGTTCGGAAAACCCTGCGCATTTAATCTCGCCTCATAGATTGCGCAAACCTTGTCGAAGACGGCGTCGACTTCGATGCGCTGCATGCACAAGTTGTTCTGGCAAGAAGACTGCTTCTGATTCAACGCGCTGACGCAAGGGCTGCAAGCGAGCCCCTCCCAGAACACGTGGCTCCTCGGCGTGCGCGCCTGATAAAGCTGCGGGGTTTCCGGTCCAAAGAGCGTAACCACATCGATCGGCGTCAGCGCGGCAAAATGAGCCGGCCCGCTGTCGTTCGTGACCAGCACGTCGGCCAGCCCGAAGATCACCAAGAGCTGTCTCAGCGTCGTCCGGCCGGCCAAACTAAAACAGCGCTCCGACGCTATCTCTTGCACCAAAGCGGCCGCGCCTTGCGCTTCGGACGGCTGCCCTGTCAGTGCCACATGCAAGCGCGGATAACGCGCCGTGAGCCGCCGCGCCAGCTCAACATAGCTTTCAACCGGCCAGCGACGAAGCGGCAGCAGATCGCTGCAATTGGGATTCAGCAAAATGAGTGACATCGGCGTCTCGGTCCGCGCCGCTTTGCGGAGCAGGGCTTGGACTTCAACTACTTCTGCTCGAGTCGGCTCGAAAATTGGTGGCGGCTCAGAGGCCAAAGCCGGTTTCATATCCAAAGGCGCCAGATCAGTCGGCGCAAATGTCAGCGCCTCAACCATCAGGCGAAAAGTCTCAGCGGTATGCAGATAAGGATTGTAGCGCAGCCGATGAGTCATAAGATCGCCGCGGTAGGGTCCCTCGCCTCCCGTAGCGTGAAACCCGACTCGATAATCGCTACCGGTGAGAAAGCTGATCGCAGCCGAAAAGCGCGCGAAAAACTCGAAATCAATGACTGCGTTGATCCGCCGTTTATGCAATGACCGGATAGCCCGGACCGTGTCGAGAGCGGCTGCGAACAGATTATCGCGGCGGATGGCCAACACGTTTTCTCTCGGCAGGAGTGCCATCACGTCAAGAATGAAACGATTCTCCTCGAACACCAGGAAATAGACGTTATCCCGCCCAACCAGGTCGATGGCGCGGCGAATCGCGGCGCACGCCAACACCGTCGAGCCCTGCTCGGCTAATTTAACAAACAGGACGGCTCGCAGCTGCGGCACGTGCGGATGCTTGCCGAACTCGGTCAATCGGCGCACGCCCGTCAAGACAAAACAAACGGGAATCCCGATCCAACGGTCAATCCAACGTATGGCTTTTACGCTTGTCATAGGTTCCGACTCCGCCAACTTTATCCCTAGGCTGCGCATAGAGCAATACGGGCGTCAAAAACTTGCGTGTAAACGGACTCGCACTTGGATCCACCGAACCAACAAGCGAACGTTTTGGGCGGCCAGGCGTATAAGCGGTGCCATACCTAAAGAAATCGGCCCACGTCCAACTTTCGGGCGACAACACAGTCTCGACAAATTTTTTCAACGTTGAAGCGGTTGGAGCACAGGCAATTTTTTCATCCCGATTCGCAATTGGCTTTGACATTCGGTAAGATTTTCAGGATCGGCGATGTGATTATTTTTGAAGCTGTTCTTTCCTCTGTTCTTCACACTCCCTGCTCGCCCTTGCCGGATTGATTTATCTCGCCGTCGATACCCAAGCGAGCATTAATCGCGCCGCCGAAATTACGCTTTCGAGCATCGAGCGCGCCAAGCGCATCCTCGATCAAAACGATCCGCGTAAGTTGAAATCCGGCGCGCGTCGCACCATCTCCGTCCGTCAAAGCGATCTCGACCTCGCCGCCTATTATCTGGCGCGGCAGTACGCCGCCGGAGGCGCCCGAGTGCAACTGCAGCGCGGTCTTGTGAATATCGCAGCCAGTCTCCGGCTGCCACTGATTCCCCTGCCGATTTATTTAAATCTCGATGCCCTGCTGGTGGAAGATGGCGCATTGCCGCGCATCGAATCTCTGCGGCTGGGCAAGGTCCCGTCCCGCCGACGTTGGCGTATTGGTTGATCCCGCGCGCCTTCGCCCTTGTGTTCGACGATGCGGACATTCATTCGTTCGGCAGTGTTGTCAAAAACGTCGCGTTCAGTCAGGACCGAGTCGCGCTGACCTATGAATGGCAGGCCGACTTGCCCAACAAACTGCGCATGGTTCTGCTTTCCCGCCGAGGAGCAAAACCGTTTGCGTATCTATCAGGAGCGATTAGCGACCGTGACCGGTTCGCTTAAAACCCCTGACGTCTCGTTAACGGAATTGCTCGTTGCGCTTTTTACCCTCGCGGCAGAGCGCTCGAACGATCATAATGCCGTCACAGAAAATCGCGCGGCGATACCTCTACTCACGTTTTTCGTCAATGGGGAAAACCTTGTGGCCATCGTACCCGATGCGAAGAGTTGGTCGCAGCCGGTGACCCGTCGAGTGCTGCTCAACCGCCGCGACGACTTTCCCAAGCATTTCATCATCTCGGCAGCCCTAGCCGCGAGAGCGGGCGGACCCCTCGCCGACGCTGTCGGTATTTACAAGGAAATCCAAGATTCCCGCAGCGGCAGCGGCTTTTCCTTCAATGACATTGCCGCCGACCGCGCCGGCACGCGCTTCGGCGAGTACGCCGCAAATTCCGCGTCGGCGCGCACGCTGCAGCGGCGCTTGCGCGCGGGGATCGGCGAAAAGAACATCATGCCGATGACGCATGACTTGCCGGAATTTATGCCCGAGCCAGAATTCAAACGGCGCTTCGGTGCGGTCGACGCGCCCCTGTACAAAAACATGATGGCGCAAATCGAGCAGCGTATCACCGCCTTACCGTTCTATCGGTGAGATTGAAGCCTGCGCTTACGACTTATTTGGCGGGATAAGTCTTCGCGAGGCTATCGGTGAAGCCGGCTTCATCGAGCCGGCGCACGATCCGGTCGTCGACAAGCTCTTCCATCTTGAGTTTCTCGATGCTCGGATTGCGTAGCTTCATCAGCCGTTGAATGTTGCTGAGACCCTCGATCGTCGGAAACGGCCTGCGCTCGATGCCGTTGATCACGTCAAGATAGCCTTCTTCGGCAGACGTGGGATCCGTCAGTTTGAGCCGCTTCATGATCGTGGCGATCACCGCGGCCTTATTGCGCGGTGACAAACAAAAAGCGATTCCTTCCAAAAGCCCTTTTTCGATGCTTTCCACCATGTCTCGTTGTTCTTGAAGCGTGCTGCCTCTGGCGACCAAGCCTTGCGAAGAAAAGGGAATATTGGCCTTCGACAATTCGGCGAGAATATTAAAGCCTTTTTGTTTGAGCCGGCGGCTAAAGACACCGTCGAGCACGGTCATGTCGATCTGACCGGCTTCCAAGACCTGCGTCGCCACGGTCTGATCGCCGACCACGAGGAAAGTGATCTTGTCGCGCTGCGCATCCAGCCCTAAATGTTCGAGACCGAGCATGGCGCCCATCCATACGGTGCCCGCCAAGGTCTGCACTCCGACTTTTTTGCCGCGCAAATCTTTAGCGGTCTTGATGCTCGGTGCGGCGACCACGTCGTAGCCGAGCCGATTAGTGAGTGTCATGAGGATTTTCAAATCGGCGCCGCCCGCCACCGCCGGCAATACAGTCGTGCCGCCCGTGTACGCGGCCTGCACATCGCCGGCGGTCAGCGCGGCAACCAGCACCGGTGCCTGGCGGATGAAAATCGCGTTGGCGATGACGCCGTGCTTGATAAAGAAGCCATGATCCTCGGCGACCCAGAGCGGCGCCACACGGGCATTCATCGCCGCATGACCGATGACGACCTTGCGAGCCGGCGCCGCAGCCTGGAGTTCAACACAACCCGCGAATTCCACGATTGCCGCAATGAACAATATGACCAATCTTTGCATCAGTCTCATCCTGTCCGAACGATTTGAACAAAGTTTCTCAGGCTATTTCTGAAACTGCTCCCTAGGAAAATTCGCCGTCGCCATTACGCCGCCGTCGACCACCAGCGAATGGCCGTAAATAAAATCCGAATCATCGCTGACGAGAAACAGCGCCGCCTTCGCCTGATCATCCGCCGTGCCCAAACGTCCGGCGAGATTTTGAAAGGTCCGATTGCCGGTCACGTCGTCGTCATGACCGACCGGAGATCCGGAACGGTTTGGCACGACGCAGTTGACGCGGATCTTATATTCCGCGAGCTGCACCGCCATGGCGCGGGTCATGTTGATGACGCCGGCTTTGGCCGCTGCGTAAGCAATGCCGTCGAACCGTCCGATCATCCCCGAGGTCGAACCGAAATTAACAATCTTGCCGCCGTGGCCTTGCTTTCTCATCTGCTCGGCGACGTATTTCGTTACCAAATAGGGACCTTTCAGACTCACCGCGATGACCTTATCGAATTCTTCTTCCGTGCTATCCAAAATATTGGCGTGGTCGGTCAATGCCGCGTTGTTGACGAGGATGTCGATGCCGCCGAATTTGGCGACAACTTTTTTGATCATCTCTTGCACGTCCTTCGATTTCGAAACATCGCCGAGTACCAGCATCGCCTCTTGGCCAAATTTATTGATTTCGTCGACCACCGACTGCCCGCGCCCCTCGTGCATTTCCGCCACAGCAATTTTAGCGCCTTCCGACGCGAAGAGTTTCGCCATCGCCTTGCCGATGTTTCGTCCGGCGCCGGTGATGATCGCAACTTGTCCCTTTAACTTCATTTCATTCGTTCCTTTCCAACATTCGGTTTCGCCACTGAGCCAGCCGCCCGCTCCGAAACTGCGTCACAATTCGCATTATTTTACCTACCGCTGTCATGCTGAGCAGCGGCGAAGCATCTCGCATTTCCATTCACTTACGAAAACGAGATCCTTCGGCGGAGTTTATCCTGAGCGTAGCCGAGGGACATCAGGATGACCTCCGGCTAAATCTTCAGATCTTCCGGCGGCGTAAAAGTGTAGACGTCGAAAGTATTTAACGTGCAGGCCAACATCGCGTAATAGCCGATGGTTGCGGTGAGCTCGACCATGCCCTTTTCGCCGAAGCGCCCGTAGATCGCCTGATACGTCGGTTCGGTGACGCGGTGGGAGTGAATCATCTCGCGCACGAAGCTCACGATCTGTGCATCTTCAGACGAAAAACTCTCCGCGCCTTGTTTCTGGTGAACGGCGCGAATCGTTTCCATCGGAATGCCGGCTTTCTGGCCGTGCATAATATGCGCCGCCCACTCGTGTTTGCACTCGAGCTCCCGCGCCGCCACCAACGCCGTAAACTCAACGACTTTATGCTCCAGGCTGGATTCGAAACGGATGTAGCTCCCCAGATGTGCCGTGCGCGCGGCGATCTCCGGGCTGTGCAACAACGCGAGCCACGGCCCGCCGACGACGCCGCGGCTCTGCGCGATGGCGTCATAGACGTTTTGATGCTCCGGCGCCAGCTCTTCTTTTTTGCTGATAGTTGAGATCCGTGCCATTCTTCCTCCGTTTAAATCAAGCGAGTTTTTCTTTGAGCCACTGGGTCACGATGTCGACGACCTCGTCGTTCGGCTGGCCTTTGCCGCGCCCCATGTGTCCGGCGCCGGCGATGATGCGCAGATCCTTTGGGCTGCCGTGCTCCGCGAGCAAATAAAGATCGCTGATCGGATGCTGATCGTCTTCCTTGCCGTTGATGCAAAGCAGCGGCGCGCAGGGCTGATCGATCAAGCCTTGCGTCACCAAGGATAGCGTCGGCGCGATCTTGAGCGTCTCTTCAAGCGTCTTGACGCCGAATATGTACGAGCGCGCGTCGAGCAAGCTCGCCGGCCCCATGAGATACTGCGACGCGGTTAATGTCAAAGCCGGCCGCAGCCACTCTTCTTGAAACGTCCGATGCACGCCAGCGCCCCAATTCACCGCGCCGCGCAGCCGCTTCGCTTCCGTATGCGCCAGCTTCGCCGCCCAATAACCGCCGAAGCTGCCGCCCATGCAAGCGATCCGTTTGCCGTCGACATCGCCGCGGCTTTCGAGGTAATCCATCGCCGCCGAAAACGTTCGCTCTGCGCGGAGATCGCTGCCGAGGCAAGGATTTTCCCCAGCGCCCGGCATGTCGATGGTAAAACAGGCAAGGCCATTCTTGAGCAAGACATCGTTGTTGGTGCGCCGATCTTCTTTCCAGCCGTCGACACCACCCCAGTGCATCACCACCGGCGGTCGATTCACTCCCTTGGGCACCTGCAAATAGCCGACGACCTTCTTTCCTTCAAAAGGGATTTCGATCCGCTCCAGCGGCGGCTCCATCGTCGGCGCTGCTTTGAGAAACGTGCGCAGCGCACCTTTGTAGCAGTTCATTTTTTCCGGACTGCTTGGCACTGGATAGCGGCCGATGCGGTAATATTCGTAAGCCAAATAATAAGTTTCGCCGGCGCTTTTTTTCTGTCCTTGTTTTTCTTGCTCCTCGCCAAGCGCTTCATACTTAAGCCCGACTTTGGCCCATTCCCGGCCCCAAAGATCGGCATCGAGGCTGCTCAGATTCTTCATCACCGGCTCGACGTCTTCTTTTTTAACCCGCTCGAAGGGATTGATGCGCCCGGCGCGATGGAGAATGTCGGCTTTAATTTCTTCCAGGGTTTTTTGCGCCATGAGTTTTTCTCCTTTTCAGCTCTTTCCGCCCCGCGCGAGACTCTGCCGCAACGTCATCCTGAGCCGATAGGCGAAGGATCTCGTCTTCGGAAGTGCCTGATAACGAGATGCTTCGCTCCGCTCATGACACCAATGGGATTTTTCCCTTGCGACACAGTCTCGGCGCCGTGGAAACAAAGATGACCCTTGTCAGCCTACGGCTTTGCTCCCGGCTCGTTGGCCAGTGCTTTCAGTGCCGCCTTGTAGAAGCGGTCGTCGATGAACTGTTCCGGCTTGAAGTTCGGCTTTTCCTTCAATACAGCGAATTCCAGCTCCGCGCGCTTGTAAAGCCCCTCGGGACTGAGGCCGGGAATATAAGCATCCCGCATCAAATCGTAAAGCGACGCGGCGATATCACGCTGATCCAGTCTGCCGTTCTTCATGATGATGTCGATGCTGGCCTCGCGATTGGCGCGAATCCAATAGAGCGCCTTCATCACCGCCTTCACCATTCGCTCCGTCTTGTGAGGTTCCTCTTGAATCTGCTTGGCCATCGCCTGTAGCGCGCTGAATGGAACGTTTTTAAATTCGTCGCCCATGTAAATCAGTCGCTTGAACCCCGCCTTCAATAGGGGACGATCCGTCGGCGGGGCGAATAGTGCCGCCGCGGCGCGTCCTTGCACCAATGCGATGGCCTTTCCTTCGTTGTCGGGAATGTTCAGATACTCGGCAAATTTTTCGCTGTAGCCGTATTTAGCGAACAGCGCCTGCAAAACGCTATAGGTCGAGCCGCCGAAGGTCACCGCGATTTTTTGTCCCTTCAGATCTTCCAGTCGTTTGATGTCCGGGCGTGTGATCAGACCGAAGGGAATTTGGTTAAAGATTTGCAGCAGCACACGAATCTGTTCGCCCTTAAACATCGCCTGCATGGACGGTCCGAAGGCGGAAGAGTAGTGCACGCTACCCGAAAGCAGGGCCTGCACATTCATCGCATTGCCGCGCAGCACGACGATGTTCACATTGGTCAGTCCCATCTCGTCGTAGAATTTTTTCTCTTTGGCCACCACGTAGGCGAGATGCTGGATGTTGCCCGGCCCCGGCAAGGACACATAGATCGGCTTGTTGATCTGCGCGCCGAGCGGCGAAGAGCAGAGAGCGGCCGCCAGCACGAAGGCGAAGATATTCAAACTCTTCATTTGGAATTCTCTCGCAACTGTCAGTGGCTAACCGACTAACAGAAAGAACGCAATTAGCGCAAGCCCCGCAGGCGCGGATCGAGCACTTCGCGCAGCCCCTCGCCGACGAGGTAGTAGGCAAGCACGGTGATAAAGATGGCGAAGCCGGGAAATACCGCGAGCCACCACGCGAACGTGGTGGTGCTGGCTTCGTGCAAAATAGAACCCCAAGTGACCAGTTCGGCGGGCACACCGATGCCGAGGAAGCTCAGACTCGATTCGACGAGAATTGCGCCGGCGATACCGAGTACGACCGAAACAATTACCGGCGCCAGCGCGTTGGGAAGAATATGCTTATACATCACTTTGCGGTCGGTCACGCCGAGCGCGATGGCCGACGTGACGTAATCCAAGTTTCTGATCCGTAAAAATTCGTTGCGTGTGAAACGGGCCATGCCGACCCAACTGGTCATGCCGATGATCGCCATCGTCAGAAAGATGCTCGGCGGCAGCAGCGCGGCGACCGTGATCAGGAGAAAAAAAGTCGGAATCGACAACATGATCTCAAACACGCGCGAGATCACCAAATCGACCCATGCGCCAAAGTATCCGGCGATGGCGCCGAGAACGACGCCGATAATGACCGCGATCCCGACCGCGACAAATCCAATCGAGAGCGAAATACGCGACCCGTGAATCATGCCCGCCATGATATCGCGGCCCAATTTGTCGGTGCCGAACCAGTGCTTGGCGGACGGCGGCTCCAGTGGCTCCAAAAGGTTTATGTTCGTCGGTCGATACGGGATCGGAGGATAAACGGCTCTCGCCCCCTCAAGTTTCTTGAACTCCACGTTCACCAGTTCGGGCGGCCATTGTCCGAGCTTGGCGCTCACAATGAAGCTGCGAAAAATCGGAACATCGGACCAAAGCCCGCCGACAGCAGCGGCATCTAATGGAACCTCTGCCTCGGCTGATTTGACAGATGCGGCGCTTGACTCGTTCGGACTCATTGTTGCCGCCGGCCAAAGGCGATTCTCGGATCCACCACTGCGAGCAGAAGATCTGAAATCAAGATGCCCAACAACGTGAGCATGGCGCTCACCGTGAACAACGCCATCACGGTTGGAAAGTCCCGGGCGAGGACAGACTCATAGCCCAATTGACCTAATCCGGGAATTGAGAAGATTGTCTCAATAATGACACTGCCGCCGATTAAACCAGGGAGTATCGAGGCCAGGATCGTCACCTGGGGAATGAGAGAATTCCGCAGCACGTGCTTAAAGACTACCACCCGTTCCGCAAGACCTTTGGCTCTCGCCATTTGGACAAAGTCTTGACCCATGACTTCCAGCATGCTCGCCCGCATGTAGCGCGATAGCCCCGCGAAACCATCATACGAAAGCAACACAACGGGCAAGAACAGGTGCCAAGCTTGATCTTTGAATTTCATCCACAGCGACCAGCTTGAAGAATAGTCAAGCGACTCCAGTCCCGCCGGCGGAAACAAATACAAAAAGTCGCCGCCGCAGATAAAGACGATCGCCATGGTCGCCGCCCATATCAAGGGGACGGCAAAGAGCACAAAAGCTATGAGCGTCGTTATTTGATCGCCGAACGAATTTGGGTGAGTCGCCGAGTACATCCCGAGCGGAATCGCGATCACGTATACAAGCAGAAGCGAAAGAACATTGAGCTTAACCGTGACCGGAACGCGTTCACTGATCTTGCTCCAAACTGACTGGTTGTCTTTGAAGGAATCGCCAAAATTTAAAGTAACGAGGTTCGTCAACCACACCGCATATTGGATCGGAATGGGGCGATCGAGGCCGTACTGCTTGCGCCACTGGGATAACGCCTGATCGACACCGCCTTGCTTATTTCTTGAAATCGCTCCTTCGCGAGCTCCTCCCAGACCTCCAGCCGCGCGCAGCTCCGCCGGGTCTCCGGGAGCCAAGTGCATTACCAAAAAACCAATTAAAGTAACCCCGATAAAAGTCGGGATGAGCAGTAAAAGACGCTGAACGAGGTAGGAACCCATCTACCGAAGCGCCGTCTCCCTTGCATATTTTTGCGCGGATCGTGGAACCCACCATTCTTGGGGTCTCAAGCCTGCTGGATAAACCTCCACTCCACGAAATCGCCGTTGCACGGGGCTGACCGACTTACGCGCAAATAGAAAAGTGTAAGGCTGCTCCTCATTGAGGATCTCCTGAAACTCACGGTAAAGCTCAACTCTTTTCTTCGGATCAAATTCGCGGCGATAATCCTCCAAGATCTTGTCCGCCCGCGCGTTCTTGTAACTGATATGATCGGAGCCCTTATTGGCAGCTTGAGATGAATGCCACACCTGGTATTCGTCGGGCTCGCTTGCTTGCATCGCCCACGCCATAATCATCGCATCGAATTTGTGATTTTTGACATCGTCCAAGAAAATCGTCCAGTCAAGATCGCGCACAGTTGCGATGATGCCGTGTCTTTTAAGCTCGTCTTGCAAAACGAGGATGACGCTTTTTCCCGTGGAGCTGCCCGAGGGGACCTTGAACTCGAATCGGAAGGGAGTCTTTTGGCCGTTGATGACTTTATCCAGCACCCCGTCTCCGTCCGTGTCTTGCCAACCCGCCTCTCTTAGAAGGCTCAGCGCCTTGTCCGGGTTATAGGGATATTCGTTGAGGTTCTTGTCGTACTCGGGCCGAAAGAAAAAAATCGGGCCATTCACGACCTCTCCAAGCCCGAACAAGAGCGTTTTCACCATCTGCTTTCGATTGGTCAGATACGTCATAGCCTGACGCACCCGCTTATCGCGAAAGATCGGATTCTGATTATTCCAACCGATGTAAGAATAACTCGGCGCAAAATATTCCAATTTCTGAAATTCTCGGTTGAATCGCTCGCTGTTGCTGCCGCGGGTAGCCTGTACCGGTGTCAAATCCATCGTATCCAAACCGCCGCTCTTGAGAGTCACTAAAGCCCCGTCCATATTGTTAATGATTCTATACAGGATGCGGTCCAGAAACGTCTGATCGATCCCAGCCTTGCCCGTGCCCCAGTAGTTTGGATCCCGGACTAAGGCGACCTCGCGCCCAGTTTTCCAATCTTGGAATTTGTAAGGTCCGCTTCCCATGGGTTTGCGACTGTAGTTTTTATTGAAGTTATCGGCAAATTTCCTGACCTTGTCGGAGAGCTTAGCGGGATCTCCTATCAAGTCACGCACGGTTACATCTTTGAGGAAATTTTCCGGATCGTAATAATGACGTGGAAGGATAACAACGTTCTCACCCAAGACGCTCTCATTGAGAAAGTAAGGTTCCTTCGTAGTAAATCGAATCGTGTAGCCGTCTATGAGCTGTGCATCGATAATCGAGTTAAAATATACCTGCAGAAAAGGCGCATTTACCAGCGGACATTTGATGGCCTTGACGCTGAAAAGAACATCTTCGCCAGTAAGAGGTTGGCCATCTTGAAACCGAACATCGTGACGAAGCTTGAAAGTATAGACACGTTTGTCCTCCGAAATGATCGGGCGAGACTCGGAAACAAGCGGCTTTAATTCCAAGCTGCGCGGATCGCGGGTAAGCAAACTTTGAAAAATATAGGCAATGATCTCGCTGGCCGTCGCGTCACTGCTCGTGAGCGGATTGAGCTGTTCAGGATCGCTGAGCGCGTGCGTAACAAGCCAGTCGCCCGTCACCGGCTTGGCGGCATCTTTTATATCCTGCGTCTGAGCCGTGTCGGAAACTTTGACCTCTGTCTTATCGCCGCAGCCGAGCAGCAATAGCAGCGCGAGCATCCATTGCCAGCTTCTGGGGACCATGAGTCAACTACCGATGGCTTCGATCGGCACTTCCTGAACGTTGGCGGGTTTTGGCTGGGAGAAAAGATCGGGCGAAACCACGGCATTGATTTCTGGCTGCTGATAGCGAATCTCAAGCTTCTTTTTCTGCAGTAGCGCTTCAAAAACAA
>WNGO01000293.1_pt1 | contig 39477 bp, 35 predicted proteins | sample 5400511 | NCBI WGS metagenome assembly WNGO01 (sample SAMN13153380, study PRJNA577476) | soil metagenome | isolation source: 20 cm soil or saprolite under Garry oak tree replicate 2 | place: USA:California | collected 2016-06-15 | reverse complement strand
CGTGTTCCCGCGTCCCGACGCCGCCCGAGGCGATGACGGGCACGCGAACCGCTTCCGCGACCGCGCGCAGCAGCTCGAGATCATGTCCCGCGCGCGTGCCATCGCGATCCCAGCTCGTCAGCAGGATCTCGCCCGCGCCAAGACGCTCGCCCTCGCGAGCCCACGCCACCGCGTCAGGTCGCGCCGACTCTCGGCCCCCCACCACCAGGACCTCCCAGCGATCCGCGGCGCGGCGCGCATCGATCGCGAGCACGACGCACTGGCAACCGAACGCCTCCGCCAGCTCGGTCAACAGCTCGGGACGGCGCACGGCGGCCGTGTTGACGCTCACTTTGTCGGCGCCAGCCGCGAGCAGACCCCGCGCGTCGTCCACACTGCGAACGCCGCCACCCGCCGTCAGCGGAATGCGGATCGCCGCACGGACTCGCCGTACTGTGTCGATCTGTGTGTCGCGCCCCTCGGCGGAGGCCGCGACATCGAGGATCACGATCTCGTCGGCGCCCTGCGCTTCGTACCGCGCCGCCTGCTCGGCGGGGTCGCCGGCGTCGCGCAGGCCCTGGAACCGGATCCCTTTCACCACCCGGCCGTCCCGCACATCGAGGCACGGGATGATGCGACGCCGCAGGCCCGACGCCCCACTCGCTGGCGGCGCCGGGCGGGCTGTTCGCCCTGTCAGCCACCGTGCGAGGAGCGCCGCGCCGTAGACACCGGATAGCTCGGGGTGAAATTGGCACGCGAGCGTGGACTCGCGTTCGAGCGCGCCGACGAACGGGACGCCATGCGTGGTCCAGGCTGTCGTCCAGCCCGTCGGCCCTTCGCGCACCGCGTAGGAGTTCGCGAACGCGGCGAGGCCGGCAGTCAGCAGGCGCGCTTCCGGTTCCGGTGTCACGCTATTCCAGCCGAGATGCGGGATTCGCACGTGCGATGGCAGCCGGCGACAGCGTGCTCCGATGAGGCCGAGTCCCGTCACTCCAGGCGTCTCTTCACTCGCTTCGCACAACATCTGCATGCCGAGACAAATGCCGAGGATCGGCGTGCCGCGTGAGGCGTGGTCCCGAATGACGGTTTCAAGACCGCGGGATCGCAGCGCCGCCATGCCGGCGCCAAACGCGCCGACACCGGGCAAGACGATGCGTGCGGCGGCGCGTACGATCGCGGGATCGGCGGAGACGACGACGCCGGCGTTGAGGCGCCGAAACGCACCGGCAATCGACGCGAGGTTCGCGACGCCAGAATCCACGATTGTCACGTCACTCACGGCGCGCGCCTCCGAGCGTGCCCTTGGTGGACGGCACGTCGTCGAATCCCGACACGGCGATCGCTTGACGCAGTGCCAGCGCGGTCGCCTTGAACGCGGCTTCGGCGCGGTGATGGTCGTTGTCGCCCTTCAGCACGTCCACGTGCAAGGTCGTCCGGCTCGCCGTGGCGAGCGAGCGCAGTACATGAGCGATGTTCTCGCATGCGAGCCCGCCAATAACCTCCCGGCGCAGGCCGAGCGCGATGTCGGAAAATGGCCGGCCGGAGAGATCGACGACCGCCCGAGCCAACCCGTCGTCGAGCGGTGCGAGGGCCCAGCCGAACCGGTTTATACCACGCCGCTCTCCCAGGGCCCGATCGAGCGCTTCTCCCAATGCCAGGGCGCAATCTTCAGCCGTGTGGTGATCGTCCACCTGCAGATCGCCTTCGCAGGACAGCGTCACGTCGAAGCGCGCGTGGCGGCCCACCGCGTCGAGGAGATGGTCGAGGAATCCGATGCCGGTCTTGATCGACGTCTTGCCGGCGCCGTCGAGATCGAGCGCGACGCGAATCGATGTTTCGCGTGTCGTGCGGGTCACCGTCGCGGTCCGAGAGCTCATGGCAGCAGCTCCTCGAGGTCCGCCACTCGATCGAGAACGCGGGCTGCGCCCGCGTCGGTCAATGCCGCAGCCGTCGCGGTGAGATCATCGCCGGGCGCCACGACGCCGAGCGGTACTACGCCCGCACCGGCCGCCGCGCGAATGTCATCCGGCGTATTGCCCACCATCCACGCGCGGCGCACACCGAGACGCTCGAGCGCGAGGCGGACCGGCGCCGGATCGGGTTTGCGCGCCGCGTCCTCCATGCAAACAACCGCCCGGAACAGGTCCGCGATTTCCATGCGCTCGAGGAACCAGCGGGCCTCGTCGCGCGGCCGGCCCGTCACGACGGCGAGTGGCAACCGTTTGAATAGGCGCTCGAGGAACGCGCGCGGTGCGATCAGGCGCTCACGTTCGCGCAGTCCGGGCGAGCCGTTGGTGCCGAGGTACAGGTCCTGGAAGCGCGCGGTCACGGTCTCGAGATCCGCTTGGCCGCCGCCGGCAGTGACGAGGCGCTGTGTCACGATCCAGTCGTTGGCCGCGTCGCCGGCACGTAACGCGCTCTCGATGTCCTGCATGGTTATCGTCACGCTGAACGCGGCGGCCGTCGCGATCATCGCCGCGCGTTGCGACTCTCGCACGTCAGCGAGCACGCCATCCAAGTCGAACACGATTCCCTGGGGCGCCAGTACCGTGTCGAGCGCGCTCGTGAGCCGCTCGAAGTCCGCGGGATCACCGGGCAGCGTAATTCGCAGACTCGTCTCGAGACCCGCGCGACCGGGGAAGTCGCGCACAAGAATCCCGCGGGTGCCGAGTCCGTCACGGACGAACGCCGCCCATGGGCCGAAGTCGGCGAGTACGAAGTTGGCCTGCGAGGCGCGGGCATCGACGCCACGCGCGCAGAGTAGTTCCCGCAGGTTGGCTCGCTCCGCGCGGACCTCGGTTACGTGAGCGCGCACCGCGGCGTCGCCGCGTCTCAGCTGGGACAGCGCGAGCGCGAGCGATGGCCCGGCGACGGGATATGGCCCGCCCGCAGCGCGCAACACGGCGATCACGTCCGAACTTCCGACGGCGTAGCCCACGCGACACCCCGCGAGACCCCAGGCCTTCGACATCGTGCGGACAACGACCACGTTGGCGAGTTCGAGCACGGCGGGGTCGATATCCTCGTCTGCGTACTCGATGTACGCCTGATCGATCAGCACGAGAGACCGCGGCGCTGCGGCCGCGATCCGTCGCACGTCATCCCGCGATGCGACGCCGCCCGTCGGATTGTTGGGCGAAACGATGACCACGAGTGCGATGCGGTTGTCGAGGCGCGCGAGGATCTCTGCGAGGGGGAACCGATCCGTGAACCAGGGCACGCGCACGAGTGGCGCACCGGCGAGGGCAGCGAAGCGCTCCAACATGTCGAAGGTCGGCTCAGGCAGCAGCACCGGGCGATCAGGTCCCGCGTACACTCGGCAGATGCGATCGAGTGCCTCGTCCGCGCCGGCGGTCACGACGACGCGTTCCGGACTCACGCCCATCCGAGCAGCGAGCGCCGTCTCGACTGCCGTAGCATCGGGGTAGCGGCGCAGCAGCTCAGGATCCAGGGCTGCCAGCTCGGCGAGTAGGGCTTGTGGTGCTCGAGGGCCTTCGTTGCTGTTGAGGCGTAGGACGCTCATGGCACGATCTGCGAGAGAGTGGAGACGACGACGTCGGTGCCGCCAGCCGCTTTGACCGCGGGAATCACCTGGGGGAGGAGCTCGCGCGGCACTGCAGCCTTCACTGCGTATCCGCTGTCGCCGAACAGCCGCGATACTGTCGCCTGCCGCATCGACGGCAGAACCGCCACCACCGCGTCGAGACAGGAGCCCGAGGCGTTCACCTCCAGCATCACGCGGCGTCGCGCCTCGAGCACGGAGTTGATGAGCAGCACGAGATCTTCGATGATGCGGCGTCGTACGGGGTCAGCGAGGGACGCACGGTGCGCGTAGAGACGCGTGGACGAGCGCATCAACACGTCGACAATCACGAGGCCGTTTGACTCGAGCGTCGCACCGGTCGCGGTATTGTCGACAATCACGTCGGCGTCTTCGGGCGGAAACACTTCGGTCGCGCCATAGGAGCGGACGAAATCGGCGCAGAGCCCTTTCGCGGCGATCCAGCGACGCGTGAGCCGCTCGTACTCGGAGGCGACGACAAGGCGGCGGGGGGGGAGCAGGCCCTGTTCGAGCAACGCGACCGGAGCGGCCGCGACGAGCTGTACCGGATCGAACCCGGTATCCAGCAACTCGATGACGTCCGCTTCGAGCTCGGCGACCCAATCCGCGCCCGCGAAGCCCACGTCGCGGCTGCCGAGCGCCAGCATCTCCACGATGTTCTGGGGTTTCAGCAGCTTCGCTTCGGCGCCCGGCAGCGACACGTCGGGCCGATAGCCCCGGGCACTGGGACGCACGCGAATGCCGGCGTCACCGAGGAGGGTGAGTACGTTCTGTTCCATCCTGCCCTTGGGAAGGCCGAGTCGGATAATCGACATCGATCTGCTCCGTGTTGACCGAGCCAGATCCCCAGGTTGTCCGATGCCGCCCCCAAAAGCACGACGCCGGCCCTGGGGGGCCGGCGTCGGTGATGATTTCAAAAATCCTGCACGCCTCCGGCTATCCCCCGTGGACCGAGTGACCGTGGTGATGCCGGTGCGATGAAGAACGCTTCATTGACCGTGATATAGCGCAGTGGCGAAACTGTGTCAATGCGCTGGGGCCGAATCCGCATGATCGTGATCGCCAGTATTCTCCCGCTGCTCTTCCTCGCTATCTGGCTCTTCACCGTGAAGATGCCCGGGCCGGCGTTCGGCGGTCCACTGCCGCCCCTGACGCCCAATCAGGAGTTGATTCGCAAAGAGCTGGAGCACCACGTCCGAGCACTGGCGCACGACATCGGCGTGCGCAGCGACCAGACCTATTCCAACGTCCTCCGGGCGTCGGCATACATCGAACGCCGCCTCCAGGATCTGGGCTACACAGTGGAGTCGCAGGAGTTCGCAGCCGGCAATCGCAGCTATCGCAATATCGAAGCGACGCTAGGCGGCGTGCCGGGCCACGCGCATGAAGTCGTGGTGCTGGGCGCGCACTACGACACCGCCGAAGGTGCGCCGGGCGCGGACGACAACGCGAGTGGCGTCGCGGGCGTGCTCGAGCTGGCGCGGATCTTTGCCCAGGAGCATCAGGCCCGTACGGTGCGCTTCGTCTTTTTTTCGAATGAAGAACCGCCGTCGTTTCCGACCGCCGACATGGGCAGCCGCCACTACGCGACGGCCGCGCGGGAGCGCAACGACCAGATCGTCGCGATGCTGTCGATCGAATCGATCGGCTACTACGACATCGCAAAAGGCAGCCAGCGCTACCCCTTCCCGCTGAACCTCGCGTATCCGAATGTGGGCGACTTCATCGGATTCGTGTCGAATCTCAGGTCGCGCGCATTGCTGCATCGCGCGATCGCCGCGTTTCGCGCGCACGCCACCATGCCGACGCAGGGCGCGGCGGCGCCATCGTGGGTCCCCGGCGTTTGGTGGTCGGATCATTGGTCATTCTGGAGGGTGGGATATCCGGCGATCATGATTACCGACACCGCGCCCTACCGGTACCCCTTCTACCACACGCCGCAGGACACCCCTGACAAGCTCGACTACGATCGCATGGCGCGCGTGGTCCACGGGCTGACGCACGTCGTGCGTGCGCTAGCGAACTAGCGGCCGGAATCGAACCCGAGCTCTCGGAGAACGACCCGCGTCCTTTGTGCCAGCAGCGCTCTGCGAATCTGCTTGACCGGAAACATCAGCTTCCACGCCATGAGATACCCGCCCTTCAGCGTTTGCGCGTACCGACCCGTCGCCTGATCGAATCGATAGTATCCCGATTCGACCTGACGCCGGTATTCGCGCTCGGTTGCAACCTTCAAGAAAGCCGCGGGGTCACTCAGATCGGGCTGCACCAACGATGCCGAACCGAAGTCACGACGCAGCAGCGTCTGAAAGACTCGGTAGAGCCGCGATGCGTCCCGCACCTCCGGGAACCGGTAGACCACGTGATCGGCCCGCAGAGCGAAGCCCGGTAACGCGCTTGAGTTGTTCACGTCGAACACGGTCCCACTGGTGAACTGCGCAGTGAACTCGACCATCTGCGCCATCGAACCCTGATTGGTGATCATGACGACGATGGTGGCGACGATGCCATCGGGATGGGTGAGAACGGCGACCCGTGTCGTGCTCATCGCTCCGCGGTGAACGAGATCGCCGACCTGACGAAATCCGAGATCCGCAAGCGGTTGCGCGTTGGTCGTCAGAAACGCGGAGGCGCGGGCGACGTTGCCGTGCTGCGCGGCATCGTACGGTTCCATCTGCCACGCCGCGCTGGGCCGCATCTTCTGCCACACGATCAACGGGATCACGAGGTACCACCCAGCAATGAGCGCCACGACGGCGGGGAATGATAGCGGCGCGTCCATCGCGCTCGCGAAGAAGGGATTCACCGCGTCACGAGGGCGAAGGCGCGCACCGGAAAACTTCCCATTCCCTTGACCCGCGGCGGCACGGCAAAGAAGCGGAAACCTGCATCAGGGAGCGCCGCCAAGTTCGTCATGTGCTCGACGATAGCGACGCCGGCGCCGAGCAAAATCGTGTGCACGGGTCGGCTGCCGTCCTTGTCGTCATCGATATTGAGCGAATCGATCCCCACCAGGACCGCGCCGGCCTTGACGAGAAGCTCGGCCGCGTCCTTCGTGATGAAGGGGTGTTGCCCCCCGGAGTAGGTGTCGGTGCGCCAGTGCGCGTCCCAGCCGGTGTGCACCAGGACTGCCTTGCCTCTTAGGTCCTGGCCCTTGAAGCGTGAGGCGTCGATCGCGCGGTTGGACCCGACCTGCGCGTGCACGACGATGCCCGGCAAATCCGCCACGGCCTCCAACGCGTAGCCCGCGACGTCGCGGCCGCCTTCGTACCGGTGAAACGGGGCGTCGATGTAGGTGCCGGTGTTGGCGAGGAGTTCGATCTTGCCGATCTGAAATGTGGTGCCGGGGGCGTAACGAGCGGTCGACGCGTCGCGTGACAGCCAATCGCTGATCGATGGGGAAGGCAGGCCGCGGTACGTCACCATCCCGTGCTCGATCTCGTGGCTCAGGTCAACGAGACGCGAGTTAGCCATTGAACACACGAGCGAGTGCTTTCAGCAGTTGACCATCGGGCGATGCGCCATCGGGCGCCTCCGATAGCACCGTTGCCAGCCGGCGACGCAACAACGGATCACGCGTGGCCTGAGCAGCAAACTGGACCGTCAGCGGGATGAACCACGGAGCCTGGCGTGCGCCCGAGCCGGCACGAGCGACGGCGGCATACTGCTCGAACAGGGCGAGGAGAAAGGCACCCTTGGAGGGAAAGTGGCGATAGATCGCGCCCTTGGTGAATCCGGCGGCCAGCGCCACCTCATCCAGCGTCGCGATCTCGAAGCCCCGCTCGGCGAACAGCTCGAGCCCAGCCGACACGAGGAGGGCTCGAGTTTCGGCCTTGCGACGCTGGTGAATGATTCCCACGGGTATCTAGGATACTGGCAGGGACCTTTCACGCAAGTCTCGGTAGCCCAAGGGGACCTGGATTAGATACCTATGGGTATCGAAGATACCAATTGGTCCCTTGACTGAGCTAAACGTCAGTCTAGGTTTGCGATTCGCCGTCGCTGTGATCCTCGATGACGCACTTAGGAGAAGGAATGCCGTACATCATCGCCGAGCCGTGCATCAACGTGAAGGATCGGTCGTGCGTGGACGTGTGTCCGGTGGATTGCATTTACGAAGGTCCCGACATGCTCTACATCCACCCGGACGAGTGCATCGATTGCGGCGCGTGCGAGCCTGAGTGCCCGGTCACGGCCATCTTCCCCGAAGAGGACACGCCGCCGCAGTGGAAGGACTACATCGCAAAGAACCGCGACGTCTTTCAGAGCGAGAATCCCCCCGGCAAACCGCAGCGCAAGGGCTCGTAACTCACAACGCGTCCAGAAACCGTTCAATCGCGCGGTTCACAGGCTCCGGCTGCTCGAGCGGCGAGAGGTGCCCCGCTTCGGGGATCAGCATGAAGCGGGCGCCTGGTATCGCGCGAGCCATGGCTTGCATCCCCGCCGGGGGCGTGATCTGATCGTCGTCGCCCGCAACCACGAGAACCGGAATCCGAATCTGCCCAAGTAACGGCGTCGAATCGGGGCGGTCCCGGAGCGCGCGGAGCGTGACGACCATTCCATACAGTGGCTGCCTCTCGATCATTGTTGTCACCTCGCGCACGACCGCCGGTTGACGTTCTAGTGTGACACGCGCGAGCAGCTTGGGCACAAGCTCTGCGGCGATCGCCCCCGGGCCCTCGCGCTCGGCTTTTGCGGCCATGGTGTCGCGCCCGAGTTTTGCCTCCGGGGTGTCCGCAGTCGCTTTCGTGTTGCAGAGAATCGCCGCGCGCACACGCGTCGGGAATGCGCGGAGCAACTCGAACGCGACGTAACCTCCCATCGATTGACCGCACACCACCACCTCGTCGACGTCCAGATCATCGAGCGTAGCAACAAGACTGGTCGCCTGATCCGCGATCGAGTACGGACCTGCTGAAGCGGGAATATTCACCAAGCCCGCACCCCAAAGGTCCGGCACGACGCGTTCCCAGCTCGACAGCGCCGCGATTTGGTGTCGCCACATCGAATTGTCGAACGGGAAACCATGGATGAAGAGTATCGGGAGATCGATCATGGCCAGGCAAAGGTATGCCAGAATACGACTCGTTGAACGTTCACGTCGGAACGTTGCAAGAAGCCGAAGGCCTTTGCCCCATACGTCGGATCGAGACGCAGATTGTGTTCTGCTGCCAGCACCCTCGCTCGCTCACCTTGCGGCGTCGGATGACCATAGCCCTTCCCCATCGCTTCCACGACGCGAACGCGAATCGCCGACCGCGGAACGCCGAGCTCGATACCGTCACGCCCTATGAGCGCCGCGGTCTTGCCCGCGAGTCGCAGGGTGCGCCACCGATTGGCGACGAGCCATGGCGCGACACGGACCGCGACGACCTCCGTGGACCAACCGAGCCATGCCACGCCGAGGGCGATGCCGGTCCGGGAATCCAGTGCGGGGTCCCTCGTCCAAGATGATGCGCTGCGCGCCACGCGCGCAGCATCGCCCACGGCAATGTGAGGATGGACGATGCGGAGACGACCAGATTCGCAGTGGCCGCGGTTGACGCCGCGACGGCCCGACTCGCGTCGGTCTCGGGTTGCGGAAATGTGGCGACGGCGGTGCGGTAGCCCAGCGTCTTGGCGCCACGCGCGGTCGCGAGGCAGTGACTCGACCCTGTGGCTCCGATGGTCACGAAGACGGATCGGGGCGGTGCCCCTGCGAGCAAGAACTCGAGACCGCGCATTTTGTTGCCGCCGGTCAGATCCTCACGTTTCAGCCACAGTGCCTGCAGTCCCAACGCGCGCGCGAGCGCCGGGTGCGCCTCCAGCGGAGCGGGCCAGGTCCCGAGTCTGCACGGCGCGAAAGCGGCGCGTATCTTTGTGGCCAACACAGCGGAGCGATCCATGCAAGTAACCACCGATTACATACGTCATGCGGCGCGAGCCGCCCGCAAATGCGCTGGCGATCCGCTGGGCGGAGCCCCTCAGGCCCCCGATCCGGAATTCTACAAGACGCTAGCCAAGGCGCTGGAGCAAATCGCCGCCGGGATGGAGGCGCTAGGGAAGCAGGAGTGAAATACGTCGACACGCCGCAGGACTTGGCGGCGTTCATCGCTGCGGTGCGCCGCGAGTCGGGGGGGCGAGTCGGCGTCGATACCGAGGCCGCGAGTTTCCATCGGTACCGCGATCGCATCTACCTGCTCCAGGTCTCGAGCCCGACCCAAACCGCGCTCATCGATCCCGTCGCCATCGCCGCTCCCGACCTCGGCCCGTTCGGGGCGTTGCTGGCCGATCCCCAGCTCGAGAAAGTGTTCCACGACGCCGACTACGACCTGCGCGTCCTCGACCGGGACTACGGCTTTCACGCCGTTCGCCTGTTCGACACACGCGTCGCGGCGCAGCTCGGCGGCGAGCCGGCCATTGGCCTGGCGGCGCTGCTCGAGAAGTACGCCGGCGTGAAGCTCGACAAAGAACACCAGAAAGCGGACTGGTCGCTCCGACCGCTGACGCCGCCGATGTTGGCGTACGCGGCAGCCGACACCCAGCACCTGCTCGCGCTGCGGGACGCGCTGGAGCAAAGACTCGTGGAACTGGGACGCCTCGCCTGGGCTCAGGAGGAGTTCAAGCAGCTCGAGGCGCTTCGCTGGACGGGCCCGGCTGCTGCTGGGGAAGAAGAGAGCTATTTGAGGCTCAAAGGCGCGAAAGGACTGGGCCCGCGCAGTCTGGCGGCGCTACGACTGTTACATCGCTGGCGGGATAGTGTCGCTGAGCGAGAAGACAAAGCGCCGTTCCGAATCATCGGTAACGACTCCCTGATCGCGGTCAGTCGGGCGCTGCCGGCGGGTCCAGCCGACCTCTCAACCATTCGAGAGCTGCCCAGATCGCTGGCGAGACGGCACGGCGACGCACTGCTCGACGCCGTGGCGCGCGCGAAGGCGCTCCCCGACAGCGAGCTCCCCCGCCTCGAGCGCCGGCCGCGTCCGCACAAGGACGCCGGGTTCGATGCGCGGCTGGAGAAAGTCAAAGCGGTTCGCAACCGGGTGGCGACCGAATTGGGACTGGAACCTGGTGTGCTCTGCGGCAGGACGACGCTGGAGGCGGTGGTGCGGGCTCGGCCCACTGATCGCGCGACGCTGGAGCGGATCGAGGAGCTGCGGCGTTGGCAGATCGACGTGCTGGGCGACGCGTTGCTCGAAGCGTTGCGCTAGAACCCCATCATCGCGCGGATCTTCGGGTCGATCCGCTCGGGCGTCCAATACGGCTCCCACACGATGTCGATATCGACGTCCTTCACGCCCTCGATCGCGCGCACGACTTTGTAGATGTCGTTCGTGATCATCGGCCCCGCCGGGCAACCCGGCGACGTCAATGTCATGTTGATGCGCACCAAACCGTCGTCGACTTCGACGTCGTAGACCAGGCCGAGGTCGACGATGTTCATGTCGAGCTCGGGATCCTTCACCTGGCGTAAAGCCTGGCGGACCGTTTCAGCACTGAGCACTGCAGTCGTCACAGACGTTTTCTCCTCCGGCGAACCTAGCGACCTGGGATACTGCGCACCAGACAGTGCCGCCGGATCGCGATCCGGGCGTAGATCCGGCGGGCGAGCGGCAGCACACCGGGGATCGCGAACAGGGGCGCCAGCCAGCGCTTACCGGGAAACAGCCGCAGCAACTCAGGGATGGCATCCGCCCCCGGATAGACGCGGCCATCCGGCCTAACGAGATGCATCGCAGCTGCGAGCGCCGGCAGCGCGATCCCGAAGCGCGCCACGGCGACTGCGTCCTGAAACGGGACAAAGCGGAGAACATGTTCCCGGTCCCAGCGGCGTAACCACGCAACCGCCCGCTGACAAACGCCGCACTCTCCATCGTAGATCAGCGTTGGATCTGTCGGGTTAGCGCCCAAGGGAATCGACGGCGCGCGCTGCCGCGTCGGCCACGCGCCCGCGAACTTCTTTCAACTTGGTAAACGAGCCGCGAACCCTGGGATCGTACGCGCGATTGGTAAGTAACAGGACAAACAGGTCGCGGTCGGGATCGATCCAGAGCGACGTTCCAGTCCAGCCGGTGTGCCCATAGCTGCGCGCACCGAACAGCGTGCCGGCGCTGGGGGTCTCTTCGCCGGTTGGCAGTGCCTCCCACCCCAACGTGCGGGCGCTCACGCCGCGGCGCGCCGGGACCGCAATCTGGGTGAATTGGTGAACCGTTTCCTTTTTTACTATTCGCGGACGGTCCGGGAGAGCACCCTCATTCAACATGAATTGCGCGTAGCGCGCGAGTGCGCTGGCAGTGGCAAACAGGCCGGCATTTCCGGTCACGCCACCGAGTTTGTAGGCGCTCGGGTCGTTGACGATCCCTGCGATCGGATGACCGTGCCAGAGGTTCGTAGGAGCAGTCCTCGGTACGAGGCGCTTCGGGGGCCGGAACAGCATCTGCTGCGCAAGCCCGAGCGGGGCGAAGACCTCGCGGCTGACAAACACGTCGAGCGGCGCTCCGCTGACACGCCGGACGATTTCGCCCAGCAAGATTGCATTGAGGTCGGAGTAGATCATCTGCGTTCCCGGCCGCGCGATCGGCACCGTTGTCAGCACCATCAGTAACGCGGCCGTACTGTCACGCGCCTCTTTCAAGGGAAGCGTCGCTCGAAGGCCCGAGGTGTGCGTCAAGAGATGCCGCACCGTAATGCCCGACGTTCCGGGACTGTTGAATTCCGGGATGTAGCGGACGACGGGCGAGTCCAGAGCCACTTTCCCGCGCTCGACGAGGAGCATCAGCGCCGGCGTGGTCGCTACGACTTTGGTCAGCGAGGCGAGATCCCACAACGTGCTGTCGACGCTCACCGCCGGACTCGTCGCGCTCCACGTCAGCCGGCCGTACCCCTTGGCGAACAGAATCGTGTCATGGCGCCCGACCACGAGCGCGGCACCCGGGTACACGCCCAACGGGATCCCGCGAAGGACCAGTGAATCGAAGACAGTGTCGAGTGAGGCCTTCGGCGTCTGGAGCGAAAGCACCGACAGCAGAGCTACGACCAAATGCCTGGAATCCGCCGGCTACAGGAGGGACAGCGTCCGTCGGCTCCGACACGCTGCTGCTTGATGACGTAGCCGTAGCGCTCGATCAGCAAGTCCCCGCAATCGGGGCAGTAGGTATGCTCCCAGCGGCCGACACGACCAGGGAGATTCCCCGCGTACACGAATCGCAGCCCTGCCCGCCTGCCGATTTCGCAAGCGCGCAGCAACGTCGCCACCGGCGTGTTCTCGGGGTCCGTCATCTTGTAGTCCTTGTGGAACGCCGTGACGTGCCACGGAATCTCGGGCGACACCGCCGCGATCAGCTCGGCCGCGCGGGTCAACTGGGCGTCGTCGTCGTTGAACCCGGGCACGATCAGGGTCACGATCTCGAGCCAGAACCCCCGCTCGTGGACCATGCGGATGGCGTCGACGACGTGTTGGAGCACGCCGCCCAGCTCGCGATACCGCTTATCGTCCATCGCCTTGAGATCGATCTTGTAGCAATCGGTCCACGGCCGGATGTAGTCGAGCACTTCGGGCGTGGCGTTGCCGTTCGAGATGAACGCGGTCTTCAGACCGGCAGGTCGTGCGGCTTTGAACACATCGACCGCCCATTCGGCGGTGATCAGCGGCTCGTTGTAGGACGACCCCACCATGCGCGCGCCCTGCCGCCGGGCGAGGGCCACGAGTGCATCAGGCGTCACGTCGCTGGGCATCACGCCGGCCGCGTCGTCGCGCAGCGCCTGCGACGTGAGCCAGTTCTGGCAATAGCCGCAATGAAAATCGCAGCCGAGCATCCCGAACGTCAGCGTGTCGCTCCCCGGGAGGCAGTGGAAGAACGGTTTCTTCTCGGTGGGATCGCATTGGAGCGCGGCAACGTAGCCCGCCGGCGTGTAGAGCGTCCCTTCCTTATTGAATCGGACCTTGCAGATGCCGCGCCGGCCGGGCTTCACGAGACAGCGGTGGCCGCAGGCAAAACAGCGGACCGCCCCCTCGTCGAGCTTTTCGATCAGCTCGGCTTCCCGGACGCGCGTATCGAGCGTCTGCGCCAGCGATGGAGGAGGTGCAACGTGCGGCAGGAACGAGGTGATGCTGCGAGGGCTCAGCGCAAATTCCCCGGCGTCAGTTGATACAGCAGCATGACGGTCCGCACGTCCCGGTCCGACAGGTCCCGCACCTTCGCGGTCGGGAACATGATGTCGGTCGAATCCTTCGAGTGATCGAGGCCGAGCAAGTGTCCCACCTCGTGGGTCGCGACGATGCGGATGTCATCCGGGTCCATCGGCCGCCCTTTGGGGTCGAAGGTGGCGAGTGTGATCGTCGCGCCCTGAATGTGCCCGTTCTCGTCCCAGGTGACGTCGGTTTGCCCGGTGCGCTCGATCTCGAACTGAATGCGCCACTTCACCGTGACTTCCGCGTTCGTCGAGTCGCCATCGAAGTCAAACCGGACCGGGACACCGGCGCTGGTCCATTGGCCGAAGGCCGATTTGATCGCGACGATGAATGCCGGCTGGAAGTTCGCGGCATGGGTCGGGGCGAACCACACGTGAATCGGCGCGGTCGTGCGATTCTCCCAGCGGCGCAGGGTGGAGTCCCCGCCCGTCTCGAGCATCTCGCCCAGGTAGGTGCTCGAACCGCTCGACCGGATGCGGCGCCGTGTCTCGGAGCGCGCCAACAGCTCGATGTACGTCGGCTCGCGGCCGTTCGGACCGGCCGGGATCGCGGTCCCCTGCGAGCTCGTCGTGGGCGGTGGTGTTTGGGGCGCGACCTGGGACGGAGGCGCCGGCGGTGGCTCGGCGATTCTGAGCGGCGCATTGGCATCGGGGTCCGGCACGGCGGCCCGGCGGGGCGTGGGTTTAAGCGCGTCCCAGAAAATGAACAGGACGATGAGTACGACCGCGGCGGCGATCAACCCGGTAAGCCGGCGTTCCACCATGCGCGCAATATGCGAAGATCGCAGGGCGCGACGCTAGCTTTGCACTTCGCACGTCTCTATGATTGTGGCCCGCATGTGCTTGGATCGTAGGTGATCGCGTTACCCGCGCGGCAGCTCGTCCGCTGGCGCGTCTGGGTCATCGGCGCGTGGGCGGTGCTCGCGCTGCTGTTCGTCCCGAAGGCCGCCCACGTGCAGCGCGTCCTGGCGGTTCGCGGGATGAACGTCGAGCAAACGGAATCTGCTCGCGCCGCGCAGCTCATCCGCGAATCATTTCCGAACCCCATCGCGGAATACGTGGCGATCGTCGTGCACGGACCCGTCCGCTATACGAACCCGCGATTCGCGGCCGTCATCGATTCGGTCTCGGCCGCACTCAGCCACCAGCCGTACATCAGTCAGGTCATTTCGGTCCGCAGCATCGGCGAATCGACGTTCGTCAGCTCCGACCGTCAGACCACGTTTCTGATCGCTGCCCTGACGCCGGCGAGCACGAGCGACGTGGGCCGCACGGTAGTCCCCGATCTGCGGGAAACAGTACGCAGTACGATGGCGCGACTGCCGCGGGCGGAGGGATTCGACGTCAAGGTCACGGGGAATCCGGCGCTCGATTACGACGTCCGGACGATCAGCACGGAGGACACGCGGCGCGGCGAGGAGCGCGCGCTGCCGCTGACGCTCGCGGTGCTCGTGCTTGCCTTCGGGGCGCTGGTCGCCGCGACCCTCCCGATCATCGTCGGGGTGCTGGCGATCACGATTGCGCTTGGCCTTGTCGCCATCGCCGCGCAGTTCCAGACCATGTCCGTCTTCGTGCTCAACATCACGACGATGGTGGGACTGGGGGTCGGGATCGACTACTCGCTCCTCATCGTCACGCGTTTCCGCGAGGAGCTGAACCGCGGCCTGTCACCCGCCGACGCCGCGGTGCGCACCATTCAAACCGCAGGCTCGGCGGTCGTGACGTCGGGACTGACCGTCGTAGTCGGATTCGCGGCGCTGATCCTGACGCCGCTCACCGAGACCCGTTCGGTCGGGGTCGGCGGGCTGATCGTCGTCGCCGTGGCGGTATTACTCGCGACGACGTTCTTACCGGCGGCGCTCGCGATTCTCGGCCGCGATATCGACCGGCCGAGATGGCTCGCGCGGATGCTGGCCTGGATTCACACGCCGCAAGGCTGGGAGCGTTGGGCGCGCTCGCTCGGCCACCATCCCTGGCGCGCAATTCTCGGCGGCGGGCTCGTGGCGGCCCTGCTGACCTTTCCACTCACGCAGATCAAGATCGGCCTGCCCGCAACGAACTGGTTCCCACCAGACGCCGAGTCGGGACAGGGGCTCGCGGCGTTGCGTGAGATGGGAGCGAGCGGCGTGATCCAGCCGCTGCGCGTCGTGGTGCAGCTGCCTCCCGGCGAGTCCGCGCTGTCGGGTCGCCGGCTCCCGGGACTCAAGGCGTTGAGCGACTCGATCGCCAAGGACCCGCGCGTACGGGAGGTGCGCGGCGTCGCGACCCTGCGGCCCGGCATGTCTACGCTCGAGCTGGCGATGTTCTACGACGACCCGGACGCGGTGCGCGAGCGCTATCCCCAGTTCTTCAACGCGTATTTGAGCGCCGATCGCCGTACGACGCTGATCGATGTGATCGCCGCGGACTCGGTGTCGCTGACGGGGATGATGGATCTGGCGCGTCACGTACGGCTGACGATCACGCGCAGCACACGCCTGCGCGGCACGGAGGTGGTCGTCGGAGGATTCGCCGCGTCCAGCCTCGACCTCCAGGAGAACCTGCTGGCCCGCTTCCCCGGTATCGTCGCGATGATTCTCGGCGTCACCGCGATCATGTTGTTGATCGCCTTTCGCTCAGTGCTCGTGCCGCTCAAGGCGGTTGTCCTCAATTGCGTTTCCGTCAGCGCGGCCTTCGGGATCACCGTCCTCGTCTTCCAGCACGGTTATGGCGCCAGCCTATTTGGTCTCGAGGGACCCACCGAAGCGATCTTCGTCGTCGTGCCCGTCCTCGTCTTCGCCACGGTCTTCGGATTGTCGATGGACTACGAGGTGTTTCTGCTGACGCGGGTGAAGGAAGTGTTCGACAAGACGGGCCGGAACGATCACGCGACGATGGAAGGTCTCTCGACTACCGCATCCACGATCACCTTTGCCGCCCTGATCATGATCATCGTGTTCGGCAGCTTCGCGTTCACGCGCGTGCTCGCGGTGCAATTCATCGGATTCGGGCTGGCGGTCGCCGTATTGCTCGATGCCACGCTGATCCGCATGGTGCTCGTCCCCGCGATCATGCACATCGCGGGACGGTGGAACTGGTGGCCGGGCGTTCGAGCTCCCCGGCGCGATGTCGAGGAGGTTACGTAGGATCCAGCAGGCGCAGCTTTTCCCCCCACACATCCCAATGCCAGGCCTCCACGCGGATCCCGGTGTCCGGATCCTTGAGCGGCTTGTACTGGAGCCAGCGGGCGTGAAACCCAAGCGCTTTACCCACCTCGAGCAGTCGTTCCTTATCCGAGCTCACCAGGTGGACCATCGGCTCATCGTGGATCTTGTGGCGGTGAAGCCAAACGCCGCCGTTGAGGGCGAAGCGCATCCCCTCACGGCGGCGTTGGAATTCCCGGTACGGCGGCTCTACGTGCAGGTAATCCGACCCTCGGCTGTCGCCGGTGCGACCGGCGCGGCGTTCCCCTGATACAACACGCATTGGCGCGTCGTCTGGGCGTGAACGGCCTGTGCCGACCAACCGCCGGGGGTGGCTTCCAGTACGCTCAAGGTCACGCCGGTCGACGGATTGAAATTGTTGAGCGACGCCAAGCTGCTCGTATAGTACGTGCTGTCATAGAAGAAGGCCTCCTCCGCCGTTGCCAGATTCTTGAGGTCGGACTTCATCTGGGCGACGTAGGCCTTCTGCTTCGTGTTAGCGAACTTCGGGATCGCAAATGCCGCCAGGATCCCGATGATCACCACCACGATCAGCAGCTCGATCAGTGTAAAACCGCGTGCCTTCACCGCATTACCCTCCGGGCGCGAAAGGGCGTCGACTCGCAAAGCCCCGAATCGACGCCCCAATTGTGGGCACCGCCCCCCATTCCTGCAAGAGGCGTGCTTAACCCTTCGCGTCGATCCAATTCTTTCCAGCGCCTATAGTTACGACGAGCGGCACGCGTAAATTGGCCACCCCCTCCATCTCGCGTTTTACAAGGGCAGCGGCATCCGACCGTTCCTGCTCAGGGGTCTCAAACACCAGCTCATCATGCACTTGGAGGAGCATCTTGGTCCGCAGATTTGCCTGCTTCAGGGCTGCATGGATGCGAATCATCGCGATCTTGATGAGGTCGGCCGCAGAACCCTGGAGTGGCGAGTTGGTCGCAGTACGCTCTCCAAAAGAGCGGATGCTGAAGTTTCTGTCCCGGAGCTCGGGGATGTAGCGCCGCCGCCCGAACAACGTCTCCACGAACCCCCGCTGGCGTGCCTCATCGATCGTTTTGTCGAGCCAGGCACGCACGCCGGCGAAGCGCTCGAAGTAATGTTTGATGAACGCCTTCGCCTCTTCGAGCGTGATGCCGAGTTGGCGCGACAAGGCCAGCGCCCCCTGCCCATAGATCGTCGCGAAGTTGATGGTCTTGGCGCGCGCGCGCATCTCGGCCGTCACGTTTGCCTCCGGGACGCCGAAGATCACGGCCGCCGTTTGCCGGTGGATATCGCCGCCGCGCTGAAACGCCGCGACGAACGCCGGATCGTCCGAGAAATGCGCGAGCAGCCGCAGCTCGACCTGGGAGTAGTCGGCGATCAGCAGCAGATGGCCGGGCGGCGCCACGAATGCGCGACGGATCTCGCCACCGCGCTTCGTGCGCACGGGGATGTTCTGGAGATTGGGATCGGACGATGACAGACGCCCGGTCGCCGCGCCGGTCTGATTGAAGCTCGTGTGGACACGGCCGTCCGCCTGGATGTAGCCAGGGAGCGCGTCGATGTAGGTGGACTTCAACTTCGTGAGCTCGCGGTACTCGATCAGCAGGCGCGGGACCTCGTGGCCCATCGTCGCCAGCTGTTCGAGCACCTCGACGTCCGTCGACGCCCCCGTCTTGGTTCGCTTCTGTACGGGGAGCTTCAGGCGCTCGAAGAGGACCGTTCGGAGCTGCGGCGTCGAGTTGATGTTGAACTCGCCGCCGGCGGCTCGATAGATGTCGAGCTCGAGCTGGGTCAACTCCTTGTTGAAGCCGCGCGACATCTCGCCGAGCAGTACACGATCCACGAGGATCCCGGTTGCTTCCATATCGACCAGCACGGGAACGAGCGGAATCTCGATTTCATCGAGCAGCCGCACCAAATGGTGGGCTTCGATATCGGAACGGAACGCCTCCTCGAGCCGCAGGACCATCTCCGCCTGCGCGGCGGAAACCCGCGCCGCTTCCGCAGGCGGGACCTGGGCAAACGTGCGTTCGGTTCCCCCGCCCTTCCCTTTTCCCAACAGCTGCGCCGTCGTGGGCAGCTCGACGGAGAGATGCTCGCGTGCCAGATCGTTGATGGCATGCGAGCGATTCCCCGGGTCGAGCACGAAGCTCGCCAGCATCGAGTCGTACGCGACGCCGTCGAACTGAACACCGGCGTGCGCAAACGCGACCCACGCCGCCTTGATGTCGTGCCCCGCCTTGCGCACGGCCGGATCGGCGAGCAGGGCACGCAGCGGCGCGAGAGGTTCACTCGAGAGCGGCGGCAGGTTGCGCGGGGGCGTGGCGTCGAACTCGCCTTCGCGCGGCTCGTGACCGAAGGGGAGATACCAGGAGCGCCCGGGCGCGACCGCGAACGACAGGCCTGCAAGACCCGGCTCCGTCTGCAGCGCGACGCGTCGTGCGCCTCGGAGCTCCTGGACCAGCCCCGCAAGGTCGGCGGGATCGTCGACGATGCGCGGATCGGCGAACTGCACCGCCCGCGGGCCCGCGGGAGGCGCGGGCGAAGCGCCGGATTCCACCGGCTGGACCACGCCCACCGCGGCCAGATCGCCGAGCTTCGGGATCAGCGTACGGAATTCGAGCTCCGTGAACAGCGTCGCCAGCGTGTCGGTGTCGGGCGTACGGACGCGCAGCTGATCGAGATCCAGCTCCACGGGCACATCGCGCCGCAGCGTCACGAGTTGGCGCGACAGGCGTGCGTTGTCCGCCTGTTGCAGCAGCGCCTCGCGCGGCCGTTTGCCCGGGATGTCGGCCGCGCGCGCGAGAATCGCGTCGAGATCTCCGTACGTTTCGAGGAGCTGGACCGCGGTCTTGTCGCCGATGCCTTTCACGCCGGGAATGTTGTCGGAGCTGTCGCCGACGAGGGCGAGGTAGTCCACGACGCGTTGGGGCGGCACGCCGAGCCGCTCGCTCGCGTTGGACTGATCCACCCATTGCTCCTCCACGGCCGCCTGCCCACCGCGCCCCGGGTTGAGCAGGGCGATTCCCTCGCCGATCAATTGATAGAAATCCTTGTCGCCGGAGACGATGACCGCCTGTAGCCCTTCGCGCGCGGCGCGCTCGGCGAGGGTCGCGACGACGTCATCGGCCTCGTAGCCGTTGATGGCGATCACGGGGATGTGAAACGCGTCGAGGATCTGACAGACGCGCTCGAGCGAGCGGTCGAAGTCCTGCTGCAGCTCCTCGCCCAATTTCTCGCGCGTCGCCTTGTACTCCGGATACTGCTCCTGGCGGAAGGAGACGCCGCGGTCGTGCACCCACCCGATGTATTCGGGGTGGTAGTTCTCGTAGAGGCGTAGCAAGAAGTTGGTGATGCCCCACACCGCCGACGTGTTCTCCCCGCTCTTGGTGGTGAGCGGCCGCGCGATCATGGCGAAGAACGCGCGGTAAATGAGCGCGTAGCCGTCGACGAGGAAGACGTTCGTCTTTCCTGCGGACGTGGCGGGGATCGGTGGTGCGGGGCGCGGCGGCATGGCGGGAAAACTAAACCCCGCCCAAAGAATCGGGCGGGGGCAAAATCAGGTGAAGCGCGCGCGGTTAGACGCGCACGACGTTCGAGGCGTGGAGCCCCTTGTCCCCTTGCTTCACTTCGAACTCCACCACCTGACCCTCGGCGAGCGTCTTGAAGCCGTCCATCTGAATCGCCGAGAAATGCACGAACACGTCTTCGCCACCTTCCTGCTCAATGAAGCCGTATCCTTTGGCGTCATTGAACCACTTCACCTTTCCCTTGATCACGATCCGCCTCCTGCAGAGTCTGTTACTGGGCGCCCAGCGTTGGATGCCTGCCCGGCCGTGGTGTCGGGCCGCGTAGAAATGGTGGGCGGTCCGGAAAACTGTCAAGCGGGATTTCTACGGTTCGTACAATGCGCGATACAACTCGCGATTGCGCAACAGGCTGCGCACGTAGCCCCGGGTTTCCGGGTAGGGAATCAGCTCGATGAACCGATCAGGATCCGCCGCGCCCGCGCGGTCGAGCCAGCGGCGCACCGGCGACGGACCCGCATTGTAGGCCGCGATGGCGGCATCCACACGCCCGAACCGCTTCAGCAGCTCCGCGAGGTGCGCCGCGCCGAGGTGCAAGTTGAGATCGGGGACGGTGATCCACTCCGGGTAGAATGCGACGTCCAATCCGCGGGCCATCAGCGAGGCCGTACTCGGCAGCAGTTGCGCGAGCCCGCGCGCGCCCGCAGGCGACAGCGCCTCGACGTCGAAGACGCTCTCCTGCCGGACGAGTGCCGCGAGCAGCAGCGCGTCGACGCCGAATTCCTGCGCCTCCGCTTCGACCGCCCCGCGATTGGGCCAGGGGAAAATCGCGCGCAACACGCGAGTGTCGCCCGGCGCCTGAAGTGCAGCCTGCCAACCGAGCCGGACGCCGGCGGAGCCATAGCCCCGGAGGCCGAGTCCCTCGCTCCAGGCGAGGAGCGTTTGGAGATCGGTCGGCGGGTGCGCCAGCACGACGCGGACTTCAGCCTGGGCTTCGCTGTCGAGCCCGGCGAGGAGCAGCGTGTCGATGCGCGCGAGACCGGCCGCGACTTCCGCCGGAGGTGGCGGCGGCGTTGGCGACACGACCGGCGCCGCAAAGGCGAGCGGTGGAAGACCAGTTTCGCGCCGGGCGCGCATGCCGTAGTACCCGAGCGAGTCCTCGCGCGCCAGCGCGAGCCAGATGCTGCGCGCCTGCGCCGAGTCACCGCGTGCCTCCGCCATCTTGGCGACCCAGAATCGCGCAGCGGTGCGTTGCGGGCCCGCCGCGTCGATCTCCGCCTGGTACAAGGACGCGGCGCTATCGGGGTTGCCGGTGGCTTCGGCATGGGCGGCAAGCCGGAAGCGCGCGAGCGAGGCACGCGCGTCAGCGGAATACCGCTTGATCAGCTCCCCGTACCAGCGGCCGGCTTGCACCCAATCGTCCCGGCTGTCGTTCATGTCGCCGAGGATGTACAGGGCTCCCGGAGCCGCACTGTCGGTCGGGTAGCGCGCCGCGAATCCGGAAAGCGCCGAAAGCGCGGTCGAGTCACCGAGCCGCACCAGGACGCGCGCGCGGCGATAGATCGCCAGCGGCCGGGCGGCGGAGTCGCGCGCCGCCGCGCCGTACGCACGCACGGCGTCCCGCAGCTGGCCGGAGGACACGAGCAGCTCGCCATAGAGAAGCAGGGTGCCCGCAGTCGAATCCCCGGCGCGCAGCGCGCGCTCGACATGGATCCGCGCATCGCGAACGGATGAGCGACGATTCAGCGCGCGCGCCATCGCGACGTGCTCCTCGGGCGCCCGCGGGGGCAAGGGGCCGAGTGCCAGAGCGACTCCGGCTGCGCCATCATCGCTGAGCGGATCGCGCGCCAACAGGCTGTAGAGCAGCGCGCGGGCTCGCGCCGAATCGCCCGTCGCGAGAGCCAGACGGGCCGCATCGAGCCCCTTCCCTGCCTTGGCAAACGCCTCGAGCGCGCGTGTCGTATCGGCGGCGAGGAGCAGCGAGCGGGCCCGCGCGACCGGCACGTCGCGCGCGGCGGGCGCCGGGAGGTCGGCGACGAGCTGGCCGGCGGCGGCGGTATCGCGCGTGACGCGCGCCTGGCGTACGCGCAACCACGGGTCGATGCTCGCCAACTCTCCGCCCGCGCGGGCCGCCGCGAAGGCGGCCGCCGCACTATCGGCCTGATCCGCGGCATCGAAAGCGACGCCCGCGCGCACGGCCAGCAAGGGCACGCGGGCGGCGGGCGCACGGGCGCGTGCCATTTGAAAATGCGTCGCCGCCTCGGCGAACCGCCCGACGCCGAACTCCGCCTGCGCCAGGACGGCCAGCGCCTCACCGTCGAGGTAATCGAGGAGCCACGGTTGGCCCGCGAGCAAGGTGCGCGCGTGCTCGTACCGCTTGGCATGGACCTCTGCCTTGGCGCCTTCGACGATCAGAAACGCGTTGGGATTCGGGTCGCGCCGCGCGGCGGCGAGCAGCGTCTCGGCAGCGTGCCACGGGCGCCCCGACAGCCGGAGCGAATCCGCCCGGTAGGTGGCAGTGTGATCGGGTGGGACGGCGGTCTGGGCGCGGCTCGATGACGCCAGCACCAAGTCCCCAGCGAGCGCCGCGATCCAAAGGGCGCTGGAGTGTCTCACGATCGGGCTTGCCTCACGCGCATCACCGCGCGCTGAAATTCCGCTCGTGACTGCGGCGTCAGGCGATAGCGGCTGAACCCGGTCTGATCCTGGAAGTAGAGGACGACGCGTTCCGACGCGTACGTCCAGCGCAATACGCGCATGCCGTTGCGATCGATCCCGTTCGACAGATCGAGCATCTCGTCGGGCTCGCCGAGCGAGATGAACACCTCGCCACGCTCCGTGAGCCATCCCGGCCCGCCCTCGTCCGGGAATCGGATGTTGGCCTGCTGGACCCGCCGGAAGTAGTCGTCGATGGCTTCATTCTCAGGAGTCATTGGGACGGGATCGGTGGCCTTCCAGAACTCGCGCCACACCTCTGGGCGGCGATCGGCCGACCCGCGCCGGAGCGAGTCCACCCAATCCTGGCGTGGGAAGTAGCGGAGCAGGCTCATCATCTCCTCGAAATTCGTGATCACCCATTGATTCGAGAAGCTCACAAGAAACGGGGCGCGGGTCGTATCCCCGCCCGCGATCGGCAGGGTCTGCAGCTCGGCCTGGCCCACAGGCAGGTTCGCGGGCACCACGACAATCGTCGCTGACGACACATCGGGACCGCTGGTCAGCGGCACGGAGTCGCGCCATAGCTCGTGATCGCCGCCGTCGACGACGCGCGCCACGATCGGGCCCCCGCCGGGTGGCGCCCCGTAGCGTTCGACATAAAAGCGCATCGAATCGGGGCCGTACGGCAGCGTCGCCCGCGGGTTGACCACCAGTTTCGGAAGGGCGTTGCGCTCGCGCCGACCATCCGCCGTATAGACCGCGATCGGTTTCGTCATCGCCCGCCCGCCGAAGCGCGGCGCGGTGTCGGCCCGCTCGGCGCGCGCGAAAGCGGGCCCATTGCGATCGCGCACCATGGCCATGACGTAGTAGACGCCGGGCGGCACCATGACGAACCGCTGGTAGATGACGCTCTCGTCCGTGCGCAGCGTTTCCTGAAAGGTGCGGACTCGCACCTGCTCATCGCTCCCGATCTGGCGCACCGCCGAGAGACTGGTGCTGTCGGTGCGGAACGACGCCTCCACGTGATATTCGGCGACGAACTCCGACCCGCGGCGTTCAAACGTGAGCGTCTGATTCGTGAGCGAGACCGAAAACAGGGCGAGCGTGGAGTCTGGTGTCGGTCCGGCGAGATAACGCACGGACGCGACGAACGGCAAGGCCCCGTTGCCGACGAGCGCGCCCATCGACCGGTAGACCGATGACGCGTCGAACAGCCGCGGCCACGCGCTGCCACGGCGCGGCGCGGCGTCGGGCATCCCCGCTCGCTGCGACGATCCGCAACCCGCGGCGAAAACGGCCGTCACCACCAGTGTCGCGCCTCGCATCACTTGCCGAGCCTCAAATCGGGACGTTAGTTTCGCGCACAAACCTCATGGCTCTCGAAAACCTGGCCGGCAGGTCGATCGCCGGCTACCGTCTCCTCGAGCGCGTCGGCGAAGGAGGGACGGCGGAGGTGTACCGCGCCGAACATCCCGAACGCGGCGCGTGTGCGTTCAAGGTATTGCGCGAGCGCCTCAGGGGCGACCCCACTGTCGTCAAACGATTCCTGCGGGAAGCGGGATATGGATCCCGCGTCGTGCATCCGGGTGTGGTCCGCACCTACGACTTCGGTGAAGCGGACGGCCTCTACTACCTCGCTCTCGAATGGGCCACCGGAGAGCCGCTCGCGGATTTCTTACACCGCGAGAGTCCGCTCGCTCCTGCGGACGCCATCGCGCTGGTGCGCCAGCTGGCCGAGGCGCTCTCGGCCGCGCACGCGGCCGGTATTATTCATCGCGACTTGAAACCCGAGAATATCATGTACGACCCGCGCGCGCGCAGCGTGAAGCTGCTCGATTTCGGAATCGCGCGGGACGCCGAGCAGCCGCCCGAAGAGCGGTTGACCAAGACCGGCTTCTTCGTCGGGACGCTGCAGTACGTCGCGCCGGAAGCATTGTCGGGTGAGCTGGTAGACGGCCGCGCCGACATCTACAGTCTCGCGAAGATCACGTATTACATGCTCACCGGACGGCATCCGCACGACGGGCGCAGTCCGCGCGAGTTGTTCCAGCAGCTCTTGAGCGGGAAAGCGACGCCGCTGTCGGAGGCGAGCGATCAAAAATTCGCACCCGCGCTCGAGGCGGCGGTCATGAAAGGCCTGGCGCGGCACCCCGGCGACCGCCAGCCAACGGTGAGCGCGTTTGCCGACGACCTGGAAGCGGCGCTCGCGAAAACGAAGGATGGGGCCAAGTCCGGCGGACTGCTGGGAGCGCTCAAGAACATTGTCGGCAAGCGGCGCAGTGAATAGTAGTAGCGATTACTACTACCTTAGAAATACGCTCAAGGATCTCCTCCTGGCGCGCTCCGTGAAGCGTGGCGATTTCGTGCTCTCCTCCGGCCGCCGGTCCGCTTTCTACGTCGACGCCCGCCTCACGACGATGTCCGGTGATGGTCTCGCCGTGATCGGCGGGCTCGGGCTCGATCGTTTGGCCGTCCGGGGCTGGAGTCCCCGCGCCGTCGGCGGTCTCACGCTCGGCGCCGATCCCATCGCCTATGCGCTCGCGCTGACGGCGCGCCGCCGGGGACAGCTGCTGGACGCGTTCACCGTGCGTAAGCAACCGAAGGACCACGGGACCGGTCAGCGCATCGAAGGGTGCTTCTCGTCGGGCTTCGCCGTCGTCGTTGTCGAGGACGTCCTCACCACCGGCCGATCGGCGCGCGAGGCGATCAGCGCGGTGGAAGGCGAGGGAGGGCACGTGCTCGGTGTGATGGCGGTGATGGATCGCGAGGAAGGCGGCCGCGAGGCGATCGAGCGGGAGGGTTATCTCGTCGAGGCACTGCTCACCGCGACAGACCTAGGTTTGGGGCTGCCCAAGTGACCGAGCCGCGCCGCCTCTCGTTCGCGGCTCGTGCGCGCGGGTGGCAAGACGACGCCACCGCGCTGGAGCAGCGCTTCAAGGATCTCGAAACATTCGAGCGCAGTCACCGCCGCCGGTGGTGGATCGCGGCGGCGCTGCTCGTCCTCGGCGTGCTCGGGAGGTTGGGCGGAATCAGCAGCACGAGTTTCGGCACGATCGTGTTGGTGTCGGGCGGCGCCGCCGTCATCAACGCGATCGTCGGGCTCATCAACGAGCGCGGCTGGTACCGGTGGTGGTTCATCTATCTGCTGCCGCTGCTCGACGTCCTGCTCGTCAACGTCCTCGTCGTGTGGTTCGGTCACGGCGGGGTGGTCGCCGCGCTGTACATCGCCGTGCTGCCGTACGCGTTCGATCAGGGGCAGGCCGTCGGCGACTTCCTCGTGCTCGTCGCGTCGATCGCGTATCTGCTCGCGAGCTGGGCGCACGGCCAGCTCTATCCCGGCGGTTCCGATCTCGATACGATGGCGTATCTCGAGACGGGCGTGTTCATCGTCGTTGCGATGGCGCTCAAGCGGATTCCCGCGACGCTCATCCAGCGCATTCGCCGCGCGCGCAGCGTGATGGGCGAAGCGGAGCAGGGGTACCTCGCCGTTCGCGCGGCCGCCGCCGAAGCCGACGAGCTCGGGTTCCTCGAGAAGAGCTTCAACCGCATGCTCGAAGAGATCGGGACGACGATCTCATCGGTGCAGCGCGAGGCGGACGAAGTCGCCGCATTCGCCGAAGAGCTGGCGGCGGCCGCGCAGGAGCTGCACGCCACCACGGAATCGTTGACGCAGACGTCACAGCGCCTCGCCGGCGACCTCGGCCATCAGCGTGGCCTCGCCGACGGCGCGCGCGGCGAGAGCGCCAAAGCCGCGGATCAGGCGGAATCGTTGCGGGTGCGGGCGGAGCTGATGCAGGTCGATGCGTCGCGGCTCGTCGGCACGGCGGAGCGGGGACGGGAGCGCGTCGCGCGCGCCAGCGCGACGCTGCGCGCCGTGGGCGAGGAAGTGCGGGCGACGGCGTCGACGGTCGCGGGGTTGTCCGGGATGTCGGAACGGATCGGCGTGTTCGCACAGACGATCGCCCGGATCGCGCGTCAGACACACCTGCTCGCACTCAACGCGGCCATCGAGGCGGCGCGCGCTGAGGAGCAGGGCGAGGGGTTTGCCGTCGTCGCCGATGAGGTACGCACGCTCGCCGCCGAGGCAGGGAAGTCGGCGCGGGAAGTCGCTGAGCTGGTAAGCGACTTGCGGACCGGGATCGAGGCGGCCGGACGCGCGATGCAATCGGGCGAGGCCAAGGTGCGCGACATCGGCGCGGTCGCGGCCGAGGCCGACGGCGCATTACAAGAGCTCCATCAGGGCGTGCAGTTGATGGGCGATCTGGTCAACGCGACGGCGGAGGTTTCGCGCAGCCAGGCCCAGCGCCTGGCAACCCTCGCACAATCGCTGCAGCAAGTCGCCAGTATCTCGACAGCATCGTCTGACAGCGCCAATAACACGGCTGCTGCGACTGAAGCTCAGATCACGTCGATGGGCGAATTGACGGCAACATCTCAGCAGCTCGCCCAGCTCGCCGAGCGGCTCCGCGGCGGGATCGCCCGGTTCTCGGTGCTGCGCCGCGAGCAGGACACGAGCGAGCAACAGATCCGGCCGGCGGCCGACTAGGCCTCACCCCCTGTCCCCTCTCCGTTCCGGAGAGGGGGGATCACCCCGCCCAGGAGACCGCTCCGGCGCTCGGGCCTTGGTCCCACGACCCCGCGTTGAAGGGGTGAAGCGCACGCAGGGCCTCCCGGTACGGGGTGATGAGCAGGTCGATGTAGCGCGCCAGCGCTACGTCGAACGGAAAGCGGCGGCGAAATTCTCCGGCGGTGACGCCGAGCACCGCACGCAGATGACGGCCAAAACTCTGGGGTGACGAGTAATCCATTCGGTATGCGACGTCCGAGACCGACAGGCCCGGGTTCTGAAAGAGGAAGGCGGCGTGCAGGAGACGCATGCCCGCGAGATAGCTCTTGGGCGAAGGAATCGCGGCGCGATGGAAGCGTGACATCAGCGTGCTGGGCCGCACACGCAGGTGGCGCGCCAAGCCGCGCACCGTACTCAGCGCCGGGGCGAGCCTCGCCACCGCCTCGAAAAACAGCCGCGTCTCCTCCGACGCGTCGCCCAGGGCCGGGACGAGTCGCACGAGGATGCGAGCGGCAACCGGCGAGGCGGGATGCCCCACGAGGTCGCGCAGCCGTCTCCAGCCATCGGGCTCGGTGCAGTCCACCGCGCTGCGCACACCGGTCGCACCCAGGCGGAGCAGGGTCTCCGTCGCTTCGCGGTCGTGCCGTGAGACGAGGGCGACTGCGGGAATAGCGGGAAACTCGCGCACGAAGCGCGCGACGCCGGGCAACGCGTCGCCGTGACAGCGATGCACGGAGATGATCACGGCATCTACGCGCCGGCGGCGGGCGACGTACAAGGCCTCCCGCAGAGAGTCGGCATGCAGGGTGTCGAAGCAGCCGTCCCCCGCGGCGTCGATGCGCGGGCGCTCAGGCGGAGGGAGAACCGTGCATACCGTGACCATGCGGCACCATCGTAACGCAGGCGTTTCAACCATTGGTCATTGGCAGTGCATTGCGCGGAGCAGCACGGGAGGTGAATTTCCGAACGGAGCCTATGCAAAAATACGCTCTCCCTACGCTTTGCCTGCTCGCACTCGCCTGCGATGCGTTCCCCAAGTTTCAGCTGCAACTCCAGTCGGAGATCCAGCGAGAATTTCACATCACCAACGCCATGGTGATGGTCGTCGACACGACGTACATGTTGGTCGCGATCTTTGACGACGCGCACGCCGCGGACGAGGCGAAGGAGCGCGCGGCATTCCAGGAGCAGGTGGCACAGTACGCAGTCACGCACTACCACCGATCCAAGCTGCGGACCCTGGGCGTCATGGTCGGCCGAGCGACCCGCCGCGGGTCAGACCATGAGCCGGCGGCCACGCTGTTCGTGCCCGAATATCACCCCGACGGCACGGTGCGCCTGGCGCTCATGCCGCCGCGTCGGACGATGCCGCGGCCAGTACCGCAGAAGCAGTAGCAGGGTTCCCTGACCTCAAAACGTTGGCTCATCGGACTATCGGCCCTGGTCGTCATGCTCACCATCGCTGGTGCGGTGAGCTTCGTGCGCTACGCGCAACGCCACCGCGCCAATCCGTGGCTCGTGGCCGTTGCGCCGTTCGACATCTACGTGCCCGGCCTAGAAGCCTGGCGCGTGCGTCTGGCCGAGGAGCTCACGGTGCAGCTCGACAGCATGAAGCCGCTCGACGCCGTTTCCCAGGATGTGGTGCGCGAGCGCTGGCGGGGACAGTCACGCCCCGAGCTCGCAGCCGTAGAGCTCGCGCGCCGCACCAGCGCCGGGGTGGCCATCTACGGGCGCGTAGATCCGCTCCCCCGCGCTCGCGATTCGGTCCGCGTACAGTTGATCGTCGTCGACGCGGGGACCGGACAGCTGCTCATCGCCATCGACCAGCCATGGCCGATGCAGCGCGCCAGTCTCGCGCGGGCGCTCGCCGAGCGGGTGAGCCAGAACTATCGTTATCCGCGTGACTGATCCGTTTGCAGAGTTGAACGCCGCGCTCCCCGATCACTACGTGATCGATCGGGAGCTGGGCCGCGGCGGGATGGCGCTGGTCTACCTGGCGCGCGACACGCGGCACGAGCGATTCGTCGCGCTGAAGACGTTGCGCCCCGAGATCGCGATTGCCCTCGGCCGCGAGCGCTTCCTGCGTGAGATCAAGCTCGCCGCCCGCCTCCAACATCCCAACATTCTGCCGGTCTACGATTCCGGCGACGCGGGCGGCACACTCTACTACGTGATGCCGTACGTCGAAGGCGAGTCCCTGCGCGACCGGCTCGACCGCGAGCCACAGCTGCCCGTCGACGATGCACTCCAGATCGCCCGCGAAGTGGCTGAAGCGCTCGCGTACGCGCACGAACACGACGTCGTCCATCGCGACATCAAGCCGGAGAACATCATGCTGTCGGGCGGTCACGCGATCGTCGCCGACTTCGGCATCGCGCGCGCCGTCAGCGCCGCAGGCGGCGACAAGCTGACGCAGACCGGACTCGCGATCGGGACACCCGCGTACATGCCGCCCGAGCAAGCCTCGGGGACGGGCCAAGTAGACCGGCGCAGCGACATCTACAGTCTCGCCTGCGTGCTCTACGAGACGCTGGCCGGCCAGCCGCCGTTCACCGGCCCGACGGCGCAGGCGATCATGGCGCGCCATTCGCTCGACGCGGTGCCGCGGCTCAAGATCGTGCGCGACGCCATCCCGGACGATCTCGAAGTTGTGATCGAGCGGGCGCTCGAGAAGGTGCCGGCCGATCGCTATCAGACGTCGGGAGAATTCGCCAAGGCGCTCGCCACCGCGAGCACGGGTGCGGTTTCGCGCGTCACCGCAGCACGACGGTCGACGCGCGCGCAGCTCGCGTGGCGACGGCGCATGAACGTCGGGATCGGCGTCGGCGTCATTGTGCTCGTCGTCGGAGGCTGGCTGTTGTTCGGCCGGCACCGCGGGGCGGGGGCGGGAGGTGGCGGCCTCGCTGCGAATCGCGTCGCCGTGCTCTACTTCAGCGATGAGAGCCGCGATAGCTCGCTCGGCTATCTCGCCGACGGGCTCACCGAAGCATTGATCGATCAACTCGGCAACATCAACGCGCTCGATGTCGTGTCGCGGAACGGCGTCGCGCCGTTCCGCGGACGGGCGGCCGCGCGTGATTCGGTCGCGCGGCTTCTCAACGCCGCCAACATCGTCGACGGAGCGGTGGAGAATCTCGGCAACCGGGTACGCGTCACTGTGCGGCTCGTGGACGGCGCGAGTGGTGCGGATGTCGGGCGGCAAACGTTCGAGCTGCCCGCCAACGCGCAGCTGGCGATGCGCGACTCGGTAGCGAATCAGACCGCGCTGTTCCTGCGACAGCAGGTGGGAGACGAGGTTCGTTTGCGTGAAGAACGCGCCGGAACGCGAAACGTGGATGCCTGGACCCAGGTGCAACGCGCGCAACGTGCATGGAAGGACGGCGAGGCGGCGCTCATCCGGATCCCACCCGATAGCTCTTTCGCCGGCTTCAATCAGGCGGACTCATTGCTCGGGGCCGCAGAGCGCGCGGACCCGCAGTGGAGCGAACCCACGTTGCAACGGGGCCAGATCGCTCTGCGACGCGCTCGCTTGGCGCAACGGACACCCGCCGCGGCCAGCCAATGGATCACGGCGGGGTTGGGGCAAGCGGGGCGTGTCCTTAGACGCGAACCGAACAGCCCACCAGGGTTGCAGCTGCGGGGGACACTGGAGTACGCGCGCTGGGTCCTGAATTTGGATTCCGATCCAGCCAAACGAGCGGCCGTTCTCGACAGCGCGCAGCACGATCTCGAGGCGGCCGTGCGTGCCGACCCGCATCTCGCTGCGGCGCACGCCACGCTCAGCCAGCTGTTGTACGCCCGCAAAGATGTCGTGTCCGCCGTGCTCGCGGCGCGGGCAGCCTACGAAGCCGATGCGTATCTGCGCGATGCGGAAACGATTCTGGATCGTCTGTTCTATGGATCGTACGACCTGGCGCAATTCGGGGAGGCGGAGCGGTGGTGCGCCGAGGGCGCGCGTCGTTTCCCAAAGAGCTACCGCTTCTTCGATTGTCAGCTGTGGCTCATGACGACGCCGAATGCCGCTCTCGACGTCTCCCGAGCCTGGCGCCTGCGGACTCAGGCGGACAGTTTCACGCCCGCTCCGCGGCTCCAGTACTGGACCCACGTCCGGCAGTTCCTCATCGCCAGCGTCATCGGTCGGTCCGGACGACCGGACAGCGCCCAGCGCGTGATTGAGCGCGCCCGGAGCACCGATCCCGCCATCGACCCGACGCAGGAGTTCGTGGGATACGAGGCCATCGCGCGCGCCGTGATGGGGCAGAACGACAGCGCTATGGCGGTGCTCAAGAGGTATGTCGCAACCCACCCGGAGCATTCGTTCAAGCGCAACGGCATGCTGCATTGGTGGTGGCGCGGCCTCGAGCGGTACCCGGAGTTTCGGGCGGTCCTGGCGAACGAGCACTGAAGCGGAAGAGTCGAGGCGACTGTCACACAGGTGCAACAGTTTATCCACTTGCTACAGACGCAGCCCACTTCTTGACGGGTCGCCATTTCGGCGCCCTTTTTGCTCTGCATCTCGAAAACCGCAGTCGAGCAGGCCGCCGCAACCGTCCCAGATTCGCGCCCAGCTGGGGGTTGTACCAGGCCCCAGCTGGGAGTCGCCCTATGAAGCGTATCGGTTTCGCTGTCATCGTCGTCGCCGCAATTGTCGCCTGTCGCAGTGATCGGTCGTTCCCCCCGGGACCGTCTGCGGAGATCTTTGACGCCACGCACGGCGTCGATGGTAACCGGTTTTTCTTTTGGCTCCCGCCGACCGTAAACCAGCACGCTCCATCAAGCCAAGTCTTCTCGAGCAAACTCCGCCCCGTCATCGCGATCGTCGACCAAGGACCTGCTGGCGCATCCTCAGCGAACTGCCATGCCGGGAACACCGTGCGCACATTCTCCGGGTCCGACATCACGGTGAGCAACGCGGCCTACCATGTGAACTGGCACACCGACCAGGATAACCTCTACGCGGAGTGCACGTATCGCATCAAGGTAAACGTCGGGCCGAGACTGAATTCGCCAGAGCTTGGTTTTGCGGACGTTGATGTCGTCAGCAGTGGTAGGCAGCTGAAGAACGTTGATACCGACGAATTTATTCCCCTGCTCGATGATCGGACGTTGCCGATCACGTTTTTCGTCGGCGTGGGAGCGACCTGCAACCCAGACGGGGGCTCGGACTGCGGTGAGGGAGTGGCAAGGCCGGGTGAGAACACGCTCATTGTCACTAACAGCGGCAACGCTGGTGTGTTCATTCCCGCGGGTGCGGTCGATGATGAGACCACTATCACCGTCCAGTCAGTCGATCAGCGATTTAATGAAGGCGAACAATGCATTCCGCGATTGGCCGACCAATTCCCTGGCGCGCCCAAGACGACCGACAACGGCTGTTACGACTTCCGCGCCGACCCGCCGCTCGCCGACGTCAACGACAATGACGGCACCTTTAATGAAGGGTTCAACGCAACTGTCGGGATCTGCCCGCCGATCGACGCGATGAACCTGGATCATGAGACGCTGGATCTGATTCAAATCTTCCGGATCGATGATCTTGGCGAGGGTAATGCCGTCTCGCTCCGCAACGTCCAGGCCCCGTTCCTGCGTTGCGACCCTCACTACTCACCATCCTTTGGATCGCGCGGCTCGCTCTTCGGAGACTTGGCGCGAGCGTTGGCGGGTATCGTCAGTCCGCGCCCGCTCTACGCTGGCACCCGTCGCATGATGTTCGATGTGGGTGCCGGCGGCAGCACGGATGGTTTTAGCCGTTTCTCGTGGGCTCTGCCGTCCGTCATCAAGTAGGACTAGCGGCCGGGCGAATGACGAAAAGGAACTAGTTCCTCCGGTTGAGGCGGAATGATTCGGTCGCGGGATGGTGCGTCGGCACCATTCGTTTTTGGTTTGTGTTCTATATGAAGTGTTGCGCGAACTACTTGGGGTTCGTGGCGGTCGTCGCGATTGGGGCCGTCGCCTGTCATGGGGACCGCAGCTATTCGGCAGGCCCCTCGGCGCTCCTCGTCGACGCCAATCGGAACAACGGCAACGTCTTCTTCGTCTGGCTCCCTCCGCTGTTAACGCAGCAGGCGCCTGCAGGCCAGGTGTTCTCCGGTCAGCTCAGTCCGATCGTGACGATCACCAATCTCTGCAGCGGCCAGGTCATCCGCACGTTCGCAGGATCGGACGTGCAAGTCGCCGACGGCTCCTATCAAGCCAACTGGCAGACCGCCGACGACAACCTCGACGCGGCGTGCACGTACCGCATCGCGATTCAGGGCGGTGCTCGGCAGCTCGGGCTGGCGGACGTGGACGTCGTCGACAATGGCCAGGAGTTGAAGAACGTCGACACGGACGAGTATATCCCGCTCCTCGACGGTCGGACGCTTCCGATCAAGTTCTTCATCGGCGTCGGCTCGCAATGCGAGCGCGTCGATTCAGACTGCGGCGAGGGGACCGTGCAGCCCGGACAAAGCACCACGATCGTCACGACCCATGGTCAGGCGGGGGTGTTCGTCCCGGCCGGAGCGGTGGACCAACCTGTCACGCTCATCATCGAGTCCGCGGACGAGCGCCCCTGCATACCGGCGTTGCCCGAGCCGGTGTTCCCCGGCAACATCGGCCCTGTCGGCAATTCTTGCTACGACTTCCATACGGAACCGCCGCTCGCCCAAGTCACCGCGGGCGGTAAGTTCAACACGCCTGTGACCGTCGGCATTTGCCCGGTGATCGGCGATCTCGATCATGCGACGTCGGACTTACTCCAAATCTTCCAGCTTCATGTCGGCGCAGACCCAGCGATCCGCGCGTTGAACAACGTACCCGCGCCGTTCCTGCGGTGCGATCCCCGTTACTTGCTGCTGGGATCTCGTGGATCCCGCCGCTCCTTCCTCGGAGCCGTTGCGGCAAGACTCCGCTCGCTGATCACGCCGCGGCCGTTGTTCGCCAGCACACGGGTGGCGTTCGATTTGGGTGCCGGCGGCAGCACGGACATGTTCAGCCGGTTCACCTGGGCGCTGCCGAGCCAGCTCGACTTGAATTTCGATCAGACGCCGGAGCTCGGATCGATTTTGCCCGGTGCCACCGTGAACTCAGCGTACTCCCGGCTCGGCGTCACGTTCAGCCGTAGCAATCCCGTCGGCCTGTGCCCAGGGACCGCGGTGTACGCCAATGATTACGGGGTGCTCGGGTTCCACTCGGGTCAGAACAACATCAGCGTCTGTCCCCTGGGCATCGCTGCGGACTTCAGCCAGTCCGGGTACGGCACTATCAAGGCAACGTTCGTCGTCCCCGCGGCCGAGGCGTGCATCAACGCGACACCGACCGGATTTCACAACATCCTGCCCGGCGGCGTCGCCTTCATCGAGGCACTCGATGGCAACGGCAACGTCCTGAACCGAACGGAATCAACGACGCAGCGCACATCCCAGCGACTCTGCGTCACGGGCACCGGCATTACAGCCGTGCGGTTCGCGGGCACGGGCTCCGCATTCGCGATTTTTGACAATCTCTACTGGACGCGCGTAGCTCCCAGCCAATAAAACCGTAGCACCCTTCCTTTTTGCGTTCCGGGGCCGCCTATTGTGCCCCGGTGGCTCGCGACCTCATCGGCCGGGTGCGTCAGGCGCTGGGTGACCGCTACACCGTGATCACCGCGGTGGGGCGGGGCGGGAACGCCACGCTCTACGGCGCGTTCGACAAGGACGGCCGCAAGGTCGCGATCAAAGTGCTGCATCCCGAGCTCACCGTCTCGGTCGCCGCCGACCGCTTCCTGCGCGAGATCCGCTGGGCCGCCAAGCTGGATCACGCCCACATCGCGCCCCTGCTCGATTCCGGCGAAACCGACTATCTGCTCTGGTTCGTGATGCCGTTCGTGACGGGCGAGACGCTGCGGCAGGTCATGCGGCGCGAGCGCACGCTGCCGATCAACCGCGCGGTGCGGGTCGCCACTGAGGTCCTCGACGCGCTCGGCCACGCCCATGACCACGGACTCGCGCATCGCGACATCAAACCCGACAATATCGTGCTCTCAGAGGAAGGGGGCGGCGCCATTCTCGTCGACTTCGGTATCGCGCGCGCGATCGCGACCTCGGGCGAGGACCGGGTGACGCGCAGCGGGTTTGTCGTCGGCACCGAAGAGTACATGAGTCCCGAGCAAGCGGGCGGCTCGCCGGACATCGACGGCAGGACCGACGTCTATTCGCTTGGCGTCGTGCTGTTCGAAGCGCTCGCCGGTCGGCCGCCGTTCTCCGCCGCGAGCGCGGCGGCGGTGCTCGACATGCAGCAGCACGCCACACCGCCGGATCTTCGGAAATTGCGGCGCGACGTGCCGCGCAACCTCAGCGATGCCATCATGAAGGCGCTCTCGAAGGCGCGCGACGCGCGCTGGCAAACGGCCGCCGATATGCGGCAGGCATTGCTGCCGTACGCAGTGGTGACATGACACATGCGATTCCGATCGATGCTGCTGGGATTGGTGCTCATCACCGGCCAGTTGACCGCGCAATCACGTCCGCGCGCGCGCGATCTCGGCGTCCCTTTCGACGGCACGCCCGGTCCCCTGAACGCCATCACCGACGTCGCCGGCGTCACCGTCGGCCACGCCACGATCATCAAGGGCCAGGGCACGCTCGTCGTGGGGCAGGGTCCCGTGCGCACCGGCGTCACCGCAATTTTCCCGCGCGGCGCGACGAACGGCGATCCGGTCTTCGGCGGGTGGTTCACGCTGAACGGCAACGGCGAGATGACCGGCACGACGTGGCTGGAGGAATCGGGATTCCTCGCCGGGCCTGTAATGATCACGAACACGCACAGTGTCGGCGTCGTACGCGATGCCGTCATCGAATGGCTCGTGCACAAAGGATTCGAGTTCGACTGGTCCCTGCCGGTCGTGGCCGAAACGTGGGACGGCTCGCTCAATGACATCAACGGCTTTCACGTCACGAAAGCGCACGCGTTCGCGGCGCTCGACAGCGCGCACGGCGGGCCGGTCGCGGAAGGCAGCGTCGGTGGCGGGACCGGCATGATCTGCAACCAGTTCAAGGGCGGGATCGGCACCGCATCCCGACGGCTCCCCGCCGACCGTGGGGGGTACACGATCGGTGTCCTCGTGCAATGCAACTATGGGTCGCGCGCCCGTCTCTCGATCGCCGGCGTCCCCGTCGGCCAGGAGATTCCCGATCTGTTGCCGACGCGTGACACGATTCCCGGTGAGAGGGGTTCGATCATCATCGTCGTCGCCACCGACGCGCCTTTGCTGCCTCATCAGCTCAAGCGGATCGCCAAACGCGCGAGCCTCGGCGTCGGCCGGCTGGGCGGGACGGGTGGAAACTCGTCCGGCGACATCTTCGTCGCCTTCTCGACCGCCAACCCAGGCGCCGCGACGCCCGATGCGAGTGTCAGCGTGACGATGCTCCCGAACGAACGGATCGACCCGCTCTTCCAGGCCACGATTCAGGCGACCGAGGAGGCGATCGTCAACGCGATGGTCGCGGCCGAGACGATGACGGGCATCAACGGCATGCGGGTGTACGCGCTGCCGCACGAACGGCTGCGCGCGGCGCTCCGGAAGTACAACCGTCTGGTCGAGCCCCGACGGTGAGGAGCCTGTGTCTCTTCCTGCTGTTGCTCGTTGCCGCTTGCCAGACGGAGGCGCGTCGCCTTCTCGTCGTTGACCTGACGCTCGCCGATCCCCTCACCCTCGAAACCACGGCGGCCCCGTGGCACGCGGCGGGCTATCGTGTGGAGTACCGCCGGTTCTATCCGCATCTCACCAGGCAGGATCTCGCCCGCTATCGCACCGTGCTCGTCCTCGGTGGGCGCCAGCCCGAGAGCCTGTCCGACGCGCTGACGATCGGCGATCTCGCGATTCTCACCGAATGGATCCGCCGCGACGGCGTCGTGGTGCTCGCATACACCGAAGACGGCGGCGCGCTCGACCGCTGGATCATGAACCAGTGGCTCGTGTCGCAGGGCGCCGGCATCGCCATCGCAGTGGGGTCCGGGGGGTCCGGGGGGTCCGGGGGGTCGGGGGGGTCGGGGACGGGCGGCGCGCAGCTGCTCGACGCCACGCCGCTGCCGCATTCGGCCCTCGACAACGCGGGCTTCGCTCCATTCCCCGCCGGTCGGAATTATCCGCTGCAGATTCGCGATAAGAGCCAGACCCTGGCGCGCGGCGGCGGGACGGCGCTCGTCGCGGCGAGCCGCGTCCAGGATGGCCTGATCGTCGTAGCGAGCCGCAGCCTGCTGGCATCGGCCGATGCCGACTCCCGCGCGCGCGACTTTCTCGTTGCGCTCGCCCGCTGGACGCGGCGTCCCGCCGAGTGGGCCGGCATCGGCGCCGGCGGCCGACCCGCGCCGCTGCGGCTCGCCGAGGCCCCGCAACACGTCGCCGTCCATCCTCCGCCGCTCGCCCCACCAGCCGCAGCGGACAGCGCCGTGATCGTGCTGCCGCAACCGGCCTCCACCAATCGCGAAGATCCCGTCGTGGTCCCCGTCTGGATCAACCGGCAAGGCATGCGCGTCTTGTGGAGCCGGTTCATGCTGCCCGCGCTCGATTCATTGCTCCGATTCGTGGATGGGGCCGCACTCAATGCCCTGGCGACGACGATTCCCGAGCAGGCGATCCTCGACACCCTGAGCACGCGCAACCTCTGGAGGATCGCCGCCGAGCGGCTGCAGGCGACGAGCGTCCGCTGGTTCCCCGCCGTCGCGTTGGCGGCGATCCGGTCTGACGGTGCCGCCGACGAAGTGGATCGGCATGGGAGGCTCACACCGATCACGTGCGGGCTCGATTCGCTGTACTGGCGCGGCGCGCTGCGGCCCACCTACCGTATCATGGCCCGGCTTGGCGGCGCGCGTCCCGAAGTCCTCGCCGGGGTCGCGCTGGATCTCGACAGTGCGATGGCGTATTACCGCGGCAGCGGCTTCTGTGACGCGGACTACCGTGTCGGATTGGCGGCGCTGGGTCTGGACCGTGACGAAGTGGAGCGACTCGCGGCACTGCCGCCGGTGGTTCGGTACGACACGTTGCTCGAGCGCGGGTGGTTGGGCGGCTACTACAAGGGGCTCGAGGCCGCAGTCGCCGAGCGCGCCATCCTGCTGCGCGCCGATTTGCGGCGGCTGCATCCCGATCTGCGATTCGCGTTCCACGCGAGCGACGTCCCCACCGACTGGTTCACTCTGGGCCTGTTGCGCGGCTTCTCCAGTCCGGACGCTCCCGTCCTGCTCTGGCTCAAAGAGCGGCGCGGACGCGACCTCATGCGACGCTATCGGGAGCGCGGCGTGTACGCACTCTCTGCTGTGGGGTTGGAGCCCGACCGCGCCACGTTCGTGCCGAGCGAATGGCCACGGTTGCGATTCGCCGCATTCAACGAGCATGCGGGGTTTTGGCTTGACGGGGCGGCAACCGACAGTTTGGGTCGCGTGATCCGGCGCTTTGTGAGGTAAAGCCTTGCCCCTTTGCCCTGTGGCCCGGTAATTTCCTGCCCTGGAAGTGGTGGGGCCGATGGTCGCGGTGGATCGGCAAGAGGGGTCCATCGAGGAAAGTCCGAGCTCCACAGGGCAGACCGCCAGGTAACGCCTGGGCGCCGAGAGGCGACGGAACAGGGCCACAGAGAACAGACCGCCCTTGTATCCAAAGGGTAAGGGTGAAACGGTGGGGTAAGAGCCCACCGCGTGCCTGGCAACAGGCACGGCACGGCAACCCCCGGTCGGAGCAAGGCCAAATAAGCAGCGAGACCCGGCCCGGGTCGTTTGAGCTGCGGGTAGGCCGCACGAGATGGCTGGCGACAGCCATCCCAGAGAGATGACCATCTGCTCGTACCAACGAGTAAACAGAACTCGGCTTATGGTCTCACCACTTCCTCC
>WNGO01000363.1_pt1 | contig 39517 bp, 26 predicted proteins | sample 5400511 | NCBI WGS metagenome assembly WNGO01 (sample SAMN13153380, study PRJNA577476) | soil metagenome | isolation source: 20 cm soil or saprolite under Garry oak tree replicate 2 | place: USA:California | collected 2016-06-15 | reverse complement strand
GACCAACCGCACATCTGCCGGTTGAGTTTGACGGACATTTGCTCTTGGAAGTGCAGCCACAATAAAGGACGATCCGCTGCATTTGCGCATCCTGGTGTGACTGCATTATGCCCACCGGCTCCAACCCAACGCTTTGAGAATGCCGAACGCGTTCTTCTCCTGCAACACTCTTGCCGCCACCGTGTCGTTCCCCTCGATAAGGAGCGTTAATCTCCTGGCAAAGAACCTAGCTCCGTGGCATAACGCTCCAGTGCTGCCGGATAAAGCTGGTGAGTGCGGCACGCTCGCGAAACGCCTCCGTCCCACCTTCTTTTGTGGTGGAATAGGCCCCAACAACGTTTGCATAGGCCAAGCAGTCCTCAAGTTTCGCTCCTGTCAAAAACTGGTGGATGAAGCCGGCGGCAAAACTATCTCCGGCGCCAACATCATCCACGGTCTTCACACTCGGAGGCATGAGGCTGTACTGCTCCTGCCCGGACCGGCAAATGGCTGCGGAAGCGCCGCGTTTCACGACTACAATCTTCGCCAGTCCCGCAAGCACGTTGATAGCTTGCGAAAGGTCCTCGGTGCGGGCAGCCTTCTTCGCCTCACGATCATTGGGGAAAAAAATATCTACGTGCTTGAGAACGTCCAGCAGGTCCCGGTCCCATTTGTTCTCGGGATCGTCGTTGGTGTCGAGAGAAGTTGACAGGCCTGCCGCCTTCGCCTGCCGGAAGAGATCCAAGATTCTCGGCCGCAACGCACGATGCAAGAAAAACGACGAAACGTGCAGATGCCGCGCCGACCGCACGTATCCCATGTCAATGTCCGAATACTGCAGTTCAAACATCGTGCCGGGATACGTCAAGATGTAACGCTGGTGCAAATAGGGCAGGACGACGGTCAGTCCCGTAGCCGTACGCCCAGTTGTCTGCTTTACGCGGCCCACTTCGACCCCGGCAGCTGACAGTCTCTCAAGAGCCATTTTCCCGAGAGCGTCACCACCCGTTTTCGAGATGAAACCAACCTTGCTCCCAAGCGTGGCTAAGTTGTGGGCACAAATTGCGGACGAACTGCCCAAGGTAAGCGCGAGGCCGCTGGCCAGCAGTTCCCTGTCCAAGACAAGTTCCTTCGGCAGACCGTAGAGGATCAGGTCCAGGTTGATCTCACCAACCACGCATACGTCCAATGTCGGCATATTTCTCCTGTGCTCCCGCTTGGCAATCGGCTAGCTCGAGCAGAGTCGTGTTATTTCGGCCTGCGGCGTGCAAAAACTCAGAATGCCAACGTGCGATTACGCACTAGCACTTCTACTTTCGCTGGGAACGCCATCAAGGCTATCTTAGAGGCCCATAGGAGCTCTCGGCCATTTACTTCAATAATCGGGGTAGCGAAGTCCACTTCACTATCTCGGGATCGATGCAGCCGCGATTCTCGTGTTTCCGGGTTTGCTGGTCTCTTTATAATACTGGACAAATGAAAGACAACGATATAAAAGGAAATGATTCGATAGTCGATGTGTGCGGACCCAGTACGCCCCGCGGGGAGTGACAAGCGTGAAATTTTCAGCTCTCTTTATATTGCTTGTTTGCGTCTCCGGAGCCTTTGGCCAGTCTAACTCTTCTTTCTACGTGTCGACGACTGGGAGTGATTCGAATCCCGGCACTCAAACGGCACCCTGGCGCACCGTTCAACATGCCGCAGATACCGCGCGTGCCGGTAGCACCGTCAATGTGCGGGGTGGAGTCTACGAAGAACTCGTGAGCATCAATGCATCCGGCAACGCGACTGATGGATACATCACGCTTAGAAGCTACCCGGGCGAAACGGCCACGCTGGACGCAGAGCATTTCGCTCCCTCAGGAAGAAACGCCGTCCTTACGATCCAGAACAAGAGCTACGTCAGAATCGAGGGCCTTGAAATCCGCAACTTCCACACTGCCGAACATCGGCTTACTCCGTTGGGCATAAGCGTCATTGGATCCGGCTCCCATATCGAACTGCTGAAGAACAACGTCCATCATATCCAGCAGACGTTCGAAGGCCGCGATGCGCCGGGCCGAGGCGGCAACGGGTTTGGCATTGCCGTGTACGGTACTGACGGTAAGACTTCAATCAGTGAACTGGTGATCGACGGCAATGAGGTGCATCATCTCAAAACCGGTTCGAGCGAGTCGCTGGTGGTGAACGGGAACGTTACGAACTTCCGCATCACCCACAACGTCGTCCACGACAACAACAATATAGGAATCGATGTCATTGGTTTCGAGCGCACGGCTCCCGACCCCGCCGTCGATCAGGCCCGCGATGGGCTCGTGAGCGGCAATCTGGTTTACAACATTACGTCGCGAGGCAATCCGGCCTACCGCAACGACGAATCTTCTGATGGCATTTATGTGGATGGCGGCACCAGGGTCCTGATCGAACAGAACGTGATTCACGATGTGGACTTTGGAATCGAACTAGCCAGCGAGCACAAGGACCGCGCCACCAGCTACATCACTGCGCGAAATAATCTTATTTACCACTGCCATACGGCGGGAGTCTCTATCGGCGGTTATGCACCCGAGCGGGGACACACCGATCACTGCACCGTGGTCAACAACACGCTTTACGACAACGACACGTCAGGAACCGGGTCGGGTGAGTTCCAGATGCAGTGGAACATGGCAGACGATATTTTCGAGAACAACATCGTCTACGCCGGGCCCCGCTGTCTAATCACGCTGAACAGATCGCAGGTAGAAACCCAGTCGCCTGTCACTATCGATCACAACATCTATTACTGTGCTTCCGGATCGAAATCGAGCACATGGAAAGAGTTTACTGCCACGGTGACGGGATTCGACCAGTATGTTCAGTCAACGGGGAACGACCGTCACTCCCGTTTTCTGGACCCGTATTTTGTAGACGCTACCGCGCACGATTTCCATCTGCGATCGGATTCTCCCGCGATCGCTACGGGCACGACTGACGGAGTGCCGTTGGAGAACTGGACCTTGAAGGCTCTCCGCGCGTGAAGTCCGGAAAGATAGACATCGGCTGCTACGAAATAAAATAGGAGGCGATTCGCGAGTTGAAACTATCTAGTTGAGAACCGCTCGCTAGAGCAAGCTTGCCATCTATAGAGCGCAAAGGACCGTCTGCCAGTCAAGTCCGCAGGCACCGCCGCGACGAGAATCACTTCCAAAAGCAAAGACGCTTCTGCTCCGATAGAGTGCTAAGGCGGAGCCGTGAGGCCGTGTCCGCAAGGCCTGCATATGCAGCGCCGTATGTGGGATTGCAATCGATCGCCTGCTGAAAATATTCGGTTCCCTTGATGAGTCCAGAGAGATTGCGCTTATGCCAGCGAGATAGCGGCCCTTAAGGTACAACAACATTCCGAACCACTCAATAGGGAACATATCGCGGAGTTCGATTATTCTGAACGTGTCACGAGCAAACCAGAAATAACCGCGGACGACTTATCGGACCGTCAGTCAATCATGACTCTCCTGTTGTAGCGGCTATCCAAGTGCCAGCGCCGGGCGGTACACCCGAGGGACCGGGAGTCTAATGAACTTTGCCCGCGGCCGGACCGACGGCGGTGGCCTGCTTGGTCTTGGGGTCAATGCCGATCAGCGCCACTCCACCAACTCCGCTGCGGCTGGCGGTGACCACCTGGCCGCGAGCCCTCAAGTCGGCCTGCACTGCTTCGGGAAGGGTGTTGGGCAGAGAGAGGCTGCCCAGGCTGGCACGGTCCTGGCCGAAGGAACTGATGAAATGCGTGGTAGAGAAGCGCGGCGCCTTAAAAGCCTCCTCGGGATTCATGCCGAACTCCACGTAGTTGAGGATGACCTGGATGGCTGCCTGATCCTGCTGGTCGCCGCCCGCTACCGAGATCGCCATCACGGGTTGGTTGTCATGGAAAAGCAGGGTGGGGCTCAGCGTAATTCGCGGCCGCTTGCCAGGCTGGATTACGTTCGGAGTTCCCACAAACGTGTTCAAACTGCTGAGCCGGCTTCCGTGAATAATGCCCGTGCGTCCGGCCACGCCGGCTGTGCTCGACAGGCCACTTGGAGTCGCCGCGATGACGTTTCCTGGTGGGCGGCTTGGTCGGTTTCAAAGTGTAGGGGTCGCCTGGCCGGAGTTCGAGAGATGCCTTTTTCGGATCGATCAGCTTGCGCCGCATTTCGGTGTACTGATCGGAAAGCAACTGCTGCATCGGCACCTTCACAAAATTCGGATCGCCGTAATACTCGTCGCGATCCGCCAGTGCCAGTTTCTCAGCTTCAATTACTGTGTGGATATAATCCGCCGAATTGAAGCCCATCTTCTTCAGGTCGAAGCCTTCCAGCAGGCGCAGCGTCTGAGAGAGATAAGGACCCTGCGTCAGCGGACCTGCCTTATAGACCGCGTAGCCACGGTATGTGGTTTTGAGCGGATCCAGCACGGGAGTTTTGTGCGCTGCCAAATCCGCCTTGCGAAGGAAACCTCCCTTTTCGATATACCAGGCTTCTAGCGCGTCGGCGATGTCGCCGCGGTAGAAACGGTCCGAGACCGCTTGCAGTTTCTGCTGCCGCGTACCTTTCGCGGCCTTTTCGGACTCCACCAATTTGCGAAAGGTCACCGCCATATCCGCCTGCCAGTTCACGCCGGTTTCGATCCTCTGCCGGCTACCGGTGTCGATATACCAACTGGGGCCGCCAGCGTCCAGAATGGCCAGCGTCGGCTGCACGACCTCCTCGAAGCTTTTGGTTCCATAAAGGTTCAGGAGAGTGACGATTGCATCTATGGTGGCAGGCACAGCGGCTGCCTTGACGTCACCGTCCGGGATTCCGTGTTTCATGTACCAGGCGATTGCTTTGGGATCGCCAGGGGCTTCCCCTTGTCCCTCCAGCAGCTTCACGTTTTTCTGGTCGGCGCTGTAAACGAGAACGGGAACTTCTCCTCCCACGCAGAATGCGCCTGCATAGGTTATGGACAGCGCCAGCAGAGTGGCGGCGCCTGCATCGGCGGCGTTTCCTCCGTGTTCCAGAATCTTGATGCCGGTTGCAGTGGCGGCAGCTTTGCCGGAAACAACCACCCCCTGGCTGCCGACGGCGACACTCGGTTGCCTCGCAGTGACTGGTGTTTGTGTGGCCTGCGGCCAAGCAAAGGAGACGAGTAAAAGGAGGGAAACGGTTGATATCGAAATGATCTTGCGCATAAGAGGCGAACTCCGTTGTAGTAGCGGGCATCATACCCGGCATGTCATCAAGGCTATATCAAGTCTCTTAATCCGCACGTTTTTCTGGGTTTTGGGGCACACTGTTGGCACAGTGATCTGGGGTGAACCCCTCGGTTGAGACAAACTATGTTGGCACACCTGCTGTAGTTTCGTTTTCTGAACCCTTCCATTGAGACAATCTACCGTTGGCACATTTGGCATTCATCGATTCGTCTCATTGATTTTCTTCAGCAGGGATGGGGTCTGGGGAAGGGGACGGCGCTTGAGTCCCCTTCCCCAGCAGCCCTGTAGAAGATTGACCTGAGCTGGCGAAGAAAGTGAGCGTCGCCCCCTTCGAATCTGCCATCCCACTTTGGCACTCAGCTTGTCGTTCAAACTCCTCCGGCGAGCGATACCCCAATGCCGAGTGTAACCGTTGTTGGTTGTAGTACTGCTCGATAAAGATTCCGATGTTCTCCCGCAAGTGCTCCAGATCTTCGTACGAACTCGCGTAAATCTCTTCCCGCTTCAGAGTCTTGAGGAAGCTCTCGCAGCTGGCATTGTCATACGGGTTTGCCGGGCGACTCATACTCGGGATCACCTGGTGCTTGGCCAAGATTCTGACGTAGTCACCGGAAGCATACTGTACTCCGCGGTCGGAGTGATGCACCAGACCCGGCGGTGGCTTTCGCTCTGCGATCGCTTTCTCCAACGCCGCGATCGGCAACCGCGCTACCAGCGTTCCGGCCAATTCCCAGCCCACCACTTTGCGAGAGTAGGCATCGAGAATCACGGCGAGGTAGACAAACTCACGATGCAGTCGGATGTAGGTGATGTCGGCCACCCAAAGCTGATTGACCCCGGTCAACTTCATTCGGCTAGCCAGATTCAGGTAAACCTCCAACCGGTGTTGAGAATCCGTGGTGACCACGAAGGCACGCGGCTGCACCGCAAGTAAGTTATCCTCCCGCATGATGCGAGCTACACGCTTGTGGTTCACCAGCATCCCGCACCGTCGCAGTTCGGCCGCAATTCTTCGATAGCCATAGCGCCGCCGGTGCTCCACGGCGATCTGCTGAATCGCCGCCCGCACCTCCATATCCTCTTCCACCGGCAATCGCTCCTGTAGGCAACGATAGAAACTAGCTCGACTGACCCCAACCAGTCGACACATCCGCTCGATACTCAGGCCGCCTTGCATAGGCATCACTTCTCGGATCTGTTCATAGATGCCGTCTCGCCAGAGTTGCTTCTGCTCTGGCGTCGAGCCTCGATTTTTTGCAAGGCACCTTTGAAAAAATCCGCCTCCAGCGTCTTGTCCGCCACCACGCGCTTCAATTGCGTGACTTGTTGTCGCAGTTCACGCTCGCGCGAGTTTGCCGGTGGTCCTTCGCCGTCTTCGATGGGCTCCAACTGATCTCGCCATTTGTAGAGCAGTCGGCGGTGCACCCCCAGTTCCTGGGAGAGCGCGACGATATTATCGCTGCGCTTCAACCGCTCGACCGCAATCTTCCGAAACGCCTTGGGATATCGACCTATCACTCGTTTCTTTGCCACTCGCAGTTTCCTTTCTCTGCAAAGTGTGCCCATTGCGAGTGTCTCATTTGACGGGTTCAGTCCAGATCTCGGAAAATAGCGAGTCTGGCGCGGTGACGGCTAATGGAATGTCAGTCGGAATCGCTTCCCAGAAGCCGACTTCTAGCCCGGCTAACTTCCCGTTTGGACGTCACAACGGGAGAGATCGCGATCACTCTCCATTGTCACCTCGACGCCCCTCGCGGATTGACATTAAACCTTGTGATACGCTCACTCATACGTCCGTGGGACTGCTAGCCGGACCGCTCGATTATTCCGTCGCGGTGCTTACCTGCATGGCTGGAGCTCACCCGTTCTGGGATGGTGTCTCCGCGGGAAGATAGCATCGAAAGCAAACGACGTGACGATGCGGGTTGCATAAGGATATGAAACGTGACCAACCGGACACTTAACATATCTTCGATTCTGCTGATTGCATTCGCCACAGGGCATAGAGCCGTTTGCCAAAGTCTCTCTGAACCCACCATCCGGATGAAATGGTCAGCGGAGTGGATTTCTCATCCCACCGCCCCATTGGGCGAACCTGGCGTATTTCACTTTCGCAAGGTCATCAACTTAATAGTCGCGCCGGAGCACTTCGTGGTTCACCTGAGTGCGGACAACCGCTTCGTGCTCTTCGTAAATGGCAAGCGCGTTGGAGAAGGACCTGCACGCGGCAATTTCTTTCGTTGGCGCTACGAAACCGTTGATCTCGCGCCCTTTCTCAGTCGCGGTGACAATGTGATCGCGGCCACAGCATGGCAGTACGGCATCTACGCTCCGGTCGCGCAGATTACCGATCGACTCGCTTTCCTTTTGGAGGGGGACACAAGCGCGGAACGAATCGTGAACACCGACTCAAGCTGGGAAGTGGAGGAGGAACTTGGACATACCGTCATTCCTCCCATGCCGGAGACCATGCACCAGTACTGGGCTGCTGGACCGGGAGAACGGATTGACGGCAGCAAGTATGATTGGACTTGGAAAGAAGCAGGGTCATCTCCAAACGCGCATTGGATCCGAGCAGTTGGTGCGATTCGAGAATCGCCTGACCCCCAACGGAGTAAACCCGGATACCGCCTTGAGGACGCCGGTACCAAATGGCTGCTCAGTCCTGACCTGCTTCCTCCGATGGAGTATAAACAAGTTCCCACAGGCAGCGTAGTTCGCACGAATCTGCAGGACACCAGGAATTTCCCCGCACAGCCCGTCACAATACCAGCACATTCTTCGGTGACGATTCTGATTGACCACGCAACGGTGCTGTCGGCGTTTCCGGAACTAGAGGTCAGCGGTGGGAAGGATGCCGTCGTTCGTATGGCATTCACCGAAGCACTCTATGATTCGAAGCAAGAACGTGGCAACCGAAACGAAATTGCCGACCGCATAGTTGTGGGCTTGACCGACGAGTATCTCCCGGACGGAGGCGAGCACAGAACGTTCCGACCACTGTGGTGGCGTACGTGGCGTTATGTCGAGCTCAAGATTGTTACTGGGGCAGAGCCGCTTACGCTCGACGGATTCCGCACCTATTACACAGCTTATCCGTTCGAAGAACGCGGCAAATTTGCAGCGAGTAACCCGAATTTGGCGAGAATTCGCGAGATCTGCTGGCGCACAGCCCGACTCGATGCACATGAGACCTACATGGATACGGCCTATTGGGAGCAACTCCAGTACATCGGAGACACACGCATACAAGCGCTGATCTCTTATGTGGTCAGTGGCGACGACCGATTAGCGCGCCAGGCTCTTCAGGCCTTCGATGACTCTCGAATTCCTGAAGGAATTACTCAGAGCCGTTATCCGGACTCTCTCGCCCAGTTCATCCCTCCGTTTTCTCTGCTGTATGTGAATATGCTCCACGATTACTGGATGTATCGTCCAGATCGGAAGTTTGTTCAGGAACTACTGCCTGGAACGAGAGCAATCCTGGAGTGGTTTCTGGCAAAACAGAGGCCAGATGGAATGCTTTCGTCTATCCCCGGATGGGTTTTCATCGATTGGGTGCGTGATGTGGAGAAGTTCCCCCCGGAAGACGAAGAGGGCCGGTCCGCGATCGTGACCCTGCAACTGGTTTCGGCGCTCGAAACAGCCGCCGACCTTGAGCAAGCCTTAGGGGATTCCGTCCTGGCGCAACGCTACCGGCGCCAGGCACGAGCAGCGCGAGATGCTGTTTACAAGCAGTGCTGGGATCCACGATTTGGCCTTCTGGCGGACAATCCCAGAAAGGACTCTTACAGCCAGCACGCAAACATCGCTGCCGTGCTGTTGGACGTGATTCCCACAGCAGACCAGAAATCGGTTATGGAACGAATTCTGGACACCAGACTCCATGCGAAAAATGATTCTCCCAAGCTGGTGAAAGCTAGCTTCTTTTATCAGTTTTATATGGCGCGGGCACTCGAGCATGCCGGCATGGCGGAACGGTATGTTGGACTGCTTCAACCCTGGAGCGAAATGCTGGCGAAGGGCCTTACCACCACCCCCGAATTCGACGATCCTACCCGTTCCGACACACATGCGTGGAGCGCGCATCCTGCATTCGATTTGCCCACGCTTGTCGCCGGCATTCGACCGGCATCCCCAGGCTTCGAAACGGTGCAGATCGAGCCTGCTCTTGGTGACCTGCGGTGGGCTGAGGCTTCAATGCCCTACCCGCGCGGTGGCACGATCACGGTCAAGTATGAGCGGACACAAGCGGGAACCAAGGCTACGGTAACCTTGCCCGAAGCCCTGCACGGCGTCCTGGTGTGGCAGGGAAAATCTTATCCACTAAGGTCAGGCGAGCAACAAATATCGCTGCCCTAACAGCCTGTCGAAGGTTTTCTAACACCGCTGTCGTAGAGGTGTCGGGAAGCAAGGGCCACCTTGCTTTCGAGTGGTTGTCCTACCGGAAACAAATTTTGACGCGGTCCAGAAACGGCTTGGGGGAGATCAGCAGCAATTTCCTCGAAGCCGACTTATGGCGCATCTGGTTGTGCGTGGCTCAACTTCCGAGTGGCTCGTGGCTCGATCGCAATTCGACACCCAAGCAAAACGCGGAACACGTCTGGCTGCCTGGGAATGAAGAAACCCGAGAATCACCCCAATCAAAGAGAGATTCGAACGCTCTTCATCATCGGCGGGCGCGGCAAGGTCATCTACGGCGATGTCGGCTTCTGTCCCACCCTCGAATTCGCCGTCGCGCAAAAGGCCGGCCTTATTGACGAAGCAGCGGCAAGTGCCTAGGATGACCGGACAGAATGAGTTTGAGATGCGCTTAGGAGGCGGTGACGAATGCGAGCACCAAGGTGCTTAAGCTGGAGCGTGAGAACGGCAACCGCCGTGGTTGCCATCGGTTCGCTCGGTTGTTCGGCAGCGGCAAACCCACAGGGACTCGTGAGCAATGACCTGTCGCGGTTAAGGTCGGTGGGCGGAGTAGCTGCATCGCCCGATGGGAAGCGCGTCGCATACACCGTCGTCATGAGGGATCGTCCCGGGCGCACGTACGATCAACTGTGGATCATGGATTTGTCAGCCCAGAAATCCGTGCGCGTCGGGGGAGAAAAGGACAGCGGCGGAAGCGGAGTCTGGTCGCCGGACGGCAAGTGGATCGCATTTAAGGGACGTCAGGGCGACAAAGGCGGACTGTTCATCGTGCGGCTGGACGGATCGGAGGTGAGGATTCTGGCCGAGGCGCATGGAACCAACAGTCCCTTGCCGGGCATGGGCAACGAGATTTCCTGGTCCCCAGATAGCAAGCAGATTGCATTTGTTTCATCGACGCCGGATCCGCGAGCGGCCGAGGCCAGCGGCGATCCAATGGTGATTACTCGCTATCTTTACAAGCCAGACGCCGGCGAGGGCATGACCCGCTTCAACGACAATCAGCGGCTCCATATCTTTGTCGTCGACGCGGCGACAAAGCAGGTGCGGCAACTGACCCAGGGCGATTTCGACGAGCATTCCGTCGACTGGTCGCCGGATGGCAAGAAGATTTTGTTCGGCTCGAACCGCGAACCGAATCAGGATGAATTCTTCAACTACGATCTGTTCACCCTGAATGTCGCGGACGGAACCATTCAGCGCCTTACCGCCACGGAATACAACGAGTACGATGCTATCTGGTCCCCGGACGGAAAATGGATTGCTTATCGGGGCACGCGGCGTGGAATCACCGACCGCGAGACCACGATGGAGGACACCCACGTCTGGGTGATGAATGTCGACGGAAGCAGCCGCCGCGAAATTGGAGCGGTGGTCGACAACCGGCAAGGCGCGCCGCACTGGTCAGAGGATAGCAGCGCACTGTACTTCACATTGCAGGAGCGCGGCAACAATGTGCTAATGCGTCTGCCAGTCAGCGGCGGAACAGCGCAATATGTCGTGAAAGAAAGAGGGGGTGTCTTTTCATTTTCGGTGACCAAGGATGGCGGACTCTTCTACGCCTACAGTTCGCCAAGCGATTTGCCACAGCTCTACCAGAAGACCGGAAGCGGCGCGCCAAAAAAGCTAACCGACCTGAACGCGGACACACTGGCGGGAAAGCAGATGGGCGAAGTCGAATCGCTAACTTTTATCAGCAATGACAACAAGTTCGAAGTCGAAGCCTTTCTGACAAGGCCAATCGGCATGAGCGCCAGTTCAAAGCACCCGCTCATTGTGAACATTCACGGCGGGCCCCATGGACAGAACGGCCCGGCCTTCAATTTTCGCAATCAGGTCTTTGCGGGGCATGGCTACGCGGTGTTGAACGTGAACTTCCGGGGCTCGACCGGATATGGCCAGAAATTCGCCGATGCGGTCTTTGGCGACCAGAAATCGAAGGCGTCAGCTACGGCGGCCAACTCACCGAATGGCTCATCACCCAGACGAATGAGTTCAAGGCAGCGATTCCCGCGGCCGGAATCGTGAATCTGGTCAGCTACAACTACATAACCTACTACAACCAATATGAAGAAATGGAATTCGGCCAATTCTTGCATCAGGGCACGCTGATGGACGAAGCCTGGAAACGCTCGGCCCTGAAATATGTGTCCGCTGCCCATACGCCGACGCTCATTATTCACGGCGAAAATGATAACGACGTTCCGATCGCCGAGGCCGAGCAATTCTTCATCGGATTGAAAGATGTCGGCACGGAAGCCGTCTTCGTCCGCTACCCTCGCGAAGGCCACGGGCTCCAAGAGGTCAAGCACCAGATCGACTGGACCGACCGTTCGATCGCCTGGTACGAAGAGCACTTCCCGAAGCCCGGCGCCGAAGGCGTCACCAACGTCCAGCCGTGAGCGTGCCGTTCATCAGCGAACCGTCGATGCCGTCTTGGTCTGGAAGCTAGATCGGTTCGCCCGGTCGCTCAAGCATCTGGTTAACGCTCTAGCTGAGTTCGATGCACTCGGCGTTGCCTTCATCAGCTTGCGCGACAACCTGGACCTTACCACTCCATCCGGCAGGCTCATGTTTCAGATGGTCGGCCTGATTGGCGCGAAGGAGATCGCCTGTGCGGCAGCATCGCTGTTCCTCACCGGTGACCGCCCTTCGACTCGATCGGCGATCTCGGCGACTGCGGATGTTTCTCTGATCGCTCGGACAATCATAGTTCTGGCAATCAATTCAGCCCAAGTGGAGGAACTTCGCAGGTTAAGCTTCTTGCACAACTTTGCCAGTTCGGGCGAATCAGGAATTGGATGTTCTAGATCCCGCTCCAGCGCTGTAGTGATCGGCGTTCGTTTAGTTCGACCGGCTGGGTTTCCGCATTGGCCCGGTCGAAATGCATACATGTTCCCTTTCTGAAATTGCCCGCTGTTCTTCACTCTGTTTCCAGCGGTAACGGCTAGTGCGCTCATTTTCACGTGCTCCTCTTGGAACAGCCTAGGCCAAATGTCTGTCCGAACTCTGACCAACCGGTCATCGCAGGTCGGCCTCGGAACGCACCGGTTGACACTTGAAAAAAATGTAAGTGGCAGTAACTAAAGAGGAACCAGCAACCTAGAAGTGAACGGGGCGGGACTCAAAATCCGCCGGCAAAACGCCGCATAAACACTTATCGTTCATTCCAGTTTGACCGGAGCCTGTAAGCGCTTGGCATTAGGCGCTGTCCACCCCGCGATAGGGGCTATGTGCCGATTCGGACCGTCGCAATTGTCCCAAGGCTTCTTAGCGAATTCACCGCGGGATTTCCACAGTATCGCCGTGAGTCCAAGATTCCAGATTGGAGTCCAACGTCGGACTTTTGAGCGCACACAAATGTACGTACAGTGGGAGAGCCGAGACGAAAGTTCGTACCATTTGGTTCGCATGTCGCCACCAGCCGCCGAAGACTTGCTCCCCGAAATAATGGACATGCAGGGTACGCCACCCATCGGTATCAACGTCTCCCATCGGAACAAAAGGCAGGTCCTGTTGAGACTGGTCGGCGTGCGGCGGCAATCCATTATTGAAGCTGACATCCATGCAGTTGGTGTCGAGCCGAAGACCTACGTGCAGCGCTTTGAGGGCGCTTTCTTTCGCACTCCACAGCAGATTCACTAGCAAGGCCCGTTCCTCATCGAGTGTTTGCGCAACGAGTGCTTGCTCACGGGCCGTGAGGTAATCGGCGATGAAGGCATTGCTGCGCGGCTCGATCACTTCCAGATCACAGCCGATGCCAGTCCCGGGATGCGCGACGGCACACATGGCGATACCGGCACGGTGGCTGAGTGAAATAGTGACAGGCGCTGTTTGGTTGAACAGAAATACCTCGGGTGCCCCCGACGCCGCGGCTCGTATTTCTACGTTCGCCAGGGCGAGAAGATCGCGCGGCAGGTCAAGACAGGCAGCCAGCGCGCGTTTCGCGGTCCAGCGACCTAGCCGCCAGTCGTTCCGACGTTTAGGATAGCGCATGCGGCCAAGGGAAAGGATTTCTCCCGCGCTCAGCCAGTGATTTTCCGCTGGCACATCGGCGTCGCTCTGTTCCAGCCAGTAGGCGTTCATTGAAGCTATCCACTCCAAACTCGGCCTTTCCACAAATCCTTCTGCCGTAACTAGGCCGCTTCCACGACCTCGAGTTCTGCCCTCCCGCTTTCGCTCTCCTCGCTTCTCATCCCACGTTCCACCGCATGGACGAGATACTGGCGGAGGTTTGCGGGCGGAATAATATGATTCAATGCGCCCACGCTGAGCGCCCGGTGCACACTGTGGATGCGGTCAAACTCGCCGGCCATTTCACCTAGCTTCTCGGAATATACGACTTTGAAAAGTTCGCTCCACTGGGCACGCAGCCGTCCTTTCTCAACGCCGTCGGCCTGAAGCATCGCCTGATTCAGAGCCAGGAGCCGCTCGTCTTTGGCAGTTCGGGCCTCAACCTCACCAGCGAAGACAACCGCCGCAGCGGGAGCGCCGCCGATGACCGAGGCGTACGTACCCTCCAGAGCAGACACCTCAAGCTGATCGTTCAGAGCCCGCGAGAACACCACATACGCGCCGCCGTGATACCTCGAGATTACACAGAAGACGATAGGGCCCTTGAAGTTCACCACCGCCCTGCCAATTTCTGCGCCGTACTCAAGTTGCAATCGCCGCATCGACTCCGGTGAACCATCGAACCCTGACAAATTGGCTAAGACCACGACCGGGCGATTGTCGCTGGCAGCATTGATGGCCCGCGCCACCTTCTTGGAAGACTGTGGAAAGAGTGTTCCCGCGCACCAATGGTCGGGTCCGTCGGCGGGGACAAATCCCATGCGGAGCACCGAGCGAGACTCGATGCCGATAAGACACACCGGGTACCCACCAAGGTGAGCATCCCAAACCACGGCGGTTTCGGCGGCTCGCATTCCGGCCCAGCGCTCCAGGGGCACGTGGTCCTGGTCTATGGTTGCCATCATTACTCTGCGAATATCGAAAGGTCTCTTCCGTCCGGGATTCGTCTCGTTCGACAAGATCTCCCCAATCCGCGCGAACCCTTCCTCTCCATTCTTGTTGTGAGGATAGCTCTGCACATCGCGGTCGATGGGATCGGTTGTCTCAGCCCTGCGAGGAAACCTCTCCCCTTGCAAACGGTAGGAGTGCTCGTAGTATCGAAAGAGGATGTGACACGCTTCGTCGATGTCGCGGGCCCAGTATTGTGCCTGGCCGTTTACGCCCATGATGCGGTCGTAGCCGCCAATGCCTTGATTGTCTTCCGCCGAAATGCCGCCCGAGTAGTCGAGTGCACGCTTACCCGTAAGTACCATCGCTGCCTTCGGCGTCATCACCAGAATGCCTCGAGTGTGCATCAGCATGGTAGCCTCGGCGTTCCAGTATGGCTGTGCTCCCACGTTGATCCCATTAATAAGGAGATTGACTTCACCACCGGCTTGAGTGAACTGCACCAGCCTGCGCAAGACGTGGGCGATCCAGTCCATATTCTCGACGCCGCTGTCCATCGAGATCTTCGCTCCAGCTGAGATCGGGAACCACTCCACCGGGATGCCCTTTTCCTCGGCCAGATCGAGAGCGCCAATGATGAGTCGACACTCTGCTTCGGCGAGTGCTCCCAGGTCTTTACTCGGGTCTCCCAGCAGCAGAACACGTGTCATGCCCTCGGGGTATCGGCTCGTGTAGTTGCGGATGACTCCAACAATGATGTTTGCTTTGTTCTGACCATAGGGACGATTGACTGGGACCAGCCGCCCTTCGACGTCAAGATCGTGCTCCATAAAATCGCCGGGAGGAAATTCCGATCGTGTGTCTTCCCGGGCCGGAGTGAGCATCTTGATGATCTCGTAGGGGTAGACCATTCCGCGCCGACGGACACGAATTACTTTTTGATCGTAAGCACTTAGTGGTTTGAGCGGGAGCAGTTTGTCGGCGGGCCGAAATGTGATCAGCAGGCCACTGCCGACCGGGCTCGAGATGCGCACCACCATGTCGCGCAATTCCCCGGTGGCGGGGTTTGGAATACGCGCACGCACTACGACCTGCTCCAGCCCCAGACCTTCGGTCTCGGGTGCAAGTCTGCGCACAATATCGGTCAATTCATCTGCCTTGAGAGTGAGAAGAGGCCAGACATACAGAAAAACGCGATTCCAATACAAGCGATCCTGTGGCCGGCGCCGCGACTGAAATAGCCTGATCGCCCCCAGCGCTTCCATAAACATGCGTTCCAGATGCGGCAGCTGAACGATGCGCCCTGCGTCATCGCATACGGGCGTCACATCACGCACTTCCGCTGCCGAAAACAAACGTTCATCTTTGGGGTTGTCGTGGGCAACAGCATGCAGAAGGTAGACGTCCGCGACAGATGGCAGGCGCTCGATCTTGAAGTTGCTGAGGCGCCAGAGATGCAGCCGCTTGCCGATCATGGGATGCACTCCGCGGTACAGCGTTTCCTCCTCGTACCCTCCGTCTCTTGGACGATAGGTAAAGTGCTGCATGCCGCTTACGCGTTGACCCTGGCTCGCACCAGCAACAGCTACCACGATGCGCCGGATCGAACGAGGAAAAGGAATCTCATTCAGCATCGCCCGCACTTCCATTTGTGTCGTGTCCGCGGCGCTTAGCGTGCTGTTGGAGCAGACGTGAAAATCCAGGACGACATCGTGATCAGCCGGCATCCCCTCAATCACGGGAAGCAGGGCCTTCGCCACCGTAGAAAGACCGCGATATTCCGCGTAGGCAGCGAAGACGTGAATGCGCTTGCCCTCATGGGCATATTCGGCTGAGACATAACAATGTTCGTCCACCGCCGATGCCTTCAGGTTCTGGAGAGTCCGAATCTTGTAGTACCTCGAGGTGAGCACCTCCAACATCGTGACACGCAGGCCGAGGTCAGCAGTGGGGAACCACCCGGCGAACAGGCCCGCAAGAAGTTGCGGACAATCGATCAACGAGCGGATCCTGGCACGGCAGTCGGCAGCGTCGGGATATGCCGCCAGATATGCAAGATGCTCTTCCGCCTCCTCGTACACATTGCTTCTCGCCCGCTCAAACAAAGGCTGGTCGAAGTAGCGATAGCGTACCTCCCGGGCAAGATCGCTGACAGAAGGATAGAGCTCGCGAGTAATCGAGATCGTGCGATCAAGAAGCGTCCGAAAAGACCCGTTGGGAAGCGACTCCCTGGCTTTCACGAGCCGCAGACGACGCTCTAGGATGTCCAGAACGAACTGCGATTGCTGTTCCATTCGCTGGTGTGATTTGCAGATCCACAGCAAGCTCTCTTTCAGTTTGGGGGATCCGTCCAGAGTGTGTACACCATAATGCGCCAAAGCGCGCGTCAATGCGTCGACGAAGGCTGGAGGTAGTCCTTCACCGTTTGTCTCCACCATGCGCAAATAGGAAAAAAGGTAAGCCTCTGCGCTAGGCTCTTCTCGGGTCGTACGATGACCCACTTCTGGCTCGCGTTGAAACAGAGAACATAAGTCGACGAAACTATTAAGGATCTCGTTCTCGGACTCTCTTATTTCGTCGCTGTTTGCAGGACAGTCTTTCCTCCATGTGGAAAGCTGGCGAGCGCAATCGGCTGGGTCGATGTCGAAACCCAACATCAGTTGACGGAGTTCCTTGAGACTTTCTCTGCATCGGGAAACATCAGCCTGGCCGTTGTCACAAACATTTTGTGAAGCGCCAAAGACTACCCGGTTCAGCGGCGCAATCGTGTCATCGACGCCACTGACCTCAATTTGAAGCAGTGGTGCGCCAGTATCCACCTGCACATTCGGCATTGTCATCACGCTTCGGACTTTGCCAGAGAATGGAGCAACCACTTGGGCTTCCATTTTCATAGCTTCGAGCACGGCCAGCCGGTCCCCAACGGCCACCGTGTCCCCAGGCTTCACCGCAATCGAAACGACCACGGCTGGAGCCGGTGCATATACCACACCCCCGTCATCTCGATCTATTCGGTGCGATACTCCGTCGACTTCAATCCTGGAATTCATGCCTTGGGATATGGACACAACGTGGAAACGATGGCCGAGAGCGGTGAGCCAGCACTCGAAGGGACCCAGGCGGTCAATGTGCGCCTCGATTCGTACTTGGTCTACCTCGATTTTGTAGTTCCGTGGACTCAGTCGATGAGTCTTAATCAAGTAGTGCTGCCCGCGATAGCGCAGCGTTAAGTTGCGGCCAATATCGCTGCGCACCTGTGGCCGGCCACGCGCCGCAGATGCGTAGAACTGGGCTTGCTCCACGGCCAACGCTGCATCGTAAGCATCGATCCCAGCCTGCACCAAAGCAACGTCGGCGTGCTTGAGAGAGAGGTGATCACCGGCCGCCGCCAAGCGGTCGAGCCATCCAATATCCACTTCCCCGTCCTGTACTTCACTGCGGTTGAGCATTTCCAGAAGAAACGCTTTGTTACTCGCCCCACCTTTAATGACGACGACGCTATCCTGCAGCACTCGCCGAAGGCGGGACATTGCTTCCCTTCGGTTTTGGCCATAGGCGATGATCTTGGCGATCATGGAGTCGAACTCTGCGGGAACGCTCTCGCCCTCGGCTACACCCGTGTCAACACGCACACCCGGTCCTGTCCCAATCCTAAAACGCTCAATTAGGCCGGGAGCCGCGGTAAAGCCGTTGTCGCAGTCTTCCGCATTCAGCCGCACCTCAATCGCGTGACCGCTGCTTCGCGGGCATTCCGCCTCGAGACGACCGCCCCGCGCAACATGGATTTGAAGTTTTACGAGGTCGAGACCGGTCGTGCACTCGGTAACGGGATGTTCAACCTGCAGACGGGTATTCACCTCCATGAACCAGACGCGGTGGGTCTCCGGTTCGTAGAGAAACTCCACGGTGCCGGCATTGCAGTAGCGGGCGGCCTTACTCAGACGAACCGCGGACTCGCGAATTGCCTCATCTTCCTGCTGAGAAAGCACCGGGGACGGCGATTCCTCCAAGACTTTCTGATGGCGGCGCTGTATCGAGCAGTCACGGACGCCCAGCGCCCACGTCGCCCCATAGCGATCGGCAATAATCTGGACCTCGACATGGCGCGCGCGTTGGACCAGATGCTCAAGGTATACAGTGGGATCGCCGAAAGCCTTGGCGGCCTCGGCCCGAGCGCTCTCGAAAGCCTGGGGCAGTTGGGCCATAGATTGCACACGTCGAATTCCCCGGCCGCCTCCACCCGCCGTGGCCTTAATAAGGAGAGGAAAGCTCAAGCGCTCAGCATGAGAGCACGCATCCTCGAGAGTCTCGACAGGTCCGCCACTCCAAGGGGCGACCGGTATCTGTGACTGCTCTGCCAGACGTTTCGCGGCGATCTTGTCGCCAAGGGTGCGCATCACCTCTCCGGGTGGTCCGATGAACACAAGGCCCATATCCTGGCAGAGATCGGCGAACGCCGCGTGTTCCGCCACAAAACCCCATCCCACCCAAACCGCATCTGCGCGAGCGGCTGCGAGCGAACGTTCGAGCCGCCCGTAATCGAGGTAGCTACTCTTGGGTCGATGGGTGTCTGGGTCGATGAATTGGGCGGCGCCGAGAGACACCGCCTCGTCTGCTTCGCGGACGAACATGCCGTGACGGTCGGGATCTGTGAACAGCGCGATGGTATGCAACGGCACGCCGTGCTCGTCCCGGAACTCCCGCGCCGCGTGGATGAAGCGCATGGCGGCTTCGCCGCGATTGATAATGGCAACGCGTTGGAATTCGTCCTGCATAAGCGCCTTCGCGAACAAATCGTGGTCTTGTTGAGACGCGCGCTAAGCCACCAGAACGCTCTCTCCAGACATGATGGCCTGTAGATTCTTCAGATCTCCTTTGCCAATCGCATCGGAGAGATCTACTGTCTGGTAACTGACCGACCGACTTTGCTCGATAGACCGCCAGTACCGGAAACAACTTCTCGACGGACAGAGGATGTTCACGGCCCACACCTTGAATCGGTGCAATCAGAAGCTTGGTGCTGGACTTCACTGATAGACCGACGAATCGGGCGATATCAGTAGCCTTCTGGCCGACCGCCATTGGCTGCATAAATCCGGTTTGCGGATCAATCACCGCACGCTCCAGCAGCTTGGTTTCTTTCCCGCTGCAAATATGCGCACCCAAGTCCGCAAATTTTTTCAGTACCTCGTCGTAAATCTCGTCGTCGATCACCACTGTCTGCTCGGACGCACAGATGGTTCCGTTATCGAAGGTCTTGGAAATAATGATGTCGACCACCGCCGTATTCAGGTCCGCGGTCTTCTCCAAATAGACCGGCGTATTTCCTGGGCCGACACCTAAAGCGGGTTTGCCTGAACTGTACGCGGCCTTGACCATGCCTGGCCCACCGGTGGCATCAATCAATCCCACATCTTTATGCTTCATCAGGTAGGCGTTGTCCGGAAGAGTGGGCGATTCCAGGCAAGTAAACACGCCCTCTGGGGCGCCATGCTTCAAAGCGGTCTCGTACATGATCCGTACGGCCTCAGCGCAACAATGCCACGCCTTCGGGTGCGGGCTGAACACAACCGCATTCCGGGTCTTAATGGCCATGATGCACTTGAACAAGACCGTGGAGGTGGGGTTCGTGATAGGCGTCAGCGAGAAGAGGACTCCGATTGGTTCGGCCATCTCCACCAGATTGCGCTCGGGAAGGTTGCGGATGATGCCCACAGTACGTTTGTCTTTGACGTAGTTGTAGACAAACTCACTGGCCACCATATTCTTGATGACCTTGTCTTCCATTACTCCGAGCTTGGTTTCTTCAACGGCCAGGCGGGCGAGGTGTTGTGCCTGTTCCAGTCCGGCGAGGACCATCGCTTTGACGATGCGGTCGACGTCCTCCTGATTGAACTGGGTGAAGACTGCAGCGGCGGTCCTGGCTTGATGGACCAGTCCGTCGAGATAAGCTATGCGTTCCGCACTGAGGCTTTCTGGGTTAAGCGGGATCTGGACCCGCTCCTTAACTGCTTCGCTTGCGATCATTGCTGCCTCCGATGCGCTCTCTCACTTTCGCCGGTGCAAGCACGCTTCGCTCTTACTCTGTCTTTCTACGCGTAGTCGATCGGATTCTTCTCCAGCCAGTGTTCATCGCGGGTCTTGCTGACACGCTTCCATGAGTTGGAAGCGACAGTCGCGCTCAACTGCCGGCTCTCCCAAATCACGCCGGCGCCAAACGCGACTGCTCCACCTAATAAGCCACAGACCAGGGCTCTGGCTCTGGAACGCCGCCCGGTCCCGAAGTATCCACCCAACGCTCCCAGACACGCGCCAATACCGGCAGGTGCCAGCGCCTGCAGAGCAGACTCCCCGAGAAACGAAGCCAGCGATTCCTCTTTGAGGAATTCGCCTTCTCCTGCGCGTGCTCCCTCCAGTGCGGAATCTACTAGCTTGCGCCCGTAGTCAACGTTGGATTTTGACCATTCCATAACATTCATTGGACTACCTCACGGATGCAGCGGATCACTTTCACACGCTCACCCTTGGTGGTGATTACGCCGCCGTCTGCGAACTTTCCATTTTCGATTCGATGAGCTCGAGCGATTCTTCGAAGGTCATGCCTCGATCAAGCATGCCGATGAGATCGTGCACGTCAAAGCCTACCGCTTCCCCCGCATAAATGAATCTCTCGATCGCTTCGTAAACTGAAACTTCGTGGGATTCGCGCAAGCGCGTGAGAAGAGCTTCGAAGGTATTAGCTGACTGGATTCCTACGGGCACCACACCTCAACCTCGTTCCCAAAATAGAACTCCAGTGTGGGAGAGTCTGCAACCGATGTCACGTCGCGTTGTGACCTAGGTCACACGGTCTCGAATGACCTTGTGTCCGGTTGCGTACACTCGACGAAGTAAGGGCTGTGAATGGAGACGTGCTTCGCCAATGGGGGCGACTGGCTGACGGAGATTAAAGAGGATCGTAAAATTGCGCCCGGGCCTGAGTGTTCTAGACCCGGGCGCCCGCGGAGAGAAATCGGTTGTCGTTGGCCGTTGGGACTTAGTCGCCCGAAGGCATGAGCGACTCCTCCATCGGCATGATTTCCGGGATAACGGACGGGCACTCGCCCAGGATAGGCTGACAGGCCGCATTCGGGCCATGCTTTGACTGCGCTTGCGCCTTTGTCCCGGCAAACTGCTCCTGCTCGGTCGACCCTTCCAGTGCCGTGGTCGAGGCGGTGCCGGCTGCGATCACCTGCGTGAGCGCGTCGAAGTATCCGGTGCCCACAAAGCGCTGGTGCTTTACGGCCTGGTATCCATACTGGCTTTCACGGGCGAATTCTTTTTCCTGCAGGCGGGAGTACGCTGTCATGCCGCCGTCTTTATATCCGCGCGCCAGTTCGAACATGCTCAAGTTCAAAGCGTGGAATCCGGCCAGCGTAACAAACTGGAATTTGTATCCCATCTTCGCGAGTTCCCGTTGGAAGGTGGCGATGGTTCGATCGTCCAGGTTCTTCTTCCAATTGAAAGACGGCGAACAGTTGTATGCCAGCATCTTGCCCGGATACTGGGCATGCACGGCCTCTGCGAAGCGGCGCGCTTCCTCGAGATCAGGATGCGAAGTCTCACACCAGATCAGGTCAGCATACGGAGCATAGGCAATGCCGCGCGCAATGGCCGACTCCAGTCCTCCGCGAATTCGGAAGAAACCTTCCGCGGTCCGTTCTCCGGTGATGAACTTCCGGTCGCGCGGATCGATGTCGCTGGTTAACAGATGAGCGCTGTCAGCATCGGTGCGCGCCATGATCAGCGTGGGCACGCCTAGCACATCGGCGGCGAGACGAGCCGCAACCAGTTTTTGGATGGCTTCCGAGGTCGGGACCAGAACTTTTCCACCGAGGTGTCCGCACTTCTTCGCAGATGACAGCTGGTCTTCGAAGTGGACGCAAGCCACACCAGCCTCGATCATCGCTTTCATCAATTCGAAGGCGTTCAAGGCGCCACCAAATCCGGCTTCGGCATCGGCCACGATAGGAGCCATCCAGTAGATGCCGTTCTTTCCGTCAAGGTGATGAATCTGGTCGGCGCGCATCAGCGCATTGTTGATGCGACGCGCCACGTTGGGAACGCTATCGGCCGGGTACAGGCTCTGATCGGGGTACATGTGGCCTGCATCGTTGGCGTCGGCCGCAACTTGCCAACCACTAAGGTAGATCGCCTTTAAACCGGCCTGCACCTGCTGCACTGCCTGATTGCCGGTGAGTGCACCGAGAGCCGGCACGTAAGTTTCGTTGTGCAGCAGCCACCAGAGCCTCTCCGCACCGAGACGGGCTAACGTGTGCTCCACCTGGATTGAACCCCGCAATTTGACGACGTCCTGCACGCTGTACGGGCGTTTGACGCCTGTCCAGCGGGGATCCGTGTTCCATTGTGGTTCTGGTGTGGTTTGAGAATGCATGTGTGAAGTCTCCTCTGCCGTGTGTGCCGGCCGGGTTCCAGTAGAGCGCATCGCAGGAGGCATCACAAACGGGCTCGTCCGTTTTGACCCGGTCGCCCGTTTTGTTCTACTGGCAAGACACGCTCTCCTGAAGAGCCGTACCATAAGCACATGGCAACCATCGCAACCCGCAGTGAAATCGAAACCCAGATCCTTACCCCGCAAGCAAGCCGCTTCCTGACCCGCATGGCGCGTGAGTTCGAACCGCGCCGGCGCGAACTTCTTGAGCGCAGGCGGACTCGGCAGATGGAGATCGACGCCGGCGCTTTGCCTGGATTCCTTCCCGAGACAGCCCACATCCGCGAATCGGAATGGACGGTCGCGCCGATCCCGCGGGACTTGCTCGACCGGCGCGTCGAGATCACCGGCCCCGTCGACCGCAAGATGATCATCAATGCGTTGAATTCCGGCGCCAGCGTATTCATGGCGGACTTTGAAGATTCGAATTCACCCACCTGGATGAATAACCTCGAGGGACAGGCGAATCTCCGCGATGCGGTGGAAGGCACTATCAGCTTCGTGAGTCCGGAAGGAAAGCGCTATCAACTCAACGAGCGTGTGGCAACGTTGTTGGTGCGTCCTCGAGGCTGGCATTTGGACGAAAGACATTTCCTGGTGGATGGAAAGCCCATCTCCGGGTCCCTGTTCGACTTCGGACTCTACTTCTTTCACAATGCACACACGCTGATCCGCAAAGGAACGGGACCGTACTTCTATTTGCCAAAGTTAGAAAGTCATTTAGAAGCGCGCTTGTGGAACGATGTGTTCTGTTTTGCGCAGGATGAACTCGGCATCCCGCGCGGCACGATCCGCGCCACCGTGCTGATCGAAACGATACTGGCCGCTTTCGAGATGGACGAGATTCTCTACGAATTGAGGGAACACTCCTCGGGATTGAACTGCGGCCGCTGGGACTACATCTTCAGCTTCATCAAAAAGTTCCGGAACCGCCCAGACTTTGTGTTGCCCGATCGGTCCACTCTGACCATGGAAAAGCATTTCCTGAAGTCCTATGTAGAACTGCTGATCCAAACTTGTCACCGCCGCGGGATTCACGCCATGGGCGGCATGGCGGCACAGATTCCCATCAAGAACGATCCTGCCGCCAATGAGAAAGCGTTGGAGAAAGTGCGTCAGGACAAACTGCGGGAAGTGACTGCCGGACATGACGGTACATGGGTTGCGCACCCCGGCCTGGTACCGATCGCCAAAGAGGTTTTCGATCGGCAAATGACTGAACAAAATCAGATCAGCCTCCGACGCGATGACGTGCAGGTCAATGCCAATGATTTGCTAGCTGTCACTGAAGGCAAGATTACAGAAGAAGGTCTGCGCTGGAACATCGACGTCGGGTTGCAGTATCTGGAGTCCTGGCTGCGAGGTTCCGGCTGCGTTCCTATCTACAATCTGATGGAAGATGCGGCCACAGCCGAAATCTGCCGTTCCCAGGTATGGCAGTGGGTGAAACACGGGGCCACGCTTGCCGACAGCCGACCCGTCACGCAAGACATGGTTCGTCAAACTATCGCGGAGCAGAAAGGCAAGTTGAAGGGCGGGCGCATGGCGGAAGCGGCAGAGATCTTCGAGCGGATGATGACCAGCGCGGATTTCGCGGAATTCCTGACGCTGGAAGCATATGATTACATCGATTAGGAACAGGCAAGGCGCCTGCGCGGACGATGAGCCACTACTCCGCCGAGATCCCCGATGAGTTTTTCGCGCAACTCAAGCGAGATCTGGTGTGCCGGCGCGTGGGACGCGGTTTGGAGCGCCTGGAAGAACGTCGCTCCCTACTGACCTCGTTTGACCCCGAAAAGAAACATGCTGCTCTACTCGCCGGCTATTTGGCCCAGTGGGTGGACGTGGGATTTCAACGGCCAGGACTGGTCAAGGAAATCGTCGGGAAATTCTCTCGTGCTGTGCGCGCACACTTGCCTCTGCATGACTACTTGCATCTGCGCATGGCAGAAGGCATGGTGGCGATGGCGGAGGAGTCCACGGACGAAGCCATTCAGCACTTCGAACTTGTCCTCAGTCTCGAACAAGAGACGGATGATCAGGAACTGCTCTCGATCGCCAATTTCTGGAAGGGCCGCTGCCTGCGCATGAAGGGCGAGTACGACCAGGCCCTGGCGTTCGCGGTAAAGGGCAGAGACCTCGCCTGGAAACTGGGTCACCCGCCGATGGCGGCGGTTATGCGAGTACTCGAGAGCTGGCTCTTTTTCCAGAAGGGCAATGCCAATCATGCTCTCCAGATTTTGCAGGCGGCCGAAGCCATTCTGCGCAAGACGGACGACTATCTCACTCTGGGCAACATCCATTCCTCCTATGGGCGGATCGCCCGCCGCCAAGGGCGTTATCAGCACGCCATCGAGAGTTTCACAACCGCGATTGCGTTTTACCGCAAGCTCGATCCGCAGCATCGCAATGTAGCCCGGTCTCTCAACAATATGGCCTACGTCAAGCGGCTCATCGCGCTGCAATTGCGGCGCAAGATCGATGCAGACGCAGAACGCCGCCGGAAGACCGCTACGCGCGGCGGGGCTCGCAACGGCAAAGACAAGCCGTCTTATCGCAGTCGATTTGAGCAACTGCGGGATGAGGCATTGGCCGAACTCGGCGAGGCGAAGGCCATCTATGAACAGCATTGGAATCATCATGGATTGGGCAGCGTGCACTTGAACTACGGATTTCTCCACCTGGACAACGGGGATATGGAAGATGCGGAGGCGGAGGCGAAGACCGCTTTCCTCCTCGCAGATGAAAGACGCGACCATATCCTCATGGCACGCAGTCAGCTATTGCGCTGCATGATCGAAAACGCCCGCGTCGAAGAAGGGATCGGGGAGAGCACCGAACCCGGCGTCCATGCCCGGCTCGCACAGGATTATGTACAGGAGGCCATCGAACTCGCAAAGCACACCGAGAACCGGCGTCTCCTCGCTCACGCCTACGTCTGGCAGGGACTGACTTCCTGCAATCGCTTCTTTAATGACGCCGAGTCGGCGCGAGATTGGTATGACCAAGCACTCACCCTTTCAAAAGGCGTCCATGCCGAGGGCGCTTGGGACGATCTGCAAACGCTGAAGGCCCGAGTTCAACGCAGCGGCAAGGTCAACCCCACGCTGCGAGCTTGGTCCCAAGGTTCGGTTGGAGACAAGACGTTCCAGCAGATCACAGAGGAATTCGCGGAACTCATCATTCCCAAAGTTTGGGAGCGCGAGGGCCGAAAGATTTCGCGTGTGGCAGCTCGCCTCTGTGTTTCTCCCAAAAAGATTCGGGCCGTCCTCAGCCGCGCCGGACGAAGGAAGCCTCCAACGGGATGACTAATAGATAAGGCCGCGTTCAATTGATGACGCGTGTGCTGCGTCGCTCCAGGTTGTCTCCCCTGCAGGAGGGACGAAACTCATGGCCCGCTCGGCCAGAGCGGTGATCGTCAGGCTTGGGTTGACGCCGAGATTTGCCGCCAACACGGATCCGTCGCAGATGTACATATTGCGGTAGCCGAAGACACGGTGATGATAGTCCACCACGCCGCGATCGGGAGAACCCGCGATCACGCAACCACCGATGCAATGCGCGGTGCCGGGAACATCGAAGAGAATCTCCGGAAAGATGCTCATCGCCGTCCCCCCAGCGACTTGCGCAACAGTTCGTGCAAATTGATTTGCCCTTGGAATGTAGGTCGGCACTTTATCACCACGGCTGACCAGCATCTTGTGGAACGGCCAGAACCAGGGACGTTCCCAGCGCATCTCGATATGACCCTCCAGCGCTTGCATGCACAGGAGAATCACGTGCTCTCGCGCCCATCCCTTGGGCCAAAACAAACGCGCCGTCTTTATCGGGTGGCACAACAGAGAGCCCAGAACATTCTGCAGCCAGAGCCGTATGCGCTGCGCTCCGGGGCGGCCATCAGTCAGAATCGTGGTGAGAAGCCCCATCGTGTCTGAGCCGCTGGGATAGCGCACCGCTTCAATGTGAGTGTGTTCGTCGATGTAGATGCCGGAGCCGATGGCTATGCCTTGCGACAAATCCTCCGTGCACCCCGGCATGCGCGCCCCGATGAGTGACTCGGAATTGGTTCGCACATGCTTGCCCAGACGCCCGCTAGTCTCGGGTAACGAACCGTTACCTTTGAGACGGAAAAGCAGTTCCATGGTGCCTAGTGAGGATGCCGAGAAGACCACACCGCGGCAGGTAAGGGTGTGTGGTTGACGGCGAATCCACGCCGTCGACTTCACCGTATGAATTTGGTACCCAGCGCTCCCATCGCTCGCGCCGCCCAGCGGTTCGACGTTCACCACCTTCGTTTCTGGAAAGATCATGGCCCCGCGCTTTTCCGCTAAGTACAAATAAGTGAGATCGAGAGTGCTTTTCGCGCCATAGCGGCAACCCATCATGCAGCCGCCACAACTGGTACACGTAGTACGCGGCGGCCCCTCTCCGCCGAAGAATGGATCAGGAAAAGTTCTGTTACCCGGTTCCCCCTCGGCCGGTTGGAATATGCCCACGCTGGTACGGTAGAAGGTATGGCCACAGCCGGCGGCGTCTGCAGCTTTCTTTAAGAGATGATCGGCAGGCCCGAGGATGTTGTTTTGCGTCACTCCCAGCATGCGAGATGCCGTCTGAAAATAGCGAGGCATCTCCGCCTTCCAATTCGCCAAACCTGTCCACGATCCGGCATCCCAAACCTTCTCTGGAGGCGGAAGCAATGTACTAGCGTAGGTGATCGATCCGCCGCCGACCGCGCAGCCGTGGAAGATGGTGGCATGACGGAACAGACGCATGTTGAAAAAGCCGCGGAGGCCGAGTTTCGGACGCCAGAACCAGCGATGAATGGACCAACTCGTGAGCGGGAGAGACTGGGGCGTCCAGCGACGCCCCATCTCGATCACGGCGACCCGATAGCCTTTTTCCGCCAGACGAAGCGCGGAAACACTCCCCCCAAAGCCGGATCCGATCACGATGAAATCGAAATCGAATTGCTGGTCATCGGATTGATGCCTGCGCGGTTCCATGCTGCCCCGCTCGTCGCGCTTCAGCCGAGTCGACAGGAAGACAAGCGCGACCTATGCGACCATGTACTTGCCGGTTTCGATGACTCTTTGTGCGATCGTCCGCCGCAGGGCCAGCGTATTGAATGGTTCGTACTTGCACAGCCGGCGCAGAATTGCCAACTGCGAACGCAGCATGTCTCCTTCGGCGCACGCTGCGATGACCAGTCTCGCTACGCTTTCGATTTTCTCCATGGCGCCTGACATATAAACGCGCGTCATGGCGACGGCCAATGCGGCGCCCGCCTCGCCATTCCGCACCGCCAGTTTTTGCGCGCGCAGAACGGCGGACTCCATGGCATAGGTTTCGATGACCATGTTCGCAATTGCGCCCATGATCTCCTGCTGGTCCTGAATCGCTTGCATGTACTTTTGCGTGGCGATGCCGGCGGCGAACAGCCCAATCTTCTTGGCAGTCGCAACCAGCTTGCGCTCCTGGGCAAGCGGTCCATCCTCGCCCTCTTCGGTCGTTCCCGAAAGCACCTCATCCATGAGTTTCTTGATCGCTGCCATTAACGGGAGTTGCCCCGACATGGCCCGTTTCAGCAGAAACCCCGTGATGACCAACCGGTTGATCTCGTTCGTGCCTTCGAAGATCCGGTTCACACGGACGTCCCGGTAGTTGCGTTCGGCCGGGTACTCCTCGACGAAGCCGTATCCACCGTAGATCTGCACCGCTTCGTCGACCACATAGCTGATGAACTCCGATCCCCACGCCTTGAGGATCGAACACTCGACAGCGTATTCGTCGATGATCTTGCGAACTGGCGCCATGTCCGTGTGCCCGGAGTCCAGTGCGTCACTTTCGGCTTCCGCAGAACGGCGGGCGCTCCCTGGCAACTGTCGCCGTCGAAGCAGTCGATGAAGTTGGAAATCCCACGATTTTGGCGACCTTCGCGGTAATCGGTGCCATCCTTCCGATGGCGTTTGTCCGAGGGCTCATGGGCCCGTACATGCGGCCCATTCCCGTCGGCGCATCAGCCGCCATGTTGTTCTCGTTGATTGTGGCTTTTGTTGTCTCTCCCTGGGTCGCATTGCGGTTGCTTAATAAATATGCGGACCGCGCCGCTGGTTCCCACCACGAGACCGAAGGCTGGACGACACGACTCTATCGCAAAATGATGAACCCGCTTGTTCGCGACTCTCGCCCGCGATGGATGTTCCTCGCGGTAGTCGTGGTGCTCCTTCTCGCGGCGATTGCGTTTGTTCCCTTGAAATGGGTTCGGGTGAAGATGCTGCCCTTCGATAATAAAAGCGAATCCAGGTCATCATCGACATGCCCGATGGAACACCGCTGGAACAGACCACGCGAGTGGCCCAGGCGCTGGGACGCCATCTCAGCGAACAACCCGATGTTGTCAATTACCAGATTTACGCCGGGACGTCCGGTCCCTACAACTTTAATGGACTGGTGCGCCACTACTTCCTGCGCTCCCAGGCGAATCAGGCAGACATCCAGGTGAATCTCCTGCCGAGGCAGGCTCGGAAAGCACAGAGCCACGAAATTGCCCGACGGTTGCGACCACAGTTGGACAAGATTGCCGAATCGTTTGGAGCGCGTATCAAAGTCGCTGAGGTTCCTCCTGGCCCTCCAGTGCTGCAAACACTCGTAGCAGAAGTGTATGGTCCCGACTACAAGGGCCAGATCGCGCTGTCAGCGCAAATTAAGAAAATCTTTCAGCAGACGCCGGGCGTCGTCGACGTGGACTGGTACGTCGAAGATCCGCAAACGAAATACGACCTGAAAGTCGATCTCGCCAAGGCTGCGTTGCACGGAATATCCGCTGCCGACGTGAATCGTATTTTGCAGGTAGGACTGGGCGGTGTGAGCGCGGGTCTCCTGCACGATGCACGATCGCGCGAAGACATTCCCATCGAGGTCCGTTTAGCCCGCGCCGATCGGTCATCCATCGAAGATCTCAGCAACTTGAAGCTGCCCACATCCCAAGGCGGCCAGATTTCGCTACAAGAAGTCACTAACGTTCAGAAGACGACCATCGATACAAGTATCTATCGCAAGAATCTCGAGCCGGTGGTTTATGTCACCGGCGACGTCGCTGGAGGGGAAGAAAGCCCTGTCTACGCGATCATGAAAATGAGCGACGCCATTGATCAAATCAAGCTGCCCGGGGGCTATGTGGTGAAGCAGTACAAGGGAACATCCATGCCTGAGCGCACCGATCACTTCTCAATGAAGTGGGACGGAGAATGGCACATAACAGTGGAAGTGTTTCGCGATCTTGGCCTGGCATTCGCGGCAGTTCTAGTCTTGATCTACGTTCTGGTAGTCGGCTGGTTCCGCTCCTTCATCACACCACTGGTGATCATGGCTCCCATTCCGCTCACGCTGGTCGGAATCCTGCCGGCACATGCCTTGATGGGGGCCTTTTTCACAGCCACCTCGATGATCGGGTTCATCGCCGGAGCCGGCATCATCGTTCGCAATTCCATCATCCTCGTTGACTTTATCGAATTGCGCCGATCACAGGGGATGTCACTCGAAGAAGCCGTCGTGGATGCAGGTGCTGTTCGATTCCGTCCAATGCTGTTGACTGCCGCAGCCGTGGTGGTCGGAGCCAGCGTCATTCTATTCGATCCAATTTTTCAAGGATTAGCACTGTCACTCATGGCAGGAGAGGTTGCCTCCACGGTCCTGTCCCGCATGGCGGTGCCTGTACTTTACTACCTCTCGCAGAAACGAAAACAAGCGCCTCCGGCGCATCCTCATTCGCCGGAGAACATTGCCGAATGCCAAATGCCGCTGTGTGAAGTTACGCGATGACTTTTCTCGAGGAGAACAAACAATGACAATTGAACGGACCCTTCGCTTGATGGCCGGACTCTTCGTCCTCATCTCATTGGCCCTGGGCCATTGGGTGAACCAGTACTGGTATCTCTTCACCGCTTTCGTAGGGCTCAACTTGTTCCAGTCGGGTTTGACGAATTGGTGTCCCATGATGACGTTTCTGCGGAAACTTGGTGTTGGCGGCCAGGAGAAACCCAATCATGCCTGAATGGGTGTGGTTGATTGCATTGCTGGTCGGGTACCTGTTCTTGACGCAGTGGCTTCTGCCCAAGTTGGGAGTAGCCACTTGAAAGAGTGCTGGTTGCGCCGAGTCTCGACGTAATAGTAGTCACGGGGAGGAAGCCTCAAAAAAGGCCGTCACGCAGCATAGGGACTGAGCAAGCGTCACGCACCCGTTCGCTCTTCTTCAGAGATTAGCTCAAGGCCTTGAGAATATCCACGCGACGTGGACGAATCAGGGAGGCGGAGCAGAACTCCACCCAAGACTCTCGCGTACCAAGCTACGGAGTCGGGATCTTCAGGTTGGACACGATGTTCGAGTACGCACTCTCAACGCTGCTGGAGTCGACCGCCGTCGCGGCGTAACAGTATGCACTTCCATTCGTTACTGTCGAGTCCGTGTAGAGCGTGCCTGTATTCAATACCCCATTGATTTTCGAAAAGCTACCGCACGATGTCGTATATCCAGCACGGTAAATGTTATAGCCGGAGATGTTTGAAGAGGTACTCGCGTTCCAGGACAAGTTTACGGTGTGCGTTGGAGCGGGCGTGCCTGTTCCGGTAAGAGATTCAGTTGTCGTAGCCGGCTGTCCGTTGCTAGTAAGACTCAGTGAAGCGCTCGCTGATCCAGCAATCTGGGGACTGAACGTCACGGAGAATGAAGTACTTTGGCCAACCGGGATTGTAATCGGCAGTGAAAGACCTCCGACGCTGAACACAGAGTTGCCGGTGTTTGCGGCAGTCACCGTTACGTTCGCCCCGCTCGCAGTCAATGTGCCGGATGCAGTTCCGCTGCTGCCCACGACTACATTGCCAAGGCCTAGAGTAGACGGAGTCACCGTCAAGTTACCGGCCGTAGTTGTGCCAGTTCCCGACAAAGCGATGCTCAATGCCGGATTTGTCGCGTCCGACGTGATCGTAAGGCTCCCGCTCACTCCACCAGACCACTTCGGCGCGAAGGAAACATCGATGCCCGCGCTTTGCCCTGCAGCCAAACTTACTGGAACCGACATCCCACTAAAGCTGAATCCGGTTCCGCTGACTGTGACTTGAGAAACCGTGACACTCGACCCTCCCGCGTTGGTGATCACCTCGGTCAGGCTCCGGCTGCTTCCAACGATTACGCTGCCGAACGCTTCACTCGTTGCGCTCGGAGCAAGCTGGCCATCGGCGACCCCTGTTCCAGTCAGCGATAAATTTGGTACCGCGCTTGAGGCATCACTGGCGATCGTTGCTGAAGCGTCAAACGTTCCCGCAGCATTGGGCGTGAAACTGAAGGTGAGAGATACACTCTGCCCTGCCGCCAGTGCGGCCGGAAGGCTCGGTGACCTCAACGCAAAGTATTTGCTCGAAATGGCGGCAGCGCTGATGTTAACCGGCGCATTCCCGAAGTTTGTAGCACTCACCGTGAGAGCTTTACTAATGCCAGGTGCAACGCTACCGAAGTTCAAAGCCGAACTTGCAAGAGAAAGGCTCCCCTGCTGAGCGGGAGGGCCGCTACTTACACCTTGGCAGCCTGCGATCCAAGCCATGACAAGAGTGAGCAGGATTCCTTCGACTGCTTTGCGAAGAGCATGCCTGGTGGTTGTGCTCACTGGCTTTCGCCGAAACATGATTTCCTGAAATTGAACTTTTGCTTAAGGCAAGTACGTCTCATTGCAGTGTGAAACCAAAAGCCCCTTCAAACCAGATTTCGAAAGTGCATATGATCGACGTGTACGTAGTCCAGTACGCGTAACATGTTGCGAATTTCAACACGCTTTCATGCAGTGATGTAAAACGAAATTTTGTGATGTGTTGTTTTACAAAACTGCTGAATTCCTAGCTATGAACTGATCTCGAATGACCTCAACGACAATCGGGGTCTTCGTGTTTCTTGCCTCGCAGTTCGGACTGAGCATGAGTTCGGCGGCGCGAAATTTTCAGATGCGTTTGATATCTCGGCATTTTGTTGGGTACGAGCGGCGTCATGACTTCATTTCGTAAGGGATTGGCCCTAGCAGGGATCAAACTTACCTGCATTTCGCAATTCTCAGTTGAACCCAACTCAAGATCAAAACCCGAGACAGGGAGTCCAAATTCCACGTGCAATTTTCCCAAGGCTGCCAGCCACAAGCCTCTCTAAGGCATTGATATTAAACAACTAAGACTGCTTGACATACCAAGATCCCGACCACTTAACTCGGCCCCGGCAAGCAACTTCTCTACCCCTTCCTTTCCTATGGTGCCCTCGCGCCGCTAGGTGTATATTGTTCGTGCTCGGAGTATTTCCCAAGCCTTTCAGGCGGACTCCGAGGAAGCAGTGATTTGATCGGCTGAACCGTCCCAGGCTCCCTGAAACGGATCGCCGCTTTTCCCCCCAAAAGTCGTAGAGAGGTCCCGGACGGGTGTGTGTTCCGGTGAATAACTTATGCCTTCTTCTCTTATAGCAGGGCGGTACGAACTACAAGGACAACTCGGTGAGGGCGGTATGGGTGTGGTCTGGCGCGCCCTCGACGTCAAGACCGGCGGTGCGGTCGCCATCAAACTCATGAAGGATATGTCCGACCCGGTTGCGGTCGATTTGTTCACCAAAGAGTGGAGGGCTCTGGCCGAGATCTCTCACCCAAACATCGTGGAAGTTCGGGATGTAGATGTCATTGAGGAAAACGGTCAGAAGAAACCATTCTTCGTGATGCCACTGCTGCGCGGTACCACGCTGGCCGACCTGATCGCTGACGCCAGTGCGCGCTTGACCGTGGAGCGCGTCGTGGAGATTGCGGTGCATGTGTGCCGGGGATTGCAGGCCGCACACCAACGAGGTCTGATCCATCGCGATCTGAAGCCAAGCAACATTCTGGTCATGGAAGATGACAGCGCGAAGATCATCGACTTCGGCGTGGTTCACCTGGCGGGATCAAAGTCGGTCACGGGACAGAAGGGGACGTTCCAGTACATGTCGCCAGAGCAGGCCATGATGAAGGAGATTACCCCGGCATCGGACTTGTTCTCGATGGGCATCATCCTCTATGAGGCTCTGACACGGCGGAAGCCGTTCGCCCGCAATACCGTCCAGGACACGATGGAGGCGTTGCTCAAGTTTGTGCCGCCGGCCGTGTCGGAACTGAACCCGAACGTCAACATGTCGTTGAGCAGGGTGGTTCACAAATGCCTGGCCAAGCAACCGATTCACCGCTTTACGAGCGCACGCGATCTCGCCGACGTCTTGCAAAAGGCAGTTCGCAATGAACCGGTGTTTGATACGGCCAAAATCGAACAGCGCATCGAGCGCGCCAAGGCTGCCTACAAGTCCGGGGACGAAGGATTTGCTTCTGAGATTCTTGCAGAACTCGAAGCGGAAGGGCATCTCGATCCGCGCATCACAGTGCTTCGAATGCAGATTGAGATGGCCGCGAAGGCGAAGAAAACCCGTCAACTGCTGGAAAGTGCACGGGCGCGGATGGAGCAGGATGAGATTCCTCTGGCACTGGACAAGATCCGTGAAGTGCTGGAACTGGACCCCGAGAATCCAGATGCATTGGCCATGCGGCACGCGATGGAAAGGCAGCGCAGCGAGAGCCAAATCGCCAAGTGGCTGGAGCTGGCACAAACGCACCTGAACAATCGCGACTTTGGAGCGGCAAGGAGTGCGGCCAAGGAAATGCTGGCCATTAATCGTGCCGACCCACGGGCCATGGATCTTCTGGAGAAGATCGAGTCCACGGAAACGGAAGCCAAGAGGATTCGTGAGCAGAAAGAGCAGCTCTACACCTCAGCTTTGAAGGCATATCAGAACGGCGAAATCTCGACGGCGCTCAGCAAGCTGGAGCGCTTGTTCTCGGTAGCCCAGTCCAACCCGAACGCGGCGATTCCAGAACGTGAAGCCGTCTACCAGAGCTTTTATAAGGAAGTGCGGTCGGAACGCGACACCATCCACGGCGCGCTTGAAGACGCGCAACGCCAATTCCGCGAGAAGAACTTCGCGGGCGCCATGGCCGTATGCCGCGACCTTCTGTCGAAGTATCCCAACGACGGCACCTTTCAGGCCCTGAAGATCCAAATTGAGGATGCGGAGCGCCAGGAGTTGTCGTCCTATACCGCCGAAGTTTCGAAGAGGCTTGAGGCGGAGCGCGACCTCGACCGGCGAGCCAATATTGTTCGCGAAGCCTGCGAACGTTATCCGAATGAAGTCCAGTTTGCGCAACAGCTCAAGTTGGTGCGCGAGCGGCGCGATCTGGTGAACTCCATCGTAGTTAAGGCGCGGCAGTATGAAGAGCGCGGGCAGTATGCCGAAGCGATCAGCCAGTGGGACATCCTGCGCAACATCCATCCGGACTACCCCGGCATTGCTTTTGAGATGGAGCAGTGCAAGAAGAAGCGCGATCAGCAGGGGCGAGACGAGGAACGTTCGCGCCTGGTCAATGAAATCGACGGATTAATGAAGGGCCGCTCTTACGCCAAGGCTATCGAATACGCGACTTCTGCGCTCCAGGAATTCCCGGGTGACGCTGAGATCTCGGGACTGCGGACTCTCGCGGAGCAGGGACTGGAGCGCAGTAAAGAGTCGCGGCGTTTATTCGACGAGGGTCAACGATGCGTCGAGCAGGGGGACCTGCTCAGGGCAACCGAGCTATTGCGCAACAGTATGAATCTTGACCCGCGCGCACCCGGCCTGCGTGATGCCGTCATCAATGTTCTGGTTGAACGTGCGCGGGCGTTCGGTGAAGACAACTGGCAACACGCGGAGCCTCTGTGTCAGGAAGCCGGTGATCTCGACGCGAATCACGCCGCTGTACGAGCATTGCGCTCTAATATCGCAGACGCCAAACGCAAACACTTCGTTGTTCAGTGCCTGACCGAATGCCGCTCTTTAGTCGCTGCCGGACGTGTGAACGAGGCCGCACAACAAATTCGCGCGGCGCGAGAGGTATATCCCAATGATGCTCGCTTGGAACAGTACGAAGCGAGTCTACAAAGGGAGATGAACGAACTCCTACGCCAGGAACAAAGACGCAAAGATCAGGCGGCGCTCAGCGAGAACCGGCGACTGGCGGAGCAGAATCCCGATCGCGCGAGCCTGCGGGCAGTTTTGGAGAAATCGTACGCGATCCGTGCCCAGCATCCCGACGATCCAGAGATCGCGCGGACCGTCTCGGAGATAGAACTGGCGGTCAAGAACGTGGCGAAGGTCGAGGATGTAAAACAGGTGCTATCCGTCGGGCCGGCCCTTACCGGCACCAATGGCTGGCGGGCAACGATGGTCCAGCAAGCAGCCGGACAATCGATGCCACGTACCGCGGACAAGAAGGGCCCGCAACTGGTCGACAAAACTGCCTCTGCAACGAAGACAGCAAAGCCGACTGCGCGGCCGAAATCCAGCTTCCAGACTTTCACGCATGAGTTGGAAACCCTTGCGCAAAACGTCCAGGGGAGACTGCTTGCGCTGGCGCGTCCGGGGGGCAAGTGGTCCGGTGTAAGGCTGGGAACCGCGGCCGCAGTCGTGATCCTGTTACCCGTGCTCGCGTATCTCGCTTTTCACTTGCCGAGCATATCGAAGAGGAGCGCGGAAGCGCAGCCCGCAGCGACTGTCACGATTACCACCGATCCTGCCGATTCCTCCGTTACGAACGAAGGCGGCGCGGCCGCTAACGGGGCAGTTGCGATCGGTACAACGATCGAAGTCAGTCACATCGGCTACAAGACCAGGCAAGTACAAATTCAGCACGATAGCGATGGAAAAATATCGCTCGAGCCGGAACCGTTGCACATGTCGGTTCACGCGTCGGGAACTACAGGAAGCGCTGAAATCGATGGGCAAAAGGTCGCCGATCTTACGGACGGCTCTCTGGAATACGCCCTGAGCCCAGATGGTACTCTGCACAAACTGACGGTCACCGCGGATGGAAAACAACTGCTTACGGTTTATGTGCAAGTTTCGCCGGGCCAACAGCCTCGAGTCACGGGTTTCGATGCGAATGATCTTCTAGCTATAACGAGCTTGGGCAACCACGCGACGCTATATGGCGCCAGCAATCTGGGGAACGCTCAAATCGGCGACCAGAGCGCTGCGATCAATCCTACAGGAGCACCTTTCACGCTGACCGATCAGAACCACGATGTGGTTTTTGGAAAGGGTGACGATCAGGGGAGCGCATCGATCGACATTTCCAACGCTCCCGCCCTCATGGTGCAATCGCTCACCGGTGCAGGACGCGTCTTCATTACGACGAATGCGGACAAGGCCGTCCTCAGCGTGGACGGATCGCCTATGCCTCGGCAGAGCCGCGGATGGACCGTGAGCAAGGCACCCGGCACCCACAAATTCACGTTATCCGCAGAGGGTTTCGAAGCTCAGTCGTGGACCATGGCCATACAGCGTCGTGGAGTCGTGAACAAGAATGTAACCTTACGCGCCAAGGCAGCAGCCGCGCCGCCATCGACAGCAGGTCTTACCATAGCCGGAGGTACTCCGGGAGCAGACGTCGCCCTCGATGGCAAGAAAGTTGGGGAACTGGATTCGGCGGGTAACCTCTCTCTTCCAAATGCTGTCGCTCTGGGCAAACATACAGTTGGTCTGACGAAGCCGGGCTACGAAGCGCGGGAGTTCGAAATCACGATCAGTCCCAGCGCTCCGGGCAAACCTTTAGCCGACGCGCAAATCTCTAAACCGCTGCTTTCGTCGTCCACGGCGGGGCTGGCGTTCGACGTAACGACCAAGGGAGCCACGCTAAAACTCCGCCGCGTCGGCGACGCACAATTCCGGGACGTCAATTCTTCGGAAAAGATTCAGTTGCCCCCCGGACAGTACGAGATTGTGGCGGAGGCAACTGGGTATCAACGATTTACAACTACGGTGAACCTCGGGAAGGAAGAGGTTACCGTTCCCGTGAATTTGGCGACGGTTCCCGACTACGAATTCGAGGACGCACACCAGGTCTCTCATGAAGGCGCGTGGCTGAAATCGAAAGTGCCAGGAAAGTTCATCAACCTTAAACCGGGCCTCCTGCGCGAAAATATTGTTTTTTCCCGGCCGGGCAAGACGCTGTTCTGGGACAAGAAAGTTGAGTGGATGATCGAGGATCCGGCGCATCACTCCAGAGTCCAGTACTCCCTCGAAGGCGGGAAGTTGGTCCGGAGGCTGGTGGTTGGACAGGATACATCGAATCAGAAAGAAGCGAAGGTCGATGCCCAGTCTGCGGGGCAGAAGGATTCACTCTCTTTGCACATCCGCGTTGACGGTGGACAGGTGCGGATTACCAATGATAAGGGAACTGTTCTCGACGAGTTCACGGCTCCCGGTCAGGATTTTTCAAACGGCCGGATTGCGATCCGAAGCGATTCGCTCTTTGTGGTTCGGAGCAATAACCAGTAGGAATACCGACGGTTTCTACGTCACTCTGGCAGGGCCCAGGCGAACAATACCCCGCCGCTGCTCATCAGCACGTATTGACGCCCGTCAAGTTCATAGCTTGTGGGAGAACTAACGATGGACGCCCCGGAACCGGCGTGCCACAGCGTCTTGCCGTCGCTCGAATCAAGCGCCAGAAAATTTCCCGATGCATCGCCGGTAAACGTAAGACCCGAATCGGTCGTCAACACTCCCGCTCCCGAACCACCGGGTCCGACTTCATGACTCCATCGGATTTTGCCGGTCTGATAATCGATCGCTTCGATGACTCCCTTGCCCCAGACGCCGTAGTCAGCTCCCGCCCAGCCGTAGACTCCATCTGCAGGCTTCGCGAAGTAGATGCTCCAACTCGGGTGGGCATCCACAATGAACAATCCATTCTTGGTGTCAAAACTCGGGGAACGATAGTTGGTCATCCCGCCTTCGTCAGGAGCGATGAGGCGTCCGTCGGGAGCAGGCTCCTTCGCTCTGCATGAGCATCTTCTTCGGTTCGCCATGGAAGTCTCCATCAACCAGCACAGGAGTTTCAACGGCATCCCAATCGTGCGTGTCATGCGGAGAGACCTGGAAAGCCCACACCAGCTTCCCTGTCTCCGGATTCAGCGCGACGATTGAGCAGGTGTAGACATCGTCTCCCGGCCGCGTCGTTCCGTTCAACACCGGCGTTGGGTTGCCGGTCCCCCAGTAGACCAGGTTCAGATCCGGATCGTAGGTTCCGGTCATCCACGTCATTCCACCGGTGGTTTGATTCGGGGTACCTACTGGCGGAGTCGAATTCCATTGCCACTGCGTCGCTCCGGTCTCGGGATCTATCGAGCGAATGTAGCCGGTCAGGTTGTCGAAATCTCCGGAAACACCAACTAGTACATGTTGGCCCACCACTAGGGGAGCCATGCTCGTCCAGTATCCCTTCGTGACGTCGGCCACTTGTACGTTCCAGCGGACGCTCCCATCTTCCGCGTTGAGTGAGATCAGACGAGCATCCGGGGACAAGAAGTAGAGA